>Ga0066871_100498_pt1 | contig 22715 bp, 23 predicted proteins | sample CeladaPassage60B_FD_62209 | JGI IMG/M metagenome (GOLD analysis project Ga0066871, IMG submission 62209) | Cellulose-adapted microbial communities from the Joint BioEnergy Institute, USA - Passage3 60B | ecosystem: Engineered > Bioreactor > Continuous culture > Unclassified | place: USA...
CATTCTCAAGCAGATTGCAGAAGTGTACCGCAAAATCCGCAACACGTTCCGCTTTTTGCTCGGGAACCTCTATGATTTTGACCCGCAGGCCCACCGCGTGCCTTTGACAGATCTTCCGGAGCTGGAACAATACATGCTGCACCGGCTCCAGGAAGTGGAAAAGCGGACCTTCCAGGCGTACGAAGCATACGAATTTCACCTTGTCTATCACACGATCAACAACTTTTGTACCGTTGATCTGAGCCAGTTTTATTTTGACATTTCAAAGGATGTGCTCTACACCCAGGGTACGGATGCGCCTGAGCGGCGAGCCGTTCAGACAGTTCTATTCGAGGTTCTCCACTCCTTGGTGCGGCTGGTTGCGCCGATTCTTCCCCATACGGCGGAAGAGGTCTGGCGGCATGCTCCCGGGACCGAGGCGATCAGCGTCCAGCTGACGGATATGCCGCGGGAAAACCGGATTACTTTGGGACAGGAAGTTGTCCAGCGTTGGCAACAATTCATGGAGCTTCGGGATGTGGTCCTGAAGGCGCTCGAAGATGCGCGGAAGGAGAAGGTGATTGGCACGTCTCTGGCTGCCTCTGTGGATCTCTATCCGGATGAGGAAACGCATCAGTTGTTAAGCCATTTCCAAAACCTGGAGAAGCTGTTTATCGTTTCTCACGTCACGCTTCATCCGCCAGGTGCGGAGATCCGGGCCCATCAGACCGTTCCCTTGCTGGTTGCGGTTAAGCATGCGGACGGCGAGAAATGCGAACGCTGTTGGACGATTACGCCGGAAGTGGGAACCCATCCTGTTCACCGGGCGCTTTGCCGGCGCTGCGCGGAGGCCGTGGAGAAGTACTACAGTGATGTCATTTAACCGATAGTGATGCCGTGTAACCGATGGTGGCGTGTCAGCGGCGATGTCGTTGATGTCGTCAGAACGAGGCGGAACATCCGCCTCGTTTGCCGCTTTTAAAGCACTACGGCTGTTGTTTAAGACCTACGGATGGTGTGAGAAGTGAAGGGGGAAGGGAATGAAATATTATCTCGTGGCTCTGCTGGTTTTGCTGCTGGACCAGTGGAGCAAGTGGCTGGTCATGGAGAAAATGGATCTGGGGGAGTCGATCACCCTGGTTGAACATTGGCTGTATCTGACCTCCCATCGCAATGCCGGAGCGGCCTTCGGGATATTGCAGGGACAAAAATGGTTCTTTATCGCCATGACGATCGTGGTGGTGGGAGTTATCCTTTATGCCTTGAATAAAGTGCGTCAAGAGCAGGTGCTTGCCTTGTCGCTCAGTCTGATCCTGGGAGGGGCGATTGGCAACTTTATCGACCGGGTGAGATTTGGCGAAGTGGTCGATTTTATCGATGTGAGGATCTTTACATACCATTATCCGATTTTTAACGTTGCCGATTCGGCCGTCGTGATCGGCGGGATTTTGCTTGCCATTTCCATGTTGCGCACCCGCTCCCCTGTATCCGAAGAAGATGCCGCGTCCAAAGGAGACCCTGCAGGCGTAAAAGGTGACACCGAATGAGCGGTCGGGGACTGGAGAGGTATCTGTGGGAGATCGATGCGGAGGATATGGGAGAGCGGGTCGACAAGTTTTTGTCCCGGCAATTGTCCGATGTCTCCCGCTCACAAATCCAGCAGTGGATCAAGGCAGGACATGTGACGGTCAATGGTGCATCCGTCAAGGCCAGTTACCGTCTGACTGCGGAGGACGAGGTGGAGCTGGTCGTCCCGCCGCTCATTCGGTTGCAGATCGCCCCGGAACCGATTCCCCTGGATATCGTTTACGAAGATGGGGACCTCCTGGTTGTGAACAAGCCACGGGGTATGGTGGTGCACCCGGCGCCGGGCCATTTTTCAGGAACGCTGGTCAATGCGTTGCTCCACCATTGCCGTGACTTGTCCGGGATCAATGGCGTCTTGCGCCCGGGGATCGTACATCGGATCGACAAGGACACTTCCGGCCTGCTGGTTGTGGCCAAACACGACCAGGCGCACGAATTGCTGGCACGCCAATTGGCCGAACACACCGTCCAGCGGGAATACGTGGCCTTGGTTCACGGGAACATGTCGGTTGATCGTGGGACAGTGGATGCGCCGATCGGGCGGGATCCAGCCAACCGTCAAAGGATGGCGGTGGTGGCCAAGGGCGGCAAGCCAGCGATCACCCATTTTGTCGTTGAAAGGCGCTTTGGCACCTATACATTGCTTCGCCTGCGGCTGGAGACGGGGAGGACCCATCAGATCAGGGTGCACATGAAGTACATCGGCCACCCGCTGGTTGGTGATCCCAAGTACGGGCCGCGCCGCACCCTGGCCATCAACGGTCAGGCGCTGCACGCGGCCGTTTTGGGTTTTATTCATCCCCGCACGGAAGAGCAGCTGGTCTTTGAGGCCCCGTTGCCGGCGGACATGCAGGCGCTGCTGGATGCTTTGTCGTCCGGGCAAAGGGAATGAACATCCTTGCATCACCTATACTTCCAGCTTCTCTCCAGGTTCCAACAACGCTACATGAACGGCACGTTCCTGGGCCCTCTTGGTTAACCGTTCGATGAGGTTTGGCGTTTCTATATAAAACGGAGGGTGGTGGAAGGTGTGATAGTGGATCGGGACGAGCCGGCCGGCACCTAAAAGACGAGCTGCCTCCACCGCCTCTTCCGGGGTCATGCAGGCCGGCAAGCTGCTCTGTTCAGGCAAACCGGGAATGTGAAGCACAGCTCCGTTGACCGGCAAAAAAGCGGCTTCAATGGGGCCGTGTTGCCGTGCAATCCGCCACCAGTATCCGTGCCATAGCGTATCGCCGCAGTGAATCACATTCCGTCCGCCGCCGGTCACGATCCAGGCAACCTGAGGAGCGCCAAATCCGTCCACAGAGGGGGCAGCCGTTACGCGCAAGGTTCCAACGTTTACCTTTTCGCCCGCCGACAGGCCGACAACGTTTCGCAGGCCGGTTTTTCGGGCTGATTCGACCGATTCCTCCGGCACATGGACCGGGATGTCTGAACCAAAGACCGCGCTAATGGCATCCGGGTCAAAGTGATCGGGGTGAAGATGGGTGACAAAAATAGACGAAACATTTGTAATATGAGTCAAAGGAAATATTGTTTCACGAGGCTCGCCCATCCTGGCTGCAAGCGGTTTTTCTGGATGATCGCTTGTATTGCCTATCGGATCGATTAAAATCGTGGTTCCTTCACAGGAGATGGCCACACCCGCCCATGTCAACTTTTGCATGATCATGCGTCTTTCTCCTCCCAGCTCATCTTGATTTGAAATATTTGCTCTCTTTCATACATTCTTGACCCAATCCCCATCATAAACGATAAAGTATAAAATAGCAAGTAAGTTGTTTATTTATACTTATCTTTCGTTCAACAAACCCATTTGTATCAACGGATGTTGATTGCTATATTGTTGTTTAAAAGCAAACTGCGTATGGAAAGGAGGTCTTTATGCAAAAAACGTACAATCTTGCTTGCAACATCGCACGTACGCTGGATTTGGTGGGCGATCGATGGACGTTGTTGATCATTCGCGATTTATTGGCGGGCCTTTCAAGGTTTAACGAAATCAGGGAGTCGCTCAAAGGGATTGCGCCCAACATTTTGTCCGAAAGGTTGCAGACGTTGGAATCGGCCGGTATTGTTCGTTCCGTTCTGTATTCCCAGCACCCTCCCCGTTATGAGTATCAGTTGACAGAACAAGGACGTGCCCTTCAGCATGTGATCAACGCCCTGGCCATTTGGGGAAATCACTTTTTTGAACCAAAGTATCAAAAGCTTGTACACCAGGAGTGCGGCAGCGAGGTGACGATCATGTACTACTGCCCGCATTGTGATTCCACGGTAAAAGAGATCGCTTATCAACCCCACCAGGGAGACGATGATCCATAACCGATTCCCGACGGATGTCGGGTTGTCGCAAAAAAAGCGGTCCAGTATGAGTAAAATATTTGTGGGTGAGGGCCACAAAAAAACAGCCCCCTCATGAAGAGAGGGGGGAACCCGCTCTCTTCATGAGGGGGACACCAAGCGAAGCGCGGTAGGAAAAAATGAGATAAAAGAAATGGAACGAGGGCCCCTCTTTTTGTACAGTAGAGTTATAGTCATCCAAACAAAAAGGAGGAACCCTCATGCAACAATGTATCATGAATTTCCCATCATTAAAAGAGCTGGAACTGGCATTATTCCGTTGTCTTCAACAAACATTCAAAGAAGTCCTGGAGAACATTCTCAAACACATCGACAACGACATTGCCGAGCATCGGGATAAAAAGCGATTCGAACTGAAAGAAAAACGCGAAGCAAAAATGGATACTTCTTTTGGTCCCATCGTGTTTAGACGCAACTATTACCTGGACCGTGAAAAGGGTTGTTACCTCTACCTGCTGGATCGCGTCCTTGAATTTGATGGGTCCAAGGGATTTTCGCCTCTGGTCGAAGAGTGGGCGCTGGAATTGGCAGCCACAGGTCCCTCCTACCGCCATGCTGTACACCAATTGGAACAATTTCTTGGTTATTCCGTCATGAGTCATGAAAGCTTACGGCAACGCCTACTTGCGGCCAGGGTGGGTTCTGCAAAAGAAAAACGCAGCGCTCCAAACGTGCTGTTTATCGAAGTGGATGGTCTGTACATCAAAAAGCAGTCCAGAAACAGACGCAAAAAAAGACGAGGCCATGAACTGAAAATCGCCGCTGTACACGAAGGATGGGAGAAAAACGGCAAGCGGATGACATTGAAAAACAAACGCTACTACCTGCATGAAGGAAACGGACCCTTCTGGGAAGGATTAGAGGCCTTTCTGATGGACAACTATGACTACGATCCCATGCAAACCAAGCTCATCATCAATGGTGATGGAGCGCCTTGGATCACCGCATGCCGGGACTACTTTCGGGCCAACGGGTGCTTTGTCCTGGATCGTTATCATGTGGCGCGGGAGTTGCGGGCGTTGTTCCGGCAGCACCCCAGATATTACGCTATCCGGAAGGCGTTAAAGCAGTACGATGCCCAACGGCTCCTCAGCGAGCTTAACAGTGCGGTCGGCACCATGGCGAGTGAAGAGCAAGAAGCGGCCTTGGAACAACTGATTAGCTTCTTGGAAGCGCATCGGGAAGCGCTCATCGATTACCGGCAATGGTTACAAGAGCAAGGGATCGACACCAGTGGGATGTATCCGATGGGGAGCGCTGAATCGGCCATGAGCCAGTTTGCCAAACGCTTGAAAGGCGGGCGGAGTTGGAGTGAGAAAGGCGTCTATGCATTAACCCGGTTGTGGATAGGGATCAAAGATGGCCTGCCGATACGGATGTGGAATGGCATCTGGAGAACCGAAGAGGAGCCAAAAGAGGAGGCAAAACCACCGCAAAAGGCACTGGTAAAGACCTGGCATTCCATGGCAACAGAAACCGCTCGCCACAATATCCGCTACCTGCTGCAACCATCGGGAACACCCATACACCAAGCTCTGAAAGGGCTGAGAGGTTTTTAAAAACCCACAAAAAGAACAAACAAGAAGAGAAACGAGTAAAGAAAACGCTTGCAAGATAGAGGTTGATGAAAAAAATCTACTGTCAAAAAGAAAAGCACCCACAAAAACTTGACTCAGTCTTTCCGGGGTCGTGATTAGACACAAAATCGTCAATTTGTTATAATGGGAGCGGAAAAATTTAACATGGTTTAAAATGTACAGGAAACTGGAATGACAATAGGTGAGGATCTACCAACAGAAGATCGCACCAGTCAGCGATTTGCGAACGGCCAATGGGGGGAAGCCATGGACACATATCTCAACAGTTACTTGATGCTCTCCGTTTTTTTGCTGTTGAGCATCCTTTTGCCAATCGCGGCTTTGTTTGTGGGACGTCTTTTGAGACCCAGCAACCCGACGCCGGAAAAGCAAACCACGTATGAAAGCGGTGTCGACCCGAAGGGAAAAAGCTGGGTGCGTTTTCATGTTCGTTACTACATGTTTGCCTTGTTGTTCGTGCTTTTTGACGTGGAGGCGCTGTTCCTGTTGCCATGGGCGGTCGCTTTTGACCAGTTGGGATTGTTTGCGTTCATCGAAGCCGTTCTGTTTGTCGTTCTGCTGTTCATCGGTTTGGTCTATGCCTGGAAGAAGAAGGTGTTAGAATGGGTTTAGAATTGGAACTGGAAGGGCTGGATCTGGAGGAGCTGCAGGCCGCTGAGGAGTTAAAGCGGAATGTTCTTTTTACGACCGTGGAACAGATCAAGGCGTGGGCGCGCAGCAACTCGATGTGGCCCTTGACGTTCGGCCTGGCCTGCTGCGCCATTGAGATGATGAACGCGGGCGCACCGCATTACGATTTGGACCGGTTCGGCGTGATCTTCCGGCCGTCGCCGCGACAGTCTGATTTGATGATCGTGGCCGGGACCGTGACGAAGAAGATGGGACCGCTGCTCCGGCGGCTGTACGATCAGATGCCGGAACCCAAGTATGTGATCGCGATGGGTTCCTGCGCCACGGCAGGCGGGCCCTATGTCCGTTCCTATGCGGTGGTCAAGGGCGTGGATCAGATTGTGCCGGTAGACGTGTATATTCCGGGCTGCCCTCCCAATCCGGCGGCGTTGATATACGGAATCAAGAAATTGCAGTATAAAATCCGCTACGAGGCGCGAACCGGAAAGAAGGTGACCGACGGATGAGCCGGGAAGAGGACACCAAGCGCGCACCGCAGCCGGAAGAAAAGGCGGAGCGGGCGCCGGCGGGACAAGAGGAAAAAGCGACAGCCGCCGCGGCGAATGAAACGGGCGAAGCCGGTGGGGCTGAGGCGGCGCGCGGCGCGAGTGAAGCAGGAGGCGCAAGTGAAGCGGACGGCGCAAGTGAAACGGGTGGCGCGAGGCAAGCGGGCGGAACGGATGCCGGCGAGGTAACCGAGAAGCTGGCCAGAGAGCGGGATGGAAAGCCTGGTGCGGGCGCCCGCGGGACGACGGCCAGCCAGGTGGATGACCCGGAAACGGACAAGACTCCCCGTCCCCAGACCGCGTCGCCGCGTCAGGAAGCGAAAGCCCCGGCGAGAGGCCGTGCGGCAGGAGCGCCGAGGGCAGGCGCCGGCAAGCAGGCGGAAGAGAAGCCGGAGAAACCCTCGCCCAAACAACCCTGGTTAGACAGGCTTGTCGGGCGGCTCAAGGAGCGGTTTGGCGAGGGTGTGGTGGAAGAGGCGTCGATCAACCGCCTGAGCCAGGATCGGCCGACCCTGGTTGTGAACAAGGAACACTGGCTGGAGGTGGCCCGTTTCCTCAAGGAGGATCCGGAGCTTTCCTTTGTTTACCTGAGTGACATTGTGGGTGTCGATTACGTTCAATACATGGAAGTGGTGTACCACCTCGTCTCCATCGCGCACCGTGAACACCTCACCGTGAAGGTCAGGACGGATCGGGAAGAGCCAAGCGTTCCTTCGGTGGTTTCCGTTTGGGCAGGAGCAAACTGGCAGGAACGGGAGGCGTACGATTTGCTGGGAATTCGGTTTGCCGGGCACCCCGATCTGCGCCGTATCATGCTGCCGGAGGACTGGGTGGGCCATCCGCTGCGCAAGGATTATGAGCCGTATGACATCGAGATTTAGCGCGTGTGCCGCTGGTGGACGAGTTGGAGGTGTACGGAGATGATTCGGACCGAAGAATTGACGTTGAACGTGGGGCCCCAGCATCCCAGCACCCATGGCGTCTTGCGTCTTGTCGTGACGTTGGATGGGGAGCGGATCACGCATGTGGAGCCCGTCGTCGGCTATTTGCACCGGGGAACGGAGAAGTTGGCGGAAGATCTCAATTTTACCCAGATCATTCCTTATACCGACCGGATGGATTATCTGGCGGCGATGTTGAACAACTATAACCTGGTACATGCTGTGGAAACGTTGATGGGCTTGGAGATCCCCGAGCGGGCAGAGTATTTGCGGGTCATTACCATGGAGCTGAACCGGGTGGCAAGTCACCTGGTTTGGTTTGGGACCTACCTGCTGGATATCGGGGCGTTAAGTCCATTTCTTTTTGCTTTCAACGAGCGGGAGACGATTCTCAATCTGTTCAATGAACTGTGCGGGGCGCGCCTGACCTACAGCTACATGCGCGTCGGCGGTGTCAAGTGGGATGCGCCGGAGGGCTGGCTGGAGAAAGTGGCGCAGTTTGTCCAGCGCATGCGCCAGAAAGTGGACGAGTTTCACACGCTGGTCACGGGGAACGAAATCTTCCTCTCCCGGATGCGCGGGGTCGGAAAGTATGACGCGGAGACGGCCCTGGCCTTTGGGCTGAGCGGGGTCAACCTGCGTTGTACCGGGGTGAATTACGACATCCGCAAGTTCAAGCCCTATTCGATCTACGACCGGTTTGACTTTGAGGTTCCCCTTTCGGAGGAAGGGGATTGCTATGCCCGGTATATGTTGCGCCTGGAGGAAATCCGGCAGTCCTTGCGGATTGTGGAGCAGGCGGTGGCGCAGATTCCGGATGGGCCGATCATGGCGAAGGTGCCGAAGATGCTGCGTCCGCCCAAGGGTGAAGTGTTCACCTCCATCGAGGGGGCACGGGGAGAGCTGGGTTGCCACATTGTCAGCGACGGCAAGGACCGGCCTTACCGGATCAAGTTTCGCCGTCCTTCCTTTGTGAACCTGCAGATTCTCCCGAAATTGGCCGTGGGCCTTTCGATGTCCGACTTTGTGGCGGTTCTCGGTGCCATTGACATTGTCCTTGGGGAGGTGGACGGCTGATGATCGACTGGCTGCACCAGCCGATGACGTTCGGCACTTTTGTCTGGATGGCGCTTTTCGCGGTGTTGCTGCTCGTCATCGTGCTCGGATTTGTCACGTATGTCATCTACTTCGAGCGGAAAGTGATCGGCTGGATTCAGCTGCGGCACGGACCGACGCAGGTGGGGCCGTTCGGGCTCCTTCAGACACCGGCCGATGTGCTGAAGCTGCTCCTCAAGGAGGACATCATCCCGAAGCTGGCTGACAAGCCGCTGTTCATCCTGGCCCCGGTGCTCGCCTTTGTGCCTTCTTTCACGGTCGTTGCCGTGATCCCGTTTACGGACGCCATCGGTTTTACGGACACCAACGTGGCCCTGCTGATTTACATCGCGCTGAGCGGCATTACCATCCTGGGCATCCTGCTTGGGGGGTGGGCTTCCAACAACAAATATTCCCTGCTCGGCGGGATGCGTTCGGCTGCCCAGATGATCAGCTACGAAATCCCCCTGCTCCTCTCGGTGCTTGGGGTGATTGTGATGGCCGGCACGATGAATCTGCGCGGCATCGTGGAATACCAGCAGCAGATGGGCGTCTGGTTTGTCGTTCCTCAAATCATCGGGTTCCTGATCTTTTTGATCGCCGCCAATGCGGAGATGAACCGCTCGCCTTTTGACCTGCCGGAAGCGGAATCGGAGCTGGTGGCCGGGTATCACACGGAGTACAGCGGTTTCCGCTTCGCCATCTTCATGCTGACGGAGTATGTGTACATGTTTGCCATGTCCTCCCTGATCGTCGTGCTGTTTCTCGGCGGCTGGCTGCCGCCTTTGCAATGGGTGCCGGGCCTGCAGTTTTTGCAGGCGGTTCCGGGAATCATCTGGTTTCTCCTGAAGTTTGTGGCGGTCGTCTTTTACTGGCTCTGGCTGCGGGCTACGATGCCCCGTTTCAAGACGGAGCTGCTGATGAAGTTTGCCTGGAAGGTGCTGCTTCCGGTCAGCCTGCTGAACCTGGTGGCGACGGCCCTGATCAAGGCCATGGTTTGAGAACGTGCTTTGAAAACGTGTTTCGAAAATCGGAAGGTTTTCCATCTGGAGGTGGAAAAAATGTCAGCCATTCCCGGCTTTATGAAAGGCCTGGGGTATACCTTCAAGCAGATGTTTGAGCAGAAGTCCACCTATGATTATCCTGACAAGCCGCTGGAGATGCCGGAGCGTTTCCGCGGCATCCAATACCTGGATGTGGACAAATGCATTGTCTGTCTGCAATGCGAGCGGATCTGCCCGACGCAGTGCATCGACATTCAGGGCAAGCCGAATCCCGCAGGCAAGGGAAAGGTGCTGGAGAGTTTTGACATCAATTTCGAGATCTGCATCCTCTGCGACTTGTGCACGGAGGTTTGCCCAACGGAAGCCATCCTGATGACCAACAACTACGAGCTGTCCGTCTACAGCCGTGACGAATTGTTCAAGGACATGAAATGGCTGAGCGAGAATGACACCAAGATCCGCCGAGGTGACGCTTGAATGGACTGGACCCTGATCGCCTTTTTCGTCCTGGCCATGGTCGCCATCGGCGGGGCGCTCTACATGCTCAACCTGTACAAAGTGGTACACATGGTGGTGGCGCTGGCCTTTACCTTTTTCGGACTGGCCGGCATCTATGTGTTGCTGGAGGCGGAGTTTATCGCCTTTGCCCAGATCATGGTGTATTCCGGGGCGATTACCATCCTGATGATCTACGGAATTATGATGACGCGCCATGATGCGGAAGACATCCCCATCCGCCGCCCGGTGCACACCTTGTTTGCCGTGGCGGGTGTTGGGGGGCTCTTCGTGTTTCTCCTGTATGGGATTATGACCACCCCATGGCAGACGCCTGCGGACAAGCCGCTGGCGGAGAACAACGTCAAGGAGCTTGGGCTGGCGCTGTTCAACAAGTACGTGATCCCCTTTGAACTGGCGGCGATGATGTTGTTGGCGGCATTGGTCGGGGCCGTTGTCTTGGCCAGACGGGAGGTGGAGGATTAGATGGTAAATCTGGCGTCTTATCTGTCCATTGCGGCGATTTTGTTTTGTCTCGGATTGTTCGGCGTGCTGACCAAGCGCAATGCCGTGATCGTCTTGCTTTCCATTGAGCTCATGCTCAACGCCGTCAACCTGAACCTGGTGGCCTTTTCCAAATACGGCCTGTTTCCGGGACTGGACGGCCAGGTGTTCACGTTGTTTTCTCTCACGGTGGCGGCAGCCGAAGCGTCGGTGGGGCTGGCCATCCTGATTGCCCTCTTCCGAAACAGGGGCACGGCTGAGGTCAACGAGATGGATTTGATGAAGAGGTGATCCCGATGACCGCATATATTTGGCTCATACCGGTACTTCCGCTGCTGGTCTTTCTTTTTCTGATCGGATTCGGCAGCAGGCTCAAGCAGGCGGCAGGGTATCTTGCCTCTCTGGCGGTTGCCGTCTCGTTTGTCCTCTCGTTGTACGTCCTGGCCGAACAGTGGATGATGGCAGGGTCTTTCGTGCGGCAGGTCAGCTGGCTGACGGCGGGGGAGACGACGTTCTCGGTCGGTCTGGAAGTGAACCGGCTCAATGCGCTGATGCTGGGGATTGTCAGCTTTGTCAGCCTGTTGGTACATATTTACTCGCTGGGTTATATGCAGGGCGATGAGCGGTACGGCACCTATTTCGCCTACCTGGCGCTGTTTACCTTTTCCATGCTGGGGCTGGTGCTCTCTCCCAACCTGTTGCAGACCTACATTTTCTGGGAGCTGGTAGGCCTGAGCTCGTTCTTGCTGATCGGTTTCTGGTATTTCAAGCCGGAGGCGCGTGAGGCGGCCAAGAAGGCGTTTCTGATGACGCGGGTGGGCGACGTGGCCCTTTTTGCCGGGATGATCCTGCTGTTCTGGCAGGTGGGTTCCTTCCAGTTCAGCGAAATTTTCGCGGCGGTGGATGCGGGAAAGATCCCGTCCGGGATGGTGACCCTTACGGCCATCCTGATCTTTATTGGCGCGATGGGCAAATCGGGACAGTTTCCGCTGCATACGTGGCTGCCGGATGCGATGGAGGGACCGACGCCGGTCAGCGCATTGATCCACGCAGCCACCATGGTGGCCGCCGGGGTGTACTTGGTGGCGCGGACCTATCCGTTGTTTGAGGCGTCAGAGACGGCGCTGTTGGTGGTTGCGGCAGTGGGCGGTTTTACGGCCATTTTTGCCGCTTCCATCGGCCTTGTGCAGACGGACATCAAGCGGGTGCTGGCCTATTCGACGGTCAGCCAACTGGGCTACATGATGTTGGCTCTGGGAGCGGCCGGATATACCGCGGCCGTCTTTCACCTGGGCACGCACGCTTTTTTCAAGGCGCTGTTGTTCCTCGCCGCGGGCGCAGTGATTCATGCGCTCCATACGCAGGATATCCGGGAGATGGGCGGTCTCTGGCGGAAGATGCCGCTGACCGGATGGGTGTTTTTGATCGGGGCGCTGGCCATCTCGGGAATTCCTCCGTTTGCCGGCTATTTTTCCAAAGAAGAGATCTTGCTGGCCACCTGGGAGAGCGGCCATCCCTTTCTTTTCTGGCTGGCGCTCGCCGCCGTCTTTTTCACCTCCTTTTACATGTTTCGCCTGTACTTCATGGTGTTTGCCGGTGCGCCGCAAAAGGAGGGACTGATCCGGCCCATCGGCCGCGAGATGTCGGTACCCATGATTATACTGGCCATTCTGAGCGTCGTCGCCGGATGGGTCAACACGCCGTGGAGCCACGGCCTGGCCAGTTGGCTGAGCGCGGATCAGTTGACCACTTCCTATGCGGCGCCCGCGTTCAACGGCTGGATTACGGTCCTATCTGTCCTGCTGGCGTTGGGTGGCATCGGGCTGGCCTTCCTGATGTATTACCGCGAGGCATTGTCGCCGGCGCGTCTGGCTGACCGGTTTTCTGCGGTCTATCAGGTGTTGCTGAACAAGTACTGGATTGATGAACTGTATCGGGTGACGGTGGTTTGGCTTGCCGTTCAGATGGGCAGACTGTTGCAGTGGATTGACCGCTGGATCATTTCCGGTCTGGTGGCGCTGGCAGGGATGCTGGCCGCGGGTGTGGGCCGGCTGGGGGCGGGCTTGCAGACAGGACAGGTGCAGACCGCCCATCTGGTCAGCGTGGTGGGACTGGTCGTCCTGCTTCTGATCTTGACCCTGGGGGGTGTCTGGCTGTGATGCTCTGGACAACGGCACTGTTGCTGTCGCCGCTGCTTGGCATCCTCATCCTCACCTTTCTCCCGCGGGAAAGCAAGCGGCTTTTGCAAACGGTGGGCGTACTGGTTGCGCTGGTGCCGCTGGTGCTTGCGTTGCTGATGTATGCCCAGTTCGACCGGGATGCCGAAGCGATGCAGTTTGACGGCTCAGTCCCTTGGTTTGCGATCCCTATCCCGGGGGGGATGGGGCAAGGATTTGTCTTTGAATATACGGTGGGCGTTGACGGGCTGTCGATGGCGCTCATCCTTTTGACGGCCATCGTCAGCTTCGTGGTCGTCCTTGCGGCGGTGCACCTTGCAGAGCGGGTGAAAGCGTTCCTGATGCTGCTCTTCCTCCTTGAGGCGGGGCTTTTGGGAACGTTTGTCTCCCTGAACCTGCTCCTGTTTTTCCTGTTCTTTGAGTTGGTGATTGTGGCGATGTATTTTCTCATCAGCTTCTGGGGTTTCAGAGAACGGGAGTCGGCCGGCATTCAGTTTCTCCTCTATAACGGGATAGGGTCGCTGATTTTGCTTTTGGCCCTGATCGTTTTGTTGTTACATACGGGGACGCTGGATTTTCTGCAATTGCAGTCGATGCTGGGGAATGAACAGTACCGGACGATGGCAGGTCTCGGCGATCCGCTTCGCTGGGGCGTGCTCCTGGCCATCCTTGCCGCTTTTGCGGTCAAGTTGCCCGTGGTGCCGCTGCATACCTGGATGATTCGGGTGAACCAGGAAGCGCATCCGGCCGTCGTGATGCTGGAATCGGGACTGGTGTTGAAGATCGGCGGGTACGGAATGATGCGCCTCGGCGTGGGGCTGTTCCCCGATCTGATGGCCAGTCTGGGGTCCCTCTTGGCCATCCTTGGTCTGGTGAACCTGTTCTACGGCGGTTTTCTCGCGCTCGTCCAGCAGGATTTGCGCCGTGTGCTGGCCTACGCCAGCGTCAGCCACATGGGGATTGTCCTCCTCGGGCTTGCGGCGATGAATGCCAGCGGATGGCAGGGTGTGATTTTCCAGTTGGTTTCGCATGGTCTTTTGTCACCGTTGTTGTTCTACATTCTCCTGATCATCTACCTGCGGACGGGAACGACCCGCCTGGACGAACTGGGCGGACTGATCCGGGTGATGCCGGTGCTGTCAGGCGTCTTCCTGGCTGCCGCAATGGGCTACCTGGGGTTGCCGCTGATGTCCGGGTTTGTCAGCGAATTTCTCACCTTTCACGGGCTTTTCGACCGGTTGCCGGGATTTGCCGCGGTCGGCGTCCTGGGGATGATTTTGACGGCAGCCTATCTGCTGCGCGCGATGCAGGGGATTACCTTTGGCCCGCTCATTCCTCGGCTGCAAGAGGGAGGCGTGAACGATGTGCGGGTGCTTGAGTTTATCCCGGCGATTGCCTTGCTGGCACTGGTTCTGCTCCTTGGGGTGATCCCCTCAGTCCTCGGAGATCCGCTTCAAAATACGCTGCAGTCGTTATTGCTGAGGTTGGGGGGATAGAGCGATGGGTATGGAGACACAAGTTGAGACAAAGCTTCATCCGGTGCTTTCATACGATTGGGGATTGATGGCGCCGGAGCTCGTGGTTCTGGTCACCGCGATCCTGGTGTTGGTGTGCGATTTGTTGCTCCCCCGGAAGAACCCTCGCCGTTTTTTGGGCGCTTTTGCCGTCCTGGGCGTCCTGCTGGCCATGGCGTTGATGATTGCCCATCTGGGCGGAGAGCCGAAGGAGATCCTGGGCGAACAGTTTCGCATGGACGCCTTCAGCCAGGCATTCAAGCTGATCATCCTGGCGGCTGTGGCCTTTTCGCTCGTCCAGATCATCTATGATGGCGGGCGCAAGGAGGCGGACACCCGCGCCGAGTACCTGTATCTGATGCTGACCGCCGCGCTCGGGGCGATGATCATGGTTTCCTCAGCCGATCTCATCCCAATGTATATCGGGCTGGAGACGATGAGCATCGCTTCGTATATCATGGCGGGGATTCGCAAGCGGGATGTCAAATCAAACGAGGCGGCCTTCAAATACATCGTGTATGGCGGCGCTGCGTCAGCCGCGCTGCTCTATGGATTTTCTTTCATCTACGGTTTGACAGGCTCGACCAACCTGTATACCATCGGTGAGCGCCTGCCGGAAGCCTGGAATTCCGGATATTCCTTCATCCTGATGATCGGCTTTGGCCTGATGCTAGTCGGTTTCGGGTTCAAGGTGTCCACGGTGCCGTTCCACATGTGGGCCCCTGATGTCTATGAAGGTTCGCCCATTCCCACGGTCTCCTTTTTGTCGGTGGCTTCCAAGGCGGCTGGTCTGGCGATGATGATGCGGGTCTTCTTTCTCGCCTTTTACGGCGATCTGATGGAATCCAAATTGCCGGCGATCGGTTGGCTTCTTTCGATTGTGGCGGCTGCCAGCATGATCATCGGGACCACCACGGCCCTCCACCAGGTGGATGTCAAGCGGCTGATGGCCTATTCCAGCATCGGTCAGGCCGGGTATCTGCTGGTGCCGTTTGCGATGATGAGCACCTTGATGTTTGACCAGATGCTCTTTTTCCTCGTCGCCTATTTGTTGATGAATTTGGGGCTGTTCACGGTCCTGTTGGTTGTCGGCCAATCGGGGGATACAAACCTCCGGATCTTTGCCGGGCTGTACCGGCGTTCGCCCTGGCTGGCGCTTGCCGCAACGCTCTTTTTGCTGTCCCTTGCCGGCTTTCCCTTCACGGCCGGGTTTTTCGGGAAGTTCTACATTCTTCTGGGCACCCTCGCTATGGGGAACTGGTGGCTGCCGGTACTGATGGCTGTCACGACGGTGATCTCTTACGCCTTCTATTTCAAGATAGTCCGGCAGATGTACCTCCGCGTTCCCGCCGTGGCTGATCGCCTGAAAGTCCCGCCAGTCCTCGGATTGCTCATCCTCTTTGCCGCGGTAGGCAACCTGGTGCTGGTAGTTTACCCAGGCCTGGCTTTTGATCTGATGCACCAGTACTTTCCAGTCATCCAGCAGTTCTTCACGCCGGCCACCCCGGCCTTGTAAGCAGCGGCGTACACCTGGATCCGGGACAACGCGTCCCGGATTTTTTCTCGCACCGCCTGAAACTGGAAATAGCTTTCGACTTGATTTATTATGTGGGTTTTTGTCGATACCAACGTCTGAGAAAATCGTCTGTTAATGATGAGGAGAGAGCGTCACTGGCATGTACACCCTCGCTGGAGGGAGGAAAGGGGAGGGGGCTGTGAACCAAGTCGCCTGGGCCGGCTTGCTGAGCATGGTGGTTTCCCTTGTCGGCATACTGCTGGCGTGGTATGCTTTGCAAGCCATTCGTTGGGACCTGTTTGTCAAAAATGTGAAAGATCGTTCGTTCCAGCTTTTGCTGGTTTTGCTCTCCCTCACGTTGGGACATGCGTTTGCCCGTTTTGTCATGGATTATCTGAACTGGTCCACGCTGTTGCGATACTTATTTTGAGCTTTTTGAACCGCTTTGGCCTAAATCTATAACTCTGTATCTATCGAATACAACGCCGCCTTGTTGACCATATTAGAAATAACGGGTTTCGGCACTTGGCTTTGCAGCCATTCAATGATACACTGGTCATCAGTGTACAGAGAAATGCCACGCGAGTCTGCGAGTTGCAGAATCGGACAGCCTTGCATCAGGTATACATAGTGCGGGTGTGTTCACGGCGGTTCTCCTTGGAACAACTGACTTGGAGGGAATAAAGTGGAAAAAATCGTCGTACGTGGAGGTAGAGCTTTACATGGTACTGTGAAAATCCAAGGTGCCAAAAATGCGGTTTTGCCCATCCTGGCTGCCTCGCTCCTTGCGAAGAAGGGAATTAGCTTGATTCAGGATGCCCCTGAATTGGATGATGTCAACACCATGTGCGACGTGCTGAAATCTTTGGGTGCCAAGACCCGTTACGGGGCGAATGGGTTGTCCGTGGATGCCACCTGTATCCAAAGCGGAGAGGCCCCGTACGAACTGGTGCGCAAAATGAGAGCCTCTTTTTTGGTCATGGGGCCGCTGTTGGCGCGGATTGGCCAGGCCCGTGTCTCCCTTCCCGGAGGCTGCGCCATTGGGTCGCGTCCCATTGATCAGCATCTTAAGGGCTTTGAAGCATTAGGCGCTCGCGTGACGCTCGGCAACGGATATGTCGAGGCATACGCACCCAACGGGCTGACTGGCAATACCATCTATCTGGATGTGGCCAGTGTAGGGGCGACGGAAAATATCATGATGGCGGCCGTCCTGGCCAAGGGCACCACCGTCATCGAAAATGCCGCGCAAGAGCCGGAGATCGTGGATTTGGCCAATTTTCTCAATGCGATGGGTGGAAGGGTTCGGGGGGCAGGGACCGGAACCATCCGCATTGAGGGCGTGGAGGATCTGCACGGAACCAGCCACACCGTCATCCCGGACCGCATTGAAGCCGGTACCTTCATGGTGGCCGCCGCCATTACGGGCGGGGATGTTTTTGTGGAGGGCGCGATTGCCGAACATTTGAAACCCGTCATCGCCAAACTGACGGAGATGGGGGTGATCTGCCAGGAAGAGGAGCAGGGAATCCGCGTCAGGCGCAATGGGCCGCTTCGGAATGTCGATCTGAAGACGCTCCCCTATCCTGGTTTTCCGACGGACATGCAAGCGCAAATGATGGCCCTGATGCTGGTGGCGGAAGGACCTGGCGTCGTCACGGAAACCGTTTTTGAAAACCGCTTTATGCATGTTCAGGAGTTCAACCGGATGAACGGAAAAGTAAAAATCGAGGGCCGTACCGCCATTGTCGAAGGTCCTTGCCGGCTGAAAGGCGCGCACGTGACGGGAAGCGATCTCCGCGCCACGGCGGCGCTTGTCTTGGCCGGGCTGGCGGCGGAAGGCACGACCCATGTGTATGGATTGCAGCATCTGGATCGCGGTTACCTTCATTTTGCCGAAAAGCTGCAAGCTTTGGGAGCGGACGTGGAGCGCGTGCCGGAGAGCGAGCCCTCGCCACCCCGGAATTTGGTTCCGTTTCCCCAGGAAGAACGCGTCGGCGATGAGGAGCGGGAAACCCAATCCGTGGCAAACCTGAGCTGATTCTATTTACTCCTGACAACATCTTTACCCCTGACAAACGATGTCAGGGGTTTTTTTGTGGTTCTAAACCCTGGGACCGCAACATAGGATCATATGGACGAGCTGGTGAAAGGGATGGCATATGCGGAGGAGGCAAAAGGAGGAGAAACGATTGCAGCGACAGATTTTCCTTTTCATCGTCGGAATGAGTCTTGTCATCATCCTGATCCCCTCTTTGCTGGTCCTTGGGTTCAAACAGGGAGGCCAGGTGGAGGAGGCTGCCGCCCGGCAGGAGACGATCCGGCTGGACCCGGAGGCTGGAGAACCGCTGGTCACGGTGTACCTGAGTCAGGAAAAGCGGGTGATCCAGGTGCCGCTGGAACAGTACGTGCGTGGGGTGGTGGCCGCCGAGATGCCCATCGATTTTGAACTGGAAGCGCTCAAAGCGCAGGCCATCGCATCCCGAACCTACATCGTGCAGCGGCTGATTCTCGGCGATTTTTCAGATGTTCCGGCAGGCGCCATGGTGTCGGATACGGTCCAACACCAGGCCTACTTGGACGAAAATACCTTGCGTGCGCGCTGGGGGCTTGCCTACGAGAAAAACATGGCCAAACTGACAAAGGCAGTGGCCGAAACGCGCGGGAAAGTCATTACCTATAAAGGAAAGCCCATCTACGCCACCTTTTTTTCCACCAGCAACGGATATACGGAAAATGCGCATGAATATTGGCACGGCAACGCCTTGCCCTACCTCAAGAGCGTTCCTTCGCCGTGGGATGCGCGTTCCCCCAAATTCCAGGCCACCGTCAAGTTGCCGCTCGAGAAATTTCTTGCCAAGTTGTCGCTCAAGCCGGAGGTGACCGCTACGACGGATGGACGCCCCTGGATCGAAGTGGTTTCCAAAACCACCGGCCATCGGGTCAAAGAGGTGCGAATCGGGGACAAGCTGTTCAGCGGCCGGGAGATTCGCGAAGCGCTGGGGCTGAATTCATCCGATTTTACCGTCCGGGTGAACGGAGATGAGCTGGAATTTACGACAAACGGCTACGGCCATGGTGTCGGGATGAGCCAGTATGGCGCTGACGGCATGGCCAAGGAAGGAAAAAAGGCGGAGGAGATCATCCGCTATTACTACCAGGGGGTCGAATTGCAAGACTACCGCCAGTGGATTAAACAGACCGCAAAAAACGATTCGCAAAACTGAACATCCCTCAGGTTTAGAATTGACGAAAATGGTCCACAATGGATCCTGAGGTGATGCAAAAAATGAATCATAAGGAACATGAGCAACATTCCCACGAGTTGGAACATGCCGCGCAGTCCATGGATGCTGTTGACATGTTGCCGGATCAGCCTCCTGCAGAACAAGAGAAAACCGTGAAAGAGGCAGGAGCTGAAACGGTGATGGCGCAGACGGCAAGGAAAGGGACGGGCCGGGCAAAGGGAGCCAAGTGGAAAACCTGGTTCCGAAACAAATGGGTACCGCCTGTCGTTTACCTGGCTGTGGCAGCCATCATCTTTACTGTTATGTGGCAGCTTCAGGATCGAAATGACTATCCCTTGAATAAGGAGGATTTCGGCATTTCGGTCCGGGAGGGACAAAACCTGACCCAGAATGAGGAGCAAAGCGTTCCTGTCACAGGCCAGAAGGAAGTGATGATCGAGCCGGTCAAAAAAGATGCAGAGATGGTCGTCGTTCGCCACTTTTTCGATGACAAGGCCGGGGAAAAAAATGCCCAGGCGATGGTCAAGTACGGTGACAGCTATACGGCCCATAACGGCATTGACTATGCGCTGAAAAGCGGCGAGCCGTTTGAGGTGATTGCTGCCCTGAGCGGCAAGGTCACCCGCGTGGCGCAGGATCCGCTGGTCGGATATTTGATCGAGATGACCCACGATGATCAGCTGGTGACGGTGTACCAGAGCCTGTCCGAAGTGTACGTGGAAGAAGGAGATGTCCTGCAGCAGGGTACCGTGCTGGGGATTGCCGGACGGAACGAATACGAGCAGGATACCGGCAACCACCTGCACTTTGAGGTCCGCAAGGACGGAAAACCCGTTTCACCCCTTGCGTACCTGAATCCTCCTTCGCCGGCCGGGTCTGAGAAAAAGGCCACTGGTTCAGAGGAAAAAACCACTGATACGGAGAAAAAGACGACCGATTCAGAGGAAAAAGCAGAGGAACAGGATTGACACAGGCAAAACCGGCACACATCCCCCGCCTGAAAAAGCGCGGGGGATGTCTTTTTTGCAAAATACGCGAAATCAAGGCTTGTCAGGCTTGGAAATATCGAATATATGCAGTCCCCCCTCATATAATGTACCAGACATTGTGAAAAGCAGGGAGGCGAGGGGTGTGCATGACTACATTAAGGAACGGGCCGTGAACATCGCGCGATACATCACCGAGACACGGAATACGGTTCGCATGACAGCCAAAGCATTTGGCGTTTCCAAGAGTACGGTACACAAAGATCTTACGGAACGGCTCCCGGAAATCAACCCGCAACTTTATGAAGAAGTTAAAAAAATTCTGGAACATCATAAATCGGTCCGGCATCTGCGTGGCGGAGAGGCCACAAAAATCAAGTATAAAAAGAAAAATCAGGAGGAACAACCAGCCCTTGCAGCCACCCGCAAAGCAGCCAAGCGATAGGGTTTTGACGAATCGCCGCGAAATGGATCGAAAAAAGTGGGGATCTGGCAGGAATTTTCAAGCCGGTGGCGAATAACCAATAAGGCGGTATTGGCGAAACGCGAATTCCAACACAGTGATCATCCGGTGGTACGAACGGGTACCGCCTCTTCTCACGCATGAACGGGGACAAGTTTCTGAGCTGAAAAGTTTGGCATGCATACACATGAATACATAGGTTGTTCGCAACAGAGGAGATGAAGCAAAGGCCGAGGGAGGGAAAGCATGTTACGTGGACTGGACCTGGCCACTGCCGGGATGATGATCAGCCAGCGGTGGCATGATACGGTCAGCAACAACCTGGCCAATCTGAACACCATTGGTTTCAAGGCGGAAGAGGCCGTGATGAGGACGTTTCCCGAATACCTCGTCTGGCGGCTGGGCGGGACGAGGGGGAGAGCGCCCCAGCTGGGTTCCCTTCCTCACGGCGTCCTGGTGGATGAACGGCTGCCCCTGTTCCAGCAAGGAACCCCTGTTGAAACGGGCCAGCCCTTGCATGTGGCCATCCTGGACGATCCCCGTCCGGATCCGGAGACAGGACAGATGCCGGTCACCTTTTTCACGATCCAATTGCCGGATGGAACCTATGCGTTGACGCGTGCCGGGCAATGGACGAAGGACCAGCTGGGTCAGTGGGTGACGCCGCAAGGGTATCGTGTGATGGGCTTCCGTCAGCCGCCGGCCGGACAAGCTCCCGTCCTGGAGCCGATTGCTGTTGACGGTCCTTTCCGCATCACCCCTGAAGGACGCATCCTGTATGACAATGATCCGATGCCGGATCAGCCGCTGTACCTGGCCACGGTGACGGTGGATGACCCCTATGCCCTGATCAGGGAAGGAGACGGGGTGTATCGCATGCAGGACGGGGAGCTTCCGCCGCCTGCGCCTGCGGCGGGGGTGATCAGGCAAGGGTTCCTGGAACGTTCCAATGTCGATCCGGCCCGCAGCATGGTCAATCTGATGCTGGCGGGACGGGCTTATGAAGCCAATCAGCGCGTCATCCAATCGTACGACAAGACGCTGGACAAAACCGTAAATGAAATCGGGCGCGTGTAGCAAGCGGAGGTGAACCGATGAACCCTTCTGTTCTGATGTCCGCGATGGCCATGCGCAGCAGCCAGCAGGCCATTGACATCACTTCCCACAACCTGGCCAATCTTCAGACGACCGGTTATAAAAGCCGGGAAGCGGCGTTCGGTGACCTGTTCCTGGCCTATCTTCAGCAGCCCCGGCAGCTGGGAGCCCAGGGCCGTTTGACAGTGGAAGGGCTTCGCCAGGGGAATGGCGTGCGGCTGGCTGGAACGCTGGCGGATTGGCGGGCGGGACAGCCGCTGCACACGGAACGGGAGCTGGACTGGATGATCCAGGGAGATGCCTTTTTTGCGTTGGAAGGGGCAGACGGCGAGACCTGGTATACGCGTGACGGCAATTTTCACCTTTCGCCGGCAGGGGATGGCAACTGGCATCTGGTGACCGCTTCCGGACACCGGCTGCTGGGAACGGATGGCCAGCCGCTGGTGTTGCCGCGCTTCCGCAAGCTGACCGTCGATCCGCAGGGACGCATGACGATAGAACGGGAAAACGGACAGTTTGAAACCCTGAATCAGGCGATTTCCCTCGTTCGTTTTCGTTCATCCGATATCCTGGAGTCCATCGGGGAAAACCGCTATCGCATTCCTGACGCCGTGCTGGCAGGCAACCAGCCGGGTGATCCGCCTGTCTGGGAAGCGATTCCCATAGGGATGCGCGGAGAAGGAACCGTTTCGATTCGTCAGGGTTATCTGGAGGCTTCCAACGTCGATTTGGCCTGGGAGATCAGCCAGCTGATGCTTGCCCAGCGCGCTTACCAGTTGAATGCGCAGGTGTTAAGTTCGGCTGATCGCCTGTTGGGTCTGGCCAACTCGCTTCGCGGATAGGTGATGATGACAGAATGAGGAAAAAAAGGCGTTGGCTTTTGATCCTGCTGCTTTCGTTTCCGGCCGTCCTCCTTTTCAGCTTTTTTCTCGGGATGACGGTGGGATATACCCTGTTGGGGAAAGAATCGT
>Ga0066871_100507_pt1 | contig 22219 bp, 13 predicted proteins | sample CeladaPassage60B_FD_62209 | JGI IMG/M metagenome (GOLD analysis project Ga0066871, IMG submission 62209) | Cellulose-adapted microbial communities from the Joint BioEnergy Institute, USA - Passage3 60B | ecosystem: Engineered > Bioreactor > Continuous culture > Unclassified | place: USA...
TCCGGTGGCGATGAGGTCGGCACCCAGTGAGAGCGCCTTGTCGAGAAACTGGCCAAATTTGATCTCGCGGTTGCACATCACGTCCGGATTGGGCGTCCGGCCTTTCCGGTATTCATCCAGGAAATAGGAAAACACCTTATCGCGGTATTCCTGTTCAAAGTTCACGGTGTAATAAGGGATCCCGATATGTTGGCAGACGCGCTTGACATCTTCAAAGTCTTCCTCTGCCGTGCAATGGCCGAATTCGTCGGTGTCATCCCAGTTTTTCATGAAGATGCCGATCACGTCGTAGCCCTGTTGCTTGAGCAAGAGCGCCGCGACTGAGGAGTCGACGCCGCCAGACATGCCGACGACGACGCGTGTCTGCTGGGGCGATTTGGACATGGGGATCCCTCCTTTTTTGCAAATACAAGTTACATCTATTTTAACAAACGGCAACAGGGGCGACAATTGAACAACTTTCCACGAACTTTTCCACTTCCGTCTGAAAGTTCGCGCGAACAGGTGAATGCCGTATTTGGTTATGCTATGATTGAGTTGCGTGTAATTCAGCCAAACGGGGGATGATGATGAAAATCAAACTGACCAGCGTATTTGTAGACGACCAGGACAAAGCCCTCAAGTTCTATACGGAGGTCTTGGGTTTCGTAAAGAAACAGGATGTTCCGGCAGGGGGAGCCAGATGGATCACCGTCGTCTCACCGGAAGGTCCGGACGATATCGAGCTGGTTCTCGAGCCCAACGGCAACCCGGCTGCCCAAATCGACGGCAAACCGGCTGCCGCGTCATTCCAAAAAGCTCTCTATGAGGCGGGAATCCCTTTCACCTCGTTTTTTGTGGAGGATGTTCACAAGGAGTACGAAAGAATGAAAAAGCTGGGTGTGGTGTTTACGATGGAGCCGACAAAAACGGAATAGGGAGTCTATGCGATATTTGACGATACTTGCGGCAACCTGATCATGCTCGCCCAGGTGAACGCATGACGGCGCCAAAACAAGACGGCACCAATACCAGACGGTGCCAAAACAGGATGGTGCGGATACCGAAAACCCGGTACCCTGTACGCTAGGGTTCCGGGTTTGATATTTTTGCTCGTGGCAGGGACAACCCGGACGAGCCGCAATGGCCGGATTGCCCCATTCCAATATCCGTTGCACGTGCATATCCGTGGCAAGTGCGGATTTCACAGCGTTGCCGGTTCTGGGCCTGCCAGGTTCCGCCTCACTGAAGCGCGAGTGTCGGGGCCAGCACGTCGAGCATCTTGGTCCAGGCAGCCTCTGTGCGGTCCGCGTAGTCCGCCCAGTCCGGGTGCAATTGGTGGGTCAAGGTCAGCTCACATCCGTTCTCCAGCGGCACAATGTCAATGATCACGCGGGAACTTCCTTCTTCGTCCGCCACTCCCCAGGTGAACGCGAGGCGGCGCGGCCGGTCGATTTCCAGATATTCTCCGACGTGGTCAATTTCTTGACCTTGCCGACGGACAACGAAAGAGAACGATCCTCCCACGCGTGGGTCGAGGGAAATGCGCACCACTTCTTCCTCGCGGAGAGCAGGGCCGAACATCCATTTGCCGATCATGGCAGGGTCCAGCCAAGCGTCAAAAACTTGCTCCGGCGATGCAGGATAGCGACGGGTGACGCGAACTTTTACAAAGGATTCAGCGTTCATACTGAACATCCTTTCTTCAAGATTATCCTTTTTTCTCAGAATTGCTGCGCTGGTTGTTTGTACAGCCATTTTTGCTTCGCCATTGGGATAAGAATAGATAGAGGCTGGATGGTTGTCAATCGCCAAGTAATTGATATTTTTCCCGTTGCGGCGTTGCCATATCACAGACGCACAACCGAAAAGAGGCTTTGCATGGAGGAGTGGGGATGTTCACCGGGCTCTTTGGAGTCCGGTTTTTTGTTATGAAAAACGTTCTGCTCATCCGTTAGTCATTTAAATCTTGGTTTGGGCTTGGTTATTGGTTGTCACTTAGTCGGTTTTAGTCGGTCATAAATATTGTTGAAGGAAATAGACATGGTTTTGTCGTATATATTCATTGGAATAATTTTTTTCTAGGGAATGGGTGTTTTCGTTAACAGGAAAAAATGCGAAATATTTGTTTTTAAAAAACAGTTTTCTAAGGAAAAACGAATCAATCAAAGGAGTGAAGAGGAGTGGAGAAGACATTTCGCGCGCTGGTGGTGGAGAAGACGGAGGATGCATTTACCGTGGAAGTGCGGGAACGCAGCCTGGATGATTTGCCGGAAGGGGATGTGACGATTCGCGTCTGCTATTCCAGTGTGAATTACAAGGATGGGCTGGCCAGCATCCCGAACGGGCGGATCCTCACCCGGTATCCCATGGTCCCGGGCATTGATCTCTCCGGGATCGTGGTGGATTCCAAGGATCCCCGGTTTCGCGAAGGAGATGAGGTGCTGGTCACAGGGTATGAGCTGGGCGTCTCACACGAAGGGGGATTCAGCGAAATGGCCCGCGTTCCGGGAGACTGGGTGGTTCCTCTGCCGGCCGGATTGACGCTGAAAGAGGCGATGGCCATCGGTACGGCGGGGTTTACCGCTGCGATGTCGGTCCACCAGCTGATAGAACACGGGGTTACACCGGAGAAAGGGCCGGTGCTGGTGACGGGTGCGACGGGCGGCGTGGGTTCCAGTGCGGTGGCGATGCTGGCCCAACTGGGTTATCACGTGGCGGCCAGCACGGGAAAGGATTCGGAGCATGATTATCTCCGGAAGCTCGGCGCGAAGGAAATCCTGCACCGCGATGAGGTGTCAGCGGAGAGCAAGCGGGCCCTGGAAAAGGAACGCTGGGCGGGCGCGGTGGATCCGGTGGGCGGGAAGACGACCGCCTATCTGTTGCGGACCACCCGGTACGGTGGCGCGATTGCCTTGAGCGGGCTGACCGGCGGAGCCGAACTGGTGACAACCGTGTTTCCGTTCATCCTTCGCGGCGTCAACCTGCTTGGCATTGATTCGGTCTACTGCCCGATGGAACTGCGGAAGCAGCTTTGGGAACGGCTGGGCAGCGATTGGAAGCCGCAGGGCTTGATGGCGGAGATCGCCCGGGAGGTCACCCTGGATACTTTGAAAGAGACGCTGGCCGCCATTTTGCGGGGTGAAGTGCGTGGCCGGACGATCGTGAAACTGGGAGGCAGGGACGAATGAGCCAGCACCATGGGAAGGACAACGAAAGAGAACTCACGCCAGGGGGCTCCTTTCTCCTCCGTCCGGTCTCGCCGGAAGAAGTGTTCACACTGGAGGATTGCGACGAGGAGCATCAGATGATTGCCCGGACGGCGCGGGATTTTATGGAAGAAACGGTGATGCCGCACGTGGAGGCCATCGAGGAAGAAGCGGATGATCAGCTAGTGGCCCGCTTGATGCGGCAGGCGGGGGAGGTGGGCCTGCTCGGTCATTACCTGCCGGAAAAATACGGCGGCAGCGAGCTGGACAAGATCAGCTCGGCGCTGATCAATGAACAGACGGGACGCACCGGTGCTTATGGCATTGCCCATGTCAATCACACGGGGATCGCCACGTTGCCGATCTACTATTTCGGGACAGAGGAACAGAAGCGGAAATACCTGCCGGGCCTTGCGACCGGAAAGCTGATCGGCGCCTATTGCCTGACCGAGCCGACCGGTGGTTCGGACTCGCTTGCGGCCAGGACCACCGCTGTGCTGAATGCGGCAGGTACCCATTACGTGCTGAACGGGACCAAGCAGTTTATCACCAACGCCGCTTTTTCCGACACGTTTATTGTTTATGCCAAGGTGGACGGGCAGCATTTTACGGCTTTCATTGTCGAGAAGGACTTTCCCGGCCTGCGCCTTGGGCCCGAGGAGCGGAAAATGGGCATGCACGGCTCATCGACGCGGCAGGTGATCCTGGAAGATTGCCAGGTACCGGTGGAAAACCTGCTGGGAGAAGTGGGCAAAGGGCATCAGATTGCCTTTAATGTCTTGAATATCGGCCGGTTCAACGTGGGAATCGGTTGTCTGGGTGCGGCGAAAGAGGCCTTTGGCGAGGCGGCAAGGTATGCCGTTCAGCGCAGGCAATTCGGCCAGCCGCTGGCGGCCTTTGGTGCGATTCAGGAGAAGCTGGCTGACATGGCGGCCCGGATCTTTGCGTTGGAGTCGCTGCAATACCGGACGGCTGCTCTGTTGGAAGCGGCGTTTGCGCCGATAGGCCGGACAGGCGGCAACATTTCGGCGGAATTTGTCCGGCGCTCGCAGGCCTATGCGCTGGAGTGTTCGATTTGCAAAGTATTTGGTTCGGAGTCGTTGGATCGGGTGGTGGACGAGGCGGTTCAGATTCATGGCGGGTACGGCTACATTCGGGAGTATCCGGTGGAACGGATGTACCGGAACTCCCGGATCAACCGCATCTGGGAGGGGACCAACGAAATCAACCGGATGATCATCCCGGGGATGCTTTTGCGCATGGCCAAGGCCGGGCAGTTGCCGCTGGAAGAGGCGATTGGCCGGGCGCTGTCGCAGGATCCCCGTCTCGATCTGGTTCCCAAGGTGTCCCCTGATGTGTCCCACGCGTTGGGTGAAATGCCGGACTGGCTGGATGAGATGAAGCTGTCCTTTCTGCGTTGCATCGGGCTGGCCTGGCGGCGGATTGGCGAGCGGTTGCAGCAAGAACAGGAGGTGGCGATGCGGCTGGCCGACATGGCCATCTGGATTTACGCTGCGGAAAGCAGCATCCTGCGCGCGGCCAAGACGGTTGCGAAGCAGGGAGAGGAGACGGGTGCCCTGCAGGTGTCGCTGGCCTCGCTGGTGGCTCACGAGGCGGTGGCGGAAGTGGAACGGGCGGCCCGCTATATCCTGGACACCCTGATGGAAGAGGGCACGGCGGAAACGGATGTCAAGAAATGGCGCCAGGCGCTTTCCGCGGTCTCATACAAGGGAGTGCGCGAACAGAAGCGGTTGATCGCCGAAAAGATGGTGGAGGCGGGCCGCTACCAGTGCTGATTGGTTGATTGGCTGAGCTGGGTTTGCGTTTGGCGGTTTTATATGGCTGTTTTCGTTTGGTGGCTGTTCATTAGCGGTTCGTTATTTGATAGTGGATGGTCCATTTTTTGGAATGGTGCAATGGCTGTGGTGCCCAAGACAGGGGATGGATGAACAGGGGACCATCTTGCAAAAAGGAGGAGACGCCGAATGAAAGCAATCCGTTGCCATCAGTATGGCGAACCGGATGTGCTGCAGTTGGAAGAGGTGGATACGCCGGTTCCCGGACCGCGTCAGGTGTTGATCCGGGTCAAGGCGGCCGGCGTGAATTACGCCGATGTGATGCGCCGGCGGAATATGTATGTCCAGCACACGCCGCTGCCGTTTATTCCGGGATCGGAAGTGGCCGGTGAAATCGTGGCGGTGGGACCGGAGGTTAAGTCGGTGAAGGAGGGGGACCGGGTGGTGACCCTCCTGGGACCCAAGTGTTCCGGATATGCGGAGTACGTGATCGGTTATGAGCCGATGCTCATTCCGATTCCGGAAGGATTGGATGAGGTTCAGGCGGCCGCCCTGCCGCTGCAGGGGTTGACGGCATATCACATTTTGAAGACTTCGGGACAGGTCAAGCCGGGCGAGACCGTGCTGGTCCATGCGGCTGCCGGCGGAGTAGGCACGCTGTCCGTACAGCTGGCCAAACATTTTGGCGCCACTGTGATCGCCACGGCCAGCACGGAGGAGAAGCTGGCACTGGCACGCTCTCTGGGCGCGGATCATACGATTAACTACACCGCCGCCGACTGGGACCGGCAGGTGCTGGAGCTTACAGGAGGCAAAGGTGTGGACGTGATTCTGGAAATGGTGGGCGGTGAGATCTTCAATAAAAACTTAGGGATTCTGGCCACGTTTGGGCGAATGGTGGTCTTTGGGGCGGCCAGCATGAAACGGAGCGCATTGGAGCCTTTCCGCCTGATGAACAAGTGCCAGTCCGTGGTCGGCTTTCTCCTCACCCCGGTCGTGGAGCGGCCCGATCTGTACCGGCCCAGCTTGCAAGAGCTGTTGCAACTGGTGAAGGAAGGCAGGTTGAAGCTGCATATCGGCGGCACTTTTCCGCTGGAACAGGCTGCGGAGGTGCACCGGATGCTGGAAGGCAGGCAGACGACGGGCAAGCTGGTGTTGATCCCGTGAGCGGGTGAACATGACATGATTAAGTGAAGATTGAGATAATCAATGTTAATCCTGGACTCAGTCATTTGCAGATACCGTCCGTTTACTCGAATGAAGTAACGGACGTTTTATTTTACGAAAAGAGGGGAGATGATGTTAGAATGATGGTAAACATTGCGAAAAAGGGGGGTTACCAGTGTCTGACCAATTATTATTAAAGAAACGCGTACCGAAGCGCCCCCGATCTCGTTTCCGAAGTGCTCTCTCCCATTACAGTCAGAACGAAAAATTTCCAAAAAAGCTCAAAACGAACGGTTTGGAGTACGCGAATACTGGATTGCCGATCCGGTGCATTACATGGAATGTTTCCTTATACCACTTGTGCACCATGAACTAGAATATGCAATAAGTTATAATGAAATGATGAGGGAGGTATTGAATCATGAGTGTCTCTATTGAGGAATTGGAACATTTACTGAGACATCTAAATGACAAGAATAAACTGGTTGCAAAGAGTTTTTTGTCCTGGCTTGTAGAAAAACAGTTCGATGATGAGGATGACATGTTGACTCCGGATGATATAGAAGCCATTGAACAAGCCAGAAAGGAACTGAATAACGGGGAGACCAAGTCATTGGAGGACTTAAAGCGTGAACTCCAATTATAATATTCGATTTACAAAGCAAGCAAGTAGAGCGCTAGGTAAATTGGACAAAACAACAGCTAAAAGAATCATTCAAGCGATTGAATCTTTGAGTTATGATCCCTATCATCATTCACAGACCAAGAAGATGAAGGGGTATGAAGGGCATTTTTTTCGTTTGAGGGTCGGAAATTTCAGGATAATATATGAGGTGATAGACAATCGACTTTTAATCGTCGTTGTAAAAATTGGTTCCCGTGGCGATGTTTACAAATAACAAACTGCCTTCTCTGGCCACAAACTTTTCCCAAATGGGTTAGAATCCTGAGTATGGTTTGATCCAGCCTGTAAGAGACCTTGTTCAAGTAGCCAATTTCAGCCCTTACAGGCGGAGCAAGGTGATAATTACTGGACAACTAACCGTGTTCTTTGTTCGGCCTCACGGTTTAAGCGTGCCACAACCCTTTTGATCGTCAGTTCACTTTTATTGCGTTTTAGTGATTCAGCCACACGTCTTCCGGCATCGGCGGCAGCTTTTGCTGCAAATTGTGGTACCTGTATGTGGCAATATTCACCAATACTTGGTATAGTCACATCATATACCAGATGTCGTTGGAATGAACTCAGGATTCGTATCGGGATGTTGGTTATGAGAATGCGTTCACGTTCATTAATTGTCGACTCGACGGCTTTGATCACTGTTCCGAAAACAGCCTGATCCCCATCTTCTCCAGCTTTGGTTTGTAGTAAGTCGCGAATGATCAAAAAGTTGAGTAACTCTTGTACAAGTGCGATACGAATGTTCTCCCGTTCGATCCGCTCTGCGGCAAGATTGGGTTCCAGTTCTTTTCTAACCAAACTGCGCAATTGATCGAACAATGGTTTAATTTCCTGTTCGCTAATTTCTTCGTCCTCGTTCAGAGAAATATGTTTCAGGTCATCCCATGACTGGATTAAGCGCACCTGGCGTATTCCATCTGTTCCCCGGCAAACGACAGCATAACCCACTCTATCCACACCGTTCATTCCTTCAACGGGGATGGTAATTCTCCGAACACATGAAGGTAGTTCGTAGTTTTGAATATGTTCAAGAATTTTCTCGAAATATGGATCTCCGTAGGAAGCAAAGTGAACTCTTTGTTTTCCATCAGTTAAACCTTCATCGTATAACTTTCGCGAGGCCGTCAATACGGTGCCGTCAGGCACACCAGGGATACCGCGTATTTCTAAGATCTCTTCCCCAGCTACTGTTTTCTTGGTACAACCACGGGATTTTAAATAACGGGATGTGCTGAGCGTTTCCCAGATGGCTTCCATCGTGACAGGAGCAGATGGATGTTGTGTATTATCAGTAAAATGTTGATATATCTCAAACAATTCATGGGCCGGTATCTCCATGCGTGCATGATGTTGGAGTTGTTCTTTCAGGCGATTGGTCGATATGATATAGAGTTCTTCCTCGGTCAACGTTCCTTCTTCAAGTTGACGAAACTCATCTGGTTTAACCGGAAGAAGAGAAATTTGTTGAGTACCGACGATGAGGTTTGCTTTTTGCAAACGTTCTAATAGACGTCTGTATACAATTTCTTCTGCACTTCCAGCATAGAAGAGGTTCAAGACATAAATATGCTGATGTTTTTGACCGATACGGTCAATGCGACCGATTCTTTGTTCAATCTTCATGGGATTCCATCCAAGGTCATAATTGATCAGCAGATCTGCAGTCTGTAAGTTTAAACCCTCTGCTGCGGCATCCGTGCAGACGAGAACATCGATTTCGCCACGCAAAAACCGTTCTTTCACTTCTTCGCGATCGCATGGGATCATTTGTTTTTGGTCTGGATCAAAATACTCAGCTCCCTTCCCAGAATAAGTCCCAATTCGCATGTGTTGGTCAACCCTGCGAAGACGCGAGACAATATCTAAAAGAGTGTCGTAGAAACGGGTAAAAACCACCGTTTGCCGGATTCGGCCTGTCGACTGGTCTTTGCGACGTTCCAGTTGTTCCAAAAGAACCTTCATTTTCGATGAATCGCCGGTGAGATCGTTCAATTGCTGAAGCATCTTTTGGATTTGGTTTCTTTCCCATTCTAAATCGGGCATGCTCCGTCCTTGCAGCAGCACTTGAAACACTTCAACATCATCTTCGTTGTCACCTTCATATACCACTTCGTTCAAGGAGAAGCTGTTTATTTCATCTTCGTTAGTTTTCCAATCAAAATGATGCTTCAGAGTGGCCTCCACTTTGTCCAAACGCCGCTTTAACGTCTCCCGGAGAGCATACAGGCTGGAGGCAAACCGCAAACGAAGAAAACTGAGATAGAAATTCACCATTTGCCGATGTTGGGAGTTCCCGTGTTTTTGTATTTGTGCCATTAACCCTTTGCAGTAGGTTTCCAGTTGGGCGTAAATGCGTTTTTCTAAGTCGTTGAATGCAATGGGTTCCATAGGCAGGATGTGACGTTCGGCAAGATTTTGCTGCAATCGGCCGTATTCCCGATACACTTCAAGCAATTTTCTGGTATGTCGCAACATGACTCGGGATAGCGGGGCTCCGCTGAAGATAATGCGCAACAAGAATTGCCGTTCTACACCTCTGGGAACATATCCATTTTCCAGCCAGCGGCGAATCGTGTGCCGGTTGCGATTGTCAATGACGTACTGTTCAAAATAACGCCAAAGCATCGGATCCTGTTCACGGATGCCTAAAATGGCACGGCGGAGAAAAGTCCATTCCCATTCACTCAATTCCTGTTCATTGAGAAGTTTTTCCAATGTTTGATAATACTCGAGTATCAGAGTGGGATCGAATTGAAACACCCCCACCCGATTGGTCAGGGCCAGCAAATCACATACTTCCACGGGATGGATCTGCATCGGGGTGGCCGTAGCCAACCACAGACAACGTGTATTTTCTCTCAATGCACTTTGCAGTGTCGTATACAATTGTCCATATTCGGGATGTGCGCTTGCTCCTCTGGACGGATTGTGCCGCCGGGCTGCATGCGCTTCATCAACCAATGCGACGTCAAATGATTGCGCGTTTTTCAGTTCTTCCACCCGTTCCCTCCGGGGTAACAGGCCTGTTGAAACGATTACTAGATCTGGTTCGTAAATCGAACTGGCTGGCCGTTGTTCTTCATGAGGAAATTCATATTCGTGGGCCAGATCAGGAGTTGTGACGGCCCTACCAAACGACATGAGCATTTTGGTGGCCATTTGGCGTTGCCATTGTTTTGTCAAGCTGGCAGGTGCCGCGATCAAGATGCGTTTTGCCAGGCCAGACAAATATAACGAACGGAAGGCCAGACCTGCCTCGATTGTTTTTCCCAGACCAACTTCATCGCACAGGAGGTAAGAATAGGGCCACGTTTCGACCAAGCGGCGCACGACAACCTGTTGATGCGGCCACGGTTCTACCGGTGCCGTTTCCATGCCGACAAACCTTCCGTTCGGCATTTTGGGCCCATCCCGCAAGATCGCAAACTGCAGCCGTTCCAGTACGGAGGGGGTGTCCTCAACTGGCATGTTTGCAACCGGTGTGCCATCCACCTCTTTGGGAATCGTGATTCCTTCAGCAATTTGCAGCATTCTGCGTCGCACTGCTTCGGGAAGAGTCAGCACCGGCATATGAGGGAGCTTGCCATGCCATAAGTTTTCAAAATCTTCTACAGCCTGATCAACCCGTTCTTTCTCTGTTTCGCCTTTCCAGTCGCAATGGATGTCAATGTTTTCTGCGTTGAGCACCAATGCATTTTTGGATTCGTTCAAGGAACCTGAGCCGTATATCCGGTTTCCGTATTCGTCATACATAATGAACCATTTTTCATGGACATAACCATCTTCAACACTGTCAAAAGGCAGGGGTTCGCCGGTTTCCTTATGCAAGCGGAAAGCGACGCGAACCTCTAAATAACCGTGCGCGACCATCCAGGAAAGAAGAGAAACGCCATTCTGTACGCTTTCGGGCCACGATTCAAATTGTTTCAGTTCATCGTTCAATCGTGCTTCAAGTCGCTTCGCATCGCCTGCGAGAATCGCCTTGACATCTTCAGGAGCCAGATCGGCCCCGACAATGAGGCGCATTTTTCCGTTCCGTTGGACAAAAGAGGAAAAACCTTGGGAAGCGGCAGCCAATGAGGAAGAACGGAAATACCCGGCCACGCGGTCATAACGTACGGCCAGCTTGAGGGCTGGAATGTAGAAATCGTGCAATATATTGACCGGACGGCCATCGATCATGGTAGAGGAGGTTTTGTAAGACAGACGCCAAGGGTGTGAACGTAACCCTTTCTGTTCGTTAGGATCATGTGGGTTCGTCATGATTCGTCTCACCTGCCTCCAACGACCCTTTTTACGACTTCAAGCCGAATAACATTGCCTCCGCTTCTTTCCGCAGCGTATCCTCAGACATCTCCGCTGCCCAAACGGAAAGCAGGTCCAGAATCACTTGTTCCTTTCCTTCCGCATGCTGTGCCAAATACGCACGTGCCACAGGCACATCTCCCTCACGATAACTCATAATCAGCCCGTGGAGGATGTCCCATTCCGTCTGTGGGTTTTCCAGCCGGCGTTTGTTGCGTTCTTCGGGTCTCGCTAAACGGAGTTTGGAATTTTTCCGCAGCAAGGGGGCGTGATAACCTGTCTCCTCTGCATGTTGATGCCGTGCTCGCCGGCCTTGATTTTCGTTGTTGATACCAATCATCCGTCCTTTGACGGTATACCCTGCTGGTTTTGCTTCCAAGCTGATGTTGAGGGAGCGGGACAGACTCAAAGCTTCATCATAAGGAAATTCGGACAGACCGAAAATGCCGTACAGGGTCAGCGCGATTGCCGTTTCTGGATTGAGATCCTCTACCTTCAAGCGGTTGTTTGTAATCCGCGCAACCTGATATTCTGCAACTACAGCGCTGGCTTCTCGCATGGCGCGCATTGGAGTTACCAGTTCGTCGCCGTCCAGTACGGGCCAATTCTCAGAAAGGACTTGCAATGCACGGCCGTAACTTGCGACCATTTCATCGACCGGATTTAACTTGAGTGGTGCAAACTCTTTTAGTCCTTCACGAACGGCTTCACGCACTTTCTGAGCGACGCCCGTGCCGCCAAATCCGGACCAGGTTGCGGGAACGTCGTTGGTTTTGAACCGCTTGCGACAGGAGAGGAAAATGGAACTAGCTGCAGAAGCCATGTTTTTTTGATGTGTCGATTCTGAAGCCTCGGATTCTACAGGCAGGGAGGTCGTGATCGTCCATCCATTTTCTATTAACGAACGAGTCAATGCTTCCCAGGCTTCCTGTGTCTTATGGGTGAACATGACGGTCATGATGCCATCATCTTTGAGAACACGGCGACATTCGGAGAAAATTTCACCCATCATTCGCTCATATTCTCGCGCCGCATTGGCTGAAGAACCATCGCGTGCCGGATTGGCCACAGCTTCATCCGTTTTGTTTGTCAGTCGCCGGCGGTAAACATCAGGATACAAATCCTGTAAAGTGCGCCGTTGCCAGACATAAAAGTAATCGGAGAGTTCTGCATACTGCACGTTGTTATAGTATGGGGGATCCATACATATCAGGTCGACCGATTTTTCTGGCAAATCGGTATGAGCTGCTGTTCCGTGCAGGATGGTAACAGGCGGAGCCGAACCATTTAATTTTTCATGCAGCGGCTTTAATAGCTCGGCAATGCCGGAATAAGCGTCAAGCACTTGGGAAAGAGCCCATGCAGCTCCGGAGTTGGGGCCGGTAAAGATCATTTCACCAAATGTCCATTTTAGCGAAAAGTCATGTCTGCCAAATGTATTAATCAGCACACTTCGCCCGTAGTGCCATCTTGTTTGTTTGCTGTTATAGTCAAGCCCTTTATCAATCATAAATTGCAAATACGTCACGACGGCGCGTCCGCGTTCCTCGCCCAATTCATTCAAAATTTGCGGCTTGATGCGATTCAGTTCTTCCACAAGGATCAGGTGGCCCAAAAGTTGACGCGGTGTAAACATGTCACACCAGCGGTTCATTCCAAAACGAAGCGGCTCTGCTGTTTTATGCCCTTGAGGAATACTTTCTGTAGGGATCAAGCCCATCTGTTCCCATTCCGGCCATTTCTCCTGCAAGCGCTTCTCAGCTTCAGCCAGTGCTTGCAAATCCCGTTCATTAGGCGGGCGGAAAAAGCGAACTTTTTCCGTTTTGACTTCGCCGGCTCTTTCCCCGCTTTTATATCGCTGGGGGTTTCCGTTTTTATCCAGCTTGGGTTGATAGCGAACAGCTACGACACAATACAATCGATCAGTCCAACGGCCATGGGGCGATTCTCCGCGTGCTTGAGCTTTGATCTCATCGGCAGGGATTGCCTGGCGGCAATGGACACACATCCCAACGCCATTATTTACCGTTGCAAAGTTTGGGTCTTCACCATTTGGACCCCGATTCCCTTTGACGCGGTAGGTTTCAAAACGTACCGTGCCACCCTGGGAACGTCCGTCCGTTACAATGCGAACCCCCATTTGTCACCTTCTTTTGACAGCCAGCAAGTGTTCAATAGCGGCGCCTCACCGCCACAGTGTGGGCAAGTGACTTGGCGGGCATATAGGTATGTTGTTGAGTATTCTTTATTAAATTCTGATACGAGGCTAGGATGTTTGTTTAAATGCTTTTCTAAAACCTTTAGTTCTTCTTTTGGCAATAAAGAAGTAGAAGGAAACAAGTTGCCAATCTTCGTTTCTAATGATTGAAGAAGAAATTTCCCCCATTTTTCAATTTCAGAAACGAGTTCTGATCCGAATCTCGCAGGATAGTCAAGGGTTGCATACAATATCGTTGTTGCTACTGGATTGAGATCATTGGCAATTACTCGATGTCCAAGTCGGAGAGCTTCAAAGGGGATACTACCCCCACCAGCAGTTGGATCAAGGACTGTAATCTCATTCGGTTGCAAGTAAGGTTGGTGCATGTATGCACGTGAATATCCATAAAGGTTTGGCACTCGTACATTTTCAGATGCTGCGATTTCCATAAGGTTTTTAAACCAAGCGGGATCTGCAGCTACATATTGTACTTTTAATATTTGTCCTTCACAGGGGAGTGGTTCAGGCAAAGGTTTGATTAAATCGCGCCATTTGATGATAGATTCATGTTTATTCAACTGTGGATTTTGTTTAATAAGTGAATCTAAAATTTCTCTTTGCTCTCTTCGTTTTTCCTGTTCTTGGTGAATAGCTCTCACTACGTTTGCATCAACCTTAAGAAAAGGTTTACCTCTATCTTGGGTGATTTTTTCAATCAAATTTTCATCAAGTGTCCAAGGTTGTTCATTGACGATGGCCTGCACTTTTTCGATGCCAAGTTGGCGTAGAAACCACTCCGGATCAGTATCTGCAGGCAAAAGAGAGCCAAGTATGGCTGCCCGGCTAGGCGTCAGCGGGCGCCGTGCCCACCAAACATGTAAGCGATGAGTTGGTGGTGCCTTTCCAGTATCACGTTCCCGTTGCGTTTCGGCGCCGACCTGATGGCACGGAAATCCTGCTTCGATCAGACGTCGATCTTTGCGTTGCATGTGGCTGGTCATGATCGTTTCCCCTTTTCATTACCCCTCAAAATGATTTCCGAAGTTTTTCAAGCATCGTTTGAATCGATTTGTCTCCGGGTTGTCCTCCCAACATAATGCGCATGCCAGCAAGTGCCCAGCGGCTTCCGGCTGCTCCGTATTGTGTACTTCTGGTCAACCAATAGTTGGCTTCTTCAGCTGTGAAGCGTGCCACACGCCAAGCGATGAGCTCGACACGATCCATGTCCAATACGCGTTCAGATAGTTTAAATATCAGGGACAGTTTGGGTCCGGTTGCATGGTCAAGCGGCAAGTTTCCTCGAAATGTGATCTGGCCATTGCCAAGAAAACGATGTAATTCTAATGGGGTCCCTGCTTCGTCGCAAACACTGGATAAGATTTGGCGAATGACAGGCAAACAGCGGCGCAGGGGTTGTCCGTATAACAAACCCCTGTCGCGTGTTTTGCGATTTGTTGCAGATGGATTGGTTTGTCGGTGATTATCTTCCGGATAATACCGTTCCTTCACTATCAGGACCGGGCTTGGTTTATCCTTATGTTCAGTGATCCGCAGTATCCAGGGCGCTTTTTTTTCAAGCGACTGAATCCGTTCCAGATCCTCCATCTCAAAATGGAAGCCATGTTCTTTCGTATTTTTGGCCATGGTTCTGTATGCTCCGATCTACGTTTTTTTGAGTTCCTGGATAAATGGGCAATTTTCATCCGGTTGCTCCACATCAAGGAAGGCTGCTGTGTAATCTCCCCGGCTCACGATGCCATCCAGTATTTCGAACAGCTCACCTAATGCCTTCATCGATTCCGGTGTCGCATTTTCCAGTCTGAGGGTAAGTGTTCCTCCTCCTGGAAGTAACAGATCGAGGAATTCCATCATTTTGATTTGAGTCCGGGCTCCTCTATTATAGAGGCTGCCGATGCGGCGCAGAAGAGGGAGGAGCTTGTCCGCACCTTCTTTTCCGCTTAGATGGAATCCACCTGCTGATGCTTGCTGCCATCCCTTTTGTTTTGCTTGATCAGGAGTGAACAACAGATCGCTTTCGTAAGGTACGTAAAAAGACGCCTCAAATCCTTGGATGAATTCAGGCTGTTCTGGCGTATAGACATCATATCGGGAAGCCACCAGTTTTCCTTCTTTGACAAGATCGATCACGGCCTCTTTTACTTCTTGGTCGGGGAACTGGCCGTATATACTCTGAACTTCGGTGATGACTTGGCCCAAGGTGCTTGTGCCCTTATCCCTAATAATGTCCAAAACCACTTGTTGAACTTGTTGAGGGTCATTCTTTTGCCTTTCTAACCATCCGCGTTGGTTGACGCCCTGTACAGTAATGAGCATATATCCAGGGGCTGAAAGATCGACATTTAATGGGATTTCTTGGTCCTGATGATATAGCTCGGATGGCGTGCTTTCCCCTTCCGATAAGCGATAAACGCACCATACGCCATTTTTGACCCCTGCTCGTATGATTTGTTCAAAAACGGCGGGTGACTCCAGAACAGGCCATTTTCGTACACAGTAGAAGTTGCGCCGCAGATTTTCCAAGGAAACCGTGTCTTCCAAGCTGAAAAACAGCTGGCGCAGATTGACCAGGTCCTCTTGTGTCGTGTGGCTGTGGGTGATCAGTTCCTTGTCTTGAACCAAAGATTCCCGGATGAGCTGTATAAAAGTGGCGCCTCCTTCGCCACCAGCCGTTTTGATGTCTTTGCGCACAATAAATCCTGTGGTAGAGGGATAGTAAAGCCCGGTGTAAATGGCTGAAACGGCGGTTTGCAACGCCTGTTCACGTTCGCTCCGACGCACCTTAAAGTCAGATTCCTGCAGTCGGCGCGGGCTGATTCCATAGTTTTCAGGTTTTTCCGCAAGCGTGCGCATGGCTAACACTTGCCTGGCGACAAGTTCGATTCGTTGACGCGCTTCCTCTGCCTTGGTGCGATGAAGATTGTCCATGTCCAATTGTTCAGATGTGTCTTTTACGACGACCGTGTCCGGAACTAGAAGAAAAATCAGGTTTTGCTGTTCCCGTGGCCGGTTTGGCCCTTTCGTGGTGATCATCGCCTCGACATCGATGATCTCTGCTGTGGGTGAGGCCACGCCCAAGACTGGTCTGCCCTTTCCATCCGGAAGATGTTCTGGAAGAGTTACATCATGTTCTATATGAAACAAATCGGAGTGATTGGCGATGATTTTGCGGGCTGTGCCATTAATCAACTCGTTCACTTGGTTTGGTTCCAGTGTTCTGCGGATTCTGGCTAACACACTGTTAATTGTCGGCTCTTCGCTTGCAAAATATCTCCCTTGCTCATACCGAAGGTAAAAGGCGCTTTCATTGATTTCCTCCAAAGCAATGCGCACTTGAGAGGGCGTCAATCCGGGAAAAGAAACACTGAACAAGGCTTCCGATTCAGTAATCCCGAAGATTCTCGAGTTTAACCCTTCTTCCCGTCCTACCAAGCTGTGCAGGAAAACGGTTTTCCATGTGTATTCGTAGAGTGGATGGCCCTCCGGATGTGGGTTTCGTTGATCCGCCAGTTCTGCATTGCTGTGCCCACCTTCTAATGTACCGGTATCCACACTCCCGACATCTGCATTTAATACGTACAATAAATCTGAAGCGCCTGTCCGGCCGAGGATTTCATTGACCACCCGATCAGAACGCATGTCCAAGTGGCAAGTATGGATCATGGGTACAGGTTGCTGTTTTTGCCACAAACTACGCACGGCCATCGAAAGTACCCGCAGCACGCCACGGGTGCCTTGGAAATTTTCGGCGCTAGCCAATTTCTTGTTTAAAAAATCCACCAGTGACGGGTGGAAAGGGTAATTGGCAATCATGCGTTGACGCAGATTTTCGCTGACCGCTTCCTCCGGCAACAAGTGCGCGTTGCGCCGATACATTTCCATATATTTTTCAGCGACGGATTGGGCTGCTTCCCGATCCACGGATATAAACAGGCGCTTTGCAAAGACGGATGAAATTTCCGCCGCTTGTACGGGGGTAATCTGAACAGCATCCCGTGCGACCACGCTGGATACACCTTGAACGGCCTGTTCTCCGATGCTCAATGCATCGTCTTCACTTACTTCTTCTCCGCGCACTTTGCTGATGAGTTGTGCCAATTGCTTGGTCTGTTTGGAAAAAGCATCTGTCGCACTGGCCAGTGTCAGGACTATGGCGATCCCTGGTTGATTCCGCGCATATCCATGAAGGGCCATCAAGAATGCGGCAAGTTGATCCGCTCCGTTGGAACGAGCTGCCTCGAGACGTGCCGCATATTGAGCAAGCTCATCCAACATGATAAGAACCTTTTTTCCTTTGAGTACTTTATCAAAATAGTGTTTGCCTGGCGCAGCGTAAGAGTTGGCATCTTCTTCAACCTCACGGTACAACGATTCTCCACCGATTTGAAAGGCGATTTCTCCCCACAAAGTATACGGCACGAGGTCTCCTCCCCGGGGTTTGTGAACCGGAATTTCATCTCCGGCTACACCCACGACACAAATCGAATTTGGTTCCGGAAGAAGGGATGGGTCCAGTATATCTTTGACCACGTGCCGAAGTTGGGTGCCTTGAAATGCCAGGTGGGTACAAGCGATAAGTGTATGTGTTTTTCCACCACCAAAAGCGGTTTCGAGACGGTGGATGGCGGGTACGGTCATGTCGCCGTTTATTCTGCTGAAAATTTCAGTCAAAATTTGGCGGAGGCCTTGCGTTGGATAGGTTGCTTCCTGAAAGAATAGCTCTGCATTGGTATAAATGCTGTCCACTGCCGTACGTCCACTTCGATAATACTCGATGATAGGGCTAAGCGAGGCAGTAAAAATTTCCGGATTGAACGTTCCAGCTAAAAGCTCTGGCCGAGGTTGGCATGTTTCGAGTACAGAGCGCACCTTGGATTTCCCTCCGTCGATGATGATCTTCTCATTGTTTTCGACATGAAAAAACAAAATCCTGCACCTCATCATAGAAGGGATATTTTTGTTCTAAGAACATTCATTCGGTGACAAATATTTGTCAGAAAGTATTGGTTATAATAACAAAAAAATAACTTTTACATCTTGAGGTGAGTGATGGCGGAAACAAATATGGACTTGGGTCATATGAGTTTAGACAGGCAAATTGACAAGATGTTCTTGCTCCTGACCATTGGCGCCAAGAAGTGGCAAACGGACATACCGCGGGTGCCCGCGGAATTGCATGAAGGGCATTTGCGGTTGATTCGGTTTGCCGTTCAGCATCACGCGCCTTATCCGGCCGATCTGCATGAGTTGCTTCAATGGCTGCATCGTCCCATAGCAGAATGGCCGCTTCCGCGCGTGGCCGAGCGTTTTCCGGCGGATGAGCCGGTGCTCGTGGATTATGCGGGGTTATCCATCTTTTATGAAGAATGGTTGGAGGAAAACGTTTCTGTGGAAGAGTCGGAACAGAAAGTGATGCGCGAAATATTGAGCTATTGCCGGGAGGCCACGCCGCCTCTGGAGCAGGCGTATCGAGCGATCCGCACTTTTTTGATCCAACATCCGGTGGTTGAATTTATCAAATTGGGATCATTTCTTTTGTCGTTTGACAAGGATTTGCAAGAAAAAGTGCGGGATTGTTACGAGGAGATCAATTTGCCTTATCCCCGAATTTATTTGTGCCCTTATTGCGGGTGGACGTTGACAAACCGTGACGGCGAATGGGAATGCACGCGCTGGGTATGCAAGCGCAACAGCGATTTCACACACTTTAATGTGCTGGATACTTCCGGTCATCAGAAGTACTATCGGCTCACCCAAGGCATTCAAAAATATGTCCAAAACCCGGGGCTTGCCGAGCTGGCACTGGCGCGGAAGCTCGAAGAACGGGGATGGGATGTGGAACTGTATCCGGACGTGGACCGCGTGGATCTGCGCATCACAAAAGATCAGATGCGAAAAGAGATCGATGTGAAGGATTACAGCCACCCGAAGTTGCTGGCCGACTATCTTCTCGCCAAGATGGAGCAGGAAAATTGGGATAAGGATGTCATCTATGTCGTTCCGCAATATCAGGAGCGTCTTCATCCCGATTACGCGAAACGAGTTTTGCAACATCTCAGGCAGTCCCGGGGGAGATCCCCGCTGAGCGATACCGCTTTTGAGGCGGCTGTCCAAGAGGTACAAGTGATGACGGAACGAGAATTTTTCATCCGTCTGGGGGAGGAATCATGAGGAAAAACGGCAGGCAAATGACGGAGGATTTGCGGAAGCGATTTGTTGACTTGACGGGAGACCGGGATGCGGCAGAGTTGATTTTTCCGGTCGAGCTTCTCTTATGGGGGTTTTACCAGGTCCATCCAGAGGGGAAGGCTCAAGAGGCGTGGTCGCTGATTCCAGGCTATGACGAACCGATTTTGCCGGGCACGCACCGGGAGCTGATTGCCCGTTTGAGGGTGCTGTTTCCCACATTCCGAAACCGCCTGGCATGGCACGATTTGATTCAGGAATACCAGGAGATCGATTTAAAATACCGGCTGTTTGAAATCACACCGGAGGGATATCTTCAGAAAAACACACCGGACTTCATTCCGGATCGGGAAACGGTCTACCAGCAAATCCTGGCCAAGCCGATTCCTTTTCATGCCGTCGAGAATACGTTTGCCAAGCCGGGTCCGTTTGTCTATCAAAGATCGATTGATGGTGAGGTGCATGAATTTCGCGGTGAGCTTTTTCCCTTCCCGGAAGTGGAAGGAAAAGACAGGCGTCTGCCGCTTTATCGGCCGAAAAAACGCCTGGGCGGTTCATTTCCCGCAGACTGGATCGATGTGGCCGAGGAGATGGATGAGACCTTGGGCGGGAGCCGTTTTCGGGATTTTGTCCGGCAAAGTCAATTTAAACCCTTAGCGGACAAGCCATTTCAATATTCCGGAAACCTGCATATCGCCGGTGGCCTGGGTGTAGGCAAGTCCACTTTTATCTTGCTTGAAACCTACCGTCTGGTCAAAAAACATCGGGCGAAGGTGGGCATCATCGAGGGGTCGGTTGAAGGCGTCTTGGAAAAAGTTCGCGAATTGCGCAAGCTCGGGCTGAAGGCGGTTCCGATCATCGGCAGAAGCAACCGGGCAGGGCATTTGGCGGAATTTTTATATTCGGTGAGCAAAAATGCAGAGAATCTCACTGCGTTGCGGGAAGAAGCTGCGGAGGAGCTCCGGTATCTGTCCGGAAAATGCGTCATTCACGCCTTGGCGGAAGATTTTGCCGGCGATCAGCATTACCCTTGCGCGGCACTTCAACAGGATAAACAGAGGCGCTTACTTTGCCCCTTGTATGCGCAATGCGGCGTGATTCGTCCGGAATTGGAGCTTGTCGATGCGGATGTGTGGGTGGCCACCGCCCCCAGCGTATTGAAGTCCCGTTTCTCGCCGATGGTTGATCCGTATCGAAGAACCTACTATGAAGCGATGTACCAATACCTCGATGTGATTTTTGTCGATGAGGCTGACCAGGTGCAAATGGCGTTTGATCAGGCCTTTATCGGACAATACGACTTGATCGGCAAGAGCGATGACTTGTTTGGCCGTTTGGTGCGGTCGACGGCCCCTCGCGTGGCTGGCGATCCGGGGTTATATTCACATACGCTGGTTTCAAATTGGCTCAGTCACTTCGATTATCTTCGGAATATCGTCAATAAAATGTATCATTTGTTGTCCCGTTCCCCATCTTTGGCATCGCGATTGAAAAACCGCATCTTTCATGTGTACCGGATTTTGCACGATGTGGCGAAACATCTTTGGGGTGAGAACTATCAAGAGCAGGCGGGTTATAAAATGTTGTCCGACTACGCAAAAGAACCCCTCAACCACCCTGTTCTTTCCCCGATTGTCGATCAATTGTTGAATCCCATCGATCAGCAGAGGAAAAAAACCCTATTGGCGCAATGTTTAAAAGCGATCGCGAACGAAGAAAAGCGGTATGAAGACGAACCCATACTGTTTCAGAAACTGGAGTTTTTCCTTTATCTGGCCCGCATTGACGAACACCTGCGGTATCTCACAACCAATCATCTGTATGTCAGTCCGTATCTGAATTTGGAAGAAGAGATCGGACGGATGTTTCGCACGACGCCGAGGGATTATCACCCCTTTATCAAGGACAGCATGACCGGTCTGTTGCTGGGATACCGTTACCTTGTAACGGACGGAGCCCGGGAAGGGCATTTCAAGCTCCTTGAATATAACGGGGTGGGCAGGGAATTGCTGAAAGACTGGCACCGCATTTATGAGGATGCCGACCAGTGGGAAGGGCCAGCGGTCGTGTTTTTGTCAGGGTCCAGTTACGCGCCCGGGTCGCATCATTTTCACCTCGACATTCCGGTTCATTGGCTCTTGATATCCCAGCGGGAGAAGCCTTGGATTGATCAGCGGTTGAGACTGATTCCCGATTTGGAAGCCAATCGCTACCTGTATGTGTCTGGCACAAGGCATCGGGAAGAACGGACGTTGGCGATTCAGAAAATGGTGCGAGATTTGAAGGGGACCTTTGCCAGTGAATTGGCATACTGGCGGGACGAAAACCGGAAAATCTTGCTTGTAGTGAATTCGTACGAGGATCTTGAGGGCGTCCGTGAAGCGTTACAATCCGATCCAGACTGGAAAGATTGCTTTCGTCTGTTGTCCAGAGAGAGGGTGGAAGAGGGGCAGTTCATTCCCAAACGGTTTATCCGAGATTTTGCGCAGGAAGAGGCGGACGTTTTGGCGGTGCCCCTGACGGCCGTGGGACGCGGTTACAACATTTTGCAACCGGATACCGGCCGTTCTCTGTTCGGCAGCGTCTTCTTCCTGGTGCGTCCCTACCACGTCCCAGGGGATATGGCCTACATCATCCCGTCCTTACACGGTTACTTGCCTTCATATTTAAGGACGAT
>Ga0066871_100511_pt1 | contig 22115 bp, 18 predicted proteins | sample CeladaPassage60B_FD_62209 | JGI IMG/M metagenome (GOLD analysis project Ga0066871, IMG submission 62209) | Cellulose-adapted microbial communities from the Joint BioEnergy Institute, USA - Passage3 60B | ecosystem: Engineered > Bioreactor > Continuous culture > Unclassified | place: USA...
TGTAGGCTAAGATGTAGCCTCAAGTCGAAGTGAAATGCCCCCTCATCACAACCTCACAGGAAAAAAGGGCATATTTTTGTATCCATGTTTTTGAAGCTAACGGAAGATCACGGATTCAGGTGTATTATAAGATTACATTTTATGGCAATCAATGGAAAATATTGTTAAGTGAAATCGATAGATTTCTGGTGGTGAAGCGATGGGAAGGTGAAGCGGGGAACGCACTTGTTTCATGCCCATCTGCATGTGATTCCCCGTTTTGCCGGCAAGCCGTTGGCGGACAAAGGGATCATACATTCACTCGAATTGCCATTTCTCTCCACAATGTAAAAACTGTAATGGTGGCTGCGCATGAATTTGTATCAAAAAAATGTGATCGGAAGAAAGTATGTCCGGCTGATGACCGGATCGCCGTTTCCTTATCTTGTGTTTCTCGCCGGCTTGATCGCCTTGTTTTTGTTTCTGACGTTGTCCACCAAAGTCGATTTGATCAAGACGTATCAGATCAAGGCGATGGAAGTGGATGGGACGCCCGTTTTGTCTGTGGCCGCGGCGGATATTCCAGTCGGAAGGGCTTTTTTGTATGCTAACAAAAACCAAAATGTTTATCCCGTCCACATTCAAAGAACGGAGACGCACGAGGACGGCACCTTCCTCTACCTGGAGGGAAGTCGGATCTGGGACGATCTCCGATCCCTCGGCGATCAAACGCTTTATCTTGACGTACCGCAAGGAGAAGCGACTTTACTATACTTCATCCTTGTAAAAGGAGGGAAGGGAGGTGGATGAGAAATTAACGTTCATCGGCGGCGTCCGATTTTTGGGGCGGTATGTCCGGAAACATAAACGGAATTTCCTGTTGTTTTATACGGGTTGGTTGGTGGAAAATGCGCTGACGGTCATCGCTCCGATCCTCTTTTCGATCATGATTGATCAAATGGTGTACTATGGCAACCTGGACGTGTTTTTACGGGTGAGTCTCGTATTTGCTCTGATGTCTTTATTTTCGTGTATCCATTATTTTTTCATTTACACGTTCCACCACTACCTGATGAGCATGTATGTTTTTGATATCCGAATGGATTTGTTCGATAAAGTGCAAAGCATGAATGCGCACAGCATGTCCAGGGTCAAAACGGGGGATCTGATCAGCACACTGCTTCAAGATACTATGGAATGCATGCATTTTGTGATCCGGAATTTATTTCACAGTTTCAATGCGGTGCTCAAGGGCGTTTTTTATATAGCCTACATTTTTGTGATCAGCAAGATCGCCGGTTTAGCGGTAGTTCTGTTTTTGCCGTTGATGGCTTACATCACGAATCGATACGGCAGACGCATCCGGTCCTTTTCGGATCGCCAGCGCGAAATATACGGCGGTTACGCTTCATGGCTGTTTGAAATCCTGCGTGGGCTAACCGATATTCGGCTGCTCGTTGCGGAGAAACATGTCCGCAGGAAATTTATCGAGTACCATCGCGGACTGTTCAAGACGGATATGCAGACCAAAATCGCCAATCTGACCTCAAACCAGGTCATTGAAGGGATCAATTTGCTGCTGCAGCTGGCCGTGTTCGGTATTTGCGCCTATCTGGCCTTTCTCGGGGAAATCACGATCGGCAATGTCATCGTGCTGCTGACCTTTACGTTCGCCCTGAAAGATCAGTGTATCGGCTATCTCGTAAGAAACATCATGGAAGCCCAGACCCGGCTGGCGCGCATCACGCGGATCAGGCGATTCATGAACATGGAAGATGAAAACGGCTGGAAAGGAAAAAACGAATTGACGGTGAATCGGGGGGACATTCAATTTCAACATGTCCATTTCGCTTACGATCCGCGGAAACCGGTCCTGAAGGGATTGAACTTGTCCGTTTCCGGCGGGCAACGCGTCGCCATCGTCGGAAAGAGCGGGTGTGGGAAAACGACCCTGGCCTCACTGTTGATTGGCATGTATGAACCCGGCGCCGGAACCATTTCCATTGACGACCAAGACATTTCGACCTGCCGTCTCCAATCCGTCCGTCGGAACATCGGGGTGGTGCAGCAGGATATTTTGATCCTCGATGCCACGCTGCGCGAAAATCTTCTCATCGGCAATCCAAGAGCCAGCGAGGAAGACATGTGGGAAGCCTGCCGCAAGGCGGGGATTTCCTCGTTCATCGAAACGTTGCCCGATCGTCTCGACACGGTGATCGGAAAACGCGGCATCGAACTATCCGGCGGACAGAAGCAGCGGATCGCGATCGCCAGAATCTATTTAAAAAACCCATCCATTATTGTCTTCGACGAAGCCACGAGTGCACTCGATCGGGAAACGGAAGAGCATATTCACGAGGCTTGGCGGGAACTGCTAAAAGGACGAACGGCGATTGTTATCGCCCACCGGTTATCGTCGGTCATGCTTTGTGATCATGCGGTGCTGATCGAAGACGGGATCGTCAAGACGGAAGGGCATCCGGAACAATTACTGAAAACCAGCGATTCGTTCAGAAAACTTTTTGCCGTTGACGAGGTGGCTGCGGGGCATGTTGTTTAGGCAAACTTACCGCGCGGAAATCATCAAAAAACTCCGTCCATTTCTCCGGGGGACGCAAAAGAATATTGTGTTCCTGGTGTGTCTCAGCCTATTAAGCATCGGATTTTCGTTCGCCACCCCTGTTTTCTACAAATTGTTTGTGGATGAAGTCATCATCGCGCGGAAATTGGATATGTTTCTCGTTGTGGCTGCGGGTTACCTTTCGGTCTTTTTCCTCTCGACGGCTGTCGCCTACTTGCGAACCTATTTTGGGAATCGATTGCAAAACAGACTGCTGTTCAAAATCAAGGACAAAATCTTGAGGAATTATTTGTCGATGCCTTTTGGGGAATACGAGAAGCGCAACACCAGTGATCTGAAGATGCGGATCGATGAGGATTGCTTCACTTTGTCCGGCTTTGTGGAAGTGCAAAACGTGGATTACCTGAAATCCCTCATTACCGCCGCCATCGCGACGGTGTTGATGATGTGGATCGAATGGAAACTTGCTTTATTTTCGATTTTGGTCATTCCATTGACGTTTTTTCTCGACCACAAACTGAGTCTCCGTGAAAAGAAACTCATGGATACCAACCGGATCAACGACGAAAATTGGTACAACCGGCTGCAGACCTCGATTCAGGGGTGGAAAGAGGTCAAGGCCTTGAATTTGCAGAAGCGCGAAAAGAGAAACTTTGTCCGATACGCGCACAATTTCGCCGAATATTTCGGAAGGTGGATTTATTACTGGGTTCTTCGCGCGCTCATCATTCCCAGGATCAAAGATGAATTCCTGATGAAATTCGCTTTGTATTTTTTCGGCGGATTGCTGGTGATGCGAAAGGACATCACGATCGGAGATTTGCTCGTTTTTTCCGTTTATTACGAGCTGCTGAGCAACAGCGTGCGGACGGTATCTTCGGCCAATGCCGAGCTGCAGAGCCATATGCCGATTTACAATCGGGTTCTGGAAGCGTTGAGTTCGGAGCGCTGTTCCGTCCATGGAAAGCTTTCGTGTACCTTTCCGAAAAATGGGGAACTCGAACTGCGGGAGGTCAGTTTTTCCTATGACGGAGGCCGGTCATATGTTATCCGGAATTTTTCCCTGAGCGTGCAAAAAGGGGAACGGGTGGCCATCGTCGGGCCAAGCGGTTCGGGGAAAACGACGCTGTTAAAACTAATTGCCGGTATTCTCGAACCGGATGCCGGATCCGTTCGTTTTTCGGGCGTGGACGTTCGTCATCTGGATCCCAAATGGTATTACCAAAAAATCGGATTTGTCATGCAGGAACATCTGCTGCTCAACCTGTCCATTCGCGACAATTTGCTTCTTGCCCATGAGTCGGCCGATGACAGATTGTTGGATGAAGCTTGCAAAAAAGCTTGCATCTATGATTTTGTCCAATCTTTGCCAGAGAAGTACGATACTCTGATTGGCGAGAAAGGAGTAAAACTGTCCGGCGGGCAACGGCAGAGACTCGCGCTGGCACGGTTGTTTTTGCGCGATCCCGATGTGCTGATCTTTGATGAAGCGACCAGCGCGCTGGATCCGTATTCGGAAAAGATCATTCACGATGCGATCCAGACGCTCGGAAGAGACAAGACGATCCTCATTGTGTCGCATCGCGAATCTTCGATTGCGCTTTGTGACCGGGTGGTCCGGATTGCATGAAGGAGATCCCATTCATGAACAAGGACTGCCCATTCCTCTGTTAAAGAGCATGCAAAGAGGGTTTCATGGATGCTTAAAAAATTGGTTACCGTTCAATGGAATCGCGAAAAATGGATGGCGATCCTATCTTTCATTTTTGCATCCCTTCTATGCTCATCCTGTACATCTCCATCTTCTATTCCTTTTGATGAGAATGAATCAATGAAGGATGAAAAACAACCTTACGACGGAAACTACGCTTCATTTGAAGAACTATGGGCCAAACATGCTGTATTTTGGGGGCAACTACTCCATTGAGCAATATGAAAACGGGGAATGGTACCAAGTACCGTTGCCTTTAGATTTCAACTCAAGGGCTTATAGCAGTGTGGCAGGTGAAGTGTTTAGTCAACGATTTGAAGTTCCCGCGCAATTATCAGTGGGCAAATATCGTGTGATGAAAGACATTGATGCCAGAGGGGTTACATTTACAAGTTCGCAACGTTTCGATCGAATATACTTGGCTGTAGAGTTTGAAGTGATCGGAAATGAGTAATTGGGATCAAGCGACATTGCATGATGTTGCCGCCCATGGTTTATTTTTGGAAGATCGCGGATTCAGGTTTGCTTTCTTCATCTAGGTGATCTTTTTGCCTTCATTGTCCTTTCGCAATCGCTTATTGCTCCATTTTCAAACATCGGTCATTTATGGGCGGGTCTGCAACGCTCCTTGGCTGCCGTCATGCGAATCCACGAGTTTTTTCAAATTGCTAAAGACAGGACGATCAAACAGGAAGTCGAGCAAGTGCCCGTGAATGTTGAATTCAGAAATGTCAGTTTTTCGTATGGAGACGATAAGAAAGCCCTTGATTCCGTAAATATTACGATAAAGTCCGGTCAACGGATTGCGGTCATTGGAGAAAGCGGTTCGGGCAAGAGTACGCTGATGAAACATTTGCTGGGATTATATCCGGTGACGGAAGGGGAAATATGGCTGCTGCCGGAGAATCGGGAGGGGATGAAATTGGAGGGGATCAACTCTTATGTTTCTTATGTTCCGCAAGATGATTTCTTATTTGATGATACGATTTATCAAAATATACAATATGGAGAGACCGATGCGACCGAAGAACAAGTATACAAGGCTGCCGTGGCGGCGAATGCGGATCATTTCATATCCGAACTTCCCAATCAATACCAATTTCAAGTAGGCGAGTGAGGAACCAAATTGTCCGGCGGTCAAAGACAGCGAATCGCTTTGGCGCGGGCGATGGTAGGGAACCAGTCCATCGTCGTATTCAATGAAGCCACTTCCGCGTTGGACATCAAAACGGAAGAATTCATATTGAAACAGCTTGACTCATTGAAATCGCAACAGACGGTCATCATGATTACGCATCGTCTGTCTACGGCTATCGATTGCGATATGATCATTTTGATGGAAAACGGTAAGGTGTTGGCGACAGGGACTCATGCAATATGAAATATCATGAACTTTATGAACGTTATGTCCAAAACACTAGATTGATCGGTATGAATGTAAACGGGTAAGCGACTGAATGGAACTGGCGCTTCCACCTGTGCAATTGACAAAGTTTCAAGCCAATCAACTTGAAAAAATTACAAAAGAGGCATCCAAGCAGGGAGTAAAAATTATTATCAAAATTGTAGAGTAATATAGATAAGGGGCTGTATATATGGAGTTCAAATCGGTAAGCATCTATGTTACAGCGGACGGAGATTTGTTTATACTTTCTCGAGGAATCTCTAAGAAGTGGGGTGGGACAATAATTGATATTGAGAGATACCGATTTTTGGAGAAAGGTTTTACAAATGACATGCTCGAGTCATGTGTTCTTGAAGCATTTGAGGATTGGAACTCGATTGAACCTGCAGAGGAATTAAAGCCGAGTGCAATAGAAAAAATCCTTAAAATAAAAGGCTATTTAAAAGCTGTTAAGCATATGAGTTATATTAGCGTTGAATGGGATTCTGATGAGGGTTACAAAATGATACCGACTAAAAATAACGGCAGGAAGGGTTTTGTACATTTAGAGGAAGAAGCTATCAGTATTGGCGGTACCGTTCGCGATGGAAACTTAGCTCATGCAATTAGAACTGCAATAATAAAATCAAAATAAATTATCTTTCAGTCACATGCGAGTGTAACAACTCCGTGTATTCTAAATCTAGTGCCGAATGAAGCGGGCGGGCGAGCACGGGCAAAGGGATCGGAAGTATAGGAGAAAGCGATTACGATCCAAGCGGATCAGTCCAAAACCTTCCAGTCTTCATACTCCGTCAAATCCAACGGATGAGCAGAAGAGAGGATTCTTTTCGCCGCCATGACCAAGGGCGAGGAATTCGCTTCATGGATCCGGTCCAAGTCCACCCAAAGTTCTCCCGACGAATCTTGATCCCCGGCAGGAAGAAAATCCATTTTCTTGCCTGCTTCCACTCGATAAAACAACGCGATGTGATGAAAACGGCTCGTCTGATCCGGATAATTCGGCAACAAAAAATCATAGGCCCCGAGATTTTCAACGACGCGGATCCGATATCCGGTTTCTTCCGCAAACTCCCTGCGTAATGCCTCCAATATGGACTCGTTCGGTTCGATCCGTCCCCCGGGCAAATCCCATCTGCCTTTATAGAGTCCTCTATTTTTCATCGTCAGCAGCATTTTTTCCCCTTGCAAGCAAACCCCGTATACGCCAAGATGGCGTTCCCATTTGTTCGACTCGGATCTTTCAACTCACTTTGAGATGATGGTATCAATTTTTGAGATGATGGTATCCATCTTCGTCCTTTTCAGACCAAGCGCTGTGTTGTACGATTAAGTTACATTTAATGGTAATCGTTGGCGACCCTCATTGTCCACAGAAATCGACAAATTTTTGGCGGCGAATCGATGGGCGGCGAGAGGTGTTTGCCAGAGATGGGGGAAAAAAATATGCAAAGTCCGTCAGGCCGGACGGCTTCATAAGCGCGAGTCCATTTGACATTGCATGATACTGTATTAAGATAATAATTAAACCGTTTAATTGAACCTGCACCGGGATGGGAACCGGGAATTGAGTGGTGTCATTTGAACAAGGAAGCGTATTTGTATCACGAAATCAGGGAGCGCATCCATCAGAGCGTCCGCAACATGCCGGCGCATACGCGCCTTCCTTCCCGCCAGGCGCTGGCGAAGCAGTACGGCGTCACGGCGACCACGATCGAGAAGGCGGTGTCCGAACTGGTCGGCCGGGGCGTTCTGTATTCTCGCAGAGGCAGCGGGACGTACGTGGCTCCCGCCGCGGCGGAAAGTGCGGAACCGGCCGGGACGCGGAACGACGCGGTGCAACGGCCTCCCGTTTCGGCTTGGGGCGTTCTCGTGCCCGACGTGCTGGACGATTTTTATACCGCCATCGTGCGCGGCGTGGAGGATGTGGCCGAGCGGCGGGGGACCAACGTCATTTTGTGCAATACCGACAACGACCCGGCGAAGGAGCGCAAATACGTCGAACAGCTGATCCGTTCGGGGGCGGAAGGCGTCATTATCGTTCCGGTCATTTCCACCGGGGAAAAATCCGCGGAGCATTACCGGATGCTGCAGGAAAAGGGCATCTCCTTCGTGTTCTGCAACCGGGGAGTCGACGGCGTCGCCGCGCCGCGCGTGCTGTACGACAACTATACCGCCGGGTATGCGGGAACACGGCATTTGATCGACCGGGGGGCCACAAGGCTGTCCTATATCGCTTCTCCCGTGTATCTGTCGTCCGAACAGCGATATCAAGGGTTTCTCGGGGCGCTGCGGGACGCCGGACTGCCCGTGGACGAGGAACTGGTGTTTCTGGAAGACCGATTGGATCAGGAGGAAGCGGGCTATGTGTGCGGCAAAGAGGTTTTGTCCGCCAGCCGTCCGCCCGACGGCGTCGTCTGCTTCAACGACAGCGTGGCGGTCGGATTGTACCGCGCGGCGGCCGAACTGGACGTTCCGATCGGGGAAAAACTGCTCGTGATCGGCAACGGCGATACCGCGATTTGCGAAAAATTGCCCGTCAAATTAAGCAGCGTCGGGTATCCGAAATACGATACCGGGAAAATCGCCGCCGAATTTCTCGTGCAGAGCCTGGAAGGAACGCCGCGGCGCAAAAACCGCACGGCCGTGCTTCAGCCCGAGTTGGTCGTCCGGGACAGCACGAAAGGTGTCGGAAAACCGGCCGAATAGCCGGAGAGAACGCCGCAAACCGTTCATGTTCGTGCCCGTTCGCGGCGGGTGGATTTCAACTTGCGAAAGCAAACGGGAATGACGATTCGTTTAACCGGGAACCGAACCACCGGGGCTGTCAGGCGCAAAACGCCGGCATGCTCCGGTATTTTTTTGCTCCAAAATTAAACCGATTGCCTTCTCCAAAAAAATCATATAAATTAAAATTAAACGGTTTAATATATACCGTTAACTTTTCCGATGAGGTGACGACATGATCGACGAACGTTGGAAGGGCATTTTTCCGGCGATGCTGACGCCTTATGACGAAGACGGGGCGATTCACGAAGGGAGAACGCGGCGTTTGGTTCGCCATTTGCTCGACCGGGGAGTGGCCGGTCTGTATTTGTGCGGCAGCACCGGCGAAGGGTTTCTGTTGACGGCCGACGAACGCAAGCGGGTGCTGGAAATCGTGCTGGACGAAGTCAAGGGACAGGTGCCCGTCATTGCCCATGTCGGGACGATGGACACGGCGACAACGGTCGATTTGACCCGCCATGCGGCCAAGGCGGGGGCGGACGCCGTCTCGGCGGTTGCGCCCTTTTACTACAAGCATCGCCCGCAGGAGATCCGCAATCATTATCTGGATATTGTCCGGGCGGCGGATATCCCGCTCATGATTTATCACTTTCCCGATTTTACCGGGGTTTCCGCCACCGCATCCTTTTACGGGGAATTGGCCAAAGTCGATCAAATCATCGGCGTGAAATACACTTCGAAGGACACCTTCGAGCTGCAGCAGATCATCGAGGTTTGCGGCGACGACTTTCTCGTGTTCAACGGTCCCGACGAATGTTTGCTGGCCGGACTGGCGACGGGCTGCTGCGGGGCGATCGGCAGCACCTACAACATCATGCCCGGCGTGTTTATCGATCTGTTCCGCGCCTTCCAGGCGGGCCGTTGGGAAGAAGCGCGCAGCAAGCAGGCCGAAGCGAACCGGGTGATCGCCGAACTGCTGAAATACGATTTCATCGCTTTTGAACGGGAAATTTTGCGGCTGCAGGGCATCCCCGTCGGACCGCCGCGAAAACCGATCCAGCAACTGTCGCCCGAACAGCGGGAACACATTCGAGCCTTCGCCGAACGACACGCCGTGCTGGGCATCGGACGGCAATAAGCGGGCGCTCGAAGGCGCTCGATGTAAGGAACCGCGCTGAAATGCGCCTATTGCCGCGCGGCGCGGAACGGGTAATCAGCGTGTACCGGTTTTCACCCGGCAGTTTTCATTCAAATTCGTACGGATGAATGGGGAGGTTTGCATGATTTACGGCCATATTGACCAGCTGGACGATCTGAAAGCATGGGTGCCGGCGTTGGCCCGCGCGTTCGACATCTTGAAGGAAACCGACTTTTCCGCCCTGGAAAACGGCACGTATGAAATCGACGGCAAACGGATGTATTACATGATCCAGGAGCGCGAAACGAAACCGGAGAGCGAAGTCCGCGCGGAGGCGCACGCGGCTTATCTCGACATTCATTGTGTGCTTTCCGGGGAAGAAACGATTTACGTTTCCGCCGCCCGGGATCATGCCGTGGTGTACAAGGATGAGCTCGCGGAAAAAGATTACATTTTGTACGGCGACAAGGCGGACGAAATCGCCTGCGTGCTGAGGCCGGGGAATTTTGCCGTGCTTTTCCCGGCGGACGCCCATCGCCCCTGGTGCGCCGTCGACGGGCGTACCGCCACCGTGCGCAAAGTCGTGTTCAAAATCGATACGCGCCAATAACGACGCTTCCCCCATCCGGCGGCGGAGCCGTCCCATCAACGGATGGACATCCGTCGTCGGCCTTTCTTTCACCGTTCGACTTCGAACGACAAAAACCGCACCGCGTGAAGGGGAAATCCCTTTATCTGTCGAAGATTTTTGTATAATGGAAATTCGGCGGCGGCACGGGCCGGCGATGAAGACGGCGGGGGGAGATGGACGATGCGCCGCGGATGGAGCCAATGGTCGGTCGGCCGTTCGCTGCAAAACAAAATTTTTGTCTCCATTTTGTTGTTTTTGATCATTCCGTTTTGCGTGACGTTTTACTTCATCGACAAACCGCTGGAACGGACCATTCGGGAAAAAATCGGAGAATCCGCGCAGGAAGCGCTGCATATTACCAAGCTGAACGTGGAAGGCGCGCTGAACGCGATGATGTCTTCCGTCACCAGCCTGACCGCGAACGAGCTGGCGATCAACATCCTCAAAAATCCCGACGCGTACAGCGATTACGACCGTTTGAACACGATGGACGATACGGTACAGCAGATGTACTCTTCCTACTTGCAGAATATGGAAAACAACATCACCGTCCTGGATTTTCACGGCCACCTGTACGCCTCCTGGGAGAACCAGATCGGCAAGTACGAGGAAATTCGCGGCAGCACTTGGTTTCAAGGCATTCTCGCCTCCGACGACAATTTCGTCTGGATGGTGCAGGAAAACGGTTTCATCAGCCGAAGAAGCGGCAAATTGATCACGGTGGCGCGGGTCCAGCGAGGCGCGGGCGGCGGACCGCCGATCGGCGTCGCGATGTCCTCGATTACGGTGAACGACTTGCTGTATTTGTTCCGGGGGCTGGACGGCTACGTTTTGCTGATGAGCCGGGACGGACAGCTGTTGGCCGCAAACCGTCCGGAATCCGCTTCCCAAGTGAATTTTTCCGACAGCGACTTTTTCCAACAAATCGTCAATACGGACGCCGGGCAGCTGGTCGACGACAGCGGCGGCGAAAAAGCGATCGTCAATTACACGACGATCGGCATGACCGGATGGAAGTTGATTCAGCGCATTCCCTACGACTCCGTGTTTCAGGACATTTTCCGCTTGCGAAAAATCAACATCCTGGTCGTGACGGGCATCTTTTTCCTGTTTTTGTTCATTTCCGTCACGATCTCGTACAGCGTCACCCGGCAGCTGAAACTGCTGAGGCGAAAAATGAAGCAGGTGGAGGACGGGCGTTTCCACGCCATCGCTTCCATCCGGGGAAACGACGAAGCGGCCGACTTGATGCGCACCTACAACACGATGATCGCCCGCATCCAGGAATTGATCGAGCATGTGAAGTCGGAGCAAAAACATAAGGAAAACATGCGGTTCAAAGCGCTGCAGGCGCAAATCAACCCGCACTTTTTGCTGAACACGCTGAACAACATCAAATGGATGGCGTATATGAGGCAGGACCGCGAAGTCGGCGACATGATCAGCCATCTGGGCGTCATTATGGAATCCAGCATCGGCAAAGGGGAAGATATCATCCCGCTGGGCGAGGAGATCCACAACATCCGGAGCTATATCGCCCTGCAAAAAATCAAGTACGACGAAAAAATCGAAGTCCGATACGACATTCCCACCGAAGTGCTGTGCGCCCGCATGATCAAATTCACGCTGCAGCCGCTGGTGGAAAACAGCATTTATCATGGGCTGGACAAAAAACGAGGCAAAGGCGTCATCCGCATTTCCGCGCGTACGGAGGGCGGAGATTTGGTCATCATCGTGGAGGACAACGGTTTGGGCATCCCGCCGGAGCGGCTGGACACGCTGCGCGAAGCGCTCGAACGAGGCGGCGGTTTGACCGCCGGCGACAAACTCGGCCTTGCCAGCGTGCACGAGCGAATTCGCATGCAGTTCGGGGAGGGCTACGGCATCCGGCTGGAAAGCGCGGAAATGCGGGGAACGACGATTACGGTAAGGCTCCCGTTCATCCTGTGGGAGGGGGTGAACCGCTATGTTGAAGATCTTGATCGTGGATGACGAAATGCTGGTGAGAGTGGGCATGAGGTCGCTCATTCAGTGGGAGGAGCACGGTTTTCGCGTGATCGGCGACGCCTCCGACGGAGAAGCGGCGCTTGCCTTGATGGAATCGGAAGTGCCGGATATCGTGCTGACGGACATTGTGATGCCGGGGATGGACGGTCTGCGGCTGATCGAGGAGGCAGGGAAAAAATACCCGGGAGTTCGCTTCATCGCCTTAAGCAGCTACAGCGATTTCGATTATGTCAGGGAAGCGATGAAGCTCGGTGCCGATGATTATGTGCTGAAAACGTCGGTCCGGCCCGAACAATTTCTCAACATCCTCAACGAGACCCGCCGGAAAGCCGAGCAGGAGCGGAAAAAATGGAAGCAGACCGCCGAGAGTCCGACGGTATCGGAAAGGAAACAGCAGTTGTTTATGCGCCTGCTCGTGGAGCCGTCGCCCGACGAGTCGACCTTTCAGCGTTATCGGGAGGAACTGGATTGGCCGGATTCGTCCGATACGGCTGTCTTCGCCGTACATCTCCACCATTTTTACAGGCTCGGTCCGGACGCGAAGTCGGTCAGCCGTTCGCTGCTCCATCTGCTCGAGCAGCAAACGCGGGAAGCGACGGGTAAACAAGTGTTTCCCTACAAAGACAACGAAATGATCATGGTGCTGTTTTTTGCGGAACCGCCCGATGAGCGGCAGCTCCTGGACATCGGCGGGGATGTGATCCGGGCGGCAAAGCGCCTGATCAACGTTTGCGTCAGCGTGGGCATCAGCGAACCGTTCCGGCGTTTCGAGCATTTTCCGGCGGCTGTCCGGCAGGCCAAGGATGCCGTGAAGGACAGTTTCTACGGCGGTTTGGGGAAATGCTACCGGTTCGACGCTTCGCCGCGGGAAATGCCGGAGTCGCCGCCGGGTTCCGGGGAAGACGAACTGCTGCAGCGTCTCGAAATCTGCGACAAGGAAGGGGTTCACCGGGCGTTGGAGCGCCTTTTTGCGGTTCTTGCGGACCGAAGGGACCCGCCCGAACGCAGGCAGGAGTTTTTTCTGGACTTGGCGCAGCAGTTCAAAATGTCCGTCCGCAAGTGGGACATCCCTTGGCCAAGTCTGTTCGACGATGAACGCTCCGTTTACACCCAAATTCTCGAACTGGAAACGATCGACGAGACGAGGCGGTGGTTCGAAATGCTGGCCGATAAGGCGATCGGGGCGATGACCCGCGTTCGCTCCCAAACCTACCGCAAGGAAATCAGCCGTCTGATCGATTACCTGAAACTGCATTTTGCCGAAAACATCACGTTGAGCAGCGCGGCGCGATATATCAATATGAGCGAAAGTTACTTGAGCACGATGTTCAAAAAAGAGACCGGCGTCAGTTTTGTCGAATATTTGACCCGGCTGCGGATCGAAAAAGCCGCCGAGCTGTTGAAAACGTCCGATATGCCGAGCTACATCATCGCCGAAAAAGTCGGTTACGAAAACATCAATTACTTCGGCAGGTCGTTCAAGAAAGTGATGGGCGTGAGCCCGAGCCAATTTCGCGGCCGATTTCACATCCGCCCAAAAGAGCATTGAACAATTCGCGAAAAATAGTGAAACGTTCCGTCGATTCGGAAAAAAAAGTGAACGTTCCGCGAAATATTGTTCCTTCAACCTCCGTCCGGCCGTTCCTATAATCGATCATGTAAACGTTTGCTATTTTGATTACACTTTTTCCGAAAAAAGGAGGAACAACCATGCGCAGCATGAAACGGTTCGGACTGATCTGTTTGCTCGTGGCTTTGATCGGATCGCTGCTCGCCGGCTGCGGCGGAGGAACCGGCGGCGCCGCGAACGGAGACAAGGCGCCCGCGAACAACCAACCGGATTCCGGTTCGAAAGACGCCGGAAATGCGGCGAAACCGGAGGACCAACAAAAAGAAGTGACGATCAGCTGGTGGGGGGCATGGGGCGAAGACGCCGGACCCGCGAACATCATCAAGCATTTCAACGAGAAATACCCGAACATCCACGTCCGTTACGTGCAGTTTAACAACACGGACGAAGGCAACGTGAAAATCGATACGGCGCTTCTGGCCAGCGAAGATATCGACGTGTTTTTCAACTACAACGTCACGCGGTTCGACCCGCGCGCGAAGAAAAATTTGCTGCTGGACCTGACGCCTTACCTGGAGCGGGACCAATTCAACGTCGAGGAAGAATTGGGCACGGGGATTTTGACCTATGACGGCAAATATTACGGACTGCCGGTCAGTTCGGTGTCCAACGCGGTGTTTATCAACAAAAAAATGCTGGACGCGGCGAATTTGCCCGTTCCGGAAAAGTGGACGATCGAGGAATTCAAGCAATACGCCGCCAAACTGACCCAAGGCGCAGGAGCCGACAAAGTGTACGGCGCCGCGGATTTTCACTCCATGTATTATTGGGCGAATCCGGCGAGGGGAACGTTGGGCTCCAACGCGTGGTATAAAGAGGACGGCACCTCCAACTTCGACCATCCGGCGTTCAAAACGTCGCTGCAATTCAAATACGACATGGAAAATGTGGAGAAAATCCAGTATCCGTACACCGAGTACAAGGCGTCCAAAGCGCAGGCTTTCGATATTTTCATGCAGCAAAAGGCGGCGATGGTCGTCGCGTCCAACGCGATGGCGCGGTTTTTGAAGGACACGGAAAAATATCCGCGCGATTTCATCGCCACCGCCGCTCCGCTCCCCACGCTGGAGAAGGACCAGGCGGAAAACTTCAACCTGGGGCTGCAATATTTCGGATTTTTGGCGATCAGCAAAAATTCGAAGCATAAAGACGAAGCCTGGACGTTCATGAAATGGCTGGCCACGGAAGGTTCCGTCTACCTGGCCGAAGTGGGGCATATTCCCACCTGGAAAAAGACCGACAAGGATGAAGTCGTCAAGATCATGCTCGGAGAAGACGCGGACAAGATCGTCGACGTGGAAGCGTTCAAACGCGTCGTGCTGAACAACGATCAACCCTCGTACAACGATACGGAGCTGACCGCCTACGCGCAAGTGTACAAAATCATGCAGGACGAAGCGGAGAAGGTCATGTTCGACATGCAGACCGTGGACGAGGCGATTCAGGTGATGAAAAAGGAATCCGACGAAGCGATCAAGAACGCGAACAATTGACGCGCCCAAGCGATGGGCGAACGGAAGAGCTCCCATTGAATAACCCGCTGCCGGCGGTTTTTTTGTTTGGCCAAAACGAATGAAAGTGCCGCGAAAAATTTTGAACATTCGCCGCCAGCGCGCCAACAAAACGCAGATAAATGAACGTTTCTTGAAAGATCGTTCATTCCGGCGGCGCATCGGGCGGTCTACAATGAAACTATCCTTTCACCCTACTTACGATCAGCGGAGGTGATCGACCATGAACCGCAGCAGAGAAACGGTGACCGGCTATCTGTTTCTCGTTCCCAGTCTGGCGGGGTTTTTCGTGTTTTTGTTGTTCCCGATCTGTTTTTCGTTGTTTCTTGCGTTCTGCGAATGGGATTTGGTTTCCGGATTCCGCAATATCCGCTTTGTGGGATTGCAAAATTTTCTCGACTTGCCGCAGGACAAAATTTTCCTGTCCTCGTTGAAAAACAATTTCATATTTACCGCCGTAACGGTGCCGCTGACGATGGCCGTCGCGCTGTTCCTTGCGATCCTGTTGAATGGAAAAGTGTACGGCAGGAACGCGCTCCGGCTGATGTATTTTATGCCGTACATCACCACGATCGTCGCCGTCTCCGTCGTCTGGCTGCAGCTGTTTCATCCGTCGCAAGGGCCGATCAACCAATTTCTGATGTCGATCGGCATCGAGCATCCGCCCGGTTGGCTGAGCAGTCCGCGCTGGGCGTTGATCTCCCTCGTGTTCATGATGGTGTGGAGCGGGCTCGGATTCGACCTCATCATTTACTTGGCCGGGCTGCAGGGCGTGCCCAAGGTGCTGTATGAAGCGGCGGAAGTCGACGGAGCGGGGGCGATGCGGAAATTTTTCCATGTCACCTTGCCGATGTTGTCGCCCACGACCTTTTTTCTGTTCGTCACCCGCATCATCCATTCGTTTGAAGTGTTCGCGCCGGTCAACATCATGACCCAGGGAGGACCGGGCGATTCCACGTCGGTGCTCGTTTATCACATGTACGTGCAGGCGTTTCGCTTCTACAACTTCGGTTACGGTTCGGCGATCGCCTGGGTGCTGTTCCTCATCATTTTCGTGGTGACGCTGATTCAATGGAAGCGGCAGGACCGCTGGGTGACTTACAGCTAGAAAGGAGGGAAACCGATGCGGACAATCGCAACGGGCGCGGCGGCGCGGACAGCCGCTTATTCCGGCCGTAAAGCCGCGATCTCGAAAACGTTGTGGAAACTGGCGTTGACGATCATGGTGGCTTTCTTTGGACTGCTGATGCTGATGCCGTTCGGGTGGATGATTTCCTCCTCGCTCAAGAAACCGATCGAGGTGTTCGCGTTTCCGATCCAATGGATTCCCCAGGACGTCCAATGGCACAATTACAAGACCGTTTGGCTCAACGAGTACTATCCGTTTTACCGCTTTTACGTCAACTCGCTGAAGGTCGGGGCGCTGTCCATCGCCGGAACGCTGTTCGTCAGCGCCACGTCGGCGTACGCGTTCGCCAGGGTGAACTTTCCGGGCAAGAACGTCATTTTCCTCGCCTACTTGGCGACCTTGATGGTGCCCCAGCACATCACGCTCGTTCCGCGGTTCGTGCTGTTTCATTGGCTGGGCATTTACAACACGCACTGGGCGTTGGTGCTGCCGAACGTCTTCAATGTGTTGGGCATTTTTCTCCTGCGGCAGTTTTTTATGGGCATCCCGAGAGAGCTATCGGAAGCGGCGTATATGGACGGCGCCGGACATTTCAGAATCTTTTGGCGGGTCATTCTGCCGTTGTCCAAGCCGGGATTCGTGTCGCTGTTGATCTTGTCGTTCGTGTGGAATTGGAACAATTACCTGGATCCGCTGATTTTCCTGACCGACAAATCGTTGTACACGATTCCCGTCGGACTGCAGGCGCTGCTCGACGAGGAAGGGACGCAGTACAATCTCGTGATGGCGGGGGCCACCTGCGCCGTGCTGCCTTTGATGATCGTGTTCCTCATGTTCCAGAAATATTTCATCCAGGGCATCGCCACGAGCGGCTTGAAAGGGTAGCCGACGCTAAAGGCGATCCAAAACATCGCTAGTCCGATGCGGGAAAAAAGGGGAGGCTCGGCGCGCGTTCATTGGACAGGCGGGCCGGGCTCCCGCAAAGGTACGTTGGGTTGTCATATGCCGGACAGTCAATCGGGAACGATCCCCGAATCCGATTTGAGGGTTTTTGGGGTTCAATCGTGAAAAGGGCGGGTGAATGCGATGCAATTTGCGAGAGAAATACCGGAGTGGGAAGGATACGATGTCGTCGTGTGCGGGGGCGGGCCTTCGGGGATTCCGGCGGCGCTCGCCGCGCGCCGGGCCGGACTGAAGGTGCTGCTGATCGAAGCGACCGGGCAGTTGGGAGGCGTCGGTACGTCGGCGGGGGTGAGCCACCTGCTCGGCGGACGGACGCCGGACAATCGCCGCGCCTGCGTCGCGGGCATCTTCCGGGAAATTACCGAAGAGCTGTTCCGCAGGGGGGAAGCGGTCGATCCGCGCACGATTCCCGACGAAAAGTATTCCCCCTTCGGCTGGAAAAAATTTCTCGCCGCCGGCGTGCCGTTCAACCCGATCGCCATGGTCGGACTGCTGGACGAGAAAATGTTGGAAGCCGGCGTCGACGTGCTGTTCTTTACGCAATTTGTCGATGTGTTCAAGCGGGACGGCCGGATCACGCATGTGGTGGCGTTCAACAAGAGCGGCCTGTTCGCGGTGCCGGCCAAGGCGGTCGTGGACGCCACCGGCGACGCCGACGTGGCGGCGCGAAGCGGCTGCGAGGTGGTCAAGGGGCGCGAGGAAGACGGGCTGATGACGCCGGCGACGCTCATTTTCCATGTCGATCAAGTCGATCAGGACGAGACCGCCGCCTACATTTACGCCAACGACTCGCCGCGCTTCCGGGAAATCATCGACGAACTGCGCCGGAAAGGGGAATGGACGTTTCCCTACGATATTTTCATCAGCGTGCAGCTTCACGAAAAAGGGACGATGATGATCAACACGTCGCGGATTACCGACGTCGACGGCACGGACGGGCTGTCGGTCAGCCGGGGGATGATGCGCGGCAGGCGGGAAGTGCATGAGCTGATTCGGATCATGCGCAAGCATATCCCCGGCTTTGCGCAGGCGCGCATTCGGCATGTGGCGCCGGTGCTCGGCGTGCGGGAAACGCGGCGCATCGTCGGCGATTTCGTGTACACGGTGGCGGATTTGATCGAGGAGCGGGATTTTCCGGACACGATCGGGTTCAGCGGATACGGATGGGACCTGCCCGATCCGAAGCGGCCGAGCCACCAGCCGATGGGCGAAGGGACGGAAGGCCGCAAACGGGACTATACCCCGATTCCGTATCGCTGCATGGTGCCGCGTCCGATCACCAACTTGATCTGTCCGGGGCGGGCGATCAGCGTGGAGCGGTTCGTCCTCGGGCCGCTGCCGCGGATCCGTACATTTTGGACACATTACATCGATTATTGCAAATGGAAAACAACCGGAAATATTTGGATATTGCTTGCGGTACCGGGAATTACACCATCGGGCTGGCGAAAAAAAATGATAATGTCACGATTTATGGAGTCGACCAGTCCGAATGGATGATTTCCAGTGCGAAGCGAAAGAGTCATCTGCCCAATTTGGTATGGATGGTTGGTGATGCCGCGCATCTCCATTTCGAGAGCAACTTTTTTGATGGCATAGTCTGTACCCAGGCCATCCATCATTTTGACAATTTCACTTCCGCATTTAAGGAAATGTACCGGGTGCTTAAGGGGGAAGGCGGACGTTTTGTTATTTTCTCATCCACGAAAGAACAAATGGACCATTATTGGTTAAAGTATTACTTCCCCAAAATGATGGAAAAATCCATCCGTCAAATGCCTTCTTCCGACGACATCATCAAAAGTTTAACGGAAGCCGGTTTTGTTCATATTCAATCGCTGCCGTACTCCGTGACCGAGGATTTGGAAGACTTGTTCCTCTATTCGGGAAAGACCAGGCCGGAAATTTATCTCCACCCTGAAGTCCGTGCGGGTATTTCTTCCTTTGCCAATTTGTCGGATTCGAAAGAAATCGAAAGCGGTTTGCAGCTATTAAAAGAACATATTGATTCTGGTTATGTATGGGAAGTCATCTCCAATTTTGATCTCTCAAGCAGTGATTATACTTTCTTTGTGGCTCAAAAGTAATAATAAAGTGAATTCCGGAAGGTGTGCGAATGGTTCCGCCCGTCAAACCCGTCAACAGAAAGCTGCAAGGAGTTCTCGTTGTCTTTGTCGGCTTGCTGATTTACCCGATGACGGCAGCGGTGGCTGAAATGTTCAAGAGAGCCATAGAAAGCGTCGAAAATCAAAATTTTGATGCATTCTTGACGTATGCCGTCATTGCGGGCATTTTTGCGGTCGGGGAACTCGTGCTGGGATTTCTGTCCACTTGGATGACGTTCAAATACACGCAGCAGCTTTCCATGGATGCGCAAACCCGCCATTAGGAGCGGCTTTTTGATCTCGATGAGGAAACCGTGACTTTCCGTCATGAGCAAGATTTGATGCAAAGGCTTGCTGTACGACTCCAGTTCCCTCGCTTTGGGGAAATTTGGTTTGATGGTGTTTTACCGTTTCCTGTTCACGCTCGATTACAGAAAACTGCGCGACAGGAAAATGGAAGACGTCATGTTTACATTGAGCGAAGATATCACTTCGGTTTCCGGCGTGGTGCCATGGCTGCTGGGCACGATGATGCACATTGCCGTTTCGGGGGTTTTGGCTTTTATCGCTTTGCTTGCGATCGATTGGCCTCTGATCGGTTTGGTTGCATTGGTCGGGGGCACGGGATGGATCGCTGCCGAGCGGCTCGCCCGTAAAGCGGGACGGCTGCAGGCGATATCCATTGATGCCCAGGTTCTCAAATGGATGTGAATTTGAAATTGAATGCTTGTGGAAGCAAAGGAAATGATTCGCTATAGGAGTGCGGGGGAGAGTTAACGCGCGAAAGGTTCTATTTTGTGGAGGAATGCATTGAATAAGGGGCAACATGTAGCGCGCATATTGTCGGATTGAAAACGCGCTAAATGGAATCTATCACCATTTTTGAAGCTGCATCGAGGTGAATCGATCATGTCTTGGGAAGACGCATTGGAACGCTTTCTTGAAGATTGGAAACACCGGGAAGACGTTGTGGGGATCTTGGTTTGCGGCAGCTATATTACGGGCGGGGCTTCCAAACGATCGGATATCGATGTCCATATCATTCTCCATGACGATTGCAATTGGCGGGAACGCGGCAATCAATACGTAGATGGTTTTTTGATCGAGTATTTCGTCAACCCGCCCAAACAAATCAGAAGCTACTTCAAAGAAGATTTTCGTCGCCGACGCACCATGTCGATGGTCCAATTTATGACAGGCAGGATCATCCAAGATCGGTACGGAATTGTGAAAGCACTGATCGAAGAGGCGCGCATTTGGAAGGAAAAACCATATGAGGCGTTGGCTGCTTCAATGGTGGAATTGAAAAAATACGAGTTATGGGACGCGCTGGACAATCTGTTGGACTGCTACGAAGAAAGAAGAAAAGATTTTGATTTGGTGTACGACCACTCCCTTCTACAACTTTATCGTGTTTACTGTTCCATTCTTGGGGTTGAGGAAGTTCCTTACTATCAGTTATCCCAATATTTTACGGATCCCCAATATCTGAAGAAGTATATGAAGGCTCCATTTCCAGACCCGGATTTTGGGGATCTATTCATCCAAGCGATGCAGATCCATGGTCAAGAGGAGAAAGTAAAAATTTATCAAAAACTAACCGAGCATGTGTTCAACAAATGTGGCGGCTTTGAGATTGACGGCTGGAAGTTGAGAAGCGAATTGGTAAACACTCTCTTGGAAGATTGTTTCGGCTTGGCGTGTTTATCGCTGAAAAGCGGTGCAAATAAAAGAGAGAATTCAAGAAAACCAGGCTGAGAAGATGAGAAGCTTGGTGGCGTAAGAAGATATCCAGATCTGGATAAGTCGCCAAAAAAAATATCCACAAAGCCGATTCTGTGGATAACGGGATTCGTGCACCCTTTTACGGTCCGAATTCGCCGCCACGCGTTGACATCCGTGTTGATTAGGCTGTGAAACCGTCCAAGACACTGAAGTGTGCGTATTCATTCGCAGTCACCGATCACAAAAAAGGCACATCTCAAAAAATGCTTGTAATAACAACAACTTGTCATGACAACATGATGGTGTTATAATACTAACAGTTACTAAAGGGAGAGAATGTTACATGATCAAAGATGTTCCGATTCCACTCTATTACAAGATGAAACAAATCATCATCGATATGATCGAGAACGAAGAAGTGAAGCCCGGGGAAATGATCCCTTCGGAGAACAAGCTGATTGAAGAATATTCCATGAGCAGGACCACGGTCCGGAAGGCAATCGACATGCTGGTCAACGAAGGTTACCTGTACCGGGTTCAGGGGAAAGGCACATTCGTCAAAGGCAAACAGTTTTCCCAAGGATTGATCAAACTGACAAGCTGCACGGAAGACATCCGCAGCCTAGGTTTGAACCCGAGCGTGAGGTTGGTGCGGCAGTCGGTGGAAATGGGCAAGTTGTCCATTCTTCGCAAACTGCACCTGCAGGAAAACGAGCGAGTGTTTTACACGGAAAGAATTATGTGCGCGGACAACATCCCGCTGAACAAGACGAAGTCGTATTTGCCGTACAAATATTTTCCCGGAATCGAGAAATACGATTTCAAGAAAGAATCTCTGTATCAAATTATCGAGAACGAATACAAGGTTAAAAT
>Ga0066871_100516_pt1 | contig 21961 bp, 22 predicted proteins | sample CeladaPassage60B_FD_62209 | JGI IMG/M metagenome (GOLD analysis project Ga0066871, IMG submission 62209) | Cellulose-adapted microbial communities from the Joint BioEnergy Institute, USA - Passage3 60B | ecosystem: Engineered > Bioreactor > Continuous culture > Unclassified | place: USA...
AAACTGATTCATCACGCCTTTTCGAAAGACTGTCCTTGGCAGTCTTGCTTTCTTGTTGCCTTTTCAAGGCTTCCCAGCGTTTCTTTCCATTTTGCAAAGATTTTTGAATTTAAGTGCCTATACTATTTGTACCAACAAATCTTCATCTAATAAGCAACACAAAGATTCCAGCCACGATCGCGGAAGGGATTCCTATCAACATTCCTTTGAAAGCCCCTTTAATATGGAAAAAATAATCTTTGTATCCCGCCATCCCTTCCGTCCCCGGGATCACCACTTTTTTGCTGCGGCAGAACCAAAGGCAATCGATCACAAGCGCGTCATACCAGTTTGCCGCCACCCACAAAATATACGTATATCCCGCACCGGCAAGAAAACTGTCGGCGCCGTTAACATAATGAACAACGATTCCGAAAATGATGCCGATGAGGATAACAGCCATCGTTCTTTTTACAAGAAACTTTTTCGATTGGCGATTCTGCGATTCTTTGACCAAGCCCAGTTCCATGGCTTTTTTGTATATGTCGGGCGGATAATCGTGCACCATAGAGACGGGATTCTTGAGTACTTTCGGTACGACCATCAGAGTGAACAAAGCAAATAAAACCATGCATTCGATGATCCAAACCATATTTTATCCTCCACAGATTCCACTCTTTTTGTTCCGAAACCATGTGGCGCCGATCAAGAAATCATTCCGGTTCCATCCATTGGAAGGGGGTGGTGCCGAAAAATACATCGGGATTGGCAGGGGTGTTGTGGACCCAAAATGTGAAATGCAAATGCGGACCGGTGGAAAAACCGGTGGACCCGACCAGCCCGATGACATCTCCCTTCTTCACCGTGTCTCCCGTTTTCACATGAAGTTCCGAAAGATGAGCGTATTGCGAGAACAAACCCATGCCATGGTCAATGTAGATCGTCAGCCCCGTCAAATACAAATCATCCGCAAGCGCCACAACGCCATCGTTGGTCGCGACGATTTCCGTACCTTGCGGAGCGGCGATGTCGACGGCCATATGCGCGCTGCTCAGCTGGTTGTTGATATACCTCGTGTAGCCATAGGGAGTTGTAAGACGACCTTCCAACGGCTTGAGAAATTCCGTCTCGAACAGGAACGTCGAAGCGGATCGGGACCTTGCTTCATCGATCTTTTTCTGGTCGGCTTCAATGCGCTCCGTATTTCTCCGCATGCTTTCCATCTCTTCCGAAACGGTCAAATACTGCGTATCGAACGTTTTTTCCAGGACCGTCAGCTGCTCGTCGCCGATGGAATAAGCGCCCGGCTCCAGCGATCTTGGGATCGGAAGATAGGTGAAGTATCCGGCTTTATACGGCTGAAGCGGATACGTCTTTCCCTGCCATTCCACTTGCCCCGGTTCACCGCTCCGCACCAGGATTACGTCTCCGGGATAAGTAACGCTGGGCAGCAATGTCCACTGTGAGCCGGGCTTCATGACCTGCTGCGGAAAGGCATAAAGCGCCGCCTCTTCCGCCCTTTTCTGCCGTCTCGCCTTCTCCTCCTCCATCGCCGCCCGCACGTCGGCGGTGACTTCCTGATGCCAAGTGACGCCGCCGTCGACCGAAACCAGCAACTTGTCCGAAAGACCGCTGTCTTCGGCCAGCGCCCATCCGATTCGTCCCGAAACCGGCTGCACCCGCTTCGCTTTGATCCATCGACCGTCGATAGAAATGGAGCCGGAAAGGTCGAAGTCCAGATGCGCCGCTTCGATTTCTTGCAGCGCGGCAAGAAACGATTCGTTTTCGCCCGTTTCCGCGGCCGGATCCCCTGTATCGCTGTCGATCGAATCGGCATCCTCCGGGATGGTCCAACCCGCTTCCGCCTCCTGCCAGTGAACCCCGCCGTCACGCGTCACCATGACGACGCCGTCTTCATATCGCAGCCAACCCGAATCCAGGTCCAACATGTGAAAATCTTCAATGACACGGCGAACCGGCGTCTGCTCCGTATCCTGTTCAACCGGAAGATCGGTTTCCGTCATGTCGGGAGACGAATCTGCCGTCTCCGCCATGGAATCCATTTCCAACAGGTTCTTCGGCAGCCGTTCAAGCAACAACCATGCGGCTCCCAGCGCCAGAATCACGCAGAAGCTTAACCCATACAACCGCATCCGTTTGCGCCGTTTTCTTCTGCTTCTGCTCGCGCGATGCATTGAATGGACTTTGTCCTCCATGTGTCCACGCTCTCCTTGTTCTGTGTGCTTCATCTCAGTAAATCCTTTTCCGAAGAAGAACCGGAATTGGTTTCAGGGACTCCTTTAGCAGCTCCCATCTAGAGGGAGGGCACTCCGATGAACCCATAGGCTTCCATGTACCGTTACCGAAATTATCGTCTCACCGTTTTTGAATGAACATTTACTCATTGGGCCGCCGAATGACCCTCCACTCCTGTATCAATCGATCCAATGTCATAGCCGCGTTCGCCGGGGAGGTGGACGGCAGATAAACGGCTTTCCGGCCGATTTGGGGGGAGATCAGTTTATGAAAATATTCTTCCGCTCTTCTGCCGTTGACGAAAATTCGCCGGATGTCCGCAATGTTCAAGATGGGGGTCAGATCGTTGGCGGTGGCATTTTTGATCTTCTGATCGGAACTTCCCTCAATCTCGCAGCTGGCAATGACATCCCAAATAGCGATGCGATTCTTGAGCAGGAACGCTCGTTTTTCATCGATCGTCCGGGGAACGTCTTGTTCGAACACACCCGCCACCACGCGCCAAAAGCGATTTTGCGGATTTTCGTAATAAAACTTCGCTTCCCTCGACTTCACCGACGGAAAACTGCCGAGAATCAACATTTCGCTGTTGCCGTCATAAACCGGCGGCAAGCCTTGAAAGACGGTGCCCACAGGTCCATCAACCTTTCAGCGTAAAAGTTGGTACATCCCAGATTTACGCAAAAGCAGAGGCGGTTGAATTCCTCTGCTTGTTGTCATTTCGATCATCCGGCCTATGAACGCGCTGTTAACATATATCAATTTTACTATAATAATATTCAGAAAAAATAGTGATTCAAGGTCGCCAAAAGCAAAGCCGACTCGACAGGGACGTTCAATGGAGACAAACCGAAACCGCTTCGTGGCGGGAATTCAACCGAGCCATTGCCGTGTCGGCGAAATCAATGAAGGGATTTACAAAAAATGGAGGCAGCGCCATATGGAACGAACCGAAGTTTCTTTTGACATTGAGACCCTGCCGCAGTCCATCAGGCAATATGTAAAAGGGGCAAAAATTTTTGACAGCAGCTCGGATAACGCAAGGAGCCTGTTCATTTCGGGTGAACAGCGCGCTTATCTCAAAATCAGCAAACGAGGCACGCTGAAACGCGAATACGAAATGGCCAATTTTTTGCATCAACATCGCGTCTCGCCAAATGTCATCGCCTATGAGTCGGACTTGGATGCCGACTATTTATTGACAGAAGCGGTAAGCGGTGAAGACGGGACGGCGGCGATGCACATCGGGAATCCCGAAAAATTGGCGAGCGTGTTTGGGGAATATCTGAAAATGCTGCACTCCCTTCCAACCGAGGGCTGTCCATATGCCAACAAAACGAATGAATTGCTTAATGAAGCTCGTGTGAAGGGGATTGACCTACGTGTTTTGGATGAGTACGACTACTCGGCTGTCGACAATGTGATCATCCATGGGGATTACTGCTTGCCGAATATCATCATGGATAACTTTCAATTCAAAGGGTTTATTGATGTAGGAAACGGCGGAGTCGGAGACAGACATTACGATCTCTATTGGGGCATATGGACGCTGCAATACAACTTGAAGACCGACAAATACAGAGATGTGTTTTTGGATGCTTATGGAAGAAATGACATTGACGATGAGGGGTTAAAGTATTTTACAAAACTGATCAAGTTGACGGAACAGGCCGAATCCATGAGCTGATGGCAACCGCGTTATGACCTATCTTGCAGGCCGAACCGAAGGAGCTGGGGAACGCGAAATAGCAACGACATAGCGTATCTCCAGGAAGAATTAATCATTGAAGATCGCTCTCATGATTTCAAATTCTCTGTGGGGCACTGTCGATTCTGAATGATGAATCAGGGCAGCCTGCCTGCAACAAAAAAGAGATGCGCAGGCGCCATCTTCCCGGAAACAACGGCGCGTTTGCGCATCTCGTCGGCGAATGGCCCATCAGCCAATGACCCGTCGGCCCGTCACTCGTCGGCAAACACCTTGGTCCACTCGTCCCGTTTGTCCAAGAATTCGCGGGCGAGGGCCTGGGCGCCCTCCAGGCTGTGGTTGGCCGCCCATCCGCACTGCACCTCGTTGCACGCCGGCACTTCCGTGGCGGCGAGCACGTCGTGCAGCGTTTTTTCCAGGACATTGAGAATCTCCTCTTCATCCTCGTGGTTGACCACCGTCAAGTAAAAACCCGTCTGGCAGCCCATGGGGCTGAAATCGACCACGCAGTCCAGATAATTGCGGATGTTTTCCGCGATCAGGTGCTCCAGGGAATGGACGGCGGGCATCTCCATGTGCTCCCTGTTCGGCTGTTTGAAGCGGATGTCGTACTTGCGGATGACGTCGCCGTTTTGTCCCGTCTTGACTCCGGCCAGGCGCACGTAGGGCGCAACAACTTTCGTATGGTCCAGGTGAAAACTTTCCACGTTCAACGGTTTGCTCATTGGGGAGTCCTCCAGTCTTATAAAAATCAGTGCATCGTCATGCCGCCGGTTACGTTGATGCCCTGACCGGTCATATAGTCGGCGTAAGACGAGGCCAAAAACACGACGATGTTGGCTACGTCTCGCGGCTGGGCGGTTCGCCCGAGGGGCACCTGCGAGATGTCCTCCGCCAGGATATCGTCGGCGGTGAGACCCCGCCTCTGTCCGCCCTCGACCCGTTCGCTCCGCTTCATGTCCGTCTCGACGATGCCAGGGCATACGGCGTTCACGTTGATCCCGTACCGGGCCAGCTCCAAAGCCGCCACCTTCGTGAACCCGAGCACGGCGTGTTTGGACGCCACGTAACCGCCCATCAGGCGGTAGCCGTTTTTTCCCGCCTGCGAGGCGATGTTGATGATTTTGCCGCCCTCTCCCTGGGCGATCAGCCGTTTGGCAAAAGCCTGCGTGCACAGATAAACGCCTTTGGCATTCACATCCATGACCCGGTCCCAGTCCGCTTCCCGGATATCCACGACCCAATCCATCGTGGAGATGCCGGCGTTGTTCACGAGAATATCGAGGCGGCCGAAATGCGTACGGGTGTGTTCGACCAGTTCCTCGACCATGCCGGCGTCGGTCACGTCGGTACGGATGTAGATGGCCGAAGAAAAGGCTTCCAGCCAGTCTGGGGCTTCGGCTGCGAGATCTGCCACGGCAACCTGTGCCCCGCACTCGAGCAGCGCTTCGGCAATCGCCCGGCCGATGCCCTGCGCGCCGCCCGTCACGATCGCTGTTTTTCCGGTCAAATCGATGACATACATGCAGCAGTTCCTCCTTGATCCGCCATGCTCATCCAATTCGAAAGCCATATATTACTTTGATGCCGGGCCCTGAATGAGGGGCCGTGCCAAGGTTGGCGGACCTACTCGCGGCGCGCCTTGCGGGCCAGATAGTTGCCGAGTCTCTGTAGCGCTTCGACAATGATGATCAGCATGACCACCGTGACGATCATCGCCACCGTGTCAAACCGCTGATACCCATAGGAGATAGCCAGGTCGCCGATGCCGCCTCCGCCAACCGTCCCCGCCATCGCCGTGGCGCCGAGCAGGCCGATCGTGGCCGTCGTAAAGCTCAGAATGAGCGAGCCGAGCGCCTCCGGCAGCATGAAATGCCAGATCACCTGCCATTTCGAAGCGCCCATCGCCTCCGCCGCCTCCAGAATGCCCGGGTTGATTTCCAGCAACGAGTTTTCCACGAGCCGTCCGATATACGGGGCGACAAAAACGGTCAGCGGCACGATGGCTCCCGATGTACCGATGGAGGTACCGACCACCCAGCGGGTGAACGGAATGAGCGCCACCAGCAAAATGATAAAAGGAAGCGAACGAAAAATATTGATGATCGGGTTCAGGATCTGATAAACGATCCGGTTTTCCATCAACCCGCCCGGCCGGCACACGACGAGTGCAATGCCGATGGCGATGCCGATGACACCGCCGATGCCGAGCGAGACAGCCATCATGACAAACGTTTCCTTGACCGCGTTCACATACTGTTCCAATGTAACGACCGTTTTCATGGCACCCGCACCTCCTCGATCAGCACGCCGCGTTCTGCCACAAGGCGGGCCGCCTGTTCAATGTCCTCCGGCCGGCCGTCCATCTGGATGATCATGTAGCCGAGCATCGTCTGCTGAATTTCCGTCATCGTCGCAAACAGCGTGTTGACCTCGACCGGGAACCGGCGGATCATATCGTGGATGACCGGTTCGCTGGCCAGTTTTCCGACGAATTTCAGCTTGAACATGCGGCCCCGATGCACGTCTTCCACCGACTGCAGGATGCTTGGCGGCACCGTCGTCTGGATGACCGATTCTACGAAGCTTCGTGTCGTCGGATGCTCAGGATTGCCGAAGACGTCGATCACGTCGCCCTGCTCGATGATCTGGCCTTTCTCCATCACGGCCACCTTGTTGCAGATTTTCTGGATGACACCCATCTCATGGGTGATCAGCATGATCGTGATGTTGTACTCGCAGTTGATCCGCCTGAGCAGTTCCAGAATGGACAGCGTCGTCTGCGGATCGAGGGCGCTCGTCGCCTCATCGCACAGCAGAATGCGCGGATTGTTGGCCAGTGCCCGGGCGATGCCCACCCGTTGCTTCTGGCCCCCAGATAGCTCCTTCGGATAGCTGCGCGCCTTGCTGGACAGGCCGACGTACTCCAGCAGTTCCTCGGTACGCTCACGGATTTCGTGGCGTTTTTTGCCCGTCAGGACGAGGGGCATGGCGACGTTTTCGAACACGGTTTTCGTTTCCAGCAAGTTGAAATGCTGAAATATCATCCCGATCGACTGCCGCAGCTTGCGCAGTTCCTTGCCGGTGATGCCGCTCAAAGCCCTGCCATCCACCAGGACCTCGCCGCGCGTGGGCCGCTCCAACCCGTTCACCATGCGGATGAGCGTGCTTTTGCCTGCTCCGCTATAGCCGATGACGCCGAAAATATCGCCTTCCTCCACCTTCAGCGACACTCCCCGCAGCGCCTCGATGTTCCCGTTGTTGCGTTCATAGGTTTTGTACACGTCGAGCAGCTCAATCACGCCCGCTCCTCCTTCCGGACAAACAAACTTTCGGACCAGCAAACCCAACTCTGCGGGCCGACACGAACCGTACAAGCCAAATCATCGTCAAAACCCCGGCCGGACACGCCTAACCAAACAGTCCGCTGCGCTTCACGCGCTCGATAGCTTCCAGGATGCGCTCCTCGCTGTTGAGCAAATTGACGCGGACATACTGTTCACCGTTCGTGCCGAAGCCTTCGCCCGGCGCCACGACGATGTCCGCCTTCTCCAGCAGCGCGTCGGTAAATGTGCGGGAATTGTATCCGTCCGGCACGCGAAACCAGGCAAAAAAAGTCCCCTGCGGCGCACGCACCTCCTGCCAGCCGGCGCTGCGCAGGCCCTCAACGAGCACATTGCGCCGGCGCTCATACAGCTGGCGCAATGCTTCCACGGAGTCCTGCGGCCCGGCGAGCGCCGCCGCGGCGGCATCCTGGATCGCTCCGAAAATGGTGCTGTACGCATGGGAATGCAGGTGCCGGTAGGCGCGAATGAGCGATGCGTTGCCCACGGCAATGCCCAGGCGCCATCCGGCCATGTTGTATGTTTTGGACAACGTATATGTCTCGATGCCCACTTCCTTGCCGCCCTCGATCTGCATGAGGCTGATCGGGAGGTGCCCGTCAAACCCGAAGGCGCCGTAGGCGAAATCGTGCAGCAGGGCGATGCCGTGTTTGCCGGCGAAGCGGACGCTCTCTTCCAGAAACGGCCGGGTCGCCACAACGCCGGTCGGATTGTTCGGGTAGTTGAGCACGATCAGCTTCGCCTTCGCCGCCACGTCGGCGGGAACGCGCGAGTAGTCGGGCAAAAACCCCTCGTCCTCGAACACGGGGATTTCGTACACATTCGCCCGCGCCATGAGCGCCGCCACCCTGTAGGCGGGATAACAGGGATTTGTGGTGATCATCGTGTCGCCGGGATCGAGAACCGCCTGCGGAATGCCGGTGATACCGACGCCCGTTCCCTGCATGACGGCGATCTCCGTCTCCGGATCGAGCTCGACTCCGTATTCCCGTTTGTAGAACAGGGCCACGGCTTCCCTCAGGCTCCGCTTGCCGAAAAACGGCGGGTAGCCGTGATTCTGCGGGTCGGCCGCCGCTTTCTGCAGGGCCTCGACGATATGCGGCGGGGTCGGAAGATCGGGATTGCCGTTGGCCCAGTTGATCACGTCGATACCCTGCTCCACAAGCTCGTCCACTTTTTTGTACAGAGAGCTGAAATAATGCTGCGGCAAGAGACGAACGAGTTCTGATGCTGCGAATTCCATGCGGCCAATCTCCTTCCGTCATGCGCGCGGCGCGAGATGCAGTCAAATGGCCAACCGGGCCGGGTGGCCATCGCCGGCCGTCTCAGGTCCGGCGCTTCATTTGTTGAAGTAGTCAGGCTTGTAGTACCCTTCGTAATCCGGGTTGGAATTCACGTAATTGACGAAGGTGTCCGACTCATAGGCGGCGATGAGATCCTTGGCAAACTGTTCGTTGACGCGGTCACCGTCCACGGTGATGACGACGACGAACGGCGGCTTCAGGTTTTCCAGCTTCAGGGCACTCGACAGCTTGATGTTGTTGGCTACGGCGTAGTTGCCCTGGATCGCCACCAGATCCACGTCATCCAGAGCGCGCGGCCCCTGCGCCGGGTCCGTCATGATGAAATCGAGATCCAGCGGATTTTCGAGAATATCGTTCAGCGATGTTTGCAGCGGATCGATGTTGTCCTTGATCTTGATCAGGCCGGCGTCCTGCAGCACCGTGAGCGCGCGCAGCAGGTTCGGCGGCTCGTTCGGCACGTTGACTTTAGCGCCTTTTTTCAGCTGATCGAGCGAGTCAATCTTTTTGGAATACAGGCCCATCGGCGGCGTCGGCTGTTCGATCAGCGCCACGTTGTTCAGTTTCTCGCGCTGGTTGATCGACTCCATGTACATGATGTGCTGATGGGTGTTGGCATCCAGCTCACCGCGGGCAACGGCGACGTTTGGCTGGATGCCCTCGGTAAATTCCCGGATCACAATCTCGTAGCCCATGGATTCCAGAACCGGACGGGCGCCGTTTTCAAACATGTCGCGATAAGGCCCCGGATTGAAGGCAATTTTCAGCACTTTCTTTTCCTGGGTTCCTTGGCCGGCCCCCTGGCTGCTTTCCTGACTGCTCTCCTGGCCGCTATTAGTGTCCTTGTCCGAACTGCTGCCGCACCCCGCCGCCACCAGCAGGACAACGAGCAGCATGCCAAACATCTGGTACCATTTTCTCTTGTTCATCGTTTCTCCCCAAACCTCCTGCGCTAAAGTCTATTTTTACTATAAATCATACCTGTAAAGTATGATTTAACATAGAAGTATACTAATTGAGCTTCGGACAATTGTCAATAGAGTTGTCGAAATTTGTTTACTGTCTTCATCGTTTGATTCCGGTTCAACTTGACGGTGCGGAAGCCGCCGTCCTCCAAGATGCGCAGGTCGCGGGCGAGGTGGCGGGGTTGCAGGAAACGTGCACGATGCGGCGGGGTGCATGGCGATGATCGTGTCGAGCAGTGTCGGATCGCAGCCCTTTCGCTGCGGATCGACGACGATGACGTCCGGTGCGCATTTCCGATTCCAGTCCGGGATCACTTCCTCCGCCTTCCCGACGGAGAGCTCGACGTTGGTGATGCCGTTCAACTCCGCATTGCGCCTGGCGTCGGCGCTCGCCTCCGGAACAAGCTCCACGCCGTACACCTTTTTCGCCCGCAACGCCAGGAACAGCGAAATCGTGTCGATACCGTGCTTTTTCATAATGCGGTAAACGGTGCTGTAACTGGCTGTGATCCCTTTTTGTTCCAGCGCCAGCATCATTCGCTTGACGCCATAATTTTGGTTGTCCTTATGTTCATTCAGGATGTCTTTTATGTTGACCAGAAGCCGTTGCTGACGCTGCTTTTGGGATGAGGGCTTTGGACTGCGGTAAAAGCCTGATTCGCTGACAGTCGGTACTTTACCCATCTCCTTGACGATCAGCGATTCCACTGTTGACGGATATAAGCATAAACGAAACCAACCACCGCATCACAATCAAACGAAACGGACGGAGACGGACCGCCCTGTCGGTCGCTGCAACCTGCGATTACCGCAGGACGGCTTCCGCCGCTTCCTTGAACAGTTCATACGACCGAATTTGCTTCCCCGGATCAAAAATATAGGTCACCGCCATGATTTCATCGGCTTCATACCGCTCGAGAAACCCGGCCAGCCGCTTCTTCACCGTTTCCCGGCCGCCGATGAGCATCATGCTCATGCGCGCCTCCAGGGCGGCCCGCTCCAGCGGGGTCATGCCGATGTCTTCCTCCTTCACCGGCGGCTGAAGCAGCTGGCTCCGGCCGCGCACCGTGTTCAGGAAAAACCGGATCGCGGTCGAAAGCTCATACCGCGCCTCCTCGTCCGTCTCCGCGGCCACCACGTTCAGGCAGACGATCATGTACGGTTTCTCCAAATATTGCGAAGGCCGGAAACGGTTGCGGTAGATTCGGATGGCCGCCTCCGTCTGCTCCGGGGCGAAGTGCGACGCGAAGGCGTAAGGCAGCCCCAAATACGCGGCAATTTCCGCCGAATCCGTGGTGGAGCCGAGAATATACAGCGGCACTCCCGTTCCGACGGCCGGATACGCTTTGACGTCCGACTGTACTTCGGGAGGGCCGAAATAACGCAGAAGATCCTGCACTTCATCCGGGAACGTGTACACCGCTTCGTGGCGGTTTCTGCGGATCGCATCGGCCGTCTTCATGTCCGTGCCGGGCGCGCGGCCGAGACCAAGATCCACGCGGCCGGGAAACAGCACCGCGAGCGTGCCGAATTGCTCCGCGACGATGAGCGGCGAGTGGTTCGGCAACATGACGCCGCCGGAACCGACGCGAATCGTGGAGGTCCGTTCCAGCACATGCTGAATCAAAACCACCGTCGCCGTGCTCGCCAACGTCGGAGTGTTGTGATGTTCGGCGATCCAGTAGCGCGCATAGCCCAGTTTCTCGACGGCTTGCGCCAGTTCGACGGCGGATTGGATTGCTTCCCTTGGTCCCTGCCCTTCGCGAACCGGAACCAAATTCAAGACGGATACCGGCAGTGAAGACATGCGGTTAACCCCTTTTCGAAAAAAGTGATCACTTCCATTATAACGAAAAACACCCGGCGATTCGGATTCTTGTTAAGCCCTTCCCGTTACCAAACTTTTCACCGGTTAGAAGTGCACGCTTAGCCGGGTCCGCCAAACAAAAAAGGGCTGCTCCAAAGTCAAAATGCCGACTTTGGGCAGCCCCGCTCGGCAATGTCCCAAAAACCGCACCGCCACCGCAGCTTCGGCCTTATGCAACATTTCGCAACCTCGAAACGCTTCAGCACTTCCTTGCAATGGCCGACAAGGATATGGCGGTCCTGAAAACCGCCGTCTGACTTTTCTCTGGGCGGAGGGTTTTCCGAATGCGGCATCAGCACAGCAACGCCACAAGCAACGAACCGCATACATACGCGGTCAAGTATGCGTCGATTTTGGAATAGGACGTCTCGTAATAGTACGTTCGCGGTCCATTCATACGGAACTGTTTCGCTTCCATCGCAATCGCCATGCGCTGCGCCCGGCGAATACTTTGGGCAAACAACGGCACACTGTACAGTTTGAGCCTCTCGTATACGCCTTTCACTCCTTTGGAAAACGCGATCCCTCTCGCCTTCAAAGCATGCGTCCTCGTTTGCCACTCTTCGATCACGATCGGCACCAACCTTACCGCCGCCAGAAAACTGTACGCATACTTGGCGGGAAAACGGAATTGCTGCATCAAGGCATAAAACAGCAACCCCGGACGAGTCGTCAACAACAGCACGAGACTGATCATCCCGATGGCCAACGACTTCATTCCGATGATCAGTCCGGATCTCACGCTCTCTTCGGAAATTTTGACAATGCCCCACTGCCACAGCACATGCTCGCCTTTGCCAAATAACGCCAAGGTCAGCGAGGAAGACAAGAAGGTGAGCGCAAAAGGCAAACAAAAAAGCAGCAGTTTTCGGCACGCAAAACCGCTGAAAATAAACAAGAGCCCGCCGTACAAGCACGCCATAACCGTGATAAAGGCAAGATCACGGCAAAAAAACAGCACCAACATCACCAAAAAAAGGAGCAAACCTTTCCATGCCGGATTCGCTCGATGCAACCATGTGATCCTTTGCGGTGTAAACCATTCCGACACCGTCGTTCTCCCTCCATGGCCATGGAATGCCGGCAAAGGACGCCCAATGGGACGGTCATCCTTTGCGCAACGCGATCACGACCGCCAAATCTTGCGTATTTCCTTTAACCTTCCTTGTTCCAAGACCCATTCTTCCGTGGCAAAATGATCGACCACGCGCCGGTCGTGCGTCACCATGACGATGGTTTTTCCGTCAAGCCGCAATTGTTCCAAGTATTCCAGCATCGCGAACGTATTGCGCGCGTCCTGTCCGAATGTCGGTTCGTCCAACAGCAGCACGGAGGCTCGCGCTGCCAACGCCGTCGCTACGCTCAATCTGCGCTTTTGCCCCAAAGACAAGTCATACGGATGCCTGCCGGCATCGAGAGGCAGATGGAAATATAGCAACAGCCGCTGCACTTCCTCCGCCATTTTGTCGTGTTTCCAACCAGCCTTGGCCAAAGGCAACGCCAGTTCATCGAATAACGAATCGGCCACAATCTGCATCTCCGGATTTTGAAACACCAGCGCCACCCCTTCCGGCACCCGGCGCTTTTTCGGATGTTCCGGGATCGCTTGGCCCCGCAAGATGTATTTGCCGGCGGTTGGAATTAACTGCGTCAAAGCCAGCAGCAGCGTGCTTTTTCCGGCGCCGTTTGCACCGGTTACGGCAATCCACGATCGTTCGCCAACACTGGCCTTGTCGATGCGCAACCGGCATTGTTTGCCGCGGTAAGCCTCGAATTGTTCCAATTCCAGAACGGGAATGCGGTCCGATCGAATTCGGGAAAAATGCGCATGGCCGGGAGTCATCTCGTCCCGCACAAACGGCGGATGGTTCCGAATGGTCTCACTCCGTGCCGACGTCGAATGAGCCTCTTGCCTGTTGTTTTGCGATCTATCAAGATCCTCGCGATCATCCCCGCAGGCAACAGGGGAATAGCCGGACTGTTCCCGTTTGGCGGAAATCACCTGCCAGCGGGACGATGCCAAATATTCGTCCCAAACCGCGGGATACCATATCCCATACCGCACGAATGCCGCTTTATGAGAACGGAACACATCATCCGGCTTGCCATCCGCGATGAGACGCCCCTGTTCATCCAGCATGACGATCCGGTCGATCCAGTCCACAATCGCGTCGATTTTGTGTTCAACCATGATCACCGTCCGATCATGCAGGGAATGTTTAATGGACGCCCAGATTTGTTCGGTGCCTTCCGGGTCCAGCAAGGCCGAAGGTTCGTCCAAAAACAGCGTTTCCGGTTCCAACAGCAACACGGAAGCCAACGCCAATCTTTGTTTCATCCCCTGAGACAAATTTTGAATCGGAAGATGAAGATGATCGAAAGACAACCCCACCCGGGAAAGCGCTTCGCGCATCCGCGGTTCCATTTCCCGTCGCGGCACCTGCCGATTTTCCAGCACGAAAGCCAGTTCTTCGTCCACGCAGGGCATGCAAAATTGCGTGTCCGGATCTTGAAACACGAACCCCCACGATGCAGGCCGTTGAATGCGGCTGTATCTCAACGGCACTTCGATGGAATGCGGAATTAATCCGCTCAGCACCTGCAACAAAGTCGATTTTCCCGAACCGCTCGGACCCAAAATGAGCACTTTTTGGCCTTTCGGAATATGCAAAGTTAAATGATGAAAGAAAATGTCCGGTTCCCCGGGAAATTTCAAACGCAAATTTTCGACGCCGACGCATATGCCGGAATCGAGAAATGCGTCGTGGGAATTCCCCGGCAAAGGCTCGCGGGAAAATTCTTGCACAGGAATTTCTCGGTCCCCTTCATGCGCGGACACTTCACGGGATTTCCCTTTCGCCAAAACCATGCGTGATCCCCCTTGGCTCGCGACCTCGCAGGATTCCCCTGCGCCGAAACGAAGAACTCATCGATCGAGTTGCTCATACTCGTCCGGAGAAACGGGCCGGATCAAATTCGTCACTTTGGTCGCTTCCAGCGCCTTGATGATGTAATACGCGAATACCCCCGTGAAGACGAACGCGCTAATCGTTCTCAAACCATATTTCACCGCCAACGCCCAAGCTTCCAAATCGGCATAGCCGTAATACAGGTCCAGCAGGAAACTCCCCAAACAGGACATGACCCCCGCGATGCCTGCTACCGCGACGTTATACCGTTTGTAGCGAAACGCCGCAAACAGCAGCTCGGCCGCCAACCCTTGCACAAACCCGTATACCAACACTTGTACACCGTGGCCGATGAAGGCGGACAACCCCGCCCCGGCCAAGCTGGCGAGCAGCGCGGTTCCCGGTTTGCGAATGAGCAAAAACGCAAACGGACCCACCATGAACCACATTCCGTATAGCAGCTGTCGCAGCGTCGGCAGAATCGGTTTGATGAACGTGTAAAAATCGTCCCAAAATTTCATGATCACGCCGAACACGATGCCCACCATGATCGTGACCAACACATCGGTAAATTTCCACTGCTTCATCTTGATTCTCCTTTTCTCATCGTTTTTGCAAAAATAAAAACCGCTGGACATAGCCAGACGGTTTCGTTGCACGGAAAAAGACGTTCTTTCCGCCATCCTCTCTACGCTGGTATTATCCAGATCAGATCAAACGGTCAGTAGCGGACTGCAGCTACAATCTCAGCCTGATTCCCTCAAGCTCCCGTATATGGCGTATCTTCGTTTTTATTCGATTGTCTATAACATACAATATTTTGTCGCTTTTGACAATTGCCTTGCCACTCTTTCGAGAACGCGAAATAGCAGGACATAGCATGTCGCCAGGAAGAATTAGAAATTGAAAATCGCTCTCATGATTTCAAGTTCTCTGTGGGGCACTGGAGATTCCTTTTTTGTCAGTTGCATAATTTTGGGGTAATTTGCCAAATCTTTTTCGATCATCTGCAATGCTTTATCCGGGTAAACCCACTGCAGTTCATATTCCTCATCGATTTCTTCCTGTGTAAATGTCGGCGGGCCCAGCAGTTGATCTACCGACGAAGAAAAGCAATAGGTTACTCTTTTCAGTTTTCTTTCATTCATATATTCAATAATCATCCCCAATTCCACAATGTCCTTGATTTGAACGCCCGTTTCTTCCCTCACCTCTCTGATGATTGCTTCGTACGGAGTTTCATGGCTTTCGATCATGCCTCCAGGCAACACGTGATAATGATATTTTCCCACCTTAATGAGGGCGATTTTTCCTTCGGCATTATATACAACGCCCTCAACCCTCTCTCTAGTCTCGTAAGGAAAACCAGCGTCAACACCAATGGTTTTTATGAATTTCATGGTTATCGCACCCCGCTTTAAAGCAATGTCGTTGCTGCTAATGCTTGAGTCTTTGAAACGATTGATGATCGCAAGGCAATATCATCGATTTCCACGATCCATACCAAGCGGCAGCTTAATCGTAAATACCGAACCCTGCCCAAGCTCGCTCTCTGCTTCAATCGTTCCCTGGCACAAATCGATAATCCGCTTGACAATGGTTAATCCCAATCCGTTCCCCGTCATTGAGCGTGATGGATCGCCTTGGTAAAATTTATCAAACATTCGCCGCATCGTCTCTTCGCTCATGCCGCAGCCATTGTCTTCAAGCCGAAAAATCGCTTCCTGACCGCGCTGTCGAAGGGCGATCCTCAGCTTTCCGCCGCTGTCCGTAAATTTGATCGCATTGTCGAGAAGGTTGATCCACACCTGCTGAAGCAAATTTTTATTGCCGAGAATCGCGACATCTTCCAATGCAATATCCAGCTGAAGAGATTTGGCGCTCCACTTCGGCTCCAGCATCAGTATCGCAAGCCGGATTTGTTCGTCCAGCCGATAGATGGTCTTCTCGCTCAAAATTTCCGTATTTTCCACCTTCGACAAGTTGAGAATGCTGGTGGACAGTTCCACCAGTCGTTCGGATTCCTGAATGATTCGATCCAGATAATCCTGTTTTTCCTCCTCGCTGAGATTGCCTTGTTTCAACAATTTGGCAAAGCCGCTGATGGATACGATCGGCGTCTTGAATTCATGGGAAACATTGCGCACGAAATCGCTGCGCAACGTTTCAATCCCTTTCAGTTCCTGTACCATCTTGTTAAAGCTGACGGCCAGCGCGTCCAGTTCAAATACTACGCTCCCCTTCACCGTCGTCCGGACCGAGAAATCGCCTCTGGCCACCCTATCGGTGGCCTCCATCATATCGCGAATCGGCTTGACGGACCGCCTGCTCAACAGTGCGGCAATGACCACGCCCATAAAAATACTGATGTACAACAATACGTAAATGCCGCGATACGAATCCGGCCGATTCAGATCAATCCACCCTGCGCGATTCAGCAAGAAAACCAGGAATCCGGCGGAGGCAACAGACAACACCATCACGAGAAAGACCAGGGCTACCAAGGAAAAAGCAAGAGATATTTTTTTCGGCAACAACCGCAAGATCGGTTTCAAGCCCGCTTCACCGCTTTGTATCCCAAACCGCGCACCGTCACGATCTCAAAATCGGGACAGTCTCGAAATTTGTCGCGCAGCCGGTTGATATGAACGTTCAAGGTGTGATCATCCGTATCCGTGTCCGTCCCCCAAATCTCCTCCAGCAGCTGCAGCCGCGTAAAAATCTTATTCGGATAGCTGAGCAGCTTAAACAGAAGATAAAATTCCTTCTGCGGAAGAGAGAGGTGCATATCTCCTCTTGTCACCGTAAGGGAGTCGTAATCCAATGTCGTTTCGCCAATGACAAGCTTACGCTCACTCGCGATCTGCGCTCTGCGCAGCAACGCTTTGACACGAAACAGCAGCTCCTGCTCGTCGAACGGCTTGGTCATATAATCGTCCGTACCGACCAGGAAACCATTGTGCTTATCTTTAATGTCATGAGCCGCTGTCACCATCAAGATCGGGATGTTATCCCCCGCGTTTCGCAATTCCTCGCATAATTGGTAGCCGCCCATCCCCGGCATCATCAAGTCCAGCACAATCAGATCGAAGCGACGTCCCTCCATCATGCTTAGCGCCTCAATGCCGTTTCCGGCCACATGAGTGTTGTAACCTCCTCGTTGAAGCACGGCGCACATCAGCTTCTGCGTATTGACATCATCTTCGACGACCAATATATCAAACACCGTATCTCCCCCTCGTCCATTAACTATACTCCCCCAATATAAACTGAAAATCAACAAACATTCGAACGACGGGTTGAGGTTCAGTTGAGATTCGTCGTTTAAAGTACAGGATGACCCCGATTGAAGAAAATTTCACAGTTAGGGTGGTTAGTGAGATGAGAGCAGGAAAAAAAGGCGGCACGATCGCCATCCAAATGGACAATGTCAGCAAAAGCTTCGGCGATTATCAAGCCGTCCGCAACCTTTCGCTTGAAGTGCACCGCGGAGAAATAATCGGCTTTCTCGGTTTGAATGGAGCCGGCAAAACCACGACGATCAAGATGCTCCTGTCGCTGCTCAAGCCCTCCGCCGGCAGCATCTATATGCTGGGAAGCAAGGTGGACTCCGGCAACTATAAGCTCTGGGAGAAGGTTGGCTACTTGGAGGAAGCCTCCTATTACCCGGAGCTCACAGTGGAGGAAAATCTGCATATCGCGCGAAGAATGCAGCGGATTTCCGACCATGCGGCCGTTGACCGTGTTATTCGGAAGCTCGATCTGGAAGCTCACCGAAACAAGAAAGCCAAAAATCTTTCTTTGGGGAACAAGCAGCGGCTGGGATTGGCGAAAGCGATGATTCATCATCCTGAAATTTTGATTTTGGACGAACCGATTAACGGGCTGGATCCGGCCAGTGTCGTGGAAATCCGCGAGATGTTGTTGGACCTTTCCCGCCAAGACGGCGTCACGATATTCCTTTCCAGCCATCTCCTGGAGGAGTTGTCCAAGCTGGTCGACCGTGTAGCGATTATGCATAAAGGGCAGCTGGTCCAAAACATGAAGATGGATGAACTGGAGCGTTCGCTGCACAAAAAATTGGTTATCGGCGGTCGCGATATGAACGCCATGCGGCATGTTCTCGCGAAGCATGGGTATACCTTTGCGGATACGGCCGAGGGGCAGCTGGAACTGACGGAAAATCGTGCTTTGGATCATCCCGAAAGATTGGCGGAACTGTTGGTGCGAGAGGGCCATCCGCCAACACATCTCGGCGTCGTCACGGAGAATTTGGAAAGTTATTTTCTGCGGACCATCCGCACAGCAGGGAGGGTACACGAATGATGCTGATTTCATTTATTCATAACGAGTCGCTTAAAGTATGGCGGTCTGCGGTTTTTTGGGTGGTGGCTGCGGTATTTACCACATTGCCTTTAATGATCGGACTCCTCAAGGAACCGGGTGTTTCTTGGGAAACCTATTATGCGGATATCCTTGACTCCATCGCCTCCTTGCTGGTTGTAGGCTTCTCTTTCACCTCGGCATGGGTATTTGGGCGGGAATACACGGACAACACGATCAAGGATTTGATCGTAAAGCCGATTCCGAAATCGTATAGTGTGCTGTCGAAATTCATCGTGATCACCGTGTGGAATACGTGGATCGCCATTTTCACTTTTGCGGTGATTACGGGAGCCGGAGCTCTCATTGGCGTGCATGGCGGTTCAATATCCACCACGATCCTTCGAATCTTCGGAACATTCATGACGACAGCTCTATTCATTATGGCCGTCAGCTCAACCAGCGCTTTATTTGCCAATATCACGAAAGGGTATCTGGCCCCGATTGGGCTCATCTTCGTCATCATTATCGTGTCCAATCCGGTTGTCCAACTCGGGCTCGGCCCGTATTTTCCATGGACGATCCCGGTCCTTCTGGCGAAAGGCAGCACAGACATCGGCTTCGTCAGCACCATCATCCTGGCCCTCACCGCCATCGCCGGCTTCGCCGGAACCGTTGCTTGGTGGAGATTTGCAGAGCATAAGTAAAGGGCAACAGACAAAAAAACAGGTCCATTATGGTGTTCCGACCATGAATGGCCTGTTTTCACACCGCTTCGGCTGCATCGCGATGATCGTGTCGAGCAGCACACGATCGCAGCCCCTGCGCGGCGGATCGACGACGATGACGTCGGCTGCGATGCCTGCTTCGCGCCAGCGAGGCAGCAGTTCCTCCGCCAGCCCGACGGCGAACTCGGCGTTCGTGATGCCGTTCGGCTCGGCATTGCGCTTCGCGTCCTCGACTGCTTCAGGCACGATCTCGACGCCGTATACCCGCTTCGACCGCTGGGCTAGAAACAGCGAGATCGTGCCGATGCCGCAGACTTAAGTTGGCCGATTGCCTCTGCTTCGTTCTGTCCGCTCTCCGGTAAGCTGATCACCGATAGCCTGGATCGGTCGTCGCGCTGGAAACGGCATGACTTTCGTCAAAGCGAACAGCTCCTCAGTCAAGTCTGTATTCAATATCGTGACCATTCCGATGCCGATAAACGTCAATATGACTCCCAACCATTGATTGCGCCTGAGGCGTTCCTTCCCCAGAACACCCCCCCACAGAAGAGTAACGACGGCAAAGGAAGTGGCGGTAATGACAATCGCGGTTTACTCAAGCAACATTACCGGTATTATAACTAATGCGATCGCATCGAGCACGCCGACCGTAAGCACCAGCATCCAGCCCCGTCGCTCTTTAGGCCGGGGTGGCTTATGTTTAGTCATCCATAAAAACAATAGCAGCAACAACACAGCTTGCATGCGGCCGATCCAAACCGTCGCCTTTCCTCCTATTTCTTCTGTGGGCATGCGCAGTCCGAAAAATGCCACGCCCAGCAATAATGAAGCCGCGAAAAAGAGCTTCTGCAACTAAGTCTGACGACCTTTATTGAGACAACAGCTCTAACAATCTCAGGATACTGGTGACCGCTTCCGCGCGGGTTAGCGTCTCATACGGCGCGAAAAGATTGCGACCGCGACCGTTAATGATGCCCATTATCCGAATTTCTTCAACGTAACTTTTCGCCCATGCCGGAATATGGGCATCGTCCGCAAAGCTCGTTTGAGCATGGCCGGTCAACACCGCTCCTGTTGCTCTTGCGATCATCACCGCCATTTCCACACGAGTGACCGGCGCCCCAGGTCGAAATGTTCCATCCTCATATCCTGAAACAATGCCTGCCGCTGCTGCCGAACCAATCGCTTGCCGGGCCCATTCGTCAATTTGCTCACCGTCCGCAAAAGCAGGCGCATCGCCTCCCGCTTCTCCTTCCAGCCGCAAGGCACGAACGAGCATCAACGTAAATTCAGCGCGGGTGACGGCATGATCCGGTCTAAACGTACCGTCAGGGTATCCGGCAACGATGCCTTTTGCATAGGCTTCCTGAATGAACGGCTCCGCCCAATGACCCTCAATATCCGCAAATAACGGCTCCGGGGAAGGCGGGTCCGGCATCTCCTCTTGCATACGTTCCACGGTGATGGAATACGTTCTGCGCGTTCCGTCTTCTGCAGTGACCACGATGTCAATGATATCCGTATCCGTGTGCAAGGGGATGCGAATGCTTCCCTGATCACTCCGGACTTGCCGACCATTCACGCTGATTCCAGCCTGATGATGTGCAGCACGGATCGTGAGCTGGATGCTGTCAGCATCATGCGGGATCAAAGCCTTGTACGTCGTAATGTCCCCCGAAAATTCCGGTATCAGCGCGCCTTCTGACAAGATGAGCTCCCTCAGTGTTGCATTGCCGGAGCGGATATAGACAGGCGGACTCGGCGGTTCTGAAGAAACCGGCTCCCGCTCTAAACGAAAACGCCGGGATATTCGGTAACTCTCTTGACCAACCTGATCTTTGGCGTAAATGTGCAAATACCAGTCGCCGCCGTTTTTGTCTGCATGACTCAACGTGCTTTGGTTAATGAAAGGTTGCCAATATGCATGTTCATCCAACGGGTCTGAACTCGTTGACCAAACATAACGGAGGGAAGCGGCATCGATCCCGCTGCCGTCGTCCTTCACGTTGACTTGACTGGATATGGTCCGCGAAAGGGTTTCATCGCCGTCGGGTTTCAATTCGATCTCCGGATTCGTGTGATCGATACGGATGAGTACATGCTCGCTCATTTCATTGCCTAATACATCTTCCACTCTGAACCAAAGCGAGTACTGCCCCTCTGTTGTGAAGTCGAGCGGATCATGATAAATCTCCCAAGCCGCTCCTTCATCCAACGAATATGCAATGGGCCGCAGCGCGATCCCGTGGTCATGAGAAGCATAAACCGCTGCGGTCACACTTTGGTTCGTCCACGTTCCGCTGGGATATGCTTTACTGTCATTATCGGTAAAATACAAATCCACATCCAGCTTCAGGCCGCTTCTGCTGATCTTCACGGTCCGCTCAACGATCGTACTCTTATTGCCGATGTCATCCATCGCTTGCGCCTGGATCTTCGTTTGCCCTTCTTCCGTCACCTCTACCCGAGTTCGACAGTAAATCGGCATTTTTGGGCATATAGAAAATCAAGAATCCCATAACAGCAAGGTTTTCTGTGAGCGGAGCTAGAAAAAATCTCATTTTTCCATAGGCACACGCTT
>Ga0066871_100521_pt1 | contig 21801 bp, 20 predicted proteins | sample CeladaPassage60B_FD_62209 | JGI IMG/M metagenome (GOLD analysis project Ga0066871, IMG submission 62209) | Cellulose-adapted microbial communities from the Joint BioEnergy Institute, USA - Passage3 60B | ecosystem: Engineered > Bioreactor > Continuous culture > Unclassified | place: USA...
CTCGCCTTGATTTGCTGCGTAGCCATCGCCTGTGTCAAGTCCAGCTTGCCTTGCCAGAACCGGTTGGCCACCTCCGCATCCATCTCAAAACTCATCTCTGGGTTCAGATCTGTCTCGCCAAATACAGACTCAATCCCAGTCTCACCCTCTACCCAGGTGATAATAGCATCCGGCTGATGGTAGATAAATTGGGCAATGGCGTTATAATCATCAGAGGCAGATTGCTTGTATGTGGAAAGGATGGCTTTAGCCGGCACACTGTTCTTCATCTTCTCAAAGAAATTACCAAAAATATCATATAACTCTTGTGCTGTCTGAAATTCTGCCATAGAGATTCCTCCTCCAAATGAAAAATCATGATCATCATTCATTGAACGCGCGATGAAAGATGTCCTTCCCCAACGGTTAACACCAGATTGGGAATGACAATTTTTTTTGCTTGTAAACGATGGGTATTCAGCTTCAACTGTTCAGCATCAAGCCTGGCTCCCAAATCAAGCAAAGATCCCAGCTTGATCAATAGATTGTCCTCAGGTGCTGTGTCCCAGAAATCACGCAGTGTTATAGGAATGAAACCTAAAACCCTTGCCGTCATTTTTTTCGCATACAACTCGGAAACCTGCGTTTCAAGGTCACGATAGAATGGCGTTGTGCCGGTAATTTTCACTTCATCTGACGGGTTCCTTGTCGTGATCTGAATGTGAAACCGGGTGCCGTCCGATGTCGTCAAGTTTTTGTAGAGGTTCAACCCCCGCAGGGTCACATTTTCAAGGCCGATCTTGGCCTGCGGCTCAGACCCTTTTTCCGAGGTTTCGCCATTCACCTTACCCATTGTCAAGTTATATCCTTGGAGTGAATTCACCTCGATCACGAAACCTCCCACCTGAGGTTCCTTTGGAAACGGCCCGGGCGCAAAATGAAGTTTCGGCAACTCATGCTCCGGGACCTTTTCGTCAGGCTGCTCCTCATCAGGAGATGTTTCATCCTGATTGGAAGGTTGCTCTTCATTGGAAGTGGTGTCATCTTTACCGGAAGAGGTATCATCACCGCCGGAAGGCGTGCCATTCTCCGGATTGTCCTTTTCGTCAGGAGTGGGGGAGCCTTCTGAACCGTTATCTGGATGACCAATATCTGGATGATCGCTCGACGCTGGTTCTACTGGCCCGGTTTCTTCCGGTGATGTACCCTTGGTGTTCTCCTCGAATGATTGGATAGATGAAGCTGTTTTAGCAAAAACAGGGACGGCATAAATCCCCCCGGAAACCGTTAGAGCTCCAGAGAAAGTGAGCGACATCAGTACGATACCACTAAACAAACATCTCGTTCCATAGGAAAAATGCCAACGCTTTGTGCAGCTCCGTTTCTTCACAGGTCCCCCTCCCCGTCCAAACTGCTCCTGCATCCCGTGTCCTCCAGAAGATATACCTGATCAACCGTTACTTCTCCGTAGCCCTTTGGGCATCTAACTCCGGAGAATCCGCCTCCTGGGATACTGCCACTTCCCTTATTGCCTTGCCGCCACCAACCTTCTCCTCAGCCTGTTTCTCTTTGCTCTCATCCACCTCCTGGACTATCTGCGGCTGGCCGGCGGCACCTTGCCAGGAAGCGATCAGGCTGCCTGACAAAATTCCCAGCAACCCCCCGACAATCAACCCCCCGGTGGCACCTACAAAGGACAAAATGGAAAAAAAGATCAAAAGTCCGCCAAGCACCAGAGAAAACTTGGGATAAATAAGTGGAAGCACCGAAACAACGAGCATCAGTGCGCCAATGACCATGCCAGCCCACATCAAGCCGCTGCCGGGAAGGAACAGCAATGGCGCCACGTTGATTCCCACCCATAACACCAAGCCGCCGCTCAAGATCCCGAGTAAACTTGCAAACAGCGGGCGGTTGTGGTTACGGGAAAAAATGATTCCGGGCAACAACGCAAAAAATCCGGCAACGAGAAAAGGCAGCGTAAAATATAAAACTGCTTGCAACCATGTTTCTTTTGCAGTGATTGCAGTTGCCAATTCAAATCCAAGCCACGCGCCGAGCAAACTCAAAAGGAAAAAGACGCTCGTTTCACCCCGGTACGCGACATACCAGCCGGCCTTTTGAAGACAGGAAATGACAAAAGCCCAGCCTGCCGCAAACCAAACCACACCCCACAGGGTACCCAGGAGGATCCCGAGATGAGAGTAGCCCATCCAGGCATACAAATGGCCACCAAGCAACATGCCAGGGAGAATTCCCGCCAACCCGGCATGAATCGCTCTGCGAAAGCGCTGGTACCGCTGCCCCAGCCAAGCCAACAAACCACCTGACAAGAGAAGACCTGCCAAAGCATAAATACCGGTTCCGTTCAATGAGCTTCGCAAGATAATGCCGCCCAAAAAACTGCCAATCAACAGCCCAGACAATCCCATCTGTACATAAGGGCTAACGCTTCGTAACACGGGCAGTCCCCCTCAGGACGAAAACTCCAACCTGTAATCACTTTCATAACAAAGAATCGAAGACCCATGACGGCCGGACATACGCTGGCAAGCGCTGTCATGGGTCGAATCTCCGATCCATTAGATGAATAAAAGAGCAGAACTTAAAAATCTCCGCCAATCAATTTTCCATTGGCGTCATAGGCCTTGATTTTTAACTTCATCCCTGGAATAGCGATGGACTGGGCCACCAGGCTGTGGGTATTCAATTCGGCCTTGGTCAGTGTCAATTTCGGAGCTTCCATGCCCAATTTGTTTAACGGGTTGTCACTGTATTTTTCTTTTACATCCAATGTATCAAATTCCGCACGATCAGCAGCCAGACCGGAGATACGCAATTTCAGTCCTTGACCCACAACATCCTGGGTGGCCGTAATTTCGACAAGGACTTTATGAATCCCATAGTTTCCCAGAGCCCCCGATACATCCAGATCTTTCGAAAGATTCAATCCACTGATGGTCGCACTACTCAAGTCGACCGCGGCTTGCGGCCAGGCCGGTTTTTCCGATGTTTCTCCGAGCGACGGATAAAGCTTGAATCCATCACCGACAATTTTGTCGGCCGCAATGACGAAACCGCCGATCCCAGCCAATGGGAAAGCGGCAAAGACGGTTCCAGTGAACAGTAAGGCGGCCAAGAGCGCTATCAGCGCTGCGTAACCCACCCCCCCCATGATCAAAAATCGTTTCCGATCAATGTGCAAAACTCCCATCTTTTTACCCCTTTCTTGATTTCATTTTTTAAAACGCTTACTTTTTGATCTAAATCGCTGACCTCGCTCCAGTACAATTTCTTCTAGACCGAGTGAATCACTACAAGCGTATTTACCACTCAATCCTTCCCTGACATCACCTCCATTTCGCTAAAAGCTGATGTTACTGTCTGTCATTGCTGTCATCGGTGCCACGCTGCTGTCACAAATGCAAATTGTACTTTTCATATAATATTTTATATTTAGCTTCCTATGCTGATTATAAAATGGTGCTATTTTGTAAACAATCCCCACAATTGAGGGGTTTTGCATCCGCTTGAGCCGAAAAAAATCCGTCATTTTGTCGAAGCATAAGAAAACGAAAATAAAAACAGGAGCTCTGGATTGGCTCCTGTTCATGTTCAGATACCCAACTCTCGCGAACGGGAAACAGCCGCCTTGACTGCCTCCCGCAAAGCTTCGTGGAAACCGCATTCGGCAAGACGGGCCAAACCGGCCATCGTCGTGCCGCCAGGCGAAGTCACCCGTTCCCGGAGCGCCTCTGGCCGCTCACCGCTTTCTTCCAACATCCTGGCTGCACCAATAAAGGTTTGCCGGCTTAACTGACGGGCTATCTCAGGAAGCAAGCCCATCTCCATCCCGGCCTTTTCCAGGGTCTCGACCATCGCATAAAAATAGGCCGGGCCACTGCCAGCCACGCCCGTCACCACATCCATTTGCCACTCCTCGACCCACACCAGCTGACCCATGGCATGGAATATTTTTTCTGTCCAGCGCTTCTGGCTTTCTCCGGCATAACGTCCCAAGCAGGCGGCCGTGGCCGAATAACCTACGGCAGCTGACATGTTTGGCATCGCGCGGATCACAGGAATGGACAAGCCGCTTTGTTCCTCCAGCCAGGCCGTGGATATGCCGGCGGCAACTGACAGCAGCGTCTGGCTCGGACTCAGATGTTGCCGGATCGCCGCGATGGCTTCCGGCATATCTTTTGGTTTCATTGCCAGGACCAAATGACTGCATCGCTTCAAAAAAGCCTCTCTGTCTGTCTCGATCCGGACGCCGTAACGCTCTGCCAAGTGCTTCAAGCGGTCGCGGTTGCTGCGGTTGGTCACGATGATCGACTCCGGCAAGTATACCTTGTTTTTCAGCAACCCAGCGATCATCGCCTCGGCCATTGAGCCGGCGCCTAAAAAGCCTATCGTTTCATTCACATCCAACTCCCCCCTTTGTGTTGTAGTCCGAGGTCACCTGTCCTACTGCCGGATCTGCCCATCTCCCCGCACCACATACTTGTATGTGGTCAGAGCTTCCAATCCCATCGGCCCGCGCGCATGCAATTTTTGTGTGCTGATCCCGATTTCCGCGCCAAAACCGAACTCAAACCCGTCGCTGAACCGCGTCGAGACGTTGTGATAGACGACGGCAGCATCCACCTCGTTTAAAAAGCGCTCCGCTTCTCCGGCATCAGAGGTGACAATCCCCTCCGAATGATTCGTGCCATACCGGTTGATATGCGCGATCGCTTCATCCAGGCTTTCCACGACCTTGACAGCCAAGATCAAGTCCAGATACTCCGTCGCCCAATCTTCCTCCGTCGCCTCAAGCATCGAGGGCACCAGCTGGCGGGCAACCGGGCAACCCTTCAACAACACGCCTTTTTCCTCCAACTTCGCCGCCAGCTGCGGAAGGTGTGAAGCGGCCCATTCGCGGTCGACGAGCAAAGTTTCGATGGCGTTGCAGACGCTCGGGCGTTGCGTCTTGGCATTGACGGCGAGCGAAACGGCCATCTCCGGCACGGCCGAGCGGGCGATATAGAGGTGGCAATTGCCGACGCCCGTTTCGATGACCGGCACTTTCGACTCGTTCACCACCCGCTGGATCAAACCGGCACCGCCACGGGGGATCACCGCATCCAGGTACCCCCGCAACTGCAACATCTCCTGCACCACTTGCCGGTCCGTGGATTCAACCAGCTGCACCGCATCTTGGGTAACCCCTGCCTGACGCAATCCTTCCTGCAAGATGGCGACTAGCCGGCGGTTGGAGGACAGCGCATCACTTCCCCCGCGCAACATCACCGCATTGCCGGTTTTCAAACAAAGGCCCGCCGCGTCGACCGTGACATTGGGCCGCGATTCGTAGATCATCCCGATGACACCCAAAGGAACGGCCACCTTCTGCAACCGCATTCCGTTCGGCCGTTCCCATTCCGTGAGCACCGCCCCCACCGGATCCGGCAAAGCGGCAATCTGGCGCAAGCCCTCGGCCATTGCCCGCACCCGCTCCGGCGTCAACCGCAGTCGATCCATCAAACTTTTGGCCATCCCCGAAGCCTCGCCACGCTCCAGATCCTCCGCATTGGCCGCCAGAATCTCCTGTTGTCGGTTCTCCAGCATCGCAGCCATGGCATGAAGCGCCTGATTTTTCTGCTTCGTCGTGTACTTGGCCAACAGCCGGGATGCGCTCCGCAGGCGCTCCGCCTGGCGGATTAATTCTTCTCTCATCGTTTCTCCCTCCATTTCATTGCTGATGATCATGACCTATGGACGCTCTCTTTTCCCACCAACAACACCAGCTGATCCCGGTGGATGACCGGTTCGGCAGGCATGTTCAGCTGCGCTTCGATCTCCTCCGAACGCTTTCCCTTGAGCTGTTCCAGCTGTTGGCTGGAATAACGGGTAATCCCTTTGCCGATCGGCTCGCCCCGATGCGTAATCAGCACCACATCACCAGCTGCGAATTGCCCGGAGACCGTGCGGATCCCAGAAGCCAGCAAACTCTTCCCTTGACACAGCAGCGCTTCGGCCGCCCCGTCATCCACACCAAGCCTCCCTGCCTCTTGTGTCATAAAGCGCAGCCATTGCTTGCGATTCGGCAACGGCTCGCCTGAGGCGCTGAAATAGGTGCCTCTGGCCCGGCCATGATACGCATCGCGCACGATTCCCGGCCGGTCCGCACGGCCCAAAAAAACGGGCACGCCGGAGGCGGTGGCGATTTTTGCCGCTTCCACCTTGGAACGCATCCCGCCGGTGCCAAACGGGCTTCCCGCATCTCCGGCCATCCGTTCGATTTCCGGCGTGATGTGCGGCACATCGCTAATCAGTTTCGCTTCACGCACTTGGTGCGGGTTGGCGTCATACAGCCCGTCCACATCAGAAAGCAGGATCAGCAAATCCGCTTTCACCATCCCTGCCACCAGCGCAGAAAGGCGATCGTTATCGCCAAAGGTCAACTCATCTACACTGACTGTATCGTTTTCATTGATAATCGGCAAGATCCGCTTTCGAAGCAACAGCGTCAGCGTATTAAAGGCGTTCACATACCGCGTGCGGTCGGAAAAGTCGCTCCGGTTCAGCAGGATCTGCGCGGCGGTAATCCCATGCTGCTGCAGCCGGTGCGTATACTCTTCGATCAAGATGCCTTGCCCCACTGCGGCAGCCGCTTGACGCGCCGCAATGGAACGGGGACGCCGGCGAAATCCCAACTTGTTAAAACCGGCAGCCACGGCCCCCGAAGATACGAGGAGCAACGACACCCCCTCCCGGTGCAATCCGGCCAGTTCATCGACGATATGTTGCAATTTGTCCCGATCCAGCCCCCCGGACGGATTGCTCAAAGAACTGCTTCCTACTTTCACCACTACCACAGCCACGTCCATTCCACCCCATTATGCGAAATCCTCTGTCCAATACAAAAGCCTCTCCCATCCCTGAGGACGAAAGAGGCTCTTCCGCGGTACCACCTGGGTTGACCATGCCTGATCGCTGGTCCACTCACATGTTGATAACAGGAACGCCTGAACCTGCTCATCGCAGTCCGCTCAAGAGGCGGGTTCGACCGGTTGTCCTCCTTTCAGCCGGGGGAGAACTCTCTGGAAGTCGGTCTACTATTCCTCTTCATCGCGTTTATGGATTATTCATGTTCTCATCCGAATGCTATCATCTCATCTGAATCTTATCGGTTCACGCGGGGATTGTCAATTCGGGGCGACTTTCTTCTGCGCGATTTCCTCTTTGGCGCTGGCCAACCATTGATCCACCGGCATGGCACCCTGATCTCCAACCTTATAGCGGCGGACCGCCACAAGACCTTCCTTCTCCTCCCGCTCGCCGACCACCAGCACGTACGGAATCTTTTGCAGGGTAGCCTCACGGATCTTGTACCCCAATTTCTCGTTGCGCTCATCCACTTCTACTCGCAATCCTTCATCCCGGAAACGTTCCATCAGCTTGCGGGCATACCCCAGGTAAGAATCGGAGACCGGGACAATCCGCGCTTGCACCGGCGCAAGCCAGAGAGGAAAGGCACCGAAATAATACTCCAGCAGAAAAGCGACAAATCGCTCCATCGTCCCGACAATTCCCCGGTGAATCACGACCGGGCGGTGCGGCTTGCCGTCCTCGCCAATATACTCCAATCCAAACCGTTCCGGGAGGTGGAAATCCAGCTGCACCGTGGACAACGTCTCATCCTTGCCCAACGCCGTCTTCACCTGTACGTCCAGCTTCGGCCCGTAAAAGGCTGCCTCCCCTTCTGCCTCCACATATTCGAGGCCCAGCTCATCCATCGACTCCCGCAGCATCCGCTGCGCCATCTCCCACATCGCGTCGTTCTGCACATATTTTTCCTTGTCTTCCGGATCGCGGTAAGAAAGCCGGAACCAGAAGTCGCGAATACCAAAGTCGTCATACACCTGCTGGATCAGCCGGATCACCCGTGTAAATTCTTCCTTGATCTGATCCGGCCGGCAGAAGATATGCGCATCATTGAGCGTCATCGAACGCACCCGGTGCAATCCTGTCAGCGCCCCTGACATTTCATAACGGTGCATCGTCCCCAGCTCGGCAATCCGAATTGGCAAATGGCGGTAGCTGCGCAGTTCATTTTTGTAGATCATCATATGGTGCGGACAATTCATCGGCCTAAGCACCAGTTCTTCATTGTCCAGCGGCATGGTCGGGTACATATTTTCGTGATAATGTTCCCAGTGGCCGGAAATCTTATAGAGCTCTACATTGGCCAGGTGAGGGGTATACACGTGCTGGTAACCAAGCCTCTCCTCCAGATCGACGATGTACCGCTCCACGATCCGGCGGACCCTCGCCCCGTTCGGCAGCCAGATGGGCAGCCCCTGGCCCACCTCCTTGGCAAAGGTAAAGATCTGCAACTCCCGGCCCAGTTTCCGGTGATCCCGCTCCTTGGCCTCTTCCAGGCGCTTCAGGTGCTCTTCCAGCTGGGAAGGCTTCGCAAAAGCGGTGCCGTAGATCCGCTGCAACATCTGGCGCTTGGAGTCACCCCGCCAATAAGCCCCCGCCACACTGAGCAGCTTGAAAGCCTTCAGCCTGCCCGTGGAAGGCAAATGCGGACCACGACACAGATCAAAAAACTCTCCCTGCTCATAAATGGTAATTGTCTCCCCTTCCGGCAATTCCCGGATCAGCTCCAATTTCAGCGGATCGCCTTCCTTTTCATAGATCCGGATCGCTTCTTCGCGGGATACCACATGCCGGCGAATCGGCAGGTTTTCCTCGACGATCTTCTTCATCTCCGCCTCGATCTTCTCCAAATCTTCCGGCGTCAGGGACACTGGAATCTCCATGTCATAGTAAAAGCCGTCCTCAATGACCGGCCCTACGCCCAGGTGGGTCCCTGGATATAACCGCTTTACCGCCTGCGCCATCACATGCGTGCAGGTGTGACGGTACACTTCCAGCCCTTCAGGGTGTTCCAGCGTCACAATCTCCACGCGCGCATCCTGTTCCAAAGGCGTGTACAGATCCACCAGCCGGCCGTCGATTTTGCCGGCGACTGCCGCTTTTTGCAAACTTCGGGAAATCGAACCGGCGATCTCTTCAAGGGTCGTCCCTGAAGCATACTCCCGGACACTGCCATCCGGCAAGGTCACCTTGACCATCGACATCTCTGCTCACTCCTTTACACGTTCAATGCACGATCATTTCAATAAAAACACGCCCATCCCAACAAGGGACGGACGTATGCCGTGGTTCCACCCTTTTTCAACAGCAGGCCAAACTTTTCGGCAGGCCTGTGTCCTCATTTGCGCATAACGGACGCCTTGACCGGCTGCCGATACTCTCGTTTTCCCGGCAGCAACTCCCAGACGGTAGACGCAGCTTCTATAGGTAGGCGTTCCCAGCTCCCCGCCCTCTCTGGTACCATCAAAACCACGCCTGTGTTCTGTTCATCGCTTTTGTTTATGTCGTTGGCAAAGCATCATGGACGACGCAGCATACGCACAACTCAAAGGTACCACATCGGGTCGGGAAAATCCAGAGGTTAACAGGACAACAAACAACCTAAACCACTCTTGTACCCGTTTGATGGCACGGGAGTTGGTCACCTTCGGACTAACCCCAAACCATTACGTCGAACCGATTGAGGCTCGTTGATTAGGATTCAATAACATCGAGAATCTTCTCAACATCAATATGTATTTTTCCATCGTCAGTGACAAGCCTGAGCGCATCCATCTCAAACCGGACAATACGGCCAACCGCTTCCTGTTCCCCATGCTCTCCCCAATACCGGATCGTCACTTTCCGTTCCGTTTTCCAAGCTTGATGGAGTCTCCACGAAAGCTCTTCCCTCAGCTGCTCATCCATCTCTGGACGCTCTTTTACTTCCTCGTTAAACCATTGTTCCAACCCTTCTCTAAGTTCAGGGATCATGAGAGACACCCATTTCTTGTTGCCCCGGTCGAATATGCCTGTCATGATGCGATCCCCTTCGCAGGCATAATGGCCAGGATATTCTCTGCAATAAATTCCCTAATCCCGTCCTTCGCATAACAATAAACTCTTACACGACCACCACGAATAGATAAAATGACGACTTCGCGTTGGCTTAATCGGCCATGGCGATCCAAATAGATCACTTCCACTCGACATCCTCGGCGGCGATAGCGTTCAAGCTGACGAATCATGACATCACCTCGAACGTTTGTTTGTTTTTATTATATGCAAACTGATGTTCGTGATGATAGTGGAAAGTTTTGGGCAACAAAAATCCGGGTTGCATTAACGGGCTCCAGATAGGGGCGACCGACAATTTTCGCAATACAATGGCAGCATTTCTGCCATAGAATGGACTTCTGACACGCTTGCGAATTTTGCGTCATAGACTAATGTATGTCGAAAAGGATGATTAAAATCATCAAAGGAGAAAGTTTGCATGGAAAGACATCCTGAGAATTACCCGTATATATATGTACCCATGCCTATCAGGGATGATGGCGCCGGTGGGATCGATTTAGGTCCTCGGGACGTGATGCGCGACCTTGAGAATCCCGACTCGCTGGTTCCGCCGGCCACCGATGCCGGAACCATCCCCAACTTGAAATTCTCTTTTTCCGACACCCATATGCAGTTAAATCATGGCGGTTGGTCACGGCAAATAACGGTGAGAGAGCTGCCGATCGCAACCACGCTGGCCGGGGTGAACATGTATCTGACGCCGGGCGGTGTGCGTGAGTTGCATTGGCATAAACAAGCGGAGTGGGCTTTCATGATTTGGGGGCGTGCGCGCATCACCGCGGTCGACCAGGACGGAAAGAACTTTATAGCCGATGTCGGCATGGGCGATTTGTGGTACTTTCCCCCCGGCATTCCGCACTCGATTCAAGGGCTGGAAGAAGGCTGCGAGTTTCTGCTCGTCTTCGATGACGGCAGCTTCTCCGACCTTGACACCTTCTCCATCTCCGATTGGTTCGCGCACACGCCGAAGGATGTGCTGGCGGCAAATTTCGGCGTGCCGGAAAGAGCCTTTGCCCACATCCCTACAAAACAGCGATACATTTTCCAAGCAAAGGTGCTTGGTCCGCTGGAAAGCCAGAAGGTGTCGAGTCCCCACGGTACGGTGCCAAAGAGCTTCACACACCGGCTGCTTGCGCAGGAGCCGATCGTCACGCCGGGCGGGACAGTGCGCATCGTCGATTCCACCAACTTTCCCGTTTCGACTACCATTGCGGCGGCGCTGGTAGAAGTCAATCCGGGCGGAATGAGGGAAATGCACTGGCACCCGAACAACGACGAGTGGCAGCATTACCTTTCGGGCACGGCGCGCATGACGGTATTCGCGGCAAATGGCGAGGCCCGGACTTTCAATTACCGGGCTGGCGATGTTGGATACGTACCGTTTGCCTTCGGGCACTACATCCAGAACACCGGTGACCAAAGCCTGTGGTTTCTGGAGATGTTCAAAAGTGACCATTTTGCCGACGTGTCGCTGAACCAGTGGATGGCGCTGACTCCCCGGGAGCTGGTAGAGGACAACTTGCATGCAGGACCGGAGTTGATGAACGCACTGCGGAAGGAAAAATGGCCGGTCGTCAAATACAAGCAGAAATATAAACAGCAGAGGTAACGTCCAAAACCCTGATCACCACGACAGGGGGTTGTGGTACAATGATTGTGGTGGGGAGGTTTTCATACCCTGTTGGCTTAGCATCGCTTCTGGTTCGCTGCGTCTCTTTTTGAGACGCTTTTTCTGTTTTCCTTATCGCTCCTGGGCCACAAAAAATCCCCGGTGCATGACCGGGTTTTAGGAAAAAGAAAAAAGCCTTGTGTACCAAGGCTTTTGTCGTCGTATGTATGGAGCGGATGACGGGACTCGAACCCGCAACTTTCAGCTTGGGAAGCTGATGCTCTACCAATTGAACTACATCCGCTCGGTTTCATGGTGGTTCGGGACGGAATCGAACCGCCGACACGAGGATTTTCAGTCCTCTGCTCTACCAACTGAGCTACCGAACCATATCTGGAGGATTAATCGATGATCGATTTTCCGTATGGAATATTACCATGCAAAGGTTAAAGATGTCAAGCGGTTACCCACAGCACGCCGACGAAATCCTGCTGCCGCACTCCCTGGATGGAGACCATGCAGACAAGGCGGACCAATCATCTCTGCATCAAATCCTCTCCTTGCTGTATGGTAACTGTATGGTAAAATCAGAGAAAACGATCAAATGTCCTCAGGGGTCTTCTGTGTGTACGGGGCGGCATCATTGAACAGTGGAAAACCAAAAGGTTGGTCTGATTCCATGGAGGTGGAACAAAAGGTGAAAGTGGCGATCACGGGCGGGACAGGTTTCATCGGCAGCAAACTGGCCAAATCCCTGCTGGACGACGGCCATGACGTCGTCATCCTTACACGCCAACCGGCCCGTTCAGCCCGCCTGGCACACCCTTTCCTCAACAAAGCGGCGTGGGTCGCCTGGCCGGGTGACGCGCCAAACGATCCAGAGCGCAAGCCTCTCGATGTTCAACCGGCCGATGAAGATCAATGGCTTTCCGCACTAGACGGGGCGGACGCGGTCGTCCACCTTGCTGGAACCTCTATCGCCGCGGGAAGGTGGAACCGCGCACGCAAAGCAGCCATCCGAAACAGCCGCATCCTTGGCACGCGAAATCTGGTGCAGGGGATTTCCCGGTTAAACCGCCCGCCGCGTGTGCTGATTAGCGGCTCCGCAATCGGATTCTACGGTCCACGTGGAGATGAAGAGGTAACAGAAACGGATGGCCCAGGCAGGGGATTTCTCTCGCAAATATGTCAGGCATGGGAACAGGAAGCTCGTGCCGCTGAGCAGGTTGGTGTGCGCGTGATTCTTCTGCGCACCGGCCTGGTTTTGGACGGGAAACAGGGTGCGCTGCCACGGATGCTTCTGCCCTTCCGCCTGTGGATTGGAGGGCCGCTGGGAAACGGGCAGCAATGGATGTCCTGGATCCACCTTCGGGATCAGATAGGCCTGATCCGCTTTCTGCTGGAACACCCAGAGGCGAATGGCCCCTATAACGCCACGGCTCCTCGGCCGGTCACCAACCGCCAGTTCAGCCGTATCATTGGCCGCCTCATGCACCGCCCGTCTCTGTTTCCAGCTCCCGCACCGATGCTCCGGCTGTTCTTGGGCGAAATGGCCGAAGAACTCCTGCTCACCGGCCAGCGGGCCATCCCAAAGCGTGCCTTGGAACAAGGATACTCCTTTCAATACGCAGACCTGGAAAGCGCCTTGGCTGACATTCTTCGCCGGTGAAAAATCACACCACTTCTGCCTTGTAGATGTTCTCCATGTGCCGGAGCATGAAATGATGTGCTTCCTCTGTCAAGTCGGCCACGCCGTCCTGAAAAACCTTCATCCGATATCCGCGAAAATATCCGCCTTGTACCGTGGCCGAAACACAGATGGAGGTGCATACGCCGGCCACGTACACCTCCCGGACTCCCTCTTTTCGCAAGATCGCATCCAAATCCGTCTCGTAAAAGGCGTCATATTTGGTTTTCGGCAGTTCGTAAAACCCCGGTTTTCCGCGCAACTGCCCGATCACCTCCGCAGTTTCTCCATAAGGCTGACTGCCCCACGTCCCCTGCACACAATGAACCGGCCAGATGGCGAATTCTTCATCATCCGGTTGATGTTGGTCATTAACAATCACCACGGCATCTCCACGACCATGAAAGAGGCGAATCTGCCGGGAGATAAACGGATCCAGCCGCTGGCCGGCCAACCCGCAAGTCAGCGCCCCATCGGAATGAACAAAATCGTTGTTATAATCGACGACCACCAGCGCCTTCCTGGACATCTACCGGTCCCTCCTTATTCCATAACATCTATTCGTTGCTTTACACTTTCATCATATTGTAAATACAGGTGTAAAGTCAATTGTCAATCAAGAAGGTGTCTGTTTGACAACATATAAAAGGCCCTTAGCAACGAAGGGCCTTAGCAACACAGGATTTTATTCCTCTTTGAGTGCCAACTCCTGCAGGCTCTGCTGGTATGTGTCGTATACCCGCTGGTCAAAACAGACGACAACCACCTTTTCCAGCGTATGGTTCTGCCGGAGGAATGCACCGATCTCCCGCAGGGCAATCCGCGATGCCCGTTCAACCGGAAAACGATAGGCCCCCGTGCTGATCGACGGGAAGGCCATACTCCGGATCCCGTACGGCTCCACATAGGCAAAGCAGCTGCGGTAGCAACGGGCCAGCAAGTCATCCTCACCTGCATCGCCGCCTCGCCATATCGGGCCAACCGTATGGATCACCCATTTCGCCGGAAGCCGGTATCCCTTTGTAATCTTCGCCTCCCCGGTCGGACAGCCGTTGAGCCTCCTGCATTCTTCCAGCAACTCAGGCCCGGCGGCGCGGTGAATCGCGCCATCCACCCCTCCCCCGCCGAGCAACGTGTTGTTGGCCGCATTGACAATGGCGTCTACTTCCTGCTTGGTGATATCTCCGATGATGATCTCAAGTCGCGCATCCATCCCTCTTGCCACCTCCGCATTTCCTATGGATGAACTGGGATCCCCTGCATGAAGTCCAAAAGTTTGATATACTGTCATTATATTTCAGAAAATGAATCGTCACTAAAAATTAGCATCTCAAAGTAGTAGAGGAGGAAAGCAATCTTGAACACGTGGTGGTTTGACAGCCATCTGCACATCATGTCGGAAAAGCGGATGAAAAGCGGCATCCGCTGGGCCATCAAAGCGGGCTTTGATATGGGCCTGGAACCGGAGCAGACAACGGAAGACACCTTGCTGCAACAGATCCGAAAGACCGGAATCCGGTATTTTTTCAATTTTTTCTTTCCCATTTTTCCGCGCACGACGTTGGAAATCCTAAACTGGCAGACGCAGTTTGCCCTCCGCACACCCGAAGCTTTCCCTTTTGTCTCGGTCCACGTCAACGACGGAGATCCGCTTCCTTTTGTCGAGGAGGCGTTGGAGAGACGTCGTTTCGTTGGCTTGAAACTCCACCCGTACGCCCAGAGATTGGCGCTTTCACATCCGCTCCTGGAACCGGTTTATGATTATGTCGAAAAAAAAGGGGCCATATTCGTCACCCATACCGGATACGACGCGTTTTACGGCCAGTCGGGAATCACCCCGGATCTGGAGAAGATTCTTGAGGATCATCCGCAGCTGATCACAGTCGCGGCCCACATGCTCTACCCTGAAATGGATAAAGCATTCGAATGGCTGGAACGCTTCCCAAACCTCTACCTCGACGGAACCAACGTCATCTATTCCGCCACCCAGGACGGCACCATCGGGAAATTGTATCCGCTACTGGAAAAGTACGCCGATCGGATCCTGTTCGGCAGCGATTATGCCATGGCGATGGAGCCAATCGGATCAACTTGGAAACGATTTGCCGAGCTGCCCATTTCCGAAGAGGCCAAAATCCAGATCGGCCAAAAAACTCCTCTCCAATTGCTCCGGCGAAGTGGATGGCCGTTCCGCGGTGAAGCACCGATCAGTTACAGGGAAGTGGTAGAGGGGCAAAACGCCTCCCATAACTCATCCAGTGTACGGTAGGCAGCGATGATCTCCAGCGCGTAGCGCGTGGGCGGAATAATCGGAAACCGGCCATCCCGGTTCTCCAGAATCTCCTGCGGCCGGAACCAGCCGTCCTCCACCGCTTCTCCCGTCAACCCCTGCATATTGTCCACCTCTTGCCCTTCCGGCAGACGGGCCAGGAAAAAACGCGTATCAAAGCGGCGTTTCTCCGTGGAGGGCGTGAGCAGGCGGCCCATATACCTTAACATCTCCGGAACAGGACGCAAGCCATGCTCTTCCAGGAAATCCCCAAACCGGATTTCACCGCTCATCACCTTTTGACGGATTTCCCGCAGCAACATAGGATCCGGTAAATTTCCTTCCACGAGCAATGTGCCTGTCTCTTCAAACAACTCGCGCATCGCTGTCACCCAGGAGGCCAGGTTGGTCGCGGGATCCAGCGATGAATCCGGAATCGGATCATCCGGGATTTTGGTCCCGATCCGCTTTTCAATCCATGGACCGAGCCGCTTGCGGAAGTCTCTCGTTTCGATGGCCGGCATGGTTCGCTCGCGATACACCGTCTGTTCGGTGGCTTGTCGCTCATCAAAAGGGGCCAGAAGGATTCGCCATTTCGGAACGCGATCCTGTTCATCCACCGATCCGCCGGGAAAGGCCCATACTCCGGCAAAGGCGCGGAGTTTGGGCGAACGGCGCATGGCATACACCTGAAACCCGCTTCCGCCATCCGGACGAACGAGCAGGACCGTCGCCGCATCGCGGACCGGCGAAGGGGATTGTGCTTGTGCACTGGTCGTGTTCATCAGGTATACACTTCCTTGTCTCATGAGAATCTGTAATACATTTTTGCCTATGATTCTCATTATACCTTGATCCGGGTCGTTTTCCAAAAATTTTTACCTCAAAATCTTTTTCAGGCGGCCGATCTTTTCCACTAAATACTGATAATACTCCGGGCTGACGACTCCCCACGCACCGCGCAGGATTTCCTCCGCATACCAGTCGGGCGGCGGAGTTTCGGTAGCCTTATCCACCACCGTAAAGGTCAGGACGTCAGTAAGCTTTCGCCCATCCACTTCCACATCCACAAAGGTTGGACGATAAGCGCCTTCCCGCACCCCTTCCCGAGCATACAAATAAGCAAGCGCTCTCCTGCCGATCCGGTAAACCCTTCCCTCAACCACACCCCCCGTCTCCAGAATATCGGCCCGTCCCGTGCCGTCCTGAGCGGACTTGTGGGTAAAAGCGATCTCATAGCCGCGCAACACACCCCGTCCGATCACATCCTGAAACCACTCATGGACACCACATTGCCTGAAGCGTTGATCATCCATACAGGACCCGTAGGCAAAGTACAACCAGGATCGTTTCCCGTCGCCTTCCCCTTCCCTTTCATCGGCAGACTGCACGGAAGCTTCCTCAGGGTCCGGCAACCGCAAATAGCACTTCCAGTCACCGGAACGAATCGGCGCAAGCCCATGGGCCCGCTCAGGCGGGTAGACATAGAGGTACGCCTCCAGATCCTCGCGGTCGGTATGGACCACACCCACCACCCGCTCATAGTGGTTATCCGAACTCCCCTCTTGGTACCCTTCCAGCTCATCCAGCGCCGCCAACTGTTCATCCGTCACACGGATTAATTCCCCGTATACTTTCTTGGGAACGTTGCCAGGGCTACTGTCGCAAACCAAAGCCGGATACCCGCACCCTGTATCGTAAAGCGTCCCATGGACCCATGCCTGCTCTGCCACCCGCTCCGCATCGGCCAGCAATCTCGCGTTGCTCTCATGGCGGCGCAATGTGCCATACGCAAAAACCAGATGCATGCAAGTCCCCCCTTGTAGCCATACGAGACAACCATTTCTTTCGACGCTGCCATTGTAGCACAGACATCCTGACAACAAGTTGTCACCAAATGCGCGGAATAAAAAAGCCGGACACCAGGCCCGGTTCGATCGACTGTCGGGATATTGACCTTTTTTATGAAAAGATTACGTGTGGATGCGTCCCATACCGTTTTAGCCAACGCTCCAGCGTCTCGCGCATCCTTCTCCGGTATTCAGCCGGCTCCAGGATTTCCGCATCCGCCCCATAGCCGTACAACCAGCGCAAAAACTCGCCGCTGCTGTTCACCGTCACCTCCATCAACACCGAACCATCTTCCTGCTCTTCAAACTTCGGCTTGAGAAACAACTCCTCCTCCAGAACATAGCGGGCCGCCTCCGGCGAAAATCGGACCACGAACCGGATCTCTTCCTGGCCCCTTTCAATCGACCATGTCCCGCGCATGTATTCGTAAATGTTGAAAGGCCGCCGCTCAAAGCATTCGTCCAGTACCTTCACTTCGTGAAAACGGCTGAGGCGAAACGTGCGAAATTCCTGATTGTCATGGCAAAACCCGACGAGGTAAAGACGGTACTCCCGCGGCAGGAGTTGATAGGGATCGATTCGCCGCCAGCGCGTCTCATTGCGCCCTTGGGAATGGTACAGCGCCTCGATCGTCTTCTGGTTGACAATCGCCCGGAAGATGTCAGGAAACAGGTTGCGCGTCTCAGGCGCATAATGCGGCTTCCCGAGCTGTATCACTTCTTGCAGGCGATCCAGGAACGTGAGCGCGTTTTTCTTTTCCTTGGCATGGGCGGACAAAACCTTTTCATAGGCGCGCCGCCAGGCAGGAGAAAGTTGTTCTCCCAGACGCTCCAGCCAAACGGGAATCATCGAAAAAGCCATGGCTTCCTCTTCGGTCAGGTCCATCGGATAAATGGCAAAGCTGCCGATAAACCGGTATCCCTTTCCGTATCCCTCGTTGACAATCGGGAAACCAGCCTCCGCCAACAATTCCAGATCGCGGTAGATGGTCCTTTCGCTCACTTCGCATTCTGCAGCCAAATCCGGCGCACTGATTCCCGGACGCGCCTGAATCAAATCGATCAACCGCAACAGCCGGAGCAATCGTTCTTTTGACATGCCCTCACCTCAAACCATCACTAGCCCCGTAGGAGAACCGGTGTATTCATTGTCGACGCATTCATTTTAGATCATTTTGAAGAAAACTGTCATTCGCATCTGTTTTACACAAAATGGAAACCACCTCATCAACCACCTGATCCGCCCATTGAAACAGTGTCTTCCGATCTGTCGCCGCAATCGGATGCGGGATCATGACAAACGGGTAATCGGGCACCCCGTGCGCCACAGTCATCGCCTTTGCCGAACTGGCAAAAGGTCTGGTAATGATCACGGCGGTTGGAATGTTCCGCTTTTCCATGACAATTCCGTCGAGCAAACTGCCCGAGCTGCAAGACCCTCAGTCCCCCACGCCCGCAATCACAAAATCACACTTCGCCAGTTGATCCGCCTCCGCCGCGTTCAACGGATGCGAGAAGGAGTGTTTCCGCACGGTGATCATCTCTTTCAGTTGATATCTTTCCGCCAGGCGCCGGGCCAGGCGACCCAGCACCGTGTCGGAGTTGTGTTTCCGGTTATCGATGATGCCCAGAATGCCGTTTTCCAACGTGACTACCCGGTCCGCCAGCCAGCTCCGCCTTTCAACCACCGGATCACTGGTCGGATTGAGCACGACGAAACGCAAGGTTCCATCTCCTTTCCGAAAAAGTCGGTTTAGCTAATAACATAACCAACGATTTCTGATTTCTGGCCAATCGCCGATTGGCCTGTCACCACCCTCAGGTGCCGCAGGTGGCTTCCCTGATCGCCTTGGTCACGGCACGCGATATAGACGTTCCAAACCAGCCGGGAATACACGCGGAAAAGCGCCCTGCGTCTCCTCCTGCCACCAGAAGAAGGATATCCTCTGGTGACTGCACCGCCCTGACGAGCGTATGTTCGTCTTCCGGTTGGACGGGCTGCTCGAGGTATCCGCCTTTTTTCAGATCGCTGAGCGGACGCGCGGCATGTTCGTAGAGAAATTCCTGCACCGTTCGTTTGTTCCACCCTTGTTCGTGTAAGGTATGGTAATGCTCAGGGCAAAGTACGACCGCCATTTCCGCCTGGCCGCCCATGTTGAACGTTCCAAGGCCGGACATCCGGTCGGCCAGTGTCCGCAGGATATTTTCAGCGTTTAACGCGAAGTGGTTATTGATCTGATTGGGCCCCTCCGCCGCAAAAACCGTTACGGTGCTGACATCCCGATCGTATCCCCGTTGCACGTGGAGCGGTTCCCAGGCCGTATCCTCCCGCTCGGCAATGCAGTAGGTGTATTTTCCCGGATGCCCCAGCGTCGATCGATCAAACTCACGTGAACCGCCTGCGTTGATGAGGAGCAGCCGGATGGCCCGGCCAATCGTGGCATTGGCGCGGTTTCCCGGTCCAAAGAGGTTCTGCCCCGCATTCATGCCGATCGCCTGGGCAACCGGCCCATTCACAATGATCAATATGGCCGGCCCATGGGTGCTGGCGCTCGGCCCATGCAGGCCAAACGCGGGATCGCACATGGCGGAAACAGCAGCCGCCACCACCGGGAAATAGGCCGGCAAACACCCCGCCATCACCGCATTGATCGCCACAAGCTCCGCCGTAAACACCCGGTTTCTTTCCGGGATGGCGCCAATCACCGTGTCGGGGGACATGTCCACCATGTCCAACATCTCCTGAACCCGCTCCTCGGTGGGCGGAATCACAGGAAGCCCATCCGTCCATCCCATTTGGTAATAATATTCAATGGCCGCAATGGCATCTGGCAACTCGATCCGGGATGCACGCAGCGTCATCTCAACACCCCCTTCATCAATATTTTATAAATTAATATTTGTTTTTAAAGTATCATAATTGGTCTCTCTTGCCAAGAAGCTCCTCTGGGACAAACCCATCCGGGACAAAAATCAAAAAACCCGCCCAACCGGGCAGGTTTGTGGCCAACCGTCACAACAAACATCAAACCGTCTGGACGGGAGGGATTTACCCCGCCGTTCTTGCCGGCGCCTTGCGGAGAAACAACCATCCCGCCACAAGACATGCGAACGAGAACGGAATCAGCCATAGCGTAAATTCTTCCACGGAGTCGATTCTGCTCAACCACTTGAAAAGCGCCTCCCAGCCGCGCAACAGGTGAAGCATGACGATCAAGAGCAGCACAACAGCAAACGAAGCAAAGAGGCCCAATCTGCCAAAACGATAGTACAGACATCCGACCACATTGGCACAAGAGACAATGGCCAGGATGACGATGAAATGAAACCAAAGCAAAAACCAAACGGATGACCCATCCATCCATGGAACTTGATAAAATCTCAACTTTACATCCGGATTCACGGTCAAAAACCATACCTCAATCATGTAAAGCAAGGCGTACATGACCGAAAGGGCAAAGGACACGAGCAGATAATGGAGCAACGTAGCCAAATAATAATCCCGCCGCGTCACGCTCCAGCCAAGGGCAACCGGCAGCGTGCCGTTCACCGTCACCACACCACCAACCAACGCATAAATGTATACGGCAAACCAACCGCTGAACATGATCGCACCATCCGAAAACTGGTATGTCAGATAACAGGAGAGCAGAAACAATCCAATCAAAATGGACCAAAAGATGACAAAAGAATGCATCGTATCCATGTAATGCAGCCGCATCATCGCCTTGATTTTACTTCCCACTGCGCGTCCGCTCCTTTCTCCGTCAAGTAGATAAACAGCTTCTGCAAAGGCAAGGGGCCCACTTCCATTCCCGCTGCGGCCGCCTGGCGCCGCTCTTCTTCCGTGCAAGACCCGTAAACCGCAGCGATACGGTTTGAGCCGATGGTCTCCGTATGGAGCACCCTCTTGCCGGCGACAAATCGTTCCACCGCTTCGCTTTTGCCGCTGACGGCAAACGCCGACTCACGCAGCCGCTCAGCTTCCTCGTTCAGTAGGAGCTGCCCCTGGTGAATGATCAAGACCTGCTCGAACAGCTTACTCACCTCGTCGATCAGGTGCGTCGACAGGATGACGGTCCGAGGGTGTTCCGTATAATCTTCCAGCAATCGTTCGTAAAAGAGGTTCCGGCCGACGGCATCCAGGCCAAGATAGGGTTCGTCGAACAAGGTGATCGGCGCACGAGATGCCAGACCAATGACAATGCCCACCGCCGATTCCATGCCCCGCGAAAGATGCTTGATTTTCCGGCGCATCGGCAGGCCGAAATCCTGAACCAGCCGCTCCGCAAATCGCTGATCCCAGTTCGGGAACACGGCTTTTGCCAAATCCAGCGTCTGGGAGACGGTCAGGTGCTTGACGTACCGCTGGCTCTCCTTGATGAAACAGATGCGGTTCAGACAATCTCTGTTCTCAAAC
>Ga0066871_100540_pt1 | contig 20856 bp, 15 predicted proteins | sample CeladaPassage60B_FD_62209 | JGI IMG/M metagenome (GOLD analysis project Ga0066871, IMG submission 62209) | Cellulose-adapted microbial communities from the Joint BioEnergy Institute, USA - Passage3 60B | ecosystem: Engineered > Bioreactor > Continuous culture > Unclassified | place: USA...
AGATGGATCAAGGTGCCTAAGCGGTAAAAACCACCAAATTTCCATAAATAGCCATCTCAGATGGCTTAGGTGGGTGTTTTTTTGTTTTTGTGAACTTGAACCCCATATTTTCGGGGCAGTTTATTCGGGGCAAGTATCCTTTTCACCTTGATCATCCACTCTGTAAAAGTTTTTTCCATACAGAAAGAATCCATTCAGAAAGAATCCATTCAGAAAGAATGGAGAGGTGACCTAAAATAAAACAAATAAAAAAGGTAAAAACTCTATCTTTGTCACTGTTGGTTATAGTGTGCGCTTTTTTCACTCTGGTCTTTTCATTATTCTTTATCGTTGGGGTTGTTGGTTTTGGTCCTGGGCCAACTGATTACTCTTATGATTTACCTGGTGGGTATCAGTTGGTTAGAAGTTCGGCACATGAAATAGATATTATCCCCAAAGAGGGATGGGATCCACGCAATCCGCCTTTGATAATACCAGCCAAAGTGGTCGAAGTGGCATTTGATGATAGATATATTTTAGCAAAACGGTATAAACTTAAACCTGCATATCCCGGAAGCAGCAACAGTGATGAAATTCCGGACGAGACAAAGGTTGAATATTACATTTTGGATACTCTTACCCAAAAAATGTACGTGTGCCTCAATGCAGATGAATTCAATAACTTTAGGGATATCTTGAAAATCCCTGCGACTCTAAAGTTAAAAGATGTTGCATCTTTTAAAGCCCATGGGAAGTGATAGTTTAAGACAAATTGCAGCGCGGCTTCTTTATTTCCACCCCGTTAGGCAACTACAATCCCGATAGGGCTATTGTGTTAGCAGGCAATCGCCAACATCGACAAAAAATTACAAAAACAACCTTGAACAATTTCCAGATTTCAGTACTCTTAAAATATAGAAATTCACAGATAGCAAATCATGGAATGACCGGAATGGTTTCCAGTGCCGTAACGGCTTCCGGTGTCACTTGGCAGCGGTAGGCGTAAGCCTCGACACCGTTGGCCACGGCAGTGCGCAAGGCAGCAGCAAAGGCGGGATCAGACCCAATATTGGGACGCAAGAGGCTCGCGTCGTCCCGCTGAACAAACCAAACCACCGCAGCACGGATGCCCCGCTGCACCGCCGAGGTGAGCACCTCCAAATGACGCGTGCCACGCGCGGTAGGCGCATCAGGGAACAGTGCCACCCCGTGCTCGACCAGATTACAGGATTTGGTTTCCACGAAGCAATGCGCACCTTCGGAATCCTCCAGCAAAAAATCAAGCCGTGCACCGTCAACAACAAATTCACTCCGCCACCGGGTAAAATCGCGAAACGGAGCCAAGGCGCCGGAGGCCAGACCGCGGACAAACAGGCGGTTGGGCAGGTGTGCATCGACGGAAACCCAACGGCCCTCATGGCGTACAAGCAATAATGTCCCGGCGGTGCGCCGGCTGGGCAAGCCGTGAAGACGGGCCAAGCCCTGCGCGCCGGAGGCCAGAAGTTCGGACATGCGACCGGAGTTGGGCAGGTGAAGATGCAACTTTAGGCCGTCATCGGTCACGACTTCAACCACGAAACGGTTGGCTCGCCTTAATATTTGCACCGGCGTGAGCGGCGAAGGAAGCGGCACCTGGAATGGTGTGATAACCGTTCTGTCGTGATGATCGCACATGAGTTACAACTTCCCTTCTGGACATACCATTGTACCAACCCGCTCCTGGAAGCTCATCTTTGATGAATGAAAAGGGGAAAATCATGAGAAAAATACATCTGTTTTTTCTAATAACTTTCTTGATTGTTTTCATTTCATCCTGCTCCAGCACATCAAGCCCGTATGATGATCATCAACCTCCAATAGCGAAAGGAGCAGAAGGATTTTCAATAGGTTTATATAATCTGGATGATACATTAGAAGCAAAAAGGACTTTTGTATTGAACGGAAATAAATTCAATAAGAAAATTGTATTTGGAAACATGGTCTCCCATCAAGGAGAATTCCTGTTAACCGTATTTGATCGTGGTCAACAAATCCCATTCAAAGTAGATGGAAAAGAATATACCGTTTTCCGATTTTCGGCAGAAGCCAAAGAATATGTTCCAATTGAAGTGTCGCTGGAAAATCTTAATGAGGATTTTCATTCCATCTACTTTATTGTTTTCAAAAGCCCTGATTCAGCTCCTGACAACGTTAATGGTGCTTTTGAATTCATCCAACCCTTCTACGTTCGAGTGAATTTATTGAATGAAAAGCAATCACAAGAATTGTCCCCAATCGATCCCCAGAAACTTGGGCCTTCAATTAATCCAGGACGAATACATGGCATTTTCTTGAGTCAATCAAATGATAAATATAAATCATGGTTTAAAGGAACGGTACCGGAAAGTGGAGTTTTAGAACATCATGTAACAATCGGAAACAAAGAAATGGAAAGGATGGATTTCTTTCTTGTGGCTTTATTAGATTGGAAACAGATACCCTTTAACGATGCTCCTCATTTATATAGTGAACTTAAACCAGGTGAAGAAGTTACATTTACTGCAAAAATAAAACCGGCAAATAAAAGCAAGCAAATTTTAAATTACCTGCTGTTGCCAAGCCCGTTTGCTGATTTGCCTGACCACAATCCCTATCCGCTATTTTCTCCAATGGCCAGTTTTAGGGTTCAATTGAACTGATTGACCATCCAATCTATTGACACTTAAAACCAACCACTCTGCGAATCTGGTGAGCCGTTTTTCGAAAAACAGTTGACCGTGAAGACTCCGGACCAGCATTTGTTCCGATTGCGACACTGCTTCCGGAAAACCGTTTCGAACCGGCCGGGGATACCCCTTCAAGCCACCCCTCCAAGCCGCTGTTCACCGGGCGGCCAATGTTGTACAATGCTGGCAGCAGATCATCACAGCGGCGGCAGGTCCGCCCACTCATCAGGAAAGGAACTGATCCGAACATGTATTATGTCGCGCTTTTGACCATCATCGATGCCGACTTGAACGCCAAAGTGCGTCCGGCCCACCTGGAGTACGTGAACCGGCTGTACAAAGAAAACAAGGTCCTCATGGCCGGGCCTTTCACAGACGGAAAGGGCGGCATGGTCATCTACCGCGCCGATTCGTTCGAGGAGGCGAAGCGGTTCGCCGAAGCCGACCCGGTCGTCGCCGAAGGCGCGCGCACCTTGGAATTGCGCGAGTGGAATCCGCTGCAGTTTCCGCTTGACTGAAAAACATGCCCTTGAATGGAGTCTTTTGCCGTCAATTCCTCATTTTTCTCCCCATTTCCCCATTACTATATCAGAACTGAATGGATGGGATGTATCGCCGTGCCGTGCCCTTTGATGAACACCGCAGGTTTTCAGAAAACTCGTTGCCGCTTGCGACGGAGTATGCCGGAAAATGCAAGCATATACTAGCAGTGAATCGGTACAAGTCTTAGATGAGGAATGAAGGAGGCTTCCTTTTGACGATCCAACCGGGAAAAAAGCCAAACCGTCTGGTGAACGAAAAATCTCCCTACCTGCTTCAGCACGCGTACAACCCCGTCGACTGGTACCCGTGGGGGGATGAAGCCTTTACAAAAGCCAAAGAGGAAGACAAGCCGATTTTTCTCTCCATCGGCTATTCCACCTGCCACTGGTGCCATGTGATGGAAAGGGAATCGTTTGAGGATCCGGAAGTGGCCGGCATCCTGAACCGGCATTTCGTGCCGGTCAAGGTGGACCGGGAGGAGCGTCCCGACATCGATCACATTTATATGACCGTTTGCCAGGCGTTGACGGGCCACGGGGGTTGGCCGCTGACCATCATCATGACACCGGACCAGAAACCGTTTTTTGCCGGCACTTATTTTCCCAAGAGATCGAGGGGCGGGCATCCCGGCTTGATTGAGATATTAAGCCAGATCCGGGATTACTGGGAGCATGACCGGGAGAAGGTACTCCAATCCGGCAACCGGATCATCCAATTCCTGCAAGAAAACAGCGGTGAAAAGCGAGGCCCGGAATTGGAATGGAAGGTGATCGACAAGGCCTTCGAGGAGCACCGTTCCCTTTTTGACGTTGCCTACGGCGGCTTCGGGGAAGCCCCCAAGTTTCCCACGCCCCATCATCTGACGTTTTTGTTGCGGTATGCGAAAGAGAAAAACAACAGGCAAGCGCTGCAAATGGTCTATAAAACCCTGGATGCCATGCACAGGGGCGGCATCTACGATCATCTCGGTTTTGGCTTTGCCCGTTATTCCGTCGATGAAAAATGGCTTGTCCCCCACTTTGAAAAGATGCTCTATGACAATGCCCTTCTCGCCTACGCCTATCTGGAAGCTTATCAGGTGTCCGGGAATGAACGTTATGCCCGGGTTGCCCGGGACATCTTCGCCTATGTGCAACGGGAGATGACCGCACCCGAAGGAGGCTTCTATTCGGCGGAAGATGCCGATTCCGAAGGCGTGGAGGGCAAGTTTTACGTCTGGACCCCGGCGGAGATCAAGGCGGTGCTGGGCGATAAAGAAGGGGAATGGTTTTGCCGCTATTATGGCGTCACCGATGGGGGCAATTTCGAGGGCAAAAGCATTTTGAACCGGATCCATTCAGATATCCCCGATGTTGACGATCAACCTTATGTGGATGCATCCACCGGGCTCAGAATCGATGCAGCCAAACTGGAAGAGATGCGCCGAAAATTGTTTGACGTACGGGAGAAACGGGTGCATCCCCACAAAGATGACAAGATGTTGACCGCATGGAACGGGCTGATGATCGCCGCCTTGGCCAAAGGGGCACGGGTGTTGCAGGAGCCGGCATATGCCGTCCTGGCGGAAAGAGGCGTCGCATTTATCCTGAACCGTCTGGTCCGCGAGGATGGCCGTCTTTTGGCCCGTTACCGCGACGGGGAAGCCGCCTTTCCCGCCTACGCCGATGACTATGCCTATTTCATCTGGGGACTGATGGAACTTTATGAAGCGACATTTGACGCCAGATATTTGGAAATGGCTCTCCATTGGATGGAGGAGATGCTCAAACTGTTCTGGGATGAAAAAGAGGGGGGCTTCTTTTTTTATGGGGCGGACGGTGAGTCCTTGATCGTGAGGCCCAAGGAGGTATACGACGGGGCCATGCCCTCCGGCAATTCCGTCGCGGCCTTGAATCTGCTGCGTCTGTCCAGGATCACGGCCCGCAATGACCTGTTTGAGAAGGCCGAAAGGATATTCCAAGCCTTTTCTGGACAGGTGGCCCGGCAGCCCTTTGCATACGCTATGCTGCTGCAGGCTCTCCTTTTCTACCTGCAGGAAACCAAGGAAATCGTTTTTACAGGACCCAGGGACGAATCCGGGTTGCCGGTGATCGGCAGGAAATTGCAGCCCTTGTTTCTTCCCGAAGCGGTGCTCATTTATCATGATGAAACGGTGGATGAAGCACTTTGGCGGCGCCTTGCCCCGTATATACCGACTCACCGAAGCATCGGCGGAAAGCCGACCGTTTACCTGTGCAAAAATTTCGCCTGCCAGGAACCGGCAACCGATTTCGACAAAGTGGCCTGCCAGTTGTCATGGAAAGGGGAAAACTTTTCGACATTCATGTAGACATTCATGTAATGGAATCCTAACGGAAGGCGTGCCATTACTCTCTAGCCCGATTTGCAAGAAGAGGCAAGGTTCACCATTCTGCGCTTTTTAAGTTGAGCATAAGAGTTGACAATGCCAGCCATAATATATAATAATAATTATGTCATTAAAATAATTCTATTCAGCCTGCCTCGGCAGCCAGCTTACATATCTTTGTGCCGGGGCAGAGGATACAGCAAAAAAAAGGAGGAGGAATAACCATGTCATTGGTTGGCACTGAAGTAAAACCATTTAAAGCAAAGGCTTATCACAACGGGCAGTTCATTGACGTGACCGAACAGGATTTGAAAGGCAAATGGAGCGTCATTTGTTTCTATCCGGCAGATTTTACCTTTGTTTGCCCCACTGAACTTGAAGATCTGCAAAACCATTACGAGGAGCTGAAAGCGCTGGGTGTAGAAGTTTATTCCGTCTCGACGGACACGCATTTCACCCACAAGGCGTGGCATGACAGCTCTGAAACGATCAGGAAAATCACTTATCCGATGATTGGTGATCCGAGCCACACCCTTTCCCGCAATTTTGACGTTTTGGATGAAAAAGAAGGCCTCGCCCAGAGAGGCACGTTTATTATCGATCCCGACGGCATTATTCAGTTCGTTGAAATCAATGCCGGTGGTATCGGCCGTGATGCCAGCATCTTGATCAACAAAATCAAAGCTGCCCAATACGTCCGCAACAACCCTGGCGAAGTTTGCCCGGCCAAATGGAAAGAAGGAGAAGAAACATTAAAGCCCAGCATCGATCTTGTGGGCAAAATCTAAGGATCCTTGTGGGCAAAATCCAAGGATCGTTTTTGTAAAAACCCAGTCAAGCCTTTCCTGAAGGATGCCGTCCTTCAGGAAAGGCTGTTTTGTAAAACTTCCAATTGACTTGGAGGAACGGACATGGTGCTTGATCAAGAGACGAAAACACAATTAAAACAATACCTTGACCTTCTTGAAGGGGAAGTTGTTTTGAAAGTGTCAGCGGGGGACGACGACCTTTCCCGCAAAATGCTTGACCTCGTTCAAGAACTGACGGAAATGTCTCCCAAAATCAAAGTTGAGCGTACACAGCTGGACAGAATCCCCAGCTTCAGCGTCAATCGACCCGGTGAAGAGACGGGTGTTGTCTTTGCCGGTTTGCCTTTGGGACACGAATTCAGCTCGTTCATCCTGGCGCTTCTGCAAGTGAGCGGCAGACCGCCAAAAGTGGATCAATCCATTATTGAACGGATCAAAAACATTAAAGACGAATACCGCTTTGAAACTTATGTCAGCTTAAGTTGCCACAACTGCCCGGATGTGGTTCAGGCCCTTAACCTGATGAGCATCCTCAACCCAAATATTTCCCACACCATGATCGATGGCGCTGCTTTCAAGGAAGAAGTGGAAAGCAAAAATGTAATGGCGGTTCCGACCGTGTTTTTGAACGGGAAACCCTTTGGCAGCGGCAGGATGTCTCTGGAGGATATTTTGTCCAAATTGGGCAGCGAAGCGGATCCGACTGAACTGAGCAACAAAGATCCGTTCGATGTACTGGTGATAGGAGGAGGCCCGGCGGGAGCCAGCGCCGCCATTTATGCCGCCCGCAAAGGGATACGAACAGGCATTGTAGCCGAGCGGTTCGGAGGGCAGATCCTGGACACATTGACTATTGAAAATTTCATCAGTGTCAAACAAACCGAAGGACCCAAATTGGCTGCCGGTCTTGAAGAACATGTCAGAAATTATAACATCGACATTATCCAGCCATATCGTGCCAAACGTTTGGAAAAGAAAGAGCTCATCGAAGTCGAATTGGAAAACGGGGCGGTACTGAAAAGCAAGACGGTAATCATCTGCACCGGCGCCCGCTGGAGAGAGCTTGGTGTACCAGGTGAACAAGAATTAAAGAACAAAGGGGTGGCGTATTGTCCCCATTGCGACGGTCCCCTCTTTGAAGGCAAGGATGTGGCCGTAATCGGCGGAGGAAACTCTGGTGTTGAAGCGGCCATCGATTTGGCAGGTATTGCCCGTCATGTGACCTTGCTTGAATTTTTGCCGGAGTTGAAGGCGGACGCCATCCTGCAGGAACGGTTGTATAGCCTGGATAATGTCACGGTGCTGAAAAACGTTGAGACGAAGTCGATCAACGGAACGGAACGTGTTCAAGGCCTCACATATGTTGAACGGGACAGCGGTGTAGAAAAAGAGCTGAAAGTGGACGGCGTTTTCGTCCAAATCGGACTCGTACCGAACACCGAATGGCTGGCAGGCACGGTTGAACGGAACCGTTTCGGGGAAATTCTTGTCGACAAGTATGGCGCGACGAACGTTCCCGGTGTTTTTGCCGCCGGTGACTGCACGGATTCCGCCTACAAGCAGATTATCATTTCTATGGGCAGCGGAGCGACAGCAGCGCTGGGGGCTTTTGACTACCTGATCCGCCATTGAGGCCATGTTTTTGCCTTATCCTGCCGTGGCGGTCCCATGGCTCCACTGAGAAAATCCCACATTGCAACGCTACACCCGGCTTGTAGGCCAAGTAATAGATGGCCTGCAAGCTTTTTTTCATTGTTCATCCTGCATCAAAAGTATCAAAGATACGCTCAATAAAGATCGTAATAATAAAAGGGCGATGCGGCTGACAAAAGAATCACCAAAGCCAGAAAATGCGGCCATCGTGTTTTGGGACAGAATACTTGACGCAGCGTTTCAGAAGCCCCATAAACCAGCACCAACAGCTTGATGAAAATCAGAATCAGCAAAATGAAGGAAATGATGGAATGGATGTTGACGATCACCTCGCCGATCGAAACTTCCTGCACGACCGTATAGACCGGGAAGGTAAGCCGTGATGCCCTTTCCACTCCCAATAAACCGAGCATCATAAACAAGGTCATGCTGAGCGAAACGGAAGCGGTCATCATACCAAGCAAAAAGGGGCGGCCCGCCCCCTGTTTGACCAGCGGAAACAACATCGTCAACGCAATGGTTTCCATATAGATGCATTGTACGGTTTGCTCTTCTTTTACAAACAAGGACCTGCAGACCAAATCCAAGGGAAAGCCAAGGGCCTTTTGTACGTTTCCGAACAAATCATTTCCGACTGATCGATTCTGCTTTCTTCTCGCCATCATCTAACCCCCAGGTTTACCTTGAGCATCATCATTATTCGTTTTACCTTAGAAACACCTTTTTATTCCATTATGTACAAGCTTTCACTTTCATTTACTTCCATCAGCATTGCGACTCTCAACTAAATGATCCGAGCGAATTGCGATGCGGGAACATTCTCATGGAACAAAGGATTTGAGGGGTATTCAAGGGATAAAAAAAGATTTTCCCCAAAAACGTGGGAAAATCAGGTTGAATGTGACAACGCCATTAATGATATGATTCCGAAATATCTTCTGGCTCCCATCGGATCCACTTCCCGTGTTCGGGTTCAATGGACACAAGGCGGAGCCAGCCGTTTTTTACCTTTCTGCAAAAATGCCGATCTTGCTCCAATAACCGTGCGATGAAATGCCGTGGCGCTTCTACGATGACAAGCAACCGGAGAGGGGAATGAAACGCCTCCTGATCCGATGCCATGACCGACTGCCACGGCAATCCGGAAAGCAAATCGCTGGCGTTCCCTTGCATGACTCCGATGCCCGCCGTAACGGTCTGTGTCGTTTTGTCGCCACTGCCGTAATAATGCGGGGCAACCGTGGATGCGTAATATTGCAAGTTGATCCATTGCGCCACCGTTACCGGGCCGGCAACAATCTGGGCCAACAATTCGCCATCCGGATCCTGGTGCCAGTCGTAACTGTGCAAGAACACCTTTCCTTCCAAATCGCAGTCCTTTGTCAGTCGGCGCCGTCCGATGACCATGGCCATATTTCCCGCCAATCCCCATTCCGGCCGGATTTCACTCCAATCTGCCGCTCGACGGCAAGCTTCAGCGAAAGGATCGTGCACACGGTTGCGGACACCGGGCAACTTCGACATCTGTTCCAGATTGACCTTGCGGCTTACTTCCCGGAGTTTCTCCTGCAATAAAACCAACGCCTTTTGCGCGGTTTCGGAAAGGGCCGGCACGTGCAGCCAGCGAAGTTGGTTCACTGTCGTATTGTGCTCCGCCGCGACAAAAACCGTATCTTCCGGAATGACAATGCCCTCCTTAGCAAGACCCTCCCGGACTTCTTTTAAGTTGCACAGCTCCGCCAACAGGCGTGCGTTCAATCCGCCGGCCTCTCCTCCGCAAGCGCCGCAATCCAGTGCGGATGCGTACGGATTGTTGGTCGTTTCGCTGCCATGTCCGCACACGACCACAAGTGGCGCAAAGGAAGCGGTCAATCCGATACTTCTCAACAAATCGCTCGCATAACGGATTTTTTCCTCCAGGGAAAATCCCACCGGCAATTGGCCATTTTCTCCAGAACCGTCGCGATGAAGTGTCAGACGGGTTTCCGGTTTGCGTAAAAACCGTTGCCGCTGATGGAGAAGAAAGCGTGGTGCCCAGTCGGGCAAAAAGGTTCTGGCCAACATTGCCAGCCCCAAAAACGGTCCGCTCATTTCCGGCAGCAATAGGCTCGGCAACAGCTGTTGTTTCATTTTTTTGAACGTCTGTTGCATCATCAGCAGGGTATGATGGCGACGGAAATACGCCTGAATCTCCGGCGCCGGCGCGCATTCACGGATCTCATGTTGCGGTTTGACAATCGGCGGACAGGAAGCATGTGCTTCACCGTTGCCCAATTGCCGCGTTTGTACAGGCAGGCCAAAAAAACCGGCGCATCCGAACGTTTCAAAAGGCCCTTCACGCTCCAAATGCCGGCGAAACGGTTCCGAACGAACATCGATGCAAAACAACAGCTGGGCCGCCAACTTTTGTGACCCGCCGGCTTCATAACGGTGGGTCAAACGATTTTTTAATTTTGCTTCCTGGGTATCTTCCCAAGCTTCCAGCCATAGTTGTTGCCTGACCACTTTGTCAAACCGCTCGGCCAGCGACAGGCGGATACGCTGTTGTGCCGGTGGCAGCTGCAGCCATTTCTCAGTTGTCCATCCCCCCCATTTCATCCATGCCGCAAGCGTCGGAAGGAGTGTCTCCGCGGCGTCTTCTCGTCCTTGGGACACCGGCAAATACGGGGCAACCAGTGCCCATTCCAGCGACAAACGAATGGCCAAATAATCAATCAGCAATTTGTGGTCCTGGCCGGCTGTTTGCGAGCGCCACAAGAGCATGCCCGCCCAGCCAGGCAACGAAAGCAGATGCGCCCTCAAGTACCCTTCCATCTCCTCTTGCTGAATGCCCAGATGGCGCAACACTAGCTGCAAAGCCTCTTCCGCATCATCAGGCAGCTGTTCCAGCCTTTTGCGTTGCTCCCGGCGCAAAAAGGGATCGCGGCACACGAGCTTCCACCATGCGTGATAAAACCCCTTTTCCCGGTACGGCATGGGCCATAAAGCTTGCGATTCATCCAAAAACAGTTTGCACCACTTGATCATTTGCTGATCCAAGATCCGCGGCCACGGCGTTTTGTGACGCTCCTGGAGGAGTGCGCTTTTCGGTTTGGCAATCCAAGGATTGTTCAAATATGCCGCTCCACTTTCTTTGATACAGGTCAAAAAGCGTTCCTTTTCCGAAGCTGTTTCCGTTGCAGGAAGTTTGTCGTTCCAAAGCATCTGGCGGAAGAAATGTTCCGCTTCCGACCTCGGAATGGCCAGAGCATGTTTATCCAGCCAGCGCTGAAAGCGCATTTCCAGAAACCCTGGATCCAGTTCCCCGCGTTGCAAAGCCGCACGCAACATGGACATGGACGGAAAAAGGTCGAGATGTTGCGTGGTTTTGAAGCGATACGCTACTTCCTCAAACGTCAGTGTTTCCAAATTCATCCACGGATGCCGCGCAATAAAAGTGCGAATGGGCCAAAGAGGAGCGATGGCTGCACTCGCCCTTGCGACGAGCTTATCAACTTGGATTTCCTCAGACGCCGTTTTTTCTCGTTGTTCCTCGGTACGCTCTGGCAAAAGGGTTAATGGGCTCATTTTTGTTTACCTCCTTTGCCGCACATATGCCATGAGATAACGCGGAAGGCTCTCCACAAAGTCGGGATGCGGTTCGCCCCAATGGACAAGCCGCATGTACAATGTCTCCGAAAAATCGGAGCGCAAAGAAGCAATCCAGCGACCAGCGTATCCTCCAACGATGAAAAACAGAACCACCGCGATTTCGTGGAACGCCGTCACGCCGTGTTGCTGCGGCAGAGCCAGCCCCAAAAAACGCATCAAACCGCTGTGAAACGTTTCGGAAAGCATCGCCAATCCCGCCAGCAACGTAAATCCCGCCCAACGTCCGTTACGAAAAACGATCATCTGCCCCCACGCAAACGCCAGCGACCAGCCAAGAAGTAAGGCTCTCAACAGTCTCGCGTTCTCGTGGGGATCGAGCATCCAATATCCCCAGCCTAACACACCCCCTAAGGCCACGCCGGCCAACAGCCAGCCTTTTGCCGATGTCGCCGGCGCATCCATGATCGGTTTTGTCCGCGGCACCACTGAACCGGATTGCAGAAAGAGGAAAGCCTTAAACCAACCGTGCAGCATCAGATGCAGGACGGCCAACCCGTATGCCCCCAAAGCGCATTGGACAAACATCATCCCCATTTGCGCCATCGTTGAAGCCACCAATTGCCGCTTGTAATCCACATGAACCGTGAGGATTCCCGTGCCGATCAACACGGAGACGAGTGCAAATAACAACAGCAACGTTTGCGCCGTGCTGCCGGAAAACAACGGCGCAAATCTGGCCAGCAGGAGCGCGCCGGCATTGACCAGACCGGCATGCATGACGGCTGAAATCGGAGTCGGTATCACCGCCGACGCCAACAACCAGCGGTGAAAAGGCCACTGTCCTGCCGGAATAATGGCAGCCAGAAAGAGCAACACGTTCACCGCAAAGATTGTCTCGCCTGCAAGAATAGACAAGTTTTCCGTCGAAAAGACTAAGGAAAGTCGCCATTCTCCTGTAGCATTCCATAGCCATATGACAGAAACGAACAGCGAGAACCAACTTGCCGCGAACATCTTGGCCATCAGCCAGGACAGCCGTTTGGCCGGTTCCCATTCCTTTTTTTGCATCACCAGTGCCACAAAACTGAACAACGACAGTCCCCAACATAAAACGATCCAGCGCATGTCATCCCCGAACCATGTCACGGAAGCCGCACTGACCGTCAGCGTCAACAGTGTAAAAACCTTCCGCCAGGATCGATCACCCTGGAAAAAGCGGAAACTAAAACGCTGGACCAGCCACCCTAGCAGCAAGATATAACAGGACATGAGCCAACCGAGACGATCGGAACGCCACCACCCAAACGCCGCCTGTTGTTCGGCAAAGAAAAGTCCAACCACAGAAACCGCCAGCGGAATCGCAAACAACCGGATGTGGATGCGAAGATAGTCACTCGAAATCCGCGGATGCAACAATAATCCGGCACTGATCAACATCAAGGCATGTCCTGCAAACAAAGCCAGAAATAATGCTGAGCCCATGCCCATCCTCCTTATTCCTTGCCACAATCAGCCTGGGAATCCTTTGCACCAGAAACATGTACCCTGGATCAACAGTCAATGGGGGCCATTTGCCCGTTTTTTAGAAGAAAGCCCTGGACTTGAACACTGACCGGAATCAAGGGATGCATGCGGATCGCCCGCACGCTTTGCCGTACACTTTCCGTGGCCGAGGGGCAACCGCTCAACCATTGCATGAGATCTCCGAAAGGAAATTCAGGACGGCAGTATTGAAACATGTAATCCAACGTCTGCCTTTTTTTCGCCATCGCTTCATCGTCAAGACAATAGAACAAGCTATCTGGAACAGCTGGATGTTGCTCTTTCTCCATCCCGACGACAAAAATGTCGGTTACTTGTTCTCCGTAAACGGCCAAAATAATGGAGCGCATGACATCGCCGAAAGGATGCAAAATGATGGGACCGAAACACTTCAAAACGAACATTTTTCCTTGAACGGGATTGTCACCTGCGAACAAAAACTGTTCCAATTCCTCTTCCATTCCCAGAACAAACAAGCTGTTTTTACTGCTTCGTTCATTCGACGGAACGGAATGCTCCCTGCCCCACGGGAAATGGTTATTTTGGAGCAAATCCGGTAAAAACATTTTTCTTCCTCCTTGTAAGTTTGCTTCGCTTGAAACACGGAGGTTGGCTTCATTAAAAAAACCGGCCTTTTCAGCGTGCACAAAGGTCATTGCGTACCCTTGCGCTTCTGAAAAAGCCGGTTTATCTTCAACGAACCATCAAGTTTTTTGAAGATCTCCCGGGTTTGTCCAAGATTTTACGCAGAAAACATTTTTTCCAGATTGTTTGCCAAACGGAAAACCATCACCCGTTCACCCGTGCGTGTGCTGAGATCGGTATGAAACGTAATAACTTCTTCGCCGGTAATGTCAAAAATCATGTTTTTCAACGTTTCGACACCGGATTCCACCAAATCGGAACGGGTCCTTTTAATGGTCAACAATCCTTCCTTGGATTCACAAAGGGAATATTCTGCGGGAGTCAAAACTCCGCGCAATGTCACAATGATCATATCCCGTAAAATGTCCGTTTTCACAGACACCGAACCACGTCCAAGGTAATCTTTTTCCCATTGCGTCAATGCTTTGCTGATCTCGGCTTCTACCGATCCTTTCGTCCTTCGCAAGGCCAGCTCCTTCAAACATTTCCCTCCTCTCATAATAAAAAACGGTACGTTTCTTGCCTTCTCCCAACAAGAAACATACCGATTTACCTGGCTTTGGCCTACGGCATTATCGGCAGCTTGTTCAAACTGTCCATTTTTCCTAATGGACAGCTTGCTCAGGCGACCGATAACAAGTCCGTGAACCCAAGCCCAATCTCTCGGTCGGATTATGATATAGCTGTTGAAATTATATCCTCAAGATTGGCACACGTCAACAGTTTGATGAAGAGGCCGAAACATCGCTTGATCATAACCATATTCTGCGGATTAACCCCTGCAGATTGGAAACCTGCTCCCGATATTGCGCTGTTGTGCAGTCTTGCTACGGCCTTTGCTCTCATCTAGAAATTACCATCGGTCGTCGGGCCGTCAAGGATCGCCGTTGCTGGACCTTCGGTCCTCCTTGACAGCTCTTCCCCCCGCTGGCGTGTGGGCCGTTAAGGGGCAAAGATCCATACTACGTACCGCCGTACGTCATACTCGAACCGGGCGACTTGGTTGTAACCATGTTTCCATGTGACGGCGGTTAAACTCGACCGGCGAGAGGTAGTGCAAACTCGTCCGCCGGCCGTCGTATGCGGCTTGGGCTCATGTGTCAATTGGTAATAATAAGTGGATCGAGAGACCCCCACGATGCGCAGCACGAGAGTTGCGTTGTATCCGGCTGTGAGCCACTTGTGCGCAACGGCTACTTTATCCGCAAGTGAGGGTTGGCTTTTTTTAGCAGGTCACGCAAGATAGCGATTTCGAGGTCTTTCTCACCCAACAGCTGTTTGAGATGGGCGTTCGTGCTTGTCCAATTCACGATTCTCGGCGACGAGCCGGTCATGTTCCTGCTGGGTTACGTGGGTGGCATTTCCTTTTGGACTGCTGCCCTGCATGGATTGACCAGCCTTATACTGACGAACCCACTTGCTCACCACATTCGGGCGAATGTCGTACTTGCGCGCGACCACGGTGTTATTCCCAGCAGCAATCGCCTGCTCAACAACTTGACGCTTGAACTCTGGAGTAAATTTGCGACGTTCCATTTGAACAACCTCCTGACTTCATAAGTCTCAGAAATAATTAGGGAGGCTGTCCAATCCAATTTCGAGGCTTAAGAGGTACTCTTTGAAGAACGCCATTACCATAGATTGGAGTTGATCTGGATGCTGAGCATCACGTATCATGTAGGAAACATCCTCTCTTTTTGGCGTAGATTCTGGTCTTGGTAACTCCAGCCTACCAAAAGATGAGGATGTTTTGCTTATCTATGACTCAAAAACTCAGTGAAATCAACAATCTACAGGTTCATGCTGGGTGCAAAACTTGAGTGACGATCTTTTAGAGACCGTCAATAACCTGGCAAAGCTGGGCAGCACCTTCCATGAATTGTCGGAAAAGACAACTGAACTCCATAAAACGGCGCAGTCCGACCTTGTGAATAATATAATATCCTTCAGAGAATGCAGTGGGTGGAGAATCGATATCTGGAACTTGACATTGGTCAGAAAGTTTTACGCAACTCTCTCCACAAACTAAAGAGTGATCTGAAATGACCAATTGTCGAGCATCCAAGCCGCTGTTGCAGCCGGTGCGGAAGAGTTCAAAAGTTATCGCATAGTGACAGCGATCGCGATCGCCATCGATGTGATCAACCTCGCCTGGATCCTCGCCTTTTTGTGGCTACACGCAGTGAGATAAAGAGGTTCCCCATAATGAGCTATAGCCATGTCGATTGATTACTGGAAACATGACCCTATGAGCTCATTGTTGAATGGTGGGCGCGCAAGGCATCCCGCAACATACTTCTGGGAACTGCGGGTCTTCACCATCTGGTCGCTTCAGGACCGTAGGTATATCTGGGAAGATCGCTTGCTAGGGGTGGGATTCTTTTTCCGTAAGGCGGATGAACTCGCTCAGATCGCCTGGGTGGATGAAATTCCCGATTTCATCGGTTCATACCTAGATTTGATCGACCGGGATGACCTACACGAGCAGTTCACAGTCCATCCCCTCCCAATCCTCCCTTCAACGGCCGGATTGAGGGCTTGCTCAGAGACAATAGCTTTGCCACCCTGCCATACATGGCCATTTGATCAGGAATTAAAACCGCCGAGGATTGATCGTGCAACAGTGGTCCCCTTTTATGTTACCGTAGACAACGTCCAAGCGAAATAGCGCTGGTCGACCTCGTCTGGGTCCTGGCTACCTCGCGCTGCCAGGTTCGCCGTAGGTCAGTGCGAACACCGTATCCGTTAGCCAGCGCCGGAACCCTTCGTTGTCGCTGAACTGCTTAAAGAGTTCGGTGTCATCCTGCAGCAATGCGATCATAACGCGACCGAGCGCCTTGTCGTGCTCAATCCGTGCGTTCTGTTTGTCGGAATACTTGCGTGCGTTCTGGTAGGCGGTGTCGGCCGCCACACGTGCCGGAATCTCCTCGGTGATGAGTTTGCGCACCCGATCGGCGTCGGTCCAGGGGATATTGCCAAACTGATCGTTAAAAGCCTTGATGATGTTCGAGAGGCGGTCCAGCTCCGGTTCGGGCTTATATCCCCCGCCCCCCGCGGGCAGCGGTTCGATCTCCGCATCCGCATCGGCAAGCGCGATCCTCATGGTCGCCTGTTTCTCGACCCGGTAGCTGTCCATGTCGATCGCCTCGAGGATGCCCTTCGAAAGGTCCTCCTCTCTCGGCGCCGGCAATTTGGGCACCAGGAAGTTGAGGAAAATCGACAGCTTCTCCCACTCGGCGTTGGTGTAGGGGAGGATCGACGACAGAAAATTATACGTTCGCAGAAACGCCTTGGCCTTGCCTTTGAAGTCGACCTGACCGTCCTCGTCGAGGTGCTCCATGTAGGTGGTCACACAGGCGTCAAGGATCGGGTCGAGACGGTCGCGATCGGCGCCGTCCAGGTACAGCCGTACCAGTTCATCCACCTCTTCGGGCGCGTACACCTGGTACCCGTCGAGGTCGGCCTTGAGGTCGTGCAGCTTGTTCGGGTCGGTCTCGTCCGCGAGGATGGTCGTCCGGTAGTAGGGCTCGAAGGCCTTCCGGATCGTCTCCGGGTCGTTGACGAAATCGAGGACGAAGGTATCGTGCTTCTGCGGGTGGGCGCGGTTAAGGCGCGAAAGTGTCTGCACGGCCTTGACCCCGGAGAGCACCTTGTCCACGTACATTGTGTGCAGGAGTGGCTCGTCGTAGCCGGTCTGAAATTTGTCGGCGCAGATCAAAAACCGATACGGGTCCTCCCGGATCTTGTCGGCGATCTGGTTCGAGGGAAAGCCGTTGAGGATGGCTTCGGTGACCGGTTGCCCGCCGTACTCGTGCTCCCCCGAGAAGGCCACAATCGCCCGATAGGGGCTTTTGCGCTCGGCAAGGTACGCCTTAAAAGCATGGAAGTACTGGATGGCCCGCTCGATGCCGCCGGTCACCACCATGGCCCGCGCCCGGCCACCGATCTTGCCCTTGGCAATCACTTGCTCGTGAAAATGGTCCACCATGATCTCGGCCTTGAGCCGAATGGCGTGCTCGTGCCCCTCGACGAAGCGACGCAGCTTCTTCTGCGCCTTTTTGACGTCGAATTCCGGGTCGTCCTCAATCTTCTTGATGAGCTTATAGTAGCTGTTGACCGGTGTATAGTGGGCCAGCACATCCAGGATGAACCCTTCCTGAATGGCCTGTTTCATGGTGTAGCTATGAAACGGCCGGTGTTTGACCGTGCCGTCGGGCTGCGGGTCGGGTTCACCGAACATCTCGAGCGTCTTATTTTTCGGGGTGGCGGTAAAGGCGAAATAGCTGGCGTTCGGCAAAAGCTTCCGGGTCTCCATGAGCCGGTTGATCCGGTCCTCGAAGGTTTCCTCTTCATCCTCCGCGCCGGCTTCCGACAAAGCCATGCTCATTTTGGCCGAGGTACGGCCCCCCTGCCCCGAATGCGCCTCGTCGATGATGATGGCAAAATGGCGCCCGCGGTGCTCGCCGCCGATTTCGTCGAGGATGAACGGGAACTTCTGCAGCGTCGTGATGATGATCTTTTTGCTGCTCTCGATGAAGCGCCGCAGATCGCCGGAATGTTCGGCGTGCCCAACCGTAGCGCTCACCTGGGCAAACTGCTTGACCGTGTCCCGGATCTGCTGGTCCAGGATGCGCCGGTCGGTCACCACGATAATGGAATCGAAAATAGGCCTGCCGTCCCTCGCGAGACCGATCAACTGGTGGGCCAGCCAGGCGATGGAGTTGGACTTGCCGCTGCCGGCCGAATGCTGGATGAGATACCTCCGCCCTGCGCCATGCTCCCGGGCATCTGCAAGTAGCTTGCGCACCACGTCGAGCTGGTGATAACGCGGGAAAATCTGCTTGCGCGACTTCCTTCCGCTTTTTGGGTCCTTTTCCACGACGAGTTGCGCGTAGTTTTCGAGGATATCGGTCAGGCTCTCCCGGGTGAGAACCTCCCGCCAGAGATAATCGGTCTTGAGCCCCTGCGGATTGGGCGGATTGCCCGCGCCGTCGTTGTAGCCTTTGTTGAAAGGCAGAAACCACGACGCCTTGCCCGCAAGGTGCGTGCAGAACCACACCTCGTTGTCGTCCACCGCGAAGTGCGCCACGCAGCGGCCCAGCTCGAAGAGCTTTTCGCGCGGGTTGCGGTCGCGCCTGTACTGCTCGATGGCGTCATGCACCGTCTGTTTGGTCAGCCGGTTTTTGAGCTCGAAGGTGAAAACCGGCAGGCCGTTGATAAAGAGCACAAGATCCAGCGCCCGTTGCGTCTCGTCGCGGCTGTAGCGGAGCTGGCGCGTGACGGTAAAGCGGTTCTGGTCATACAGCGCTTGCGCCACCTCGTTTCCGGGGGAAGGCGTGCCGTAGAAGAGCTCAATGCGGTAAGGCCCGTGCTGGATGCCGCCTCTCAGCACGTCCACCACCCCGCGCTTGCTCACCTCGCCCTGAAGGCGCGCCAGAAACTTCCGCCGGGTGGGGCTGTCGTGATCCAGATCGAGCGCTTCGGCCACTTCGGGCTGGGTCGAGCGCAGAAAGGCCGCGAGCTGAACCAGATCGACGCAGTACTCCCGGTCGTAGTCGGCCGGGTCGCCGGGGAGCCAACCCACACCGCCGTAGGGTTCCGGCGTCTCGGCAACGACCGCCTGGGTAACGGCAGGCCGGGGCGCACAGTCACTGCCCGTCAGTGCCCGGCAGATCAACGTTTCGAGCCCGGCTTCGCTGGTGTCGGTGGGTTTCATGGTTCAGCCTCCTCCTTCAGTGTTTCCGTACCCCACAAAACGTCAAAGCTAGTCTTCTTTTTAGCGAAGTAACTAACTGTATTGCTCGAGATACTTCCACTTGCGTATAGTTGTGTATTTGCCCGTCGACATATAGGCTGTTTGACCCATGCTTTGGATGTGCCAAGATTCCTTCCGGTCATGTTTCCTTTTTCCAATATGCATTACCCAATATCCATTGCCATCAACAAGCCTCCATCGGAACGACCATATGGATCAAACGACGCTCGTTCGCCGTTATGGTCGGATAAAGTACAGTCTATGATTGGGTAATTTACTGACGAAATCGTATCTATCAGTTAGATAGAAATTCCGCAGGACGAAATCGACGAACCAGCGTGGGGTCAGCGGTGCCGAAACGGGAATGCGACAGCCTTTGACATCTCCCAAAGTGAGATGACACATGGGATGAACGACATCCCGAGCAGCCGTTTCATCGAAGTCGAATCGCAGAGGGAAAGGAACGATGCGTCTAGATACGATGTCGAGGAACAGTTCATCATGCAGGTACGATTCGGGGTCTTCCTGGAAAGGCCGAAGTTCAGGTGAAGGGTAGTATGCCAAGCGATGCCGGACGAGGCGCTCGTCTTCAAAGCGGTACATCAGTTGCAACAGTCCACCGTCGATCAGTTTTGCAGTATAAGAGCGCTTCTCCGAAAGTTCTTTATAGATTGCCGCGTAATCGATATCACCCATCGCAATCGACACATGCTCGGCGCCGGCGAAAGTAACCTCCCATACATTGTTCGGTGCAGGGCGCAGCACCGGAAAGTTCTGATCATCTGCGATCCCGCGCTCTATCAATGATGTGAGCAGTCCATCCAAGTCGCGCTTGATAGTCTCCGCCTTCTTAGGAGGCTTCATCATTTGCCACCTCCGAGCAGCTTAATCAGTTTTTGCTTGATTTCGGCATCCAAGTCATCCGGTGTGATTTCGCCTCGCTCCAAGGCATTTACTAACTCGCGAGCACCAGTCTGCCTTTGCTCTAAGCGCTGCTTTTCATGCGGCGATAGGTCGCGGTGCACGATCCTCAGTTTTTTAAGGACCTCATCGGTCGGGTACGTGAAGTCGAGTCTAAAGTTGCGTTGTTTTAAACGCTCGAACTCGCGAATAAGATTAGCCATCCCCAGCCCGTAGCCGATTACCCGTACCCAGGCTTTGCTGCGGGTGATGGCAGTAAACAAGCGATTACGTATGCTGGCCAACCCCACCCCAGTGCCATCGCAGTCTTGCGCATTGACCACATAGACCATGCCCGCCTCGTTACCTTTGGCCCGGTAAATACTG
>Ga0066871_100550_pt1 | contig 20475 bp, 19 predicted proteins | sample CeladaPassage60B_FD_62209 | JGI IMG/M metagenome (GOLD analysis project Ga0066871, IMG submission 62209) | Cellulose-adapted microbial communities from the Joint BioEnergy Institute, USA - Passage3 60B | ecosystem: Engineered > Bioreactor > Continuous culture > Unclassified | place: USA...
GCCGGAACGTCCGCTCAATGAATCCCAATGAATCGGGATGAGTTCGGCCCGATCATGGATACGTCATGTTGTTGGAACAACCAGAGAGAACGATGGGAGTGGAAAAGAATGGGGAAATATTTTGGCACCGATGGCGTACGTGGTGTGGCGAACCGGGATCTGACGCCGGAGCTTGCGTTTCGGATCGGCCGCGCAGAAGGAAATCTGGCTGCGGCTCGCGCTTCCGGGCGGCCGAAAGTCCTGATCGGCCGGGATACGCGGATCTCGGGGGAGATGCTGGAGGCGGCGCTCACCGCTGGCCTGCTTTCGGCTGGGGCAGATGTATACCGGCTCGGCATCATCAGCACCCCGGGAGTGGCCTGGTTGACAAAAACGCTGCAGGCAGATGCCGGCATCATGATCACCGCCTCGCACAACCCGGTGGAAGACAACGGGATCAAAATTTTTGGCCCGGACGGGTTCAAGCTGACCGATGAGGAAGAGGAACAGATCGAGCGCCTGCTGGATGAGCCGGAGGACAAGCTGCCGCGCCCGGTCGGCGGCGGGGTGGGGCGTCTCCTGGATGCAGCGGAAAAAGCCGAGGATTATCTGAATCACTTGTCGGGGACCATCCAAGGAGACTTGCAGGGACTCAAAGTGGTTCTGGATTGTGCCCACGGGGCCGCCTCCTATCATGCGCCGCGCCTGTTTCGCCGGTTGGGGGCCGAGGTGTGGGTCATTGGCGCTGAGCCGGACGGCATCAATATCAATGATGGCGTGGGCTCCACGCACCCCTCCCGTTTGCAGGAAGAGGTGAAAAGACAGCGGGCGGATGTGGGGCTGGCTTTTGACGGCGATGCGGACCGGCTGATTGCCGTAGACGAAGAAGGGCAGATTGTGGATGGCGACTACATCATGTGCATTCTGGCCCGGTCGTTGAAAGAACAGGGACGCCTGGCGAAAAACACCCTGGTCACCACCGTGATGAGCAATATCGGTCTGTACCAGGCGATGCGTGAGCTGGGGATAGACACCGAACAAACGGCGGTGGGTGACCGTTATGTGCTGGAAAAGATGCTTGAGGGAGGATTTGTCATTGGCGGTGAACAATCCGGACACGTGATCCTGCTGGATTATAACACGACCGGCGATGGCATGCTGACCGCCCTGCAACTGGTACAGGTGATCAGGCAAAGCGGGAAAACGCTCGGGCAGCTCAAGCAGGTCATGCGGAAATTCCCGCAAGTGCTGCACAACGTGCGTCTGAAGAGGGCAGAAGCCAAAACCTCCTGGCAGCAGCATCCGGCGATCATGGAAGCGATTGGTGAGCTGGAACGGCGATTGGGCGATGCAGGCCGTGTGCTGGTTCGCCCATCCGGAACGGAGCCGCTGTTGCGGATCATGGCGGAGGGGCCCGATGAAGCGCTCCTGCGCCAGCATATCCTGCGCATCGCGGAGATCGTCGATCGGGAATTGAACCAATAAATTGATTGACACGGCGAATCACTGTCTGACAGCCGATGCAGATCCGGGCATTTGTCCTGTTTTCTGCTCGGCTGTTTCTATTTATTCCACGATCCTCCTTTTTCTTTTCATTTCAAAATTCATGGACGACAGCCGGGATGGGTGCCATTCATGCAATATCAATTCCTCTCTCGCTGGACAAACTTTACAAATCATTTAACCTGGCTTTAAAAAGGGTTAATATGTGCGGGATAAACTTTGAAGTAGATAATGACATGTTAGATTTACAATGTTAAGCGAGAGGAGAGTGCAGATGAAACTTATTTTAATGGGGGATTTGCATTTTCCCGAATTGGATGAGACGATACCCGGACTGGTAGATGCTCGGGATGGTTTTTATCAAACATTTTTGGGACGTTTTTTAGAAATAGACGCGGATGCTCATATCTCACTTGGTGATTTGACAAATTACGGCACGCCTCTGGAGTTGAAGGAAGTGTATGAGATATTAAAGAGCAGGGACAGGAATTTTTATCATGTCTTAGGAAATCATGATCTCTACGCTCAACCCAGAAAAGAGGTGCTCAAAATGACGGGGCAGGCACGCTATCATGTCATTGACACGGATCGCGCCGTGCTTGCCTTTTTGGATACCGCCAAGGAGATGGATTATGAGGATTGGGGAGGCTGGGTGGATGAAGAACAGCTGCAGTGGTTTGAAGAGGTGGTCAAGGCATCCGGTTCAAAGCCACTGTTGGTTTTTGCACATCATCCCGTATACAACACGACAAAAAGATCGGAGATTGATAAAGGCTCCATCCATCCGAGCATTGATATGTGGCGTATTTTACGGCAAAAAGAGGGTGTTGGCATCTATTTCAACGGACACACGCATGTAGACTCGATTGTCAAGCAGGATAATTGGACTTTTGTACAGCTTTCGGCATGCCTTGATCAGCCTGCCTTCCGAGTGGTGGAAATGGGGCAGAATGAGGTTCGTATTTCTGCCGTTGACGTGACGGATGCGGACGTTTTGAAGAATGCGCCGATCGTTTTCAATCATATGAATCACTTTACACATAACCCTTTGGCGCGCGGGGAAGCATCCGACCGTGAATGCAGCGTCCCAATTCGATGAATTGTATCGGGCCATCTTTCCATTGCGGCTCAGTGAGCCGCCATTTTTATTTCATGCGAGACTTATTTAAATAAAATTTACAACGACTTAATACCCGGTTAATAATGATTCTTTATGCTTAATGTGGCATTGCAGGATACGCTGTGAAGATTTCGAGGGTAATTGCCAAAAAACAAAAGGTTAAGGAGGAAGTCCATGTTCAAGAAGCTGGGAACGTTCACCCTCGCACTGATCATGATTTCTTCTCTTGCCGCGTGCAGTACAAACAGTACGAGCGGTGTTTCTTCTTCGTCAGCCGATGGCAACGGAAAAGACAAGATCGTCATTAAGTACTGGTACGCCTGGGGCGGCAAAATTCAGGAAGCCAAACAAAACCTGGTCAAACAGTTCAACCAATCCCAGGATCGCATTGAAGTGATTGCTGAGTATCAAGGGACCTACGATGATCTTCATGCCAAGGCCCAAGCGGCATTTGCCGCAAAAAATGCCCCGGCGGTGATGGATCTCGAGATTGCCTCCACCGGCATTTTTGCCCGCTCCGGCATGTTGGAAGATCTGACGCCGTTTGCTGAACGGGACAAGGAAGAGGTCAAGATTGACGATTTTCATCCTGGGCTCATGGGGAACTCCTACGTAGATGGAAAACTTTACGGCCTGCCTTTTATGCGCAGTACCCCGATTCTCTATAAAAATGTCACCATGCTCAAAGAGGCTGGCTTGGATCCTGCCGGGCCGAAAACCTGGGAGGAATTTGAACAGTACGCCCGCAAGCTGAAGGAAAAAGGCAAACTGGCCATGACCATGCCTGCCGATATCTGGTTTTATGAGGCTTTTGTCGCGCAGAGTGGCGGACAAATGTTGTCTGAGGACGGCAAAACGGCAGCCTTCAATTCACCGGAAGGCGTTGCGCCTGTCGAGTTCATGAAGCGATTGGCCAGCGAAGGGCTGATCAAGATTCCGACCGGCGATGAGGCTGGAGAAATGGCAAATAAAGACTGGGCAAACCAAATCTCAGCCATGAAGTTCGGTTCGACTGCGAACGTTGCTGAGAGCATGGAAATTGCGAAAGGGAACGGGTTTGACATGATGACTGCGTTTATGCCTGCCAATAAATCGTATGGCGTCCCGACTGGCGGTTGCCATTTGGTGATGCTGGCCGGTCTTGGTGAAAAAGAAAAAGAAGCAGCCTGGGAATTTATTAAGTGGATGACGGCAAAAGAACAAACCATTTACCAACATAAAAACACCGGATATCTGCCCACCCGTATTTCGGCCATCGAAAGCGATGAATTACAAGCCCTTTATAAAGAATACCCGCAGTACAAAGTGGCGATTGACCAACTGGAGTACGCCCGGCCCCGGCCGATGGCAGATGCGTACCCAGAAGTGACGAAGATTCTCAAGCAAGCGATTGAGAAGGCCATCCTCGATCCGAAGGTGTCGCCGCACGATGCGTTGAACGAAGCGGCTGAGAAAGCAAACAAACTTTTGAGTAAGTAACGTGACCGAAGCCAGGGGTGGTGAAGCGCGTGACCGAGTGGCTGTCTGAGATTAAAGTGATCATCTTTGATATGGATGGAACGCTTTATCAGGAAGACACCTTTATGGATCGGTATATCCGCTATCTGTTGGAAGGAACCGAATGGGAAGCGGAAACGGATGCGTCTGTCGCCGAAGCAAGAAAGATCTTGTACGGGCAGCATCCCGTCAAATTCGGACATTTCTATCATAAGCAGGATGACTTGGTATTGGTCCAAGAGGCTGGAAAGTTTGTCCAAGCATTCACCTGGGAGGGGGGTGTGTTGGAGGGACAGGTGTTCGCAGAACGCTACGGACAGCTGTCCCTCGGTGACCCCTGCCATCAATACATTGGTGACCCCTGGGGGATTGTCGGGGTCATCGGGCTAAAATACGACATTCCAGAAGATAAGAGGATAGCGGCTTTTGATCGGGTTCGCCAAGAGATGCTTTTTGAACCCTATCAATTTGACTGTCATTCGGAACTGTTCCAAGCGATTCAGCAATTAGATGGCGTGAAGAAAGTCTTGATGACCAATAGCAGCGTTGAATCAGGGATCCAGTTTTTGCAATATATGCAGATTCTCCATCACTTTGATGAAATCTATTGCGATGCGGGCAAACCGGCTGGCATGCGAAGGTATCTGGAATCACTCATGGAAGGAGGATATCATCCGCGCGAAATCCTGTCAGTCGGAGATAACCCGTGGAACGATCTCTATCCGGTCAAACAATGGGGTGGCAGAACCTGCTTTATTTCCCCGTATCCAAGTGTTGATGACCAGTCATGGGATTTGCGCCTGCGCTACCTGGATGAGCTGGCCGCACTGATGCGTGCCATGCAGAAACCAAGGACGGAGGCCATCCATCTGTAAAGCTGATGGATTGAAAAAGGACCAAGCATGTCATTGAGGAGGGATGAAGGCGTGGCCAAGATTGAGTTGAAAAACGTGACCAAAGCGTTTAAAAACGAAGTGGTGATCCAGGAAATGAATCTTACCATCCAGGATGGTTCGTTTACGGTGCTCGTGGGGCCGTCCGGATGCGGCAAATCCACCACGCTGCGGATGATTGCAGGTCTTGAGAAGCAGACCAGCGGGGATATCTGGATCGGCGACAAGTGTGTGAATGATACGCCGCCCGGAATGCGCGATGTGGCCATGGTATTTCAAAACTATGCCCTCTACCCGACCATGACTGTTCGCGAAAATATTGAATTCGGGCTGAAAAACAGAAAGGTGCCGAAAAAGGAAAGGGAAGCATTGGTCAAGGATATCTGCGAAATTGTGGGCTTGACGCCTTACCTCGACAAGAAACCGCATGCGTTGTCGGGGGGCCAGCGGCAACGGGTGGCACTTGCCCGGGCGATGGTCAAAAAACCGAAGGTGTTTATTTTCGATGAGCCGCTTTCCAACCTGGATGCCAAATTACGCAATCAAATGCGGACTGAGCTGATACAGCTTCATCAAAGGCTGGGCACCACCTTTGTCTATGTGACTCATGACCAGGTGGAGGCCATGTCCATGGGGGATCAGATTGTGGTGATGAACAAGGGAAAGATCCAGCAGGTGGACGCGCCGATGAAGTTGTACCATGATCCGGAAAATCTGTTTACGGCCCAGTTTATCGGTACGCCTGCGATGAACATCTTCCACTTCCGCGAGGTGGAAGGCTTGCATGTCGAAACGGAGGTTGAGATTGGCTATTTCGGCTTCCGTCCAGAACATGCGCTGCTGCATCCCGGTTATTATACAGAGGGGTTGGCCGTCGAAGGGGAAATCCTGACCCGCGAGAGCCTGGGGGCGGAAAATATTTATCAGGTCAAAGCAAAAATGGGAACATTTTTTGTGAAGAACTTCCTCGCCCCTTTGGAGCAGAAAAAACATGTCCGGGTGGTCGTTCCCTACGAGCATCTCTATTATTTTGCTCCCGATGGACAGCGAATTCGCGGCATTGAAGTCCGGGCAAGGAGCCTTGTCGCCGGAGGCGCGTAGGGAGGTGCGCGGCAAATGGCACTGTGGGAAAAACTCCGCCCCTATGCGATGGTCGCTCCGGCTATCCTTGTCTTCTCGTTGTTTTTCATCTATCCCATCTTTTACATGATCTACCTCAGCTTGTTTGAATGGAATTTCATCAGCCCCGTGAAAACGTTTGTCGGTTTGCAAAACTTTATCGATCTGTTTCAAGACGAAGAATTCCTTCAGGTATTAAAGAATTCGTTTATCTACACCTTTTTGACGGTGACACTCACCATTGGCATATCGTTATTTCTCGCCCTCTGGTTAAACCGTACCGGGATCATTTACGGGATTGTGCAAGGCGCGATTTTCAGCCCGCATATCATTTCATTGGTCTCCATCTCCCTGTTGTGGAGCTGGCTGATGGATCCCGAGTACGGCCTTTTGAACTGGGTGATTGGCTTGTTCGGTTTTGGTAAGTTGCAGTGGCTGTCCCATCCCGACACGGCCTTGATTTCATTGGTGATTGTTGCCGTATGGAAGGGTGTCGGCTTTAACACACTGGTTTTTATCGCAGGCTTGCAGAGCATTCCAAAGGATATTTACGAGGCGGCCGCTCTCGACCAGTCCAAACCTTGGACGACGTTTTACAAGATTACATTGCCCATGCTTTCGCCGACGATCTTTTTCCTGGTGATCATCTGCATGCTCAATTCCTTTCAGGTATTCGAGACGATTTACATCATGACCCAGGGAGGGCCTGTCAATTCCACCAATACGCTTGTTTACTATATTTATCAGTATGGTTTCCAGTTCTTTAAAATCGGCTATGCTTCCGCTGCCGGGGTGATCCTGCTGATCATCCTTGCTATATTGACCATCCTTTATTTTCGGCTTCTCTCAAGACGCGTCCATTATGGCTAAGCATGTGGATGATGGAACAAGCATTTATTATAGTCGGAAAAGGTGATGCCGTTGAAATCTGCTGATCAGCTTGCTCCCGAACGCGGTTCGGATTGGCTGCCGCCGGTTGCCACTTTGAACAGCGTGAAGGTGGCGCGATTTGTCATTCGGGTGATCAACGGGATCGGTTTGACGCTGTTGGTACTCATTTTTGCCCTGCCGTTTGCCTGGATGATCTCGACGTCATTTAAAACGCTGCCGGAAACGATGGTTTTTCCGCCCAAATGGCTGCCAGAAAACCTTGTCTGGGAAAATTTTGTCAGGGCGTGGAATACCGGCCCCTTCCTGCATTACTTTATGAACAGTGTGATTGTTGCTGTCGGTATCCTTTGTTTGCAGATGCTGACGGTCATTCCTGCTGCCTATGCGTTTGCGCGTTACCAATTCAGGGGATCCGGGTTTCTGTTCGGCATGACCATGATTACGCTGATGATTCCGGCGCAATTGATTTTCCTTCCTGTGTATTTGCAAATGAGCGCGTGGAAGTTGCTGGACACATACTTTGCCCTTATCCTGCCATTTGCTTCGAGCGCATTCGGGATTTTTCTCCTGCGGCAATCGTTCAAACAGGTGCCGGAGGAGCTGATCGAAGCAGCCAGACTGGACAACGCCAAAGAGTGGCAGATCATCCTGAAAATCATGGTTCCAATGGCAAAACCGGTCCTTGTGACGTTTGCGATGTTCAGCTTTATCGCCCACTGGAACGATTACTTCTGGCCGCTCGTGATGACCACCAACGATACCGTCAGAACACTTCCGTTGGGGATCGCCCAGATTCGCCATGTGGAAGGGATTGTCACCTGGAATGTCCTGATGGCGGGAAATATGATTCTGGTCATGCCCATCCTGATCGTGTTCTTTCTCGCACAGCGGCAGATCATTCGCGCCTTCGTCTATAACGGCGTAAAATGAGCGGCCTGCATTATGATGAATGAATGATATTCACATAACCTTTTCCAGCTAAAACCCGCGCATCATCATATCCGGGCTGAACTCAGGATGTATCCTGATTCGTCCCGGCTTTTTTGTTTGCCCGGTCTTAAGTCGGGGTAAAAAACCTACTTTGGCAGAGGTGTTAATTTTGTCATTCTTGTTTTATTATAAAATCGTATTGCCATATAGAATTTCCATTTTTTAGGAGGAATGTGGATGTCCATTCTTGAGGTAAAAGATCTTCGCAAAACGTTTGGTTCTGTCGTGGCGGTTGACAGGATCAGCTTCACTGTGGAAGAGGGGGAGATCTTCACGATCATCGGCCCCAACGGTGCCGGCAAAACCACCACATTGGAGATGATTGAAGGATTGCAGGCGCCCGATCAGGGTGAGATTTCCATTAAAGGCATGGGATGGAAGCGCGACGGTGAGAAAATCAAGCAGATTATCGGCGTGCAACCCCAAACGAGCGCGCTGTTTGACAAGTTGACCGTCTATGAGAATCTGGACGTATTTTCCAGTTTCTATCATAAAACGCGGCCCGTGCCTGAGATCATCGAATTGATCAACCTGCAAGATCACCGCAATAAATGGGTCCAGAACCTCTCGGGCGGCCAAAAACAGAGGCTGGCCATCGGGCTTGCACTGGTCAACGATCCGGACATTCTCTTTTTTGATGAGCCGACGACGGGACTGGATCCACAAGCGCGCATCAATATCTGGGACATCATCTTAAAACTGAAGGAATTGGGGAAAACGGTGATTCTTACCACGCATTACATGGAAGAAGCGGAGAAATTAAGCGATCGCGTCTGTATCGTCGACCAGGGGCGGGTCGTCGCTTTGGACACGCCCAAGAAACTGATTGATCAATTGAGCAAGGAACGGGAAATTCAACTCGCTTTTACAGACCCTGCGCAAAATGAGGCGATGGCGGCATTGATCAAAACGCTGCCAAAGGTAAGCAATGCAAATGTCGAAGAGAATCGTGTCCATGTTTGGACCGAGCGCCCCGAGGAGACATTATATCATTTATTTCAATATACGGCCGAGAATCACATTGAAGTGGAGCAGGTGAGCATCAAGGATCTGAGTTTGGAAGATGTGTTTATTGCCTTGACGGGCAAGGAATGGAGGGATTAGGGGTATGCGGCAGCTGATGAAGTTGTTTGAAGCAGAGCTGAAGTCCACCCTGCGTGAGAAAGCGGTCTGGTTTTGGCTGATTTTCTTTCCCGTCATCTTGTTTGTCATTTTTACAGTCATTATAGGCGGGGCAAACGAGGAGTCCGATTTTGAAGCCAAAGTGGTCACGGTGATTGAAAAGCCAAGTCAAGCAGCGGATCAATTGAACGCGATATTGCACGACATCGACGTGTTCAAATGGGCCGAAGACGAGCCGGTATCACTGGAGACGGCAAGAGAACTGGTAAAGGACCGTAAAGTGGATGCGGCGATCGTTTTGCCGGCAGGGAATGAATCAGAAAAAGTGGTTCTATTGATGAATAAAGAGAAAGAGAATTCAGCAACGGCCCAAGCCCTTAGCGGCATTCTAGCCAGGGTTCTTGAAGAGATGAATTACCGTTTGGCCAACGCAACACCCACGTTTGCGCTTGCAACCGAATATCTCTCTTCCGGCGGTAACCAAATCAAATTTGTGGATTTCCTGATGACAGGTATGTTGGCCTTGGGTCTTGCGCAATCAGGACTTTTCGGACAGATGGGGCTGGTGGAGTACCGCCGGAATGGATTGCAGAAGCGGCTGATGTTGACTCCCATCAAAATGCATTTGTTTGGCATCGGCCACATCATGGTTCACTTGATTCTTGGCGTCATTCAGGTGATCGTGATTACATTGATTGGCGTGCTGCTTTTTAAGGTCAATCTGAACATCGACTTTCTCGCTTTTATCATCGTCTTCGCAGTTGGTGTCATCGCATTCAACGCGATGGGGTATATGCTTGCCTCATTCAGCAAAACGCAGGAAAGCTACTCTGGGCTTGCCAACATAGCCTCTTTTTTGATGATGTTTATCAGCGGCGTGTTCTTTGACGTCGCCATGCTGCCCGACTATATTCGCCCCGTTTCCAACGTCATACCGCTTACTTATTTTGTCAGCGGGATTCGTGACAGCATGGTTTACGGCCTGGGAGTGACGCATGCACCGTTTTGGATCAATATTGCCGTATTGGCTGCATGGGGATTGGCGGCATTTATCATTGGGACGATGTTCAGCAAAAGGCGGACTTAACCATCCTGAAACATGTTCAACATTTCGCTCCTTAGCAGATGTCAACCCCTTCGTTGTTGCCATTGCTGGCTGCATTCGAAGGGGATTTGATTGCTAAGGGAGGTTTTAAGTTGTAAGCGATGGAACTACATGGGTAAATACAACATCGATCATCTCGAAATCATCGGTATTGACCCCAATCCGCAGTTTGACCTGAAGACATTTTACCTGCGACTGGCCGGACAGTTATCCAGCCTGCAGCCCTAGATATTTTTGAGCCATACAACAAGTTCTGTTCAAAATTGTGTTCAAGCATGTGGAGATCTTTTGATCTGGGACAGGGTGTACGGATGATACCCGTATATCCTGCCTTTTTATTTGAAAAAGAAGCAAACATATATTCTGTGACATACTGTTGTCAGAATACCTAGGGTATCATGCGGATAGCATAAAAATTTGTTTGTTGGGGGGAGGCACATTGCGGCTTGCTGCACTGATTTTAGGCATTATTGGGGGCATTGCCGGGTTTGGCGGCGCACTTTTTGCACTGACAATTGGAGGGTTGGACGCGGCGTTTTCCGGATCAGGAACCAGTCCTGTCATTGGGTTGGGCGTAGCGGCTGTTTTATTCAGCCTGATTGGCCTGGTAGGCGGCGCGCTTGCATTAAAAAAACCAAAGGCTGCGGGGAAACGGTGACGCCTGAGAAAGTTGATTCAAACACGTCATCTCAAGAAAAAGAGGATGCAAACCCGACGGCGCAAGATGCGGAAAATCAGAAACCTCCGGCGCCACAAACCTTTGCGGTTGGAGAGCAAATCAAGATGGGTGACCTTGTTTTTGTGGTGAACAGTGTGCGCGACAGCGAGGGAGATCAATTCATCAAACCGCAACAGGGTCATGTCTACAAGATGGTCGATGTGACGCTTGAGAATGTCGGAAATGAATCAGACGTGATTAGCTCATTAATGATGTTTTCGCTGAGCGATGCAGACGGATATAAGTATAACGTGACCATTGGACCCGAGACAAAAGGAAGTTTGGATGGTGAATTGCAACCAGGCAGGAAGATGCGTGGCGAACTCACATTCGAAGTGCCGAAAGATGCGAAAGGGCTAGAGTTGCTGTTTGAACCAAATGTTTTTGGGTTTGGTCAGGCGATTGTCAAGCTCCATTGACAGCGTTGAGCAAGGCGGGTTCGGGCTGTAGAAAGTGGGTGCCAATCGGGAATCGTTCGTTTCGAAGTCGAGTTGATCTCAGGTATTGCTCCTGATGCGGCTCGGCTTTTCGTTTGGTTTTAGACGGAGTAAAAATGGTTTTGGTGCAGGGTTACCAATCAGTGATATACTGATGTGGAAAAATCCATGAGGAATTGCATTGCTTCACTTTGACCCATCCTCGCATCCTGAAAAAAATAAACGGTGAGTAAATGGAACACTCCCGCCACCTGCGTTACCGCTTTGAAGAGGGGCTTCTTGGAAATGAATGATAAAATACGTCCGGTTTGGGAGGAACACCATGGCAACCGTCGATGACTTTTTAAAGTTGGATATTCGCGTTGGAACAATCGTCAAAGCAGAGCGCTTTCCTGAAGCGAGGAAGCCGGCGATCAAACTGGAAATCGATTTTGGTGAATTGGGTGTGAAGACATCTTCCGCTCAAATTACGCGCAGGTATCAGCCGGAGACGCTTGTGGGCCGTCAGGTGGTTGCGGTTGTCAACTTCCCACCAAGGCGCATCGCGGGCTTTTGCTCTGAAGTGCTTGTCCTTGGCGGCGTGCCGGAAGAAGGAGATGTTGTGTTGCTAAAACCTGATGAACCTGTCCCCAACGGCACACCGATTGCTTGAGGAGGATGCCGTCTGCAGCTTTCATGCTGCACCTGATGGGCTGCTTGCGCCGGTTGACGGCCAGGCGGCTCAGCTTTTCTTCAGGATGCTTAAGACATTTTGTACATATTCGGCGTTTCGCGGATAGGCAAACAACACGCCGTCGGCGTAGTGCCGGGCCACCTGGGTGGCCTTTGCCAGCTTATGCGGGTCCAGGTCACAAGCGTACAATTCGATGAGGAACGGTTTTTTCAACATGTCTCGAAAGCCCCATGCCAAGGTTTCCAGCCAATAGGTGACACTGTAATGAAGATCGTAGACCGGTATGACGAAGCAGTCGACATACTTGCTCACCGCATCGATGTCCACGCCGAACCTGTGGTAATGGTGATCTTTTAAAGGATCGGGATAGAGCGTCATATAGAGCCTGTTCTTTGTCGCTTCCCGGCAGGATCGCACAAAATCGGTGATCACAGATGCCCGCCATGCCTCCCAATCCTCCAGCCGGGATTGCTTCCATTTCTCTTGGCAAATGGTGCACCAACAGAACCCCTCGCGCGGAAACCCCACAACGTCCAGCCTCACTTCTCCTTGCCGATCCGCTTCTTTGACGATGCGCAACAACATTTCTTTCCACTCGTCCCTGGATGGACAGAGACAATCCCAGTCGAAGTATTTTTCCTTTCGCGTGGCTTTCATCCCGTCTTTGGACACCGCGACAAAATCAGGATGCTCCTTAATCCATTGGTTATCCGAAAAACAGCTGACCATGCTCACGGTGCCTGGTATGGGCGTGCGGTGAACGCCTAATACATCTTTAATTTCATACATGATGACAGAAAGATCATTGGCCTGCTGGACCAGCTCGGGATTGCTCGTCACAATGCCGTACGTATTTTTCGCTTGCATATCAACACCCCTATCCAGGTCATAGCAACAGTGTAGCACAAAATTTTCATTTGCCTAAAGAAATCTGTGGTTGCTGCCCGGAGCAGACGGCATCGATCCGGACTTTCGACCAGGATAAAAACTGTTCTGCGGTCGATATTCATCGAAGGGTGCCGCTTATATACTTTATCTGGATATCGTTGCTTGAAAATGGTTCCAGACATTCGCATTGGGATGAAAACTTCATGATGCCGATGCGGAAGCCGTTTGTAGAAAGAATGGTATCACAGTTTGGGTTAGGCCGTGGGAGTGTCCGGCGCGACGTTCAAGAAAAATGCGAGCCATGAAGGACTCGCATTTTTTGCCCATTATTTTTTTGCTTCATTGAGCTTTTGATAGATCTTATCGGCCACAAGCAGGCCGACGGCGTCATTTTGCGCCCAAATCCGGTCCCAGTAGCTGAGAGGAACGGGGCGGGGTCCCACAAAAGGGGAAATTTCCAGGGTCAGAGCCGGTTTTCTTTGTTCCAGGATGAACCAGTCTGTGAATCCGCCGCCACTTAAACTTTGTCTCAAATTTACAATCTTATAGCCCGTTTTGGCTGCCACACTGTTTGCCAATGGGCGGGTGAGCGGCTCGATGTCTAAACGCGTATAAATCAATTCTCCTGAAGAATGGTAAGCGATGGCTGCTTGAATGTTCCGGCTCAAAGTAAAGTTGTACAATGCGCGTGATTCCGGTTCACTGAGCGGTTTGGGCCCCTTGTAATTTTCCGGAGCCGCTCTGCCCGGGTCGGCTGTAATGGTATTCCAGAGGGCAGGATATTGGCGGTTCAGGTCGACGCCCCGGATGTTGGCTTTCCAACCTGAAAAGTTTGTGCTGTTTTTGTTTAAGGCGAGGACCAGGCTGGGATTTTTGGCGCTGCGATGCCCTTTTTGTACCAACGTGACCCCGTCAGGATTCACCATCGGAACAAACCAAATGCTTGTGCGATCCAGCACTGTCTGCACATTGTAACCGCCGATGCTTTTTCCGGCGTGATAAGCGTAAGCATATTCATCGAGCATTTTCATCACGAGATTCGTCGTCATGTGCTCACGCGCATGATGCGCCGCATTGATCAGGATTTCCGTTGGTCCTGTTCCCAGTTTCACAGCATAAAGGTTCCGGCCGTCCACTGATTTTCCGATGATCCGGGTTTCAATGAGCGCGGGATACATCGCTTCCAGAAACCCGATGTCAATGATCATCTGTTCATAGGTATAGGTTTGACGTGGATTGACGACAAGCCTGGGGAGAATTTCCGTAGCATTCTTATGGATATAGCCGATTCGTCCGGATACATCAATCCGCCACCAGGCACCGTAGCTGCTGATAATCGGGTACGTTTGTCCTTGTTCAAGCGAAGCGAACGGCACCAACTGACCTGATGTGTTGTCGTATACGACCGCTTTTTGGATAACGCTGAACTCCACCGACGAAGGACTTTGGCCGGTATTGATGTTTTTCAGGTTATGGCTGAATACGGGCTGCGTTGCTCCTTTGTGGACATAAGCTTTTCCTTTTCCGAACTTGATTTCGTGCCAATTTCCATAATCCCGGATACGCGGGTAGACTTGCCCCTGATACAGTTCTCCCACTTTTACAAGCGCGCCTGAACGGTTTTCATAGACAGGCGCATTTTCTGCGATCACTGTAAAGAAACGGTCTGTTGGGTTGAAATCAAGCTTGACCAGACTTTTAAGGACATAGCCGATTCTTCCGGCCACATCCACCCGCCACCAGCCGCCGTAATCGCTAAGAATCGGATATCTTACGCCAGCCTGAATGACGGCAAACGGGGTGAGGGTGTCCGACGCTTTGTTATCGTATACGATCGCATCTTGCAGCGTGACGAAATGCCGTCCCGAAGGAGTAAAACGCCCATTGTTCAGATCTTTCAGCACGCTGCCGTCGGCCGGTCTTGTCGCTCCCTGCCACACATAGCCTTTCCGGTCGCCGAATTGGATTTCGTGCCAGTTGCCATATTGGCGAATGCGCGGGTATACCTCTCCCTGAAGCAATTCTCCCATCTTGACCAAGGATCCGCTGCTGTTGTCATATACAGCCACCCTGTCCTCAACCACTTCAAAGAAACGGTCTTGTTGCGCAAACGAGGGTGATATTTTCTCTTTCGTGCTTTCGTTCGGCTTTGGCCCTTGTTCTTTTTCAGTTGTCTCCTCCGGCTCTCCGGAAAGGTCATGTTCCTTGAGCAGATCCGTCTTTTCTATGTTGAGCAAGCGGTTTCCCAAAACGATGCGGTAAGACCGCTCATCTTTGTCCACATAAGGATACGACGTGCCTCCATAGAATACGGCAACAAGATCCCCTGATTCCGGCTCGCTGATTTCCACATCATCTTGAACCAAAATCCAGCCTTTGGCGCCAACGTCGTCCTCAACCCATGCCGTGTCGTTTTGTTCATCCCAATCAATGATTTCCACATCTTCCTTTGGAACATAAGCCAGCGTCTGGCCCCACTGAAAGTAGATGCGTTCTTGATCCATTTTCTTAAAACGCAAGTACGCATCTTGTTTGAGCAGGCCCAACGCGCGTTCTTGTTCTGCATCCGTGATCTCCGTGTCACGTACGACTTTGAAATAAGAGGGATGAGTCGGCACTGATCCATCAGCTGCGGGCGCATGATTGGATGCAGCGGCCTCCAAGGGGATGTGAAAGAGCGTGGAAAGAAGCGTCAGCACGAGAAACAAAGCGAAAATCGACTTTAGCGTTTTCAATTCCTTTCAATCCTCTCCCTGAATGAAGCTAGAAAACTTTTCTAATAAGACATGACTATTATATTACCATAGATCGCATGCTGACATGAATGAAACAAAAATAAGAAAAATCCCCCTACATCATAAAAACCGCCTCGCTTGATTCGCTCGGCGGCTGGACATGCTCCCGTTCGTTCAACATCGATTTTTTTCTTTAGCTGATTTCGTACATTTGGATATCACCCGGCTGAAGGCAGCGCCGAATTTCTTCCGCCAGGGTCCTTGCAGTCCGATCGCACCATACCACCTGCTTCCAGCCCATGGCTCTGGCCCGGGCAGCCGTCTCCTCGCCAAAACAAAGAAGCGGCCGCTCCTGCCATCCCGTCCCCGCGAACTGAGCCAAGCCTTCCAGATGATAGGGGTCATTTGCCGCCAGCCAGTCGAACGTTCTGGCCTGCAGAAGCGGGGCCGCAGGGTGGGCGTCGATCCAGGCCAGCCGGCCGGCGGTAGCCGTGCGCCAAATCACTCCATCCGGGTACGTGACGCTCCCGTATGGGCCACGACTCAGGCACAGCACCCGGTCTCCTGGCGCAAGCGGCAGGTTTCGGTAAACAGCGGCGGGCGGTTCGTTTGCAGCAAACCGTCGCTCCACCGGCAATCCCCGGCTCTCGAGGGCTTCGGCAGTTGCTTCGCCCAGTGCGGCAATCCGCGCTTGGATGCGGCGGATGTCGAACCGTTGCTCACGGAGCGTGCGGAAGAAGAAATCCGCCTGCCGCTCGTCGCCAAACACCAGCCAACGGCATCTCTCCAACTCATCGGTCAGCCCAAGCGCATCGTCATCCGCCAATGCGGTTTGCGCGGCGACGGGCACCGGCAGAACGTCGGCTCCGAGCGACTCCAACACAGCCGCCAGATTCTCCCCCTGTTCCAACGGATCGCTTGCCGCGACGGCTACCGTCAGTCCGAACAGCGGTTTGCTCTCGTACCAATCGAGAGCATCACGCAACCTGACCACCTCGCCAATCACGATGATCGCCGGAGCGGAAAACTTCGCCTCCATCGCCTGCCGGTCGATGGTGGCCAGCTCGCCGACCAGCGTCTGCTGTTCACGCAGCGTGCCCCAGCGCACCAGCGCCACCGGCGTGTCCGCCGCCATGCCATGTGTGAGCAACCGTTCCCGGATGTATGGAAGATTTTTCACTCCCATATAAATCACCAAGGTCTTGACGGCAGCCATTGCCGCCCAATCTATCTCCATGCCCGCGTTTTGCTCGCACAGATGGCCGGTGAGAAACACGACGGCCGAATTGTATTCCCGGTGTGTCAGGGGAATCCCTGCGTACAGCGGCGCCGCGATGCCCGAGGTGATGCCGGGCACGATGTCAATCGGAATGCCCGCTTTCCGGCACGCTTCCGCCTCCTCGCCGACCCTTCCGAAGATGCTCGGATCGCCGCCTTTCAGCCTGACCACCACGTTGCCTTGCCGCGCTTCCCGCACGAGCAATTGGTTGATTTCTTCCTGCGGAAGCGAGTGGCGATAGGCTTCCTTTCCGGCGTAGATCAACCGCGCGTCCGCCCTGGCTTGAGCCAGCAGGAGCGGATTGACCAGCCGGTCATACACGATCACGTCCGCTCGTCCCAGCGCCTCCTTGCCCTTGATCGTCAGCAGCTTGGGATCGCCCGGACCGGCCCCCACAAAAATGACGCTTCCTGTCTTCATTATCCATCGTCCCCCTTATGTTCCCGTTCCTTGTCCGATGCCCATCATTTCGTCCGTCAAAAACGCCGCCTTTGCAGACTGGACAATCCATTCGCTGATCAACGGGTGAGGCAAATAGGCACGTCCGTCGTACCGATAGGGTATCCCCGTCAGCCGCTGCGGAAGAGCGCGGCGTGTAAAATACCCCTGGCTGACGAACAGGGGAAGCGCGATCAACTCGCCACATGCCGCAAGCTGGCGGGCGCGGGCAGCGACCGTATCCGGCCGCAGTGTGGCATAGCCCGCGGCGGAAAAGCCATAGCGGTTTTGCAGGCGAGACGTCAAACGGTGCAAGAGCAGCTCCCAACGTTCCCGGTACCCCGGCAGGTCGCTTCCGTGGCCGATGAGCAGGAGCGATTCCCGGCAGGGATCGACAGACAGCCGTTGCACCCGTTCCGAGAGGATCCGCTCCACCAGGGGATGGTCCTCCAACGGCGGACACCACAAAAACCGGACGCGGGTGGAGACAGGCTGAATCGCTTTGGGCACGATTCCGTCCGGTCTGAGGCCAAGCATCCCTCTGATCTCGCTGATGTGTGTGCTGCCGGCGGTGACGAACAGCGGCACGGCGGCGATCGTCTCCACGCCTTCCCGCTCCAAGCGTGCCACCTCATCAGCGATACCGCGCCCATCCGTCCCGCCCAGGTAGGCGACCCGAATCGGCATCTTGCTGCGGCAAGGACGGATCGCCGCTTCCACCCGTTCCATCCAGCCTGGGTCGGGCGATCCGTGAGCGATGACCAGAACGGCCGCGGCCGCATGGATCATTCGGCTTCCCCCTTTCCGACAATGATAATAATTCCAATATATTTTATGTGAATTATAGGTTCTCGCGTATGAGCTGTCAACAGAAAAATGCTGGGCGAGCGATACGGGCCAGCGTCATGTCGGGACGCCTGGAAGCAGCAAAGATTGCCGTTCAGGCGGTCGCTGCGACGGGAGCTTTTCGCTTTTCGTTATCACCCGGGACGAATACCCATCATAAATTAATCATGATGCATTCAAGGGTCTTCCCGTTTGTTGAAACTTGCAAAACTTGACAATATCAATGATTGATTTTCACGCCCAGACATGGTAATGTAAAACAAAAATCCGTTAAAGCATATTAAATTAATATGATTTATTCAATTAATAATGAATGTGGGGTGGTAGGGATGAAGGCGACAGGGGTGAAAAAGCGGTTGTTGCTCGTCTCGTTGGCGGTCTTGTTGGTGATCGGTGTCACGGCGTGCGGCAGTTCGGCAACCGGCTCGCCGGAAGAAAAGACGGGCGGTTCGACGGACAAGGCTTCGACGGGGGCTGTCGAGTTGCTGAATGTGTCATACGATCCGACGCGTGAGTTGTATGAAGAGTATGATCAGGCGTTTGCGAAGTATTGGAAGGAGAAGACAGGCCAAACGGTGACCATCAAGCAATCCCATGGCGGTTCCGGAAAACAGGCGCGATCGGTGATCGATGGCCTCGAAGCAGATGTGGTGACCTTGGCGCTGGCCTACGATATTGATGAAATCCAGCAGGCGGGGCTGATCGAAGAAGGTTGGCAGAAACGTTTTGAGCACAACAGTTCGCCATATACCTCAACCATTGTTTTTCTCGTGCGCAAGGGAAACCCGAAGGGGATTCGGGACTGGGATGATCTCATCAAGGAGGGTGTCGAAGTGATTACGCCCAATCCAAAGACGTCGGGGGGCGCACGCTGGAATTACCTGGCCGCTTGGGGATACGCTCTGGAGAAATACAATCATGACGAGGCAAAGGCGAAGGAATTTGTGACCGAGTTATATAAACATGTCCCCATCCTTGATTCGGGGGCGCGCGGGGCGACGACGACCTTTGTGGAACGCGGCATCGGCGATGTGCTGATCGCCTGGGAAAACGAGGCGTTGCTTGCCCAGAAGGAGCTTGGCGAAGGGAAATTCGAAATCGTGGTGCCTTCGGTGAGCATTTTGGCTGAGCCGCCGGTTGCCGTTGTCGATAAGGTGGTCGACAAGCGGGGGACCCGGGAAGTGGCCGAGGAGTATCTGAAATATTTGTACTCAGAAGAAGGCCAGCGGATTGCGGCGAAAAATTTCTACCGGCCGCGTCTTGAATCGGTGGCCAAGGAGTATGCGGACACGTTCCCGCAGGTGAAGCTGTTCACGGTGGATGAAGTGTTTGGCGGCTGGCAGAAGGCGCAGAAGACCCATTTTGCGGACGGAGGCGTCTTTGACCAGATTTATGTGCCTTCCAAATGAATCCTGAAGGCGGCTGCTGAATGAATCCTGAGGGCGCCTGTTTCACCAACGACGGGAGTGATGGGAACGAATGGCAGAACGAGAAAAAGAAAGTCGGGTGAAAGGAAGGCGGGGGAAAGGCGGGAGCGTTCTTCCGGGTTTCGGGCTGTCGATGGGCTTTGCCATGACGTACCTCAGCCTGATCGTTCTGTTTCCCTTGTCGATGATCTTTCTGGAGGCGGCGGCGTTCGACTGGCGCAGCTTCCGGGATGTGATTCTCGATCCACGCGTCGTGGCTTCCTTCCGCGTCAGCTTTCTGACCGCTTTTCTGGCAGCGGCGGTGAATGCGTTTTTCGGCTTGTTGGTGGCTTGGGTCCTGGTGCGTTACCGGTTTCCGGGGCGCCGGCTGATTGACGGGCTGGTGGATTTGCCGTTTGCCTTGCCCACTGCCGTGGCAGGGATTGCGCTGACGACGCTGTATGCGGAGAACGGATGGGTGGGGGGCCTGCTCAAAGAGCTGGGCATCAAAGTGTCGTTTACGCCGCTGGGCATCACTGTGGCGCTGGTGTTTATCGGCCTCCCTTTTGTGGTGCGCACGGTGCAGCCTGTCTTGGAAGAGCTGGAGACGGAGGTGGAAGAGGCGGCGGTGTTGCTGGGCGCCCGTCGCTTGCAAGTTTTTTTCCGCGTCATTCTGCCCGGGCTGTTGCCGTCGTTGTTGACGGGATTTGCGCTGGCTTTTGCGCGGGGATTGGGCGAATATGGTTCGGTTGTGTTCATTTCCGGGAACATGCCGATGAAAACGGAAATTGTCCCGCTGCTCATCATGACCAAGCTGGAACAATTTGACTATCCGG
>Ga0066871_100557_pt1 | contig 20252 bp, 27 predicted proteins | sample CeladaPassage60B_FD_62209 | JGI IMG/M metagenome (GOLD analysis project Ga0066871, IMG submission 62209) | Cellulose-adapted microbial communities from the Joint BioEnergy Institute, USA - Passage3 60B | ecosystem: Engineered > Bioreactor > Continuous culture > Unclassified | place: USA...
GAGCGGTCACGCGCAGCCACCCCGCAGTTGGTATGACGTGCGCAATCAGTGACTTTGATCTTGATCTGAAGATCAAGTCACAACTTGGTTACAACTAATGATTTAGTTGTACGACTACTAAGCACTCCAGTAAGATTGGGTGCGTTCTCCCAGGTAGATCGGTCTTGACCGATTCGTTATGTATAAATAGTGTACATTCCCGCACCTAATCTGCACTGAGGAGTGAACGTCGTGGCTCGTCGTCGGGTTCCTGTTCGCGGCATGGGCACCCCACACCGCGTCCCGTCCTGCAGGCACGGCAAGACCCAGAAAGAGAAGGACAACGCACGTTGTCGGTGTCCGTGGTACGCGCGGTACTACGATGAGCGTGGGCAGTTGCGGTATGGGCAGTGGGAGGACTACGATACTGCATTCGACTTCCTGTGGGATTACTACCAGCGCCGAAAGCAGCGTCAGGGTAAGATCAGCAAGTCCAGCCTTACCAAGAAGGGCGGCGTCCCTACTGTTGCGGAGATCTGGCCTCACTATCTTGCTTCACTGAGAGAGAAGGCGGACAGCACCAGAAAGAACCGGGTATCCAAGTGGAACCGCTACATAAAGGACGCATTCGGTGACCGGAAGGTCACTGATGTCACCTGGGCTGAGGTTGATCAGTGGATCTCCACACTTTCTAATCTTCGCCCCGGATCAATCGTCCAGACACTTGCCGTCCTCAGCGGAATATTTGAATACGCAATCAAGGATGGTTGGCGTGATGACAATCCAACGATCAACCATCAGATCGGTGACACACATCCGGATGAGCGTTATGTTCCTACACCGGAAGAAGTGCACCTGATTGCCCACACGATTGATCCGCGCTACAGGCTGCTGATCTACCTAATGTGGGGAGCCGGACTTCGCCTCGGGGAGGCACTTGCTGCTTCGTCGGAGATCGTGCACAATAGCGGAATTCTGCGGATTTACCGGCAGTGGCAGGATGGTCAGTACACCAATTTGAAGCACAAGAAGCGTGGTCAATTCCGGGATATCCCGCTCAGCCCGATTTTGGCAGCGGAAATCAAGCGGCACGTAGATAAGTACAAGATCAAAGATGGGATGCCGTGGTTCCCGCGCACCTCGGATCCCACCAAGCCTGTCAACGCCAACGTGGTCAATGCCGCCATCAGGAAGGCTGTGATAGATGCCGGGCTCGCTGATAAGAAGATCAGCGCACACAACTTCCGGCACGCCTATGCCACGCACGGCATCCTTAGCGGCATCAGCTTGGAAGACATGTCCAAGCTGCTTGGCCATAACGACAATCGGACCACCTACCAGTACTACTACCGCCTCGTTGCGACTTCATTCGATCGGGTCCGTGACATCGTCTCCACGTTCATGGCGATGGGCGCGCCGGAGTACGCCAAGGTTGTAGACGCTTCGGCGCACCGTGATGAGGAGATCCAGCGTCTCAAGCAGCGCATCGCCATGCTGGAATCGGTGTCGCGATAAGCTGGGGATACGCTATCTCCCTTGCCGTGCAACCCCCTGGCACCAACCTCGGTGCCAGGGGGTTCTTTCTTTCTGGAACGAAAAAGAACGAGCCCTCCCTGCATTCTGCAGAGAGGGCCCGTCCCGCACGCGCATGTTTTATGATGCAGCGGGGTCCATGCCCTCCCCACCTTAGCACCGCAGCAGGACGCAGACGCGATATGGTGCCATCGGGCATGGACCCCTTTATGTCCCAAGGGTGAGCCAGACAGATCCCCCTCGGTTGACGACTTGCCTTGGGACGGCTCTTAGTTTAGCGCACGAGCAACATCGCATGCTCCGTTTCGGGCGTCTTACGTGCGATGTGACACACGCCACACATGTAGTCCGACGTCCCCCTTAAGCGGGCGCTCGACCATGCATTCAAGCGCAACCACTATCTGCGCTTGTCTCTCCTGCGCAGCGCATCCACAGCACCGAGCAAGCACTGCAGCCCACGCTCAACCTCATCCAAGTCGCAATGCCCACCGTTGTCATACCCTTCCAGCTCCCGCCAGACACCAGACAGGTAAGCATAGGCCCAGTTCAATACGTCCCCGGAAGCAAGCTTGGACAAGCGCTCTGCAGCCTTGGTTCGGTAGGTGTGTGGCTGCGGCTTGAAGAACCTCAACGGATCAGACCACCACCATCTTCATCGCAGCGGCCGTCGCAGTCATCCTCACCGCATTCGCAGCAGACATCCTCAAGCAGGCCAAGCGCGTCCACAATACGCCACTCATCATCCAGGTTATCCGCGTTCGCCGCGACCTTCTCCAGAGCGGCCTTACGAACAAAACGCTCTGCCAGCCTGCCGTTTTCAAACATTGTGTTGTCTACGCGGCCGTGCATGGCCAGCATGAGGGCAGTCTCTTCATCCGGGATTGACTTGGTCCACACCCCAATCGCGACACGCCAGTCCCCGAAAACTCGGATCATCAGGCCCTTCCCACGCCGGTACGGCGGTGAGGTCTCCTGCGTGGTCGCGATGTTGAAGCGCTGCCGTCCGATGGGCAGGCGCATAGGGTGGATATAGATCTTTCCAAGCGTGATTGCCCTCATAGTGGGCACGCTAACGGCATTGTCCTCTGATCTGGTAACTATTGAGTTACTTCATGCCCGTTGGCTGGTACAGGTCCGGGATCTCGGCATACGGATAGCGGTTGAGGACACGGTTGATGAACCTGCCAGGGGACTTTACACGCCGAAAATTCCGCCACACGTTAGGCGGCACTCTGTAATAAGCGTAGACCTGTCCGTTACGGAAGCGCACGTAAAGCGTTTGTGACGCCCTCACGTACCCAGCTGCGAGCGTGCGCGGCCGTGGTGGATTGATCGATGGAGTCGGCTGATAAGGGAACAGGAAGACATCGTTCCCAGCCTTGGCCATTTCCCGAGCCCACCACTCCATCGCGTCCAGCTCAGCACCTAGCGGGAAATCGCGGCGCTGGATACGCTCCTGTTGAGTGGGGGCAAAGGTCTGGGCCCACTGCTCAAGGCCCGGGATCTCACCGCGTCTAATAGCCTCCTGGAGACGCACGGCGCGAACTTGCGCCGACGTAGATGGACGGCGGGGTCGGCGCAATTGCGCAGGATGAGGAACCGGCTGTGGAGAAGCAGCAGGAGCGTCAGTGGGTTGCGGTGGAGAGTTACCCGGCTCGGGAACTTTACGCCTGGTGTTTTGCTGCGGTTGAACTCGCCGCCTGTTTCCCCTTCGCGCCACTTCCGCTCCTGCCGATCTATAAGTCTCGCTGCGACCTAGCGAGGCTGGATATCATTCGGGTCGTCGTAGTAGAGCGCGGTATATGGCTCAACAGGAATAACCTGTTGAGTTTCCTCATCCCAGAGAGGGTGACCGTACATCTTTTCAGAGGTCACCAACTCTGGGTAATGAACCCTACTCTGCGCAGTCCACCCCATCTGCACGCCCGGCTCATACCAGTCGGCAGACCGGTAGTTTTTCTTGGACGTGTCGACAGGGCTTCGAATATCATCAGCCATTGGTCTTACGAAGCGACCACCTTAAAGCGGTACTGGCGGATCTTGATCTTGTTACCCTTATTGTCCTCGGCATCCACGAAAAGGTCGTGGACACCAACGGTGTTGACGTTGATCGCTGACGAGTACTCAGTCCACTCACCATCGTCCAGCTTGTAGAGAACCGCCTTCACGCCATCAGGGTCCTGAGCAGTGATGGTGATGGACACAGAGTCCGTGTAGGCACCATCCTCATTCTGGCTGCCAGAGAAGTTGACGGTGACAACCGGCGGATCGTCATCATCGTACCGCCAGTGGTCGATTCGGCTAAAATCAATCAGGTCCGGGTACTCAGGGTGACCGTAAACCTGTGCGGAATTCAGATACGGCGGGCAGTGACGGGGGGACTGAGCAGTCCAGCGCTCAGCGTTCATCGGCTCAAAAGCGTCGCCGCCGAAGTAGTTCTTAACAGAAGTGTCTGCCGGGTTGCGCATATAACTTTAACCTTCCTGCAAAGATTCTTTATTCAAGTATGCTTTATTTCTGCTCTCCGATTGGACTGTCCAACCCGGCGGCCTCACCGGTCCAAGCTCGTCTTCTACGAGCGTGTGGCAACATCCCTCGGGGCCGAAATGGCGGCCGTCGATGAAATAGCAGGTTTCGACGTGCATTCAATCGCCTTTCGTACTGTAGCTGCCTGGGCCGCAATGACCCTCGCATGTTCTGCCGCACCCCGAATAGCAATCATCAGATAGTCGAAAACGTCGGCGGTGCCATCATCTTCGATCCTGCTGGTGCTGCACATTGTTCGCCGCTTCCGGGTTTCTCGCTGCCGCCAACGTACGAGCAACCGTATTTAGCGCAGATACGACTTCCTCTATGGCAACGTTCTGCGCACGGACGGATTCAACCATGGACTGAGCCACAGTCAGCGCCTTAGTGTGCGCCTCGCTCAGCCTCTTATTCTCTTCTAATGTGCGGCGGTACGTTTTGCCGGATACAACAGTTTCAGTGACGAATAGAATCAAAACAAAAGCCGCTAGCGGCCCGATAAGCGCCGGGGACCATGACACAATGTCCCCGCCTGCAGGCGTTGCGGCAATGCTCTCAAACACAGTACCGCCGTTTCTATCGACTACACCTGAAACGACGGTACTAGTTTTCCGTATTCAGTTGTTATTTGGTGTTGTTACTCGGAAATACTAGGGGACTTCCAGCGGTACAGATCCCAGAGGATATTTCGCATCTCGTCCCGAGTGATCGGCGTCCATCCCTTCGGCTTAAGAATCTTCCCATCGGGACGGCGGACTATCTCACCAAAGGATCCGTCCACCTTCTGCAGATTTCGCTCATGAATGTGATGGAAGACAGCTTCAATAGGGATGCCCATCAGCTGCACCGTTCCGAAAATGATGTAGAGCACGTCTGCAGCTTCCATGGCGATGCCGACAGCGTCTGCCTGCCCATCAGCAAACTTCCTCATTTCGGCAGAAAGCTCATCCACTTCTTCCGCTAGCATTTTTGAGCGGCGCTCGATGAACGCGATACGCTCTTCCTCGGTCAGCTCGTGGAAAAACGGCTCCTGAGCGAACTTGTGGAATTTGGCGACAGCTTCGTAATACAACTCAGTTTTCCGTTTCCGCAAAATTCAGTGAAAGGTTGTCGTTCTTCTGCCGCTCACGAAAAAGAGCGGAGAATATGTAGTATCTGACTGCACGATTCCGTTCAGCCCACAGCTCGTCCAGAATCCAAAAGGCAACGCGCTGGCCAAGTATGTTGAAGTTCGCGCGACGGTACCTGTAATTCTTGTAAACCAGGTCTCCGGCCGAATCCGCGTTGTCGAGGAAAGACTTAACCCACTCCGGCTCGTTTCGCTCACCCGACGGAAGCACAGCTCCATGCATTGGGCCGCCGATACAGACCTGAGGAAGGTCGGCTTCTTCAATGAGAGGCCCGAGGATCGTCTGGTCCATGAAGGGGACGCTAATGGGCACTAGTTGATACGCGTCAAGCCGAACACAAAAAAAGGACCGGTCCCCCGGCCAGAACCAGCGTGGGTTCCTGCAATCCACCAAGACAGCAGGAGCACATCGGGATACCGGGGGACCGGTCGCGATCTACCCTAGCAGATCAGAGCAGGTGGTCGAAGGTCCCCTCCCGAACTCCGTCGAAGAAGTTCTGGATCTCTCGCTTGGAGAACCGCAGGGCGGTACCCGTCTTGGAGTCCCTAATGAGGATGGTGTCGCCATCCGCCGCTCCGACCTGCACGCACTCCTGGTCCGGACACGCCGTGTACCAGGTGATGTCCTTGATGTCCATTGCGCCCCCTTTCACATGTTTTGGACGATGGTGCGCAGCATCTTGGTGGTGGTTTGAGGGTCCCGCGCCCGACCGCCCAGGTACCTGAAGATCTTCCCAAGACGGTGGACGTGAACGGACTCCTCAATCCATATGGTACACCCGACCAGCTCCACGGCAGCAGCCGCCAAGGTGGGATGCTCCGGGAACCTCATGACCGTGAATGGACCGTTCATTGCCGGGTGCGCGCCGACATCAGAGGGTAGCAGCTGTATAGATACGTTGGGCAGCCGGTTGAGCTGAATAAGGTATTCGAGCTGCTCACCCATGACATCCGGGCCGCCGACCATGTGCCGGACCGCGTACTCCTCCAAGATCACCCTTAGCTGTACAGGATGTTCCCGATAGAGAACTTCCTGCCGACGCATCCGGATTGCCACCTGACGGGCGATTTCATCCTCGGGTACCTGATCTTCCAGGCGTGCCCTAAGCACCGTATCTGCGTACTGCTTTGTCTGGAGAAGTCCCGGAATCAGCACCTGTGAGTAAGTCTCAATCTCACTGGCGGCCGACTCCATGGCGATGTATGAAGCGTACTCCCCCGTGATCCCGTAGTGATCCCACCAACCATCATCACCCGAATTTCGGGCAAGCCGAATAAGGAATTCGGTCGTTTCCTTATCTGCTTTATAAAAAGCACAGAGCTTGGCCACATCCTTGGGAGTGGGCAATGTCCGGCATGTCTCTATACGAGAGATTTTCGACCCGGACCAGCCGTGCGGCCGGGCCGCATCGTGGACTGACAGTCCTGCCCGTTCCCGAAGTTTCCGCAGCTCAACGCCCAACCGGCGCTGCAGAACCGTGGGCGCTCGATCCTCAGACATCTACCGCACTCCCTTATGCGGCAAAGTGCGCATCTGCCGCATTATTCAAAACTCCCCCGACAATTACGCCTCAGCAATGTTGCATAGACCATTGCGATGGCGGGCACAACTGCGGATAATGGCCATGCCGAGCAGTGAAGGACACGTGATATGGTCTGTTCCCTCCTGTGCAGCATACTGCTGCCCTCACTCCCCCAGTCTGTAGGGGTTGCCCGGAGTGCTACACGCGTCGCACTGCACGGGACATGCGACCCCGACACTCTTGAATCTGCCATGGTGGTGGCCAGCGAGCTGGCATCTAACTCGGTACGGTACGCAGGCAAGGGCACTCCCGCGCCGGACGCCATGCATCTCGTCAGCCGGTTCTCCCTCTCCATCTTCATCACTACCGGCGGCTCCGTACGCCTGGAGCTAGACGAGATTGCTGGCCAGACCATACCAGAAATCATCAAACCGGACGATTCATCTCTTAACGGTCGCGGTCTTTACATGGTAGATCAGCTCACCTCCGGACAGTGGGGCTGGGGGGACTATGGCGGCATTCGCCGCATCTGGGCGACCATAGGTTGAGAGGGAGAGGCATAGACCCGGCTCGTTCGCCTTGCGAGCCGGGTCTTCTCGTGTCTCTGAGCCGCGGTACGCGGCCGCTCGACTCGCGCCCGCTCGCGTCGCGTCGATCATGACCACGCCTCCCTGTGAATTTGGAACGCAGTTGGTACATAAGTGGCACGTTCCGGACACCCCAATTAGGCTATGCGCAACCGCACCATGACCGGAGAGACGATGGCACAGATCATCCGTATCTACAGGACGTGCGATGTCTCCGACTGCGGTCGGGACGCTGCAGAGCACGTCCTCGCCCTGGGGAAGACGCGGCGGTCGATCGACCTCTGCCAGGCACACGCGGACGAGCTGAACAAGACGGTTCAGCCGTACCTGTCGATCGGCCGCCCCGCACCCCGGGCGCGCAAGGCCTCCAAGCCGGACGTCTTCGTCAACCCGAGGGCCGTCCGCGCCTGGGCGAAAGAGCACGGTGTACCGTGCCCTGAGATTGGCACCCCACCGCTAGCCGTCAAGGTCCCCTACCTCCGGTGGTGGTGTGACCAGCGCCAGGTCGGCTAGCAACCCTTGACAAAAGGAAGGACCCCCGAGAGCGTCGGGCTCGGGGGTCCTTCGTTTGCCTAGTCGACTCTACGCCCTGGCATCGAGTCCCCTAGGCTAGGGGACACCTATATGTCCAGGTGACCAGCCCGGACAGATGTCCCCGACACACTTTCCGCACCATAACCAGAGTGTGTCCATGGGCAATGTACCAACTCATAGGCAGCTTAGCTATGCCTAATCCGGGATCCGCTCCGCCCCATCCCCCTCTCCTGTCCCCCGATTCTCTGCGTTACGCCTGGTCAGCGTCGCCTCAGGAGTATCTGAGGTTTACATTGCCTGCCCTACTTTTTCAGTTCTGTCAGGTTGTGCCAGAAACCTGTTTTGCGAACTGGTGTTCGATTTCGGGCTTGCTGCATCCGGGGGCCGGAGGGAGGGAGCCGAGGGAGCCCCGCCCCCCGCTGTGAGGTAAAAAGGAGACACCAATATGGGTGCCACCGTCTTACCTCACAGCGGGGGGCTGGGGACGCACGGGCATCCGGTACGCCGTCGGTCGGTCGCCTCGGTCGCCGTGTGCGCCGCCTAGGGCATTACTCCTAGGCCAGGGCGGGATGTGTATCAGCCTCTCGGTCAGTGGCGCTGCAAGACGCAGCGAGCCGAGGTCCACTGACGCCCCTCTCGGGTGCCGAGTCTGGGCCTGCCGTGTTCCACCCTGGCCTCACGACCAGGGCAACGACTCGCCGGACTGATACTCCTGTGGTGGCTGGCGCGTCTTCCTGTCCGGTCTCTCTACACCCGGTACGCCAACCGGTGGGCGGGTTCGGCGGCACCCAGCCTTGACCGCCGTGGCTGGGTCCCTGTGGCTGCACAAGCCGCCTTTCGGCCAGCCAATCAGGGGGGATTGGTTCCGGGTGAATCCCAACACCCTGGGTTATTCTCGGCGCGATCAAGCTAGCACGGAAGCAACGTTGCATGCAACAAGAACATCTGTCTCCCCGCTCATACGGGGATTGGTTATGCTCGAAGGCATGAGACGCCCCAGGAGCGAGGTGAAGCACACGACGCGGTGGCGGACAGACAAAGCCAGGGATCATCTAGCCAGGGAGGCCCACAACGCCGCCACAAGGGAGTGGTGGCGGAAGATCCGGATGGCAGAATGGCCTGAGTGGCGGCGCGAGAAGCTACTGCAACTGATCCGGGAGGGCTACAGGGTCAGTGAGGCCGCCTACGAGCTGGGCACCACGTACCAAGACGTGTACGGGATTGCCAGGATTGATGACAGCTTCCAGCAAGAGCTGGATGAGGCTCTAAGAGACGCCGCCCCACCCGGCGTCAAGCACGGCACTCCGTGGGGATACAAGCAGGGTTGCGCATGCCCGTCGTGCAAACAGGCACACCACGGACGCTAATAGCGTATGATGGAGCAGTGCATCGCGCCAGACCTGCGTCTGGCTAGGTGCACGACTGCCCAAAGTGGGCACCTGGGAACGACAGAAGCCCCCAGGGGAACGCCCCCTGGGGGCTTCTCTGTTCTTCCTTGGAGGGCTCTCAGCGCCTCCTAGTGGCTCTAGATGTGCCACGGCGTCTGCGCATCCCCTTCAGGGGCTGCGGATCCGATGCGTGCGTCTTCAGCCTAGTGCGCAACCGGCCGCGCACCCTCTCCATGCAGGGATCACCAGCCTGCGCATAACAGACACCACAGAATGTCTTGTTGATCTCCGGTTTTCGTACTCTTACTACGACGACAGACATGTGACATAGCCTACATGATAAAGACCCGGCGAGGCCGGGTCTTTATCTGTCCGTGTCTAGTTGCTGATGCGCGCGGTGGACACCAGCTAAGCCTGCCTACTAGGACAGCACTGCTGCAGCGACAACCACACGGCAGCACGCGGTATCGGGACAGTCCAGCTCAGCACAAGGACACCGAGCGCAGCGTTCCGTTCATAGCTGTTCTTCCAGGATCCGCGCAATCTTGTCCAAGGTTTCCCCCAGCTCGATGCAGATCGTCGTAAGCTCGTCGACACACTGCTCCCGCTTACGAAGCTCGCCTGTGCGCCAGTAGTGACCTTTCCGTTCTGTGTCCCTGTACTCCTGCATTGCGTACAGGTACGCGTTCCCGATGGCGTTCAGCTTATCGGCCAGATCAATAAGCATCCTCACCCTGTGTTCGCTGTCCACCACAACCGGCGGAATTGATTTCCTGTGCCGATCGTCCGCCAAGCGCAAAAGCTTCATGAGGAATGAGAGCTGGTTAATTCGCCTCTTCATTTCGCATATCCGTCAGCTCGTTGATCAACCGTTCGGCCAGTGCCCGTATCTTGCTGGCCATCTCCTGAGCCTCGACCAGCTCCTGATGCCGGACGTTAAGCCGTACCTCATCCGAGGACCGCTTATCGTGGCCAACGCAATACAGCAGCTCGAAAGCGGCTTTCAGATCCTCCAGCAGCTGATCCGTCTTCTCTCGTATCTGGCGGCGCGTCTGCCGGGGGTCGTACGGCTCAGCCGCAAGCTCGGGATTGTAGTAGGGCTCTACCTCTTCCCCATCGTACCTCTCGTAGGAGATCGGCTGAGCCGAATCGTCTACATCACCCTCCATTCCTTCGGGAATCCGAGCGAACCACACACCATTGATGCCGAACACCCGAACAAGATAGCGAGGTTCAATGGGGTGGAAGATGACGGGGTCGTGAGGGAACTGAACCCATGCTTTTCGAGTACCGAATTTTCTCACGACCCCGATCAGTCCCATGTGCTTCTGGAGAGCGCCGCCATTGGGGTTTGTCACACATCGTTGAGCCACAGTCTGGCCAATGCTGAGCGGCCGTCCCAAGAAGTCACGGAACATCAATGTCTCCAAGGATCCTGCTGTTCCTGCATGGATAGGCGTCCCATCGGGCCGCCCTTGCTATCTCAGCCCCACTGAGTGTGCTCTCTCGAACGCTCAGCAAGTTCAAGCGTATTGGCAGGCACCCAGAACCGTCGGGTGCTCCCAGGCCGGGTGACGACCACGTTACACCGAGCCCGGTCAACTACCAGGAGGTCAACAACACGGTTTTCGTCGGTCACCCAGTCGGCCGGACCATACTTGTCGAACGTAGACCGAGCACGGACGATGTCGCCAACCTCCAGGACATTACCAAGGGCATCCGAGAACCGCTGCGCCTCAGCATCGTGGCGGGCCTGCCAACGACTGCCCCATTTTCTAGCCATTCGGTGCTGGTGTCTACCCATGTTCCCTATTCCTCGTACTTGAAATCGGTGAGGCGACGCCTAGAAGACCTCGTAGAGTTTGGCGATTTCGCCTTTGGAAAGAATGTATGCAGTGTCTATCGGCTTCCTTTGTTAAGGACGTCCGGCCACACTCATATCGCGCTCCCGTGTCTTGGTGGTGACTCCACCATAGCTGGGTGCGCGATGAGTGTCAACCTATCGCGCAGAACGTTTTTCAAACAAAAAGGCCACCGGTCGGCAACACCGGTGGCCTGAGATGAAATACCCTTCCTGCGCGGCTTTATCGGACACAGGAAGGGCATCTCCGCGTCCATCCACCGTCCAGAAGAACGGTGCTTTTCGACCTATTTAGTTGTATGTCTACTTTGCCTCAAGAGCCTGGATTGCCCGCTGTTGCTCATCCGGGGTCGGCTTATACCCCAATCCAAGATCGGCAAGGATGACTGCGTCCTGGACAGCGAGCTGGCGATCCCAGTTGTTCAGCGCAGCGGACACGATCCGGCGAATCTCTTCCTTTGCCCGGGAAACATCGTCCAAGTACCTAATGCGAAGAAGATGGACGAGCATTTCTTCAGGAACCCCGCCGACGATATGCGCAACACGGATCAGCCGATCACGCGTGTCCGGATTGAGGTCCAGCCGGATACAGTCGATGGCTCCGACCCCGGCTGTGGACCAGACGTTGCCAGGGTCCAGATTGATTTCACGGCACAGCCGCCGCATCGAAGTTTCCGGAAACCAAAAGCGGTAGACGAAGACGTCGTCCCGATAAGGCGGATACGGAATGGGAAGGTCGTCCGGAAGCATCCGCTCCACGTAGCTTCCGTTCGCGTGCGGCCAGCTGCGACGCATCTCCGCGTGAATCAGCTCAAACAGTAACGACTCGTACCAGGTGTCAAAAACGTTGCCCGGATCCACGCCGTAGTAGCCAGGAACATCAGGCGTCAGGGCGTAGTAGGTGACGTTGGTGATGTCCATCAGAGCCTCCCGATTTCGTGCCTGCCTGTGGACCGCTCCCCCTCCCTGAAGGAGGGGGAGCGGTCAAGACTCTTCCTTTTCCCTGAACAGCTGACGCGTCTGATCCACGGATTCGGCGAATGTGTCGAGTACGGACCGGATAATAGAAATCACATCGTCGACGGTCTCCGCCGATTCGAGGTAAACATATCCCTTCGTGGACACCCAGCCGTGGGGATACCACAGCAGCTCGTATCCGTTTTTCTGATTCTTGATGGTCACTTCAACATACCCGGCGCGGCCGAGATCGACGATGACGTAATAGCAGCCGTCGTAGACTTCCCCATGCCGACTATTCACCCCCCGGAAATCCAGCTCCCGGAGAAGTTCAGCGCACCTGTGCTGGCTGGTTGTGATCGTTTCCATAACTGCTCCCGAAACAAAACAGCCGCGCCTATCCAGGACGCGGCGGCACCGATACGTGTGTCTATGAGAATGCGCCCTGGGTGACAGGTGTGCGATAGCCCCGACAGCGATCAAGGTTTCGCCAGCCCCTGTGGCTTGGTGGTGTCTGTGGCTTAGATGCTACTACATTTTTCACGCGAGTGCGCGACGGTTGCACACCCATGACGCAGTAATCTTGAAAAACCTGAGGACACAAAGAGGGGGCGAGCATACGCTCGCCCCCTCCGATCCTTCCGAGGTGCCTCCAGTCTAGTACGGCTTCACCTTCGTGACAACCGGGAGCCTCACCCCTCTGTCTGTTTGCTGGCCTCGGCGGCGTGTGCCTCCCAGTACTCGTCGAACTCGTCCAACCCCTGTCCGATCAGCTCCTCCCACCGGTACAGCGGGACCCCGAGCCGACGGCCCTCCTCGTGCTCGACGATCAGCGGCAGAACACCGCCTCTGGGGGAGGTGGTCTTCAGCTCGACGTGGTACCGCCAATAGTCCTTGAAAGCGGCGATCTCGTACCCGCCGTTGGCGAGCCTGGCGGTCCTCACCAGCCATCCCGCCCGCGCCAGCTTCGGCACGTACCGCTCCACATACTCAGCCTCGGTGACGGCGCGAATCGACTCGGAGAGTTCCGCAAAGCGGCCGCGCTGCGCAGCCCAGAACCGGCCAAGTTCCTTCCGCGACTTCTGGATCAGCGCGTCGAACTCCTCGAACGACAGATCGACCAACTGACCGCTGTCGAGATGCACGAGCGCGCAGTCGACCGTAGACCCGTCGAAAATCTCGCACTCGACGAAGAAACATCCCCGCTCACCGTAGATCAGGTAGCCGTTCTTAATCTTGAACGATCTGATCTGATCCCACCCTGACTCGACAAGCCGCGCGAGCACGTACTTGACGTCGTCGATCATCCGTCCTCTCCAGTGCAGCTCTTCCCTTCTTCGCATTCGTCCACCACAGCGAAACGAGAAGCGAGTACGTGGGAAACGAACACGAAGTCGTACAGCCACAAGTCGATCAATACCGAAGAAGGGGCGCGGTCGTTTACCGCGCCCCTTCCCCGTGCAGGCCAATAGTGCGGAATCTACTGCCCTCTCCTAAGGCGGCTTGCCATCACATTCGATGGCGAGAGCAGCATACAGGAGGGTCGGGTGTGTTTCAACCCGACCCTCCAAGGATCGAAAAGAGTGACGATGAGTTGTACCACCACCTGTCGGCGGTGAGCTGAGTCTATGCCAGCTGCCCTTCCTCAGGCAACGCAGAATAGTGCTTGCTGATGGTCGTATCGAGTACGACCTGAATGTCCGCAGCCGCGAACTTTTGCGTGGGGAATCCTGTCTTGCGGCGCATGTCGACGATGTTCCCCTCATCGTCGAACCGCACCAGAAGCCACCCATAGTGGAACTTCGTAGGGTTCAAGCCATCTCCCTTGCCTATACGGAGAAGCGCATGTCATCAAAGACCTTTGCGCAACCAAACGGGGGCGAGGTATCAGGCAACCTCGCCCCCGCTGTGTAGTCGTCCAGACGGTGTCGAACCGCTGTGGTCCGACACACACTCTAGCCGTCTTGGAACGCCTATGCAATGAAGCAGGGGTGCGACATCTGCCGCACCCCTGCGCCCCGTTCAATAAGTGTAAGAGGACTCTAACGTGCTGAGTCGTCGGACGATTGCAATTACATACTAGCGCGTCCAGCGCGATCATGTAAGCAGAAGGGCGGGGACAGAAGTCCCCGCCCTTCACTTGCCTGTCCCCGGCTGGGTGCTACTGGTGCGTGTTGACTGAGGAGCTTTGAGGGTTGACTGAGGAACCTTGAGGTAGCACGAGAGGTAAAACGAACTATAACCGAACCACACGCGGGCTTCAACCGGATCACGGCGACGGCCGTTTCGATGATCTTATCCCGGAGGATGATCTTATCCCGGAGTTTTCGCAGGTCATCGGACGATACGCCTAACCCCCCTCCCCCGGATGCATGCCTGTAGGCTTCCGCAGCCCTGTCCAGAACAAAGATCCAATTCTCGAGTTCACGCTCTACACAGACACGATGACATGATCGTCAGTCAGAGCCGTGATGCTGGAACATAGTGCTTCAGCCGATTTTTCTGATTTTTCTCACTTATTTTTCCTATTTTTTCCTATTTTTCACACCGTCTGTGGAGCTCCGATTTTTGTAAAAAATCGTTGTAGAGCCAAGAAAATAAATGATTTTTTGATTTTTTCTCCATTTTTTAACTGCAAACGCCCTCTGACCTGCGCTGCTAACCCCCAGGCCCTGCCACTGTCTGTTGCTTGCAAACCCCTGAGGCCTGGCCTGCTAACCCCCGGCCACTGTCATTGCTGTCAGCCCATTTTCAACGTGTGAATACTGGCGGTCGTTTTTTGGGCAAGATCGTTTAAGGGTGGGGGGTGCCGTATATCACGTTGCGGTAACAGTCAAGACACGAATCGAAATTTGTACGACCCCTACAACAGACACGCAAAATCATCGATCGGTCACGCTAAGAGATACGGACAAAGCGGGAAAATCGGTTCCGTGCAGATCCGTACGTTATTCATACGCGGATAATGCGCTGACCTGCACAAATACACCACAGGGATAGTTCCGGAGAACTAAGCACGCGTTCATACAGCGCTCTGACCTGCGGTTTTGTATGTGCACCAGACCTCCAAACCGGCCGACTTTCTCTGCGACAGAGCGTCACCGATCTTGTACACATATGTGATTTGTCGCCAACACCCTTGACAAACCGGCCACTGTCGCACTCGCGATCATGAAAATCTGTCCCCACCTCCCCACCCCAAGTCAATACGTCAGTTCGAAAACTTACTACGCGTCATGATCACAGTCGGCATGCATGTTTGCTATAGCAAACGTCCAGCAAACCCTAGACCCCCATGTTTAACAGTTGCAAACACCCAGCTAACGGTCACAGGCATATCTCATACCTATATATGTTTGGATTATTGTTAATTGATTATTTGCGCCCCCCGATTTTTCCCGAAATTGTTGCCACCAGTTTTTGGTGCACAAAAAAAGCCGCCTGCATGGCTTGCAGGAGGCGTGCTGGCGGATGGCTACATGAAACAGCGCCTCAAAACGCGGTAACAAGGGTGACGTACGGACGGTCAGCCCTGACGACGTCCTTCATGGTGGCTCCAAGGAAAAGCCCCCGGCCTGGGGCCGGGGGCCGTGGTATGGGGGAGGATCAGTCGGTCTCGTGCTTGGCGACGATCCCCCAAAAATCCACGCTTTCGACGATCGCGCGGATGTTGAGTCTGCCGTCCACCTCCAGCTCGGGACCCCAGGTGGCGTCAGAGTCGTAGTAGGGGCCGATGAACTCGTCACCGCACAGGGACACGCCCTCGGGCAGGGCCTCGTTAATGGCACGCCGGTAGTCGGCGGCGATGGCGTCAACGTCATACTGGTCCGCGTAGTCACCGAGGGCCTCCCTCACGGTCTGCTCGACAGAGAGGGAGTAGGGGTCGACTCGGCTGGTCCAGGTGCCGTAGCTGGTGGTGATCATTCGTTCCTCCTAGGTATGGTCTGGGGCCTGTGCACCGCAACACGCGGCATCAGGGTTTTCTCAGTCGAGGCTGTCGAGGTACTCGACCTCCCTCTGGAAAGCCGCCTTGGCGGCCGAAACGGTTGGGTAGACAGTGGACTCGCAATACCCGTTGGCATCCCAGACGTAAACCCGGCGGCAGTCCCTCTCCACCCCGCAGTTTTCATCATCCCTGGTCCACCGCTCCAAATCGGCCGGGCACCAGTGCCCAGCCAAGCTTTCCACGGCGGTGCGGTGGTGCTCACCCCAACATCGCTCGCCCTCAGGGGAGTACCTGACGGCGGCGGTGCCGTCGGCAAGCACCACGAAGTTGTCGGTTGTCTCTTCCTGCGACAGCGGATACTCGGTACCGCCAACCCAGATACTCTCCCAGTCGCGCGGGGTGTCGGCGGCGTCAGCCTCAGTGAGAGGCGCGGAATTGAGAATCTCCGCGAGGTCGATAGAGCCAGTGATGGTGGTGACAATCATTTTGGTGCCTCCTTGTTATGGTCTGGGGCCCTATCCCCTGACTCTCGCCCTGATCGTAGCTTCCTAATTTAGGAATCGCAAGGGCTGAGTGCGATTCCTAAATCGCACCAGATTACAGACCAAACAGCCGCTCAATGGATGACCTGCGCACCCTGGGACCCAGATCGATGCACTGATGAATTCCGATAACCCTCAACGGGGATGCCGATTTGAAATCCCATTCCTGGCGATCGGGCAGCAGCTCTCCGGTAGCCGTCACCTCGTATACGTACCCAAAACGCCTGCCGCCCAGTTTTGCCGCCATCTCCGCATACCAGTAGGCGGTATCAGGATCAATGGTCGCGTAGACGTAGACGGAACGCCCGTCTCTGTCCACATAATCGCCACCAAAATTGGGCTTGCGACCGGGGCGAATGAGGCTGCCCGGGCGAAGTCTCGCTGCTGTGCCGTGGTACAGGATGGTAGGTGTGTCCATTGATTCTCCCGATTTCCTTGGCTCACTTAGCAGGGGTGCTACGACGCACGATCTGGTGGTGAATTGCAATCAGCTCCAGCGGGGAAAAATCCCGCAGGGTGGCGGTTCGAGTAACCACAGCGCCGTCAATTGCGGCCCTTTTTTCCGCGTTGTAGACGGTGTCCTCGCTACGGCGAGTAGCACCGACCTGAATTAGGAGGTCGGCTGCAGCCATTGCGAGTGCCCAGCGTCCTACAGCGCCTATCTCCTCAGCGCGCCGCATGAGCATCGCCTCATCATGCCGCACCATGTCTGCTCGGAGACATGCTCCCGCGTCCCAGTAGCGAGTCACGATGGTGACATATCGCATTGCATCCTCCTATTGGGGATGGTCCCCCTCCCCTGTTTTCAGGGGAGGGGGCTGAACCAGGGGTGCGTCACCGCCCCCTAATCAGTTGATAACCCTCATCATCACCCATGTGCTGCTCAGCACGCCGAACCACGCATCCGCGCCCGGAACAGCCGAGACCTTGGCTGCAATCTCAACACGCTCACCAGGCCTGACGCGATTCGCGAGCGCCTTTGGGATGCGGCCGGAATACACACGGCCGTACGTGTCCCGGATGTGCCAGCAATATGCGCTGTCCTCAGGACCCTGTTCATCAGGGGAGGGGCTGAACCAGGTGTGCATCACCTCCCCCCTAATTATCTGACGACCCTCCTCAATGGGCTTAGGATCCTCCGCAACCGCCGTAACCTCAGGTTCGACCTCAGACTCGGCACGCGCGATAATCTCCGCATTGCTGGGTCGCTTGAGAATGCCGAACTTGGCGTCCTTGTTCGAACGCTCCACAGTGGCAGTGAAACGCACTGTATCGCCCTTGTTAATGTTCCCGACCAGCGCTTCCGGGACGCGCCCGTAAACCTTGTTTCCGGTAGGCAGCTGAATTAGCCATTTAAACGCGCCATTAGGGTACGCGAATTCATCCCATTTCACGGAGAGAATGACGCCGGTAATCTCACGACGCCCCTCCTCAATGTCGGGCATGGCGTCATACGCAGCTTGACGCTCAGCGTCCCGAGCGTCAAGCTCCGAAATGACGCTCATAAACGCCTCCACCTGACGATCAGTCGCCTTCAGCGCGAGTATCTTTCGGGCGACGTCAGCGGTAAAACCAGTGCGGGGCTGCTCAATCTCACGCTCAGCCGCCGCGTACGCGCCAGGGAACCTCGCCTCGAATCGCTCGAGCTCACGCTCACGGGCCTGCACGCGACGCTCATGCTCGAGCTCGCGGCGACGGACGCGCCGACGGATCACCTTCTCAATCTCGGCGAACGTGCTGGCACGCATGGGGCGCTTCGCCAGACCAGTGCCGTGGCAGAGGAAACACTCGCCTTCGACGATGTGGTCCCACATGTCGAACCATCCGGAGCCGCCGCACCGAGAGCATGCGTCATAGACCGCGTCCCGACGGATGATGATCTTGTAATCGCTGATCACCATCACCGGGTACCGGCCAGAGTCAAACCGTCCCATGGGGCGGACCCTGACACGGCGAGTCTCACCCGTGCGGTCGGTGATCATCACCGCGATGGCGCACCCAGCATCGTCCTTCTCTTCCTCCCCGATCTGGAAGATCGGGGAGTCCTCAGCCTCAGGCGCGGAGTCCTCAGCCTGAGGCGCGGAGCGGCGGACGCGATTCGTAGAGGAGAGATCAATCAACCGATCCTGACCCTTGCGGCCGGAACGGTTGTAATTAACCCACTCCAGACGCGCGAACCCGTTGGTGACGCCACGCATACGTGCCAGCTTCCGGATTACCACGTCACGGGTAGACCCCTCGCAGAGCACCTCATTGTCCCCGGGGCGCACTGCGTAGTAGTACGTCGTGAGGGTGTTCGGACGCGTGCCAGGGCGGATGTATGCGATCAGCTCATCACCCGCCTTAACGTGAGCGTCCCCCTTGAACACCGTCGCCGTGATCACCACGTCCGTGCTGCTCATGTCTCCCTCCCGTGTTGCTTGTGACTCCAACATTACGCGCGCGCGATGGGCGTGCAACTGTAGCGCAGCGATTGTAATCAAAGCGTTATAGAGCTTGCCGACACACAAAAAACCCGCGCCTATGGCCTAGGCGCGGGTTGGATGGCTGATGGTAAGAGCTAGCTCAGCTCCTCTCGCATCCGGCGCGCATGCTCCGCGAGCGCCGATGCGATTGACCGAATCTCCGCACGGGTGAAACCGTGCAGGAAAGCGTCCGTACGCTCGTACTCTCCCTCACATCCGCAATCACAGAACCCGACCTGCTCGGGACCGAGGGGATTGTCGAACGCGGTCCCCGCTCCGTGAGGACCATCGCTAGTCCCTGCATCCCAGAGCAGGGATGCGACAGTCTCGGCGAGGCCCGCCCTCACCCAAACGGCCCGTCCAGAGTCGTCCCTCTCCCACCTACCCAGGGAGTCCGCGAGATCCTCCAGATCAGACCCCTGGATGACCTCACGGTCCACATCGTGAGCGACATAGTCACCCTCATCAATGCTGTGGGCGTAGTAGCGCTCGCGCTGGATGATGATCTCGCGGTCCGCGAATTCGGACATATCCCTCTCCTCTCCTCTCCGGATCTTGGGACTGGTGGGCTCGGATCCCCCGCGCGTGCCGTGCACGCGCGGGGATTGGATGATCAGGCAAAGGCCCACTCGCCGGGACGCAGCCTCACATACCTAATGTGAGGCTCATCAGAGCGGACCGTGATGGTGCCAAGCGGGGATAGGATACGGGTCATCGAATCGGGGGATATCCTCCGCGTAGGTTCGCGTCACGTACCGCACGGTGATGGTGTCACCGTCAGCGGTCCGGATTCGGTCTCCCTCGCGCGGCCGATCGCCGGGCCGGGCAGTGTGATCCATTACCCACTGAGCCACACGCGGAGTGAGACGCCATCCGTAGCGGCCGACCAACTTCCGGAAAAATGGCGCATCGGGCTTAATTCGGGCAATGTACAGCCACAGATCATTTCGGCCGGGACGCACGATCCGCGTGTAGCCGTCGGACGTCCCGCCACCCAGCATGGCCCGCAGCTGCTCAGCGGTGATCCCATAGTGGACATAGACGTGACTGTCCAGCTCAGCCGCATCCACGATGGTGAAGTCCGTAGTGCCCTGGATCACCTCATCATCCCCATCCAGCTCTTGAGCACGGACCATGTAGGTCTCCGTGATCTCAGCAGGCTGCTGAGCCTCACGCTCAGAGCACGCAGAGCATGTGGAGCTGTCACGCAGCGCCGTCACCGTGCCGCTACCAGGGTCCGCCTCCAGGCGAATGCGGACCCTAGCCACATGGCCACAGCGGT
>Ga0066871_100566_pt1 | contig 20035 bp, 19 predicted proteins | sample CeladaPassage60B_FD_62209 | JGI IMG/M metagenome (GOLD analysis project Ga0066871, IMG submission 62209) | Cellulose-adapted microbial communities from the Joint BioEnergy Institute, USA - Passage3 60B | ecosystem: Engineered > Bioreactor > Continuous culture > Unclassified | place: USA...
TTCCTCGAAATCCACCCTGGAGCATAGATACACGCCATTTTGCGTATGAATGCCCGAAAATCCAGTCTACTCAAGGGATGACGGGCATTTCATTTACCTAGCAACTGTCGAACTCGGGTGAAAGGATCCAATTTGCTCGGCCGCTTGACGCGGCGTTGGTAAGGAACCGGTTCGGAATACTGCAGTCATTTGCGGATGGGCTTCCGGTCTCTGCCCAGTTCGTTGGCGATTTGAGAGATATTCATTCTCCGTTTTTTCATCTCGTGGATCATGTAGAAATCCCTATTTCAGATCATGATTCTCTCTCCCTCCCAGGGAGAGATATCGGTCAATGGAAATCTTCAACCGTTTCTATTGGGGAATTTATCACTGTTTTTCACACCGTGCTGAAAACGTCGGTATCCTTCGCAAACAAGCGGAGCCTCGCTCGTAAGGGAGCGGGGCTTTTTTTGGCTAAAGCTTGAAAAAAACACAGATAATAAAAATTTTTTTTGAATTTTTAATTCTATTGTCCGCATATACTTTGTGAAACGATGACGAATTATGGGAGGGGATCACGTGGAAAAGAAAAAAAGTTTGGTCATATTGGGCGCGCATTGCGGTGACGGAGAGCTTCAAGCCGGCGCCATCGCCCATAAATATGCGAGAGCGGGCTGGGACGTTACGTTTGTCCATTTGACGGCAGGGGAGAAAGGCAACCCGCCGCACATTTCGGTGGAAGATTACGCGAAACAGAAGATCGCGGAAGCGGAGAAAGCCGCCGCCATTCTCGGCGCCAAGAGCATCACGCTCGATTACAAAGACGCGGAATTGACGTTCAACGAGGAAATCGTCACGCGCGTGGCGACGCTGATGCGCAAATTAAAGCCGAATGTCGTGATCACGCACTGGGAAAACAGTATTCACCCGGATCATGAGCTTTGCCCCCGCATCGTAAGCGCGGCGCAGTTGAAAGCCGGTCTCGCCGGATTCGATTTGGAAGGCTTGCCGCCGCATTACTACCGCTATTATCACAGCGAGAATTGGGAAGATATGGAAGGCTACGTACCGGACGTGTTCGTCGACGTGTCCGAAGAATTCGACACCTATTTGGAAGCGATCTCGCAGTACTGGTTTGTGATGAATTCCAGCTCGTTCCGTTACTTCGATTACTACAAGGCGCTCGGCACCGTTCGCGGCTGCGTGGCCCGCTGCAAGTACGCGCAGACGCTGAAAATGCCGACCGGTACCAACGTCCGGATAGGCTCCTCCATTCCGGGGTTGCCGCTGTAACCGAAGCGGGAAGCGGCACGATGGCGCGCAAGAGAGGGGGCGGGGGAATTGGACGTGCGATCGGATCCGATACGACAAGCATCCGGAAGTCAAGCGGCCGGAAGGCGAAAATTCAATTGGCGAAAGGTGAAAATCAATTGGCAGCTGTATGTGCTGCTTTCCCCTGCGCTGCTTTATTTCCTCATATTCAAGTATTATCCGATGTACGGCGTGCAGATCGCCTTCAAAGATTTCCGGGCCGTTGACGGCATTCTCGGAAGCAAATGGGTCGGATTCAAACATTTCCAAAACTTCTTTGATTCGTACTATTTCTGGACGCTGATCAAAAATACGCTCGGCATCAATTTATATGCGCTGGCCTTGTTTCCGATTTCCATCATCGTCGCGCTGTCGCTGAACGAGCTCAGGGACGGCCGCTTCAAAAAGATCGCCCAAACGATCACGTATGCGCCGCACTTTATTTCCGTGGTCGTGTTCTGCGGGATGATCATCGCTTTCTTGGATCCGGAGACGGGAATCGTGAACAATGTCCTGAAGTGGCTCGGCTTCGAACCGATCCGCTTCATGGAAAGCCCGGCCTGGTTCAAGTCGATCTACGTCTGGTCGAACGAGTGGCAGAACCTCGGCTGGGGCGCGATCATTTATCTCGCCGCGCTGGCCGGCATCGACCCGCTGCTGCACGAGGCGGCGAAGGTCGACGGCGCCACCCGGCTGCAGCGCATTTGGCACATCAACCTGCCCGGCATCATGCCGACGATCATCATCCTGCTCATCCTGAACATGGGCAACCTGATGTCGATCGGCTTCGAAAAAATTTTGCTGCTGCAAAACGATCTGAACCTGGACTCGTCCCAGGTGATTCAGACCTATGTGTACAATGCGGGTTTGCTGCACGGACAATACAGCTATTCCACCGCGGTGGGCCTGTTCAACTCCGTCGTCAATTTCATTCTGTTGGTCACCTTCAACCAGTTGGCTAGAAGGACCGGCACCAGTTTGTGGTAGGGAGGGATACACGATGAAGATAGGAGAATCGCGCGCAGACATCATTTTCGACCGATGCAACAAAGCGTTGGTTTGGTTTTTCATCCTGATCATCGCGTATCCGTTAATTTACATCGTGAGCGCCTCGATCAGCGATCCGCAATTCGTCAATTCCGGGGAGATGTGGCTATATCCGAAGGGTGTTACCTTCGAAGGGTTTCAGCGTGTGCTGCAAAGCTCGGAGATCGGGATCGGGTACCGCAACACCCTTTTCTATACGCTGCTCGGTACCGCCATCAACCTGGCCGTCACGTTGCCGTGCGCCTATGTTCTGTCCAAACAGGAGCTGATTGGCCGCAAAGTGATCATGGCGCTGTTCGTGTTCACGATGTTCTTCGACGGGGGCCTGATCCCCACCTACCTGCTGGTGCGCGATCTCGGCATGGTCAATACGATCTGGTCGATGGTCATTCCCAACGCCGCGGCCATGTGGAACATCATCGTGACCATGACGTTCTTCTCGATGAACATTCCGAAAGCCCTGGAGGAAGCGGCGGAGATCGACGGCGCCTCCCAGTTCCGCATTTTCTTCCAGCTCGTGCTGCCGCTGTCGGCGCCGATCATCGCGGTCATGGCGCTGTTCTACGGTGTCGGCCACTGGAACCAGTATTTTTCCGCTTTGGTTTATTTGCAGGACCGGCAATTGTACCCGCTGCAGCTGTTCCTGCGCGAAATCCTGATCCAACAGAAAGTCACCGTCGAATTGCTGGCCGGCGGCAACAGCGGCACAGCGGAAGCGTTGGCCCGGCACGCCCGGATTGCCGATATCGTGAAATACGCGGTGATGATCGTTTCGGCGGCGCCGCTGCTCATGATTTATCCGTTCCTGCAACGTTTCTTCATCAAGGGCGTTTTGATCGGTTCGATCAAAGGATAACGGTCGGCCGCCGATCCGGATGAGTCTGACAAGGGGGGTGACGTCAATAAGGGGAGGTGCTGCTACACGTATGGCAATGGATCTTGTGCCGTCGGCGGGAATACGGAACAGCCGCTGCATAGCGCAAACGCGAAAAGGCGGCAAAACCAAAAAGGAAAGGGAGTCAAACGAGCATGGGACTGAAAAAGCGAGTCCTGAGTCTAGTGCTGTTGCTTTGCCTCTCGTTGATCGTGTTCGCTTGTTCCAAGAACTCGGGCACGAAAACGAACACGAACTCGTCGGGCAATGAAACGACGGGCCAATCGGGCCAATCGAGCAACTTCAACGAAACGGGCTTTCCGATCGTCAACGAGCCGATCACGCTCGAGATGATGGGAAGGAAATCGCCGATCCAGCCGGATTGGGCAGACATGGGATTCTTCCAAAAAATGGAGGAATTGACGAACATCAAGTTCACGTTCCGCATCGCAACGAGCGACGATTACACGCAAAAGAAGCAACTGGCTTTCGCCAGCCTGGACTTGCCGGATGTGTTCTACGCCGCCGAACTGACCCTGGAGGAAGAAGCCGACTACGGCTCGCAAGGGTTGCTCATTCCGCTTGAAGACCTGATCGACAAGTATGCGCCGAATCTGAAAGCCCTCATGGACCAAAATCCGGAAATCAAAGCTTCGATCACCACGCCGGACGGGCACATCTACGCTCTGCCGGGCATCGACCAAAACATCACGTCCAAGACCCCGATCATGTGGATGAACAAGCCGTGGATGGACGCGCTGGGGATCAACACGCCGGAGACGATGGAAGATTTCTATCAAATGCTGAAGGCGTTTAAGGAAAAAGACCCGGGCAGCGTCGGCGACGTCATTCCGCTCACGGCGAGCTCGGCTGACGAACTGCGCCTCGGGCTGTTGCCGAACTTTGGCCTCGTGCAAGACGGCGGCATCTATGAAGATAACGGCACGGTCAAGTATGCCTTCGTGCAAGAGGAATACAAAGCGTATCTGAAATTCATGAACCGTTTGTACTCGGAACAACTGTTGGACAACCAAATGTTCTCGCACACCTGGGAGCAATTCGTCGCCAAGGGTCCGCGCGTCGGCATCCTGTCCACCTGGCCGATTGTCATGCTCGGGTTTACCGACTTGAACGAAGCGCTGAAATACCCGGTGCTGCCGCCGATGACCAGCGAAACGAACAGCAAGAAGCTCACGCAAGGCATGCATGAAATCAGGCGGGGCCGCGCGGCGATTACGAAGGAAAACAAGTATCCGGAGGCGACGATGCGCTGGCTGGATTATGCCGCTTATTCGGAAGAAGGCACGATCATGGCGCGCCTGGGCATCGAAGGCGAAACGTACGAATGGAACGAGGAAGGCCAATGGGTGCTGCTCTCGAAGGACGGCCTGAGCACGACGGAAACGAACGCGAAGCACGCGCCCGGCGCCGGCGCCAATCCGCCGATGAACCTGACGCGGGAATTCTTCGAGAAAGAAGGAGGCAATCCGGTCATCCTGGAAATTTACAAGTGGGTGCAAGCTGAACTGATTCCGTACGCCCGCACGCCGTTCCCGCTGGTCTACTTCACGTCCGAGGAACAAGAGGTTGTCCGGTCTCTGAAGCCCGACATCGACACGTACTTCAAACAAATGGAGGCCAAGTTCATCACCGGCGCCGAATCGATCGACGCCAAGTGGGATGAATATGTGCGGACCTTGGAAAGCCTCGGCCTTGCCGACTACCTCGCGGCCTATCAATCGGCCTATGACCGCTGGGCGGCGTCGCGCTGAGCAAATCCGGGATATCCTGCCGCACAGAACGAGAAAAAGCCGAAACGGCAAAATCCAGCCGTCAGCCCGGCCCGCCGCCGGACTGACGACTGAAGGTGAAACCATACTACATGGACAATAGGATGATCATATGAGTAATTTATTAAAGTTAACGACAGAGACGCGCAACGTGCGTTCGATGAACATCGACAGCATGTCGACCATCGAGATTTTGACGACGATCAACAACGAGGACAAAACGGTCCCCTATTGCGTGGAGCGCGTCCTGCCCGAGATCGGTCGCACGGTGGACGTCATCTGCCGGGCGATCAAGCAAGGCGGGCGGGTGTTTTACGTCGGCGCGGGAACGAGCGGCCGCATCGGCATTCTCGACGCGGTCGAGTGCCCTCCGACGTACAGCACGTCGCCGGAAGTGTTCCAGGCCGTGCTGGCCGGCGGCGCCCAAGCGTTCGAGCAGGCGGCGGAAGGCGCGGAAGACAACCTGGAGCAAGGGGCGAAGGACCTGGCGATGCGGCAGGTGACGAGCTCCGACGTCGTCATCGGCATCACGGCCAGCGGCCGAACGCCGTACGTCATCGGAGCGCTGCAATACGCGCGCCAAGCGGGTGCCTTCACGGTCGGGTTGTCCAGCAATGCGGATTCGGAAATCAGCGCATACGCGGACATCAAGATCGAAGTCGTCACCGGACCGGAAGTGATCACCGGGTCGACGCGCATGAAAGCCGCCACCGCCCACAAGCTGATTTTGAACATGATTTCCACGGCTTCCATGATCAAAATCGGCAAAGTGTATGAAAATTTGATGGTGGACCTGAAGGTCAGCAACCACAAGTTGATGGAACGGGCCAAAAACATCGTCGTCACGATTACCGGAATCACCGTCGCGGAAGCGGAGAAAGTGCTGGAGAAGACGAACTATCAGGTGAAGCCGGCCATCGTCATGGTGAAAGCCGGCGTCGATTTCGACGAAGCGAACCGGCTGATTCGAGAAGCGGACGGCTTCGTGCGCAAGGCCATCGAACTGGCGCAGCAGAGGAGGCGATGAGGAATGGTGACCTATCGTTATTATCAACCGGGAGACGAACCGCAGATCGTCGTGTTGTGGAATGAGTGCTTGACCAAGGATCCGATTACCCCCAAGCGTTTTCGCCATCTGGTGCTGCTGGATGCCAATTTTGATCCGGAAGGCATGCGGCTCGCCTTCGACGGCGAGCGGCTGATCGGCTGCGTATACGCAATCCGGCGGCTGGTGCCGCTGTCCGGCGCCGATCTGGAGCCCGACAACGGCTGGATTCCGTTCTTTTTCGTCGACCCGGCCTATCGGCGCGCCGGCGTCGGAACGCGCTTGATGCAAGACGCCGTCGAATTTCTGAAGCGGCAAGGGCGCAAGAACGTGTTCTTCGCTTCCTACGCGCCGAATTATATCGTCCCGGGCATCGATGAAGCCTCCTATCCCGCAGGGTATCCATTCCTGCTGGCCCAAGGTTTCCGGACGCTGTACTCCGCGGTGGCGATGGACCGCAGCCTGGTGGACTTCCGGATTCCCGACGAGATCCTGGAGTTGAAGAAGGCGCGGGAAGCGGAAGGCTATACGTTCACGCAAGCCCGCGATTCCGACCTGTACGAAGTCATCCAGTTCGCCAACCGGAAGTTCAATCCCGACTGGGGCCGGGCGATTCGCGAAGGCATCCTGCAAGGGTTGCCGCTGGAGCGCATTTTGATTGCCAGATACCAGGGGACAATGGTAGGATTTTGTCTGTACGGCGGATATGAAGGCGTTCCGGAACGGTTCGGGCCGTTCGGCGTCGATCCGGACCGGCAAGGCCAAGGACTCGGCAAGTTGCTGTTGAATTTGTGCCTGCACCAGATGAGAGCCGAGAGCCTGCACAGCGCATGGTTCCTGTGGACCGGGGAGAAAACATCCGCGGGATACTTGTACAAGAAAACCGGATTTCACATTACCCGCAGCTTCCACGTCATGAAGAAGCAGATCGAAGTTTCTTGAAAAAGGAGTCCGTCGGGTGCGCGAACGACGGCGGTTTGTCCGGTTTGGGAGAAATGGAGGTGGCGAGGATGGCTCGGCCGACGGAAGATGCGGCGTCAGAGTCATGGCTTGCGGCGGCGCGGCGCATGGGGCTGGAGCCGGAGCGGCTCGCCCATGTGCGGCGCGTGCTGGACCGCGAGGTGGAGCGCGGCCTGATTCCGGGCGCATCGCTCCTCATCGGGCGCCGAGGCGAGCGGATTCACTACGCGACGGGCTGTTCGGTCGCGACGGAGCGGGAGAAACTGCCGGCGACGCGGGAGACGCTCTACGACTGTGCTTCGTTGACGAAGGTCGTCGTGACGCTGCCGCTCATCCTGATGCTGGTCGATTGCGGCGAACTGAGCCTTCAGGACCCGGCGGCGCGCTACATCCCGGAACTCGGCGACCGCGACGCGATCACGATCAAGCATTTGCTGACGCATACGGCGGGTTTCCCGCCGTTCGTCGATTTGCACACTCCGGGCTTCAGCCGGGAGGAAATCATCGCCCACATCGGCCGGCTGCCGCTCGAATACGAACCGGGCACGGCTTATGTTTACAGCGATCTCGGATACATCTTGCTGGGCGAAGTGATCGCCCGGTTGTACGGCTGCCCGCTGGATGAGGCGGCGCGGCGCCATTTGTTCGCGCCCTTGGGGATGAAGGACAGCGGCTTCTGCCCGGACCCGGCGCTGCGTCCCCGCATCGCCGCCACCGAATACATCCCGGCGGAGGGAGCGCACCGATGGGGGCGCGTGCACGACGACAACGCCCTCGCGCTGGGCGGCGTCAGCGGGCACGCCGGCTTGTTCGCCACCGCCGACGATTTGGGCCGTTACGCCGAGATGTGGCTGAACGAGGGATGGGCGAACGGGCTATCCGTGCTCTCGCCGGCGGTCTTGCGGCTGGCGACCGTGAGCCACACCGCGCATTTGCGCCCGGCGAATCGCGGGCTCTGCTGGGTGCTCAAGGGAGATCGCTGGGACGCCTCGGGCGATTTGATGTCGGCGAACGCCTACGGCCACACCGGCTTCACCGGCACGAGTTTGTGGATCGATCCGGCAACCGGGGTGTACGTGGTGCTGTTGACCAACCGGGTGCATTTCGGCCGGGATCGCTCCGTCGCCGGCCTGCGCGCCGCGGTGCACAACATCGTGGCGGCCAGTGTGAGCAAGGCGTGAGCGAGCCGGCATGCGAGAGCATGGGCGCGGCTGGAAGCAAGCGGAAGCTCACGGATCGGGGGAAGCGGGACCGGTCCGTGAGCTTCTTGCCGTGTACGCCCAACATGGGCGTCATCATACAGTGGAAGTCCGGAATGGGGCCAGCCTCCCCCTCCTACTCGATTTCGGCTTTTTCACAGAGAGGTCGATCCCCACAATGTTCCGAAGGAAGATAGGAGTTCGCACGATCGCAGGGAGCGGACGAGTAAGCATTCCGATTTTGCTGCTGAAATGAATCTCGTGTTTGCCTGAACCGGCATGCGTCCATTGAACCGAATGAAACGATTTCCGTGTGAACGACAACGACCTGTCATCCGTTGATGTGAGCGCCTGACCTTGCGCTGATCGGTAATCCACATCATGGAGGAATGAAGATTGCACCAATTGTTTGTTTACGGCACCCTTCGAAGAGGGGAACGCTATCACGGATTGATCGAAAAGGCTCGTTGCCTGTCTTTCCTTGCGCAGGTTGCGGGTTCCATGGTGGATACCGGCGAAGGTTATCCGGCCATGATGCGGGGAGAAGGCAATGTTTGCGGAGAAATATACGAAATCGACGAGGACGCTTTGAAGCGGGTCGATGATCTGGAAGACTATTATGGCCCCGGAGATTCCCGCAACCTCTATGAGCGGGTGGAGACTGTCGCCTATACGGATCGGGGAGAGATGACCGTTTTGACCTATGTATCGAACCGATTCCCTTTTTCACCCATTCCATATGGGGATTGGAAACTGTATCGCATGACCAAACAGCCCAGCGTCCCGTATTTTGCTTATGGCGGTTGCACGGATGACGCGAGATTCAAAAAGCACGGTGTGTCCGAACGGTTTGGGGATGTCATCGGGCGCGGCACGGTATACGGGTGCAGCCTGCAATTTACTCGACATGCCCAAGATGGCGAACGAGCGGACCTGGTGGAGACGGGAGGCCAAACGGAAGGAACACTGTACCGCATCCCCGTTAAGGCTTTGGCAGCGTATTTGGACAAGGGGGATGGGGAGGAATGGGGAGTTAATCGTTATCGCCCGGTGGTCGTTCCGGTTGCTTTGGACAATCGTGAAATTGTGGATGCCGTTACCTTTGTCGTGGACAAGAAATCCGAATGGGCGCCGCCTCAAGAATACAAAGAATAAGTTTGGTTCGAAGCGAAGCCGATCGTCCCATGTCATCCGGAGAGCCAGCCGCCTCAGACACCCCTTCCCGCTCGATTACACCCAGCACGCGGAATGCTTGACTTTCCAAACGGCACGATGGTACAATCCAAGCATATTAATCCTATTGAAATAATATGATATATTGGCGTTGTCCACCAGACGGATGGAGACAAGCAACCGGATTTTTGAAAGTTGCTTGTCTCTTTTTTTATACGGAAAAAGAAGCATCGCAAGGAAGGGGAAGAGAAGGGAGCGAGCACGATGGACTTGCTTCAGCTGAAATATTTTCAAACGATCGCCAAAACGGAACATATCACGAAAGCGTCAGAGGAACTGCAGATCACGCAACCGTCGTTAAGCCAGATGCTGGCCAAACTGGAGAAAGAATTGGGCGTGCCGCTGTTTGACCGGCGTGGGCGCAGCATCCGTCTGAACGAATCGGGGAAGGCGTTTCTTCGGCGAGTCGAGAGAGCCTTTTTCGAACTGGAAGAAGGGAGACGCGACGCGATCCATCGCGCGGGCCAACACCAAAAAACGGTATCCTTCGCCACGATTCCTCTTTCGCCGGTGACCGAAGCGGTCGGCGGCTATTTAAACCGTTATCCCGATGCCCGGCTTCGTCTGGATTACGGCCACAGCCGTGAGATGGCGATCCGGCTGGAGCGGGGAGAGATCGATCTTTGCCTTTCCTCTCCGCTCGTCGAAGGACCCGACATCGGCAGTATACCGGTGATCACGGAGGAAATATGGGTGATGGTCCCTCCGGGACACCGTTTGGCCGGACTTGGCGAAATCAGATTGAACGAACTGGCTGACGATCCGTTCATTTGCCTGAAGGAAGGGTTCGGGTTCCGGGAAATGTCCGACCGTTTCTGCCGATTGGCCGGATTTATGCCGAATGTCGTGTTTGAGGCGGAAGAATTCTCCATGTTGCAGCCGCTGGTCAAATCCGGGGTCGGCGTCGCTTTGCTTCCCGCTTTTTTGTGGCGGGCCGACATCGGGTCGGTCCATGAGGTGCTGCGGATCCGGGAACCGGTTTGCCGCTGGACGATCTGGCTAGCGTGGCGGCAACACCGCGAGCTGTCGCCGGAAAGCCGGCGTTTCAAAGAGTACTTGATCGATTTTTTCGGCTCATTCAAAAAACGGGAAACACGGACGCAGCCGATTCGGCGAAAGACGATATGACACGGCTGCCGTTTATAGGCGCTAACCTTTTGATGATGGAAAGACGATAGGATACGTTTGCTGTTTATAGGCGACGGCCTTTGGTATGGACAGACGATATGAGACCAATTTGCTGTTTATAGGCGATTGCCTATGGATACGATAGACAAATTCATATTGGAAACCGGCCGATCATCAGTGTTATGATGCATTTGTCACCATAAATACGATAAATTTTATCGGAATACTATAAAAAACAGCAAGGGTGGTCCGATGGTCAACCGGTTATATGCGGAACTGGAACAGCACTTTTCAGACATCGTCGCTTGGAGAAGGCACTTGCATCGCCATCCCGAACTGTCGTTTCGTGAAGTGCACACGCCGCGGTTTATCGCCGAACATTTGACAAACTTCGGTTTGACCGTCAAGACGGGGGTCGGAGGCAACGGGGTGGTCGGCGTGCTGGAAGGCGGACAGGAAGGCGGGACGATTGCGTTTCGCGCCGATTTCGACGCACTGCCCATCGCGGACGAGAAAGAGGTGCCTTACCGCTCGACCGTGGAAGGGGTCATGCATGCTTGCGGGCATGACGGCCACACGGCGGCGCTGCTTGGCGCGGCCCGTGCTTTGGGGCGGTTTCGGCACGAACTAAAAGGGAACGTCGTCTTTCTTTTTCAGCATGCGGAAGAAATGACGCCGGGCGGAGCGAGGGCGATGATCGAAGACGGATGTCTGGACGGAGTCGACGCGGTTTACGGCGCCCATCTGGCGACCCACCTCCCCGTGGGAACGATCGGTTCCCGATCCGGCCCGCTGATGGCGGCGGCGGACGCGTTTGATATTCAATTGCGGGGAAAAGGCGGGCACGGCGGCCGGCCGCACGAAGCCGTCGATGCGCTTCTGGCCGGAACGCAGGTTGTCCATCAACTGCACCATCTTGTCGGCCGGCGCGTCAACCCGCTGCATTCGGCCGTCGTTTCGGTCGGGGTTTTTCAGGCGGGAACGGCTTCGAATATCGTGGCGGACCGGGCGCGCATCCAGGGGACGGTGCGGACGTTCGATCCGGACCTTCGTCGCTCGCTTGAAGAGAACATTCGCCTTGTCGTCAAAGGCGTCAGCGAAGCCGCCGGCGTCGAACACGAAATCGCGTATAAGCGAGGTTATCCCGTGGTCGTCAATCACCGGGAAAACGTCGAACTCGTGCGGAGTGTGGCCACCGAGTTGTTCGGACCCGAAACCTATCGCGAAATCGAGCCTTCCACGGGAGCGGAAGATTTCGCCTATTATTTGCAGCACAGGCCGGGGGCGTTCTATTTTGTCGGGGCGAGGGGCGACGATGAGGCGACGCATTATCCGCACCATCACCCGAAGTTTGATTTCGACGAACGGGCGCTGCTCATTTCCGCAAAGCTGTTTGTGGGCATCGCCGCACGTTACTTGCTTGGAGTTTAAGGATCGTGTTTAAGGAGCATGGCAATGAAACTCAAAACGAAATTGATTCACGCCGGGATCGACGGCGATCCGCATACCGGTGCGGTCGTCCCGCCCATATATCAAGTGAGCACGTTCGAACAGGACGGCATCGGCCAAAACAAAGGTTACGCGTATTCGCGAGCGAACAATCCGACCCGCGAGGCGGTGGAGACATACATCGCCGAAATTGAAGGCGGCGTTAGAGGGTTTGCCTTTTCTTCCGGCATGGCCGCTTTATCGACCGTTCTCCTGCTGTTCGGGCACGGCGATCACGTCATTTGCGGCGACGATATGTACGGGGGGACGTACCGTGTGGTTACCCAAGTGTTCTCCCGTTTCGGACTCGAGGTGTCCTTCGTCGATGCCGGCGACGTGGCGAAGATCGAAGCCGCGGTCCAAAAAAATACGAAAGCGGTGCTTTTGGAAACGCCGAGCAATCCGCTGATGAAAGTCGCGGACATCGGGAAAACGGCGGAATTTACCCGGTCAAACGGGCTGCTGCTGATCGTGGACAACACGTTCCTTACCCCGTACTGGCAAAATCCGCTGGCGCTCGGGGCGGATATCGTCTATCACAGCGCATCGAAATATCTCGGCGGGCACAGCGATCTGATCGCCGGTCTCGTGGTCGTCAAGGACGAAGAGATCGGGGAGCGGCTCCACTTTTTGCAAAAGTCCGTCGGCAGCGTGCTGGGGCCGCAAGAGGCGTGGCTGTTGCTGCGCGGGATGAAAACGCTCGGCGTCCGGATGGAAGAGCATGAAGCCAACGCGAGGGTCATCGCCGACTGGCTTCGGCGCCGACCGGACGTTCTCAAGGTGCATCATCCCGGATTGCCCGACCATCCCGGCCATCAAATCGCCAAATCCCAGGCGAGAGGTTTCGGGGCCACGTTTTCCTTCGAAGTGGAGAGCGCGGCGAAAGCGGAGTCCGTTTTGCAAAAAGTCCGTTTGTTCAAAAATGCGATCAGCCTGGGGTCGGTGGAAAGCCTGATCACGATTCCGGCGCACATGACCCACGCGTCCATCCCTCCCGAACGCCGGGCGCAGCTGGGAATTACCGACAGACTGATTCGCGTGTCGGTCGGGCTCGAAGATGTCGGCGATCTGATCGAGGATTTGGAGCAGGCTTTGTCCTGACGGAAGGGATGCGCGGACAAAGGTCGGAAAACGCGGCAACGGTCCGGTGGAGCGACGCCCCGGGTGAGCAACCCGCGTGAGCAACGGCCCGGGACAGCGGAAGGCGGAACAATCGGGGCGGACCGATCTGCCGGAGCCTGATTCAATCATGATTTGAACAGTGGGGAGGAGATTTTGGTGAAAACCAAACACAGATGGATTGCGATATTTCTCGTGATGGTATTTTTCGTTTCCGCCTGTGCCGGAAAAGAATCGGCGCCAACCTCCGACGGGCAGCAAGGCGGCCAGGAAAACCGGCAGGCGGCCCAATCCCCGGATGCGCTGAGTGAAATTCAAGACGGTTTGATCCCGGCGAGCGACCCGCAGAAAAATCCGGAAGCGGCGAAAAAACGCACCGACACTTTCGTCTCCGGTCTGCAGTCGCCGGAGGGCGTGTTCAATCCTTATTTTTATCAAAACGGCTGGGACGGCAACGTGACCAACGTATTGTTCGCTCCGCTGGTCGATTACGACGAAAACGGGAAGCTGGCGCCCAGGTTGGCCGAAAAATGGGAAACCTCCGACGATCAGTTGACCTACACCTTCTATCTGCGGCCCAACTTGAAATTCAGCGACGGTTCCCCGCTGACGGCGGAAGATGTCGCTTTTACGCTGACGCTGCTTCACGATCCGGCTTACGATGGGAAAACCGACATCACTCTCGCCAATATCAAAGGCGGAAAGGCCTATAAAGAAGGAACGGCGGAGACCGTTGAAGGCATCCAGGTGATCGATCCGCTGACGATTCAAATTGCGACGGAAAAAGTCAGCACGCTGGCGCTGCCGCTGATCGGCGGACACGTGCTTTCCAAAGCGTATTACGGCAAAGATTACAGGAAGGGGTATCTCGACGGCGTCAAGTCGCTGCACGACAAACCGATGGGCGCCGGTCCGTACCGGCTCGTCAAGTTTGTCAAAGGGCAGGAAGTGCAGTTTGTCGCCAATCCGCACTATTACGAGGGCAAACCGGCGATCGAAAACATGATTTTCAAAGTGACGACGAACGACACGAATTTGCAATATTTGAAAGTCGGGGAAACGGACTATGACCGTTTCGTGGCGAACCGGGACAATTTCGAGCAGCTCAAAGCCCTCGGATTTGCCAACATCGAGATTTTCACCGCGACTTCTTACGTCTTTCTCGACCTCAACCACAATTCGCCCCGTTTGCAGGACAAGCGAGTCAGACAGGCGCTCTATTACGGGCTGGACCGGCAAACGTTCGTCGACATTTTGTATCAGGGCTTTGGCCAGGTGGCCAACGTTCCCGTCTCGCCGGCTTCCTGGGCTTACACCAAGGACATCGAGGCTTACCCGTTCGATCCGGAAAAGGCGAAACAACTGCTCGACGAGGCGGGCTGGAAGGTCGGATCCGACGGCATCCGCGAAAAGGACGGCCAAAAACTGGTTTTGCGCTATTTGGGACGGCAAGGCTACAACATCGACGATGTGCTGATTCCGCTCATTAAAGAAAACTACAAGGATATCGGCATCGGCGTCGAATCGGAAATTCTCGATTTCAACGCGCTGCTGGCCAAACGCAATAAAGGCGACTTCGATCTGGCTTCGTTTACGACGACGAACTTGCCCGATCCGTACGAAGGCGTGAAGAGTTTCCATTCCAAGTACAATCTCAGCGGGTATGCCAATCCCAAAGCGGACGAACTGATTGAACGCGGAACGGAAACGCTCGAGATCGAACAGCGGATTCCGATCTATCACGAGCTTTACCGGGAATTGAAAGAAGATCCGCCGGTGCTCTGGCTGGCCTATACGAAAATGATGATCGGCTACAACGCCCGCATCAAAGGATTGGACCCGGATCCGATCACCATTCTCAACAATTCGATTCCGAGATTGCGGATCGAACAGTGAACGCGCATCGGAAGGCGGTCGCGGTCTAAAGCGTCGCATGACAGGCGTGGAGGAAGAGAACCGGGCCGCCGATCATAAGGCAGGAAAGAGGCGCCCGCCGCGCCGGGGCGGGCGCCGGAAAAGGAGGCTCCAAACCGGTGCGGCAATACATGACGAAACGGATTTTGTATCTCATTCCGACGTTGTTTGGCGCATCCCTTGTCATCTTTTTCATCTTTGCGCTGGCTCCCGGCGATTTCCTCGACTCCGATCTGTCGCTCACGCCCGAACGGGCGGCGGAGCTAAGAGCGCTTTACGGTCTGGACAGACCGATACTGGAGCGGTATTTCATATGGCTCGGCAACGCGCTGAAAGGGGATTTCGGGTATTCGCTGCAGTATCAGCAGCCGGTCGGAGCGCTGCTCAAAGAGTATGTGTGGAATTCCTTTTTGATCGCCAGCGTTTCCTTGGTGCTGACGTGGACCATTGCCGTCGCGGTCGGCGTTTTCTCCGCGGTTCGGCAATACTCGTGGTACGATTCGCTGATCACCCTCGGCGTGTTCGCGGCGATGTCCTTCCCGCCGTTTTTCATCGGACTGCTGCTGATCAAGCTGTTTGCCGTCGATCTCGGCTGGCTGCCGATCGGGGGCATGACCAATACGGGCAGCCAGTCGACCGGGTTCGCGTACGTTTGGGAAGTGGCGGAGCATATGATTTTGCCCTCGACGGTGCTGACGATGCTGAGCGTCGGATCGTTGACCCGCCATTTTCGGGCCAACATGATCGACGTCATCCGGCTGGATTTCGTGCGCACCGCCCGCGCGAAAGGACTGAAAGAGAAAACGGTCGTTTACAAGCATGCGCTGCGCAACGCGCTGCTTCCGGCGATTACGTTGTTCGGATTGGAACTTCCGGGCCTGTTTTCGGGAGCGATCATTACGGAGCGGATCTTCAATTGGCCGGGGGTCGGCAATATGCACATGGAAGCGATCGCGCATCGAGACTACACCGTGTTGATGGGATTTACCCTCTTTCTGACCTTTCTCACGGTGCTCGGCAACTTGCTCGCCGATTGGCTGTACGCCGTCGCGGATCCTCGCATCCGCTACAAATAAGGGGGGATGGGCATGTCCGCACCTACGAGGGATAAAGGGAACACGGTCGTGTTGCATGTGGCGGAATCGACCGCCGAAATGCCGGCTGCGGCGGAGCCGTACACCCCTCCGAAAACGGTCACGGCCGAGGGCGTGCGGCCGTATCCCGGAGCGCCGGCGGCGCCCCGGGAACCGTCATTACCGCGTCGCAGAATAGCAAATCCCCAATCTCCATGGAGTACCGCCTACCGCCGCTTGAAAAGAAATAAAATGGCCGTTTTCGGTTTGATGTTTTTATTCGCGATGTTTCTGTTTTCTTTTGTCGGACCGTTCTTTTCACCGTATACGGAAGGGCGGGTGAACGTGGCGCTCATCCACAAGCCGCCGAGCGCGTCCCACTGGCTCGGCACCGACGATCTCGGCCGGGACGTGCTGACGCGGTTGATGCAGGCGGGGCGGATCTCGCTGTTGGTCGGCATCGTCTCGATGGTGCTGTCCGTTTTGGTCGGCGCGATCTTGGGCGTATTGGCCGGGTATTACCGCGGTTTGGTCGATCATCTGATCATGCGGGCGGCCGACGTGCTGATGTCGATTCCGGAAATCCCGATCTTGATCGTGATCGGCGCGATTTTGTCCGATTTGAAAATATCTTCCGAATATCGCATTTACGTCGTCATGCTGCTGATCGGTTTTCTGGCGTGGCCGTCGCTGGCGCGATTGGTGCGCAGCCAAATTTTGTCCCTGCGGGAGCGGCCTTTTATGCTCGCCGCCGAGGCGCTGGGGCTGCGCGATCGGCGCAAGCTGCGCCATCTGCTGCTGAATGCGGCGCCGACCCTCATCGTCGTCGCCACGCTCGGCGTGGCGCGGGCGATTTTAAGCGAATCGGTGCTCAGCTTTCTGGGCCTCGGGGTCGTTCCGCCGACGCCGTCGTGGGGGAACATGCTGCAGGCGGCGAACACGTTGATCGATTTCCAACTGAGGCCGTGGCTGTGGATTCCTCCCGGAGTGGCCATCTTTTTGACGGTGATCGCGATCAATTTGGTGGGAGACGGGCTGCGCGACGCGCTGGATCCGAGAACGAACAGGTAGGTGAATGAAGATGCCCCGGACCATCGTGGAATTTGTCAATTTGCACACTTATTTCGATACGGCGGACGGCGTGGTCAAGGCGGTGAACGGGGTCAGCTTCCGCATTCGCGAAGGGGAGACGGTGGCGCTCGTCGGGGAGTCCGGTTGCGGCAAAAGCGTGACGGCGATGTCGCTGATGGGGCTGTTGGAAAATACGACCGGCCGAATTGTGGACGGCGAAATCCGGTTCGACGGCAAAAATACGGTGAACATGTCCCGCGCCGAACTTCGGCGTATTCGCGGCAAGGATGTCTCGATGATTTTCCAGGAGCCGATGTCCTCGCTGAATCCGGTGCTGACGATCGGAGAACAAATGGCCGAACCGATGATCGAACACTTGCACATGAGCCGAAAAGAAGCGCATGCCAAGGCGGTCGAACTGATCCGCATGGTCGGCATTCCGCGGGCGGAGGCGATTGCGCGTTCGTATCCGCATGAACTGAGCGGCGGCATGCTGCAGCGCATCATGATCGCGATCGCATTGTGCTGCAAGCCGAAGCTGCTCATCGCCGACGAACCGACGACCGCGCTGGACGTGACGGTGCAGGCGCAAATCCTGGATCTGCTGCGGGAATTGAAGCGGCAGTTGGAAATGGCGATTCTGCTCATTACCCACGATCTCGGGGTCGTGGCGGAAATGGCCGATTCCGTGATCGTCATGTACTGCGGCAAAGTGATCGAACAGGCGCCGGTGCTCTCGCTGTTTCAACATCCGCGGCATCCCTACACGCAAGGGTTGCTGAAAGCGCGGCCGTCGATCGGGCGCCGGACGGAGCGGCTCTATTCGATTCCCGGCCAAGTGCCGAGCCCGATCGGACTCGGCAACTCCTGCTATTTCAGCGACAGATGCGATCGCTGCATGGACGTCTGCCTCGCGCAGCAGCCGCCGCTTCGTGCGGTGGATGACCGGCATTCCGTGGCGTGCTGGCTGTATGAGGAGGGGATCCGTGATGTCCGAAGCGCTGCTCGAGGTTAAACAACTGAAAACCTACTTTCCCGTCGGAAACGGAATCTTCAAGCGTTCCAACGGGGTTGTCAAGGCGGTGGACGGGGTGGATCTCACGATTCGCAGAGGAGAGACGTTCGGCCTTGTCGGCGAATCGGGAAGCGGGAAAAGCACGATCGGACGAACGATCCTCAGGCTGACCGAAAAAACGGACGGCGAAGTGATCTTCGACGGGACGGATCTGTACGCGCTCAGCCGCCGCCAGCTGCGCAGCCTCCGTCCGCGGATGCAGATGGTGTTTCAGGACCCGTACGGATCGCTGAATCCCCGCATTCGCATCGGCGACGCCATCGGCGAGGTGCTCCTGGATCACGGGCTCGCGTCCAAAGCGGAAGTGCGGGAAAAGGTGCTCGACGTGTTGCGGTTGTGCGGGCTGGCGCCTTACCATATCGACCGCTTTCCGCACGAATTTTCGGGCGGCCAGCGGCAGCGGATCGGCATCGCCCGGGCCATCGTCCTGAATCCCGACTTCCTTGTGGCGGATGAGCCGGTATCCGCTCTCGACGTGTCCATCCAGGCGCAGATTATCAATTTGTTTCGCGACCTGCAGGAACAGAAGGGATTGACGTATTTATTCATCTCTCACGATTTGAGCGTCGTCGAGCATTTGTGTACGACCATCGGCGTGCTTTATCTGGGATCGCTGGTGGAAGTGGCCGGCCGCGACGACTTGTTTGCACGGCCGCAGCATCCTTATACGAAAGCGCTGCTGTCCGCCGTCCCCATTCCGGATCCGACCGTGAAACGCGAGCGGATTGTGCTTTCGGGCGACATCCCAAGTCCGGCCGATCCGCCGCCGGGATGCAAATTTCATACCCGGTGCCCGTACGTCACCGACGTTTGCCGCGAACAGCGGCCGGTACTGCGCGACTTGGGGGGCGGACATCAAGTCGCATGCCATCTGGTCTGATTTGAAAATGTCGGATGTAGGGAGGAGTTGCGATGAACAGCATGGGCCATTCAGACAACGGTTGGGCGAGGGAGCCTCCCGACGTCAGGCTGCCTCAGCCGGTGGGGCTCCGTCTGGAAGCGTTGAAAGCGTCGGGACTGTCCGACCATGCGATCATCCGGGCGCTGCAACGGGCGGACGCGGAAACCTTGCGGCGGGCCGTGCCGGAGGAGCCGTGGGATTGGGACATCCTTCTCCGTTTTGCCGAGTCCGACTGGGACGATTGCGTCAGGGCGATCCGGGAAGGATACGTGTACCGGTATTTGACGATTCGGGGATTAAAACATTTGCTTCGTTACCGTTATCGCTTGAAGGAAGGCGAAGATTATCTTGATCGCGGGACGCATTTGGAACAAGTGAAGCTGAACCCGCGAGACCTTCCTTCGTTACGCGCAACCCTTTCGGCGCATTGGTCCGTCGTGGAACCGGAGTCACGGAAGGTTGGCGAAACGATCGCCGTGACGATCCGGTGGGCGCACGATGTGCCGGAACCATGACCAGAAACCATTTTCAGAAAGAAGGATTTGGCGAGTATGAGCACGTTGAACGAATATTTGATCCAAAAAAGAGAAGCGGGCATCGCCTTGCGCGAAAAAGCGCTGCAAAATCCGAAACCGAACAAACTGAGCGCGAAAGTCAGGGCGGCCGGGCGCAGCGGCGTCCGTGAAATTCGGATCCGCAACTTCCAAGTTGTCGCCGCTCACTTTCTTTGACGGAAGAAGAGTGGCGATTTGTTATGTTCATTGACGGGAAGGAAAAAGGGAGGGTTGACGTAGAAATCATAGAGTTGAAACGACAATCATGATCGGA
>Ga0066871_100567_pt1 | contig 19994 bp, 18 predicted proteins | sample CeladaPassage60B_FD_62209 | JGI IMG/M metagenome (GOLD analysis project Ga0066871, IMG submission 62209) | Cellulose-adapted microbial communities from the Joint BioEnergy Institute, USA - Passage3 60B | ecosystem: Engineered > Bioreactor > Continuous culture > Unclassified | place: USA...
TGTTCTTTTGTCGGATAGAGACGGAAGGAATAGGCTTTGTACACATCGTTCACCCGCGTTTCTTTCATCAGTAGCATTATTGAGAACGCTTGTTCTACACTTTTATGGTATCCATTTCCTCCACAAAATACAACACGCTTCATCCCACCCCTATAGGAGTGGGCTTTCACGTAGGATTTCTGTAATGTTATAGTGAGCGTTAAAATGTTAAACTTTTATAACTTTGTTATATTTGCTTAGCTGTCGTCATGATGCATGGATTTATCATACCAACCAGCGTAGGAGGCTCTAGAGATGTCCTGGCAACCGGAGATCGAAGAACTGCGAAGAAGAGAAGCCATGGCCCGGCAGATGGGGGGCGCCGAGAGGGTGGCCAAGCACAAGGCCGCCGGAAAACTGACGGTCCGAGAACGCATTGAGCGCTTGCTGGATCCGGGCAGCTTTCATGAGATTGGCGCGCTGGCCGGAAAAGGGACCTATGAAAACGGCGAATTGGTCGATTTTCGGCCCGGGAATTTCATCTTCGGGACGGGAAAGATCCAGGGGCGCAAGGTGGTGGTGGGAGCAGACGATTTCACCGTGCGGGGCGGCGCGGCCGACGGGGCGATCCGTGGCAAGCAGGAATATTCCGAACGGCTTGCCCACGATATGCGGGTCCCGATGATCCGCCTGGTGGACGGGACGGGCGGCGGCGGAAGCGTGAAGACCATCGAGGATATGGGTTACACCTATGTCCCGGTGAATCCGGCGTGGGATTATGTCGTCCGCAACATGGCGGTGATTCCGGTGGTCGCCGCCTGTCTCGGATCGGTGGCCGGTCTCGGGGCCGCCAGGGTGGCTGCCTCCCATTTTTCCGTGATGGTGGAAGGAACCTCGCAGTTGTTTGTGGCCGGACCGCCGGTGGTCAAATACGGCCTCGGACAGGATTTGAGCAAGGAGGAACTGGGCGGCGTGCAGGTTCACCGCGCCAGCGGCGCGGTGGACAATATCGCCGGGAGCGAGGAGGAGGCGTTTGCACAGATCCGCGCGTTCTTGTCCTACCTGCCGTCCAATGTGTGGGAGTTGCCGCCGATTCAGCCGTCTGCCGACGACCCGGGGCGGCGGGATGAGCGGCTGTTGTCGGCCATCCCGCGAAACCGCCGGCAGCCGTACCGGATCCGCGAGATCCTGCCGATGATATTCGACGAGGGGTCCATCTTTGAAATCGGCCGCTTTTACGGCGGCGGTTCGGTGACGGCGCTGGCCCGGCTGGACGGACACCCTGTGGGAGTGATTGCGCCGGACGTGATGGTGGGCGGCGGCTGCCTGACAGCCGAAAGCGCGGAAAAACTGACGCGGTTTGTCGACATGTGCCAGACCTTTCACCTGCCGATCGTCAACCTGGTGGATCAGCCTGGCCTGGCGGTGGGACTGGAGGCGGAACGCAAAGGGACGATCCGCAAGGGAGTCCGGGCGATTGCGGCCATTTACCAGGCCACGGTCCCGATGGTGGAAGTCATCATCCGGCGCGTTTTTGGCGTGGGCGGCGCCGGGATGGTGAACGCCCACGCGCAGCCCCGGCGTTTTGCCTGGCCTTCGGGCGATTGGGGTTCCCTGCCGCTGGAAGGGGGCATTCAGGCGGCTTACCGCCGGCAGATGGAAGCGATGGAGGATCCCCAAGCCTTTTACGAGCAGATGCTGGCCCGCATGGAGCAGTACCGCTCGCCGTTTCGCACGGCGGAGGTGTTCGGCATCGAGGAAATCATCGATCCGCGTGACACCCGGCCGCTTCTCTGCGAATGGGTGAAAGACGCCTATGCGCTTCTTCCCCATCAGCTGGGCATCTCGACGCATCCGATGCGTCCCTAAGCGACGGTGACATGATACGGTACGGTGCCAAGGTGAAGTCTTCAGGTGTCAAGGCAAAGCATGCGGGGGCAAGCGTGCAAGTGCCCAAGGCGAAGCATGCGGGTGCCAAGCATGCGGGTACCAGGTCAAAACGACGTGGGAAGGTTGCCGTGGTTGAAGTGAGCGAGTGAGAGGGTTCAAGGATGATTCAACGATTGCAAACGGGTGGGGGTGAATGAACGGAATGGAGGCGCCTATACGGGATGAAGCGTCGTATCTGGCTCACCTGGAAGCGTTGTGGCGGCGGCACTGGCCTGCCCATTTGCCGAAGGAGCCGCATTATCCCTTCGGCGAGGTGCCGCTGACCGATTATTTGCGGGAACGGGCCAAGCGGACGCCGGAAAAGCCGTGCATCATCTTTTACGGAGAGGAGGTGACTTTTCGCCGGCTGGATGAATGGAGCGATCGGCTGGCTTCCTATCTGTTGGACGCCGGTTTGACCAAAGGGGACCGGGTGGCGGTTTTTCTGCCCAACTGCCCGCAGTTCCTGATTGCTTTCTACGGCATCTTGAAGGCAGGTTGCGTGCATGTGCCGGTGAACCCCATGTACAAGGCCCCGGAATTGCTTCATGTCCTGCGGGAAGTGGAGGCGCGGGCGCTGATCGCGCTGGATCGGCTGTGGCCGGTGGTGGAAGAGGCCGTGCGGGAGATATCGGTTCCGCTCGTTTTGACGACCAGCCTTTCCGACTTTTTGCCGGAACGGCCTGCTTTTGCCGTGCATCCCGATATCAAGGAACCGAAACGGGTTGTTCCGGGAACGGTCGATTTCATGGAAGTCGTCTTGAAAACGGAAGATGCACGGCATCACTTGGGCTCCCGGTCTGAGGTCGCCGTTTCCCTGGATGATTTGGCTGCGCTGAACTTCACCGGCGGGACGACGGGGATTCCCAAGGGATGCATGCATACGCAGCGGAACATGCTCTATACGGCGGCAGGCGCCATGACCTACACGTATCAGCTGGGGGAAGGGGATGTCCGGCTGACCTATATGCCGGTATTCTGGATCGCCGGAGAGAATTCCGGCGTGATTTACCCGGTGTTCAGCGGCGTGCCGCATATCCTGCTGTACCGCTGGGATCCGGTGGCTGTCATGCAGGCGGTGGAGCGGTACCGGGTGTCCTGCCTGGGCGGCGTGATGGACAACATCGTCGAACTGATGGAACATCCGGAACGGCATCGGTATGATCTGAGTTCCATCCGGACGTTGACGGTCAGTTCGTTTGTGAAGAAGGTGACACCGGAGTACCGGAGGAAATGGCGGCAGATTTCGGACGCGGTGATCCGGGAGACCTCCTACGGGATGACCGAGACGCACACGTCGGACACCTTTACCACCGGCTTTCAGGAGGATGACATGGATCTGAAGAGGCCGCCCACGTTCTGCGGCCTGCCGATGCCCGGCACCCAGTTCAAAGTCGTGGATTTTGATACAGGGGAGTTGCTTCCCCTGGGAGTGGAGGGAGAGATTGTCATCCGCACGCCTTCTTTGATGAAGGGGTATTGGAAAAATCCGGAGGAGACGGCAAGAGTGATCCGCGACGGCTGGTTTCACACTGGGGATATTGGCCTGATCGATGAGTCCGGTTTTCTGATCTACCGGGGCAGGAAAAAGGAAATGTTGAAAGTCAAGGGCATGAGCGTCTTTCCGGGTGAGATCGAAGCGATGATCAGCAAGCATCCGGCTGTCGAGGGCTGTGCGGTGGTTGGAAAACCCGATCCGGACAAGGGGGAGGTGCCAGTGGCCTTTCTTACCCTGAAGCCGGCCTATCAGGGACAGGTGAATGAGCAATCCTTGGCAGACTGGTGCCGGAAGCAGATGGCTTCCTATAAAGTGCCGGAGATTCGGATCGTGGAAGGGCTGCCGCTGACAGCCACGGGAAAGGTCCGGAAAGAGGAATTGAAAAAATGCTTTGCCCAGAGTAGTGCATGAGGGGATGCAGCAAGAGATCATTTCGACGTGGAGGGGTGGATATGGAAATCGCAGCGAGCATGAGCGGGACGGTTTTTCGGGTTCTGGTGAATCCCGGTGACGAAGTGAGCGCCGGGGATGAGGTGATCATACTGGAGTCGATGAAGATGGAGATTCCGATCATTGCGGAAGAGGGCGGCAAGGTGGAACAGGTGCTGGTCCAGGAAGGAGATTTTGTCCAGGAAGGCCAGACAGTGGTCACCCTGAAGTGATCCTAAATGGATGAATGGAGGCGAGGAGGGGATGGTGCAGGACAGGCTGTTGAATGAATTTATCGAAAAAGAGGAGGTGGTGGTCCGGGTCCTGGAAAAGTGGGCCGATGCAATCGGGGATCGGATCTTTTTCTACTACGGAGAGGAAGATCAGGCCCTGACCTACCGCCAGTTCAACGCGATGACGAACCAGATTGCCCGCAACCTGATGGCCCAGGGAGTGGAAAAGGGGGATCGGGTTTGCGTCTTTTTGAAAAATCCCCTGGTGACCACCCTGGCGATGCTGGGCATCTGGAAAGCCGGAGGCGTATTTTCGCCGGTCAATTTCAACTATCATGGGAAGTTGCTTTCCTATCAGATCAATGATACCCGGCCGCGGCTGATCATCAGCGAACGGGAGATGGTTCCCCAGCTCAATGCGATCAAGGAGGAATTGGAACGGATTCCGGTGATCGTCTACGATCCGCGGGAAGGCGACCATGATTACCATGACCAGCTGCGCCACAACCGGCTGGATCCGCACTTCCCGGAGATCCCGTTTGACCGGATGCTGGAAGGAGATGACCGCAATCTGGACATCCCCCTGCATTACTGGGATACGGCCAATATCGTCTACACCTCCGGGACGACCGGGCCCGCCAAGGGGGTGGTCCAGTCCTACCGGTGGATGCACGGCTACACCTACGGCTTGCGGGTGATGCTGACGCAGGAGGACGTGATCTACAACGATTTGCCGTTGTACCACGTGGGCGGCGCGTTTGCCAATGTGATCCGGGCCCTCTACGTCGGCTGTACCGTTGCGGTATGGGACAAATTCAGCCCCGGCCAGTTCTGGCAGCGCATCCGGAAAAGCGGCGCTTCCACCGCGATCTTGTTGGATGTGATGATCCCGTGGCTGATGAAAGCGGCCCCGTCACCCGATGACCGGCTGAATACGCTCAACAAAGTCTACATGCAGCCGCTGCCCCAGTATTATCTGGATGTTGCGAAGCGTTTTGCCTTTGATTTCGTCCTGGCCGGGTTTGGCCAGACGGAATCGGGAAACGGTTTTCGGGGCATCATCCAGGCTCTGGATGCGGATGAAGGCACACCGCCCGAGCTGTACAAAGGCTATTCGAGAGAGGAATTCCTTCGGATCGCCGAACGGTACGGGGTGCCCGTGCGGCGCAAGACGGAACAGCTGGCGAAAGGATTCATGGGCAAACCCTCCTTTTTCCTCGAGGCGGCCATCCTGAATGAACGGGATGAACCGTGCGCGCCAGGGGAGGTGGGAGAGATCGCGTTCCGGCCGAAGGTGCCGTACCTGTTTTTGACAGAGTATTTCGGTAAACCGGAAGCGACGGCAAAAACCTTCCGCAATTTCTGGTTTCACACCGGCGACGCGGGGTACATGGATGAAGACGGAACCTTTTACTTTGTCGATCGCATGGGGAACGTGATCCGCCGCCGCGGCGAGAACATTTCTTCCTATCAGATTGAAGACATCCTCAACGGACATCCGGAAGTGGAGCTGTCGGCCGCCTTTCCGATTCCCGCCGACGAGGGGGATGAGGATGAGATCGTGGCGTTTGTGGTGAGAAAAGAGGGAAGCGCGCTGACGGAGGAAGGCTTGCGCCGCTGGATAGAGGCGGAAATGCCCCGGTTCATGTGGCCGAAGTACATCCGCCTGGTGGAGGAGATTCCGCGGACACCCACCAACAAGATCGAAAAGTACAAGCTGCGCGAACAAATTCTCAGGGAAGTGGCGGGAGAGTAGCTTTCAAGCAGAGGGGATTCATGCCGTAACGCTCGCGTTTTTCAAAAACATGCGAACGGAGGGATATCGGATGTCTGTCCATCAGCCGCACGATGAGCAAGCCTATCTGGAACACTTGCGCGCGTTGTGGGAGAAAAACCGGCCATCCTTTTTGCCGAAGGAACCGCACTACCCCTTCGGGGAGGTGCCGCTGACCGAGTATCTGCGCAACTGGGCGCAGCGGACGCCGGAAAAACCCTGCATCATCTTCTACGGAAAGGAACTCACCTTCCGGCAGCTGGACGATCTCAGCAGCCGGTTTGCCGCTTTCCTCGCGGCCAAAGGCCTCAAGAAAGGGGATCGGGTGGCTGTTTTTCTCCCCAACTGCCCGCAGTTTCTGATCGCCTTTTACGGCATTTTGAAACTTGGCTGCATCCATGTGCCGGTCAACCCGATGTTCAAGGCGCAAGAACTGCTTTACGTGCTTCAGGACAGTGAGGCCAAAGTGATCGTGACGCTGGATCAGTTGTACCCCATCGTCCAGGAAGTGCGGGGAAAATCCAGTCTTGTTGAAGTGGTCACCACCAGGTTCCGGGATTTTCTGCCGGATGAGCCTGCCTTCACGGTGCACCCGTCGTTGCTGGCACCCGAGAGGGATTGTCCGGGGAGCGTCGATCTGATGCAGACGCTGGCCGCACAGAAGGCAGAATACCCCGATTATGGCGTCGGACTGGATGACGTGGCGGCGCTGAATTATACCGGCGGCACCACCGGGATGCCGAAAGGATGCGCCCACACGCAGCGGAACATGCTTTATACGTCGGCCACGGCGGTGACCTATGGATTCCGGCTGACGCCGGAAGACGTGACGCTGGGGTATCTGCCGGTCTTCTGGATTGCCGGGGAGGATGCGGGCGTGCTCATCCCGGTCTTCAACGGTTCCACGCACATCCTGCTGGCGCGCTGGGACGCCAAGGCCATGCTGGAGGCCATCCACCGGTACAGACCCACCTTGACTGGCGGAATCGTGGACAATTTTGTCGAGTTGATGGAGCGGCCGGATGTGGGAGAGTACGATCTGACTTCGCTGCGGGATACCTTTGTCAGTTCGTTCATCAAGAAGATGAATGTGGAGTACCGGCGTCGCTGGAAGGAGCTGACCGGCTGCATCATGCGGGAGGCCGCCTACGGGATGACCGAAACGCATACGGTGGACACCTATACGACCGGATTTCAGGACGGGGACAAGGATCTCTTGGGCCGGCCGGTGTTTTGCGGCTTGCCGATGCCGGGAACCGAAATCAAAATCGTCGATTTCGAGACCCGCCGGCTGGTCCCGCTGGGACAGGAAGGCGAAATCGCGATTCGCACACCATCCTTGTTGAAATATTACTGGAACAAGCCGGAAGAAACCAAAAAGGCGCTTCAGGACGGGTGGCTGTACACGGGAGACATCGGGATGCTGGATGAAGAGGGCTGTCTGCATTACCTCGGCAGGAGGAAAGAAATGCTGAAGGTGAAGGGGATGAGCGTCTTTCCGTCCGAGCTGGAGATCATGATCTGCAATCATCCGTCCGTGGAGGGATGCGGCGTGATCGGCGTGCCGGACGAGGAAAAAGGCGAGGTGCCGGTGGCTTTTGTCAAGCTCCGTCCCGAATTTGCCGGGAAGGTGGGCGAGAAGGAGCTGGAAGACTGGTGCCGGGAAAACATGGCCGCCTACAAAGTGCCACGGGTGAAGATCCTCGATGAGTTTCCGCTGACCGCTACCGGAAAAATCAAGAAAGAGGAACTGCGGGAGTTGGCATAATCCGGAACAAAAGCAAGAAGCATAGAAAGCAGCAAAGGGTGATGACGCAGCATGGAAATACACAGCATGGAAGAACAGACATGGGAACAACTCCTCGAAGCATGGCAGCGCCGCAGGGCGGTCGCGGAACTGATGGGCGGCGCGGAAAAGATTGCCCGCCAGCACCAAAAGGGACTGCGCACTGCGCGGGAACGCATTGAAATGCTGGTCGATCCGGGGACTTTCGTTGAATTCGGCGCGTTCAATCATCCGGATGTTCCCGGAATGGAAGCGTCCCACTTCGGCGACGGGATGATCTGCGGCCTGGGCAAGGTGGACGGGCGGCCCGCCGTCATCGAGGCGGCCGACAAGACCGTCTTTGCCGCTACCGGGTCGTCGGTGAATGGACGCAAGAAGCGGGCGATGCACGATTTTGCCGTGCGGAATGGATTGCCGCTTTTCCATCTGATGGAAGGCGGAGGATTGCGGATGCCGGACGGGATGGGGTCGGACGGGATCAGCGACAAGATGATGCCGCTCTACATGTTGCGGCATAATCGCCGGGTCCCTTTTCTCACCGCGATACTGGGTGACAGTTACGGCAGCCCCACCTGGCATGCGGTTTCCTCCGACTTTACCGTTCAGCTGAAGGGAACCTGCATGGCGGTGGCCGGGCCCCGGATGCTGGAAGTGGCCACCGGTGAGAAAATCGATGAAGAGGAACTGGGAGGCTGGCGGATTCACGCCGAGTTGACGGGCCAGATTGATCAGGCCGCCGATACGGAAGAAGAGTGTATTGAGCTGATGAAGCGGTTTTTCCGATTCATGCCCTCCCATGCCGGGGAGGAACCGCCCGTTCAGGAGACGGAAGACGATCCCTGGCGCAGGGTGGACGAGGTGCTGCGTATCGTCCCGACGAAGCGCAACCGCGCCTATGACATGCGGCGCCTGATCCAGACCATCGTCGATGACGGGTATTTTTTCGAGTTGAAACCCCTTTTCGGGCGGGCGCTCATCACCGGTTTGGCCAGCCTGGGCGGGCGCGTGGTGGGCATCATCGCCAACCAGCCCATGTTTAACGCCGGTGCGGCCGGTGCGGATGAGTGTGACAAGGCGACGGAGTTTATCTGTCTTTGCGATTCCTACCACATTCCCATGATTTTCCTGCACGACATTCCCGGTTTTCGCGTCGGCAGCACCGCGGAACGGGCAAAAATCGCCACCAAAATCATGGTTTGGAATCAGGCGTTGGCCTGGTCCACGGTGCCCAAATTGTCGGTGGTGATCCGCAAAAGCATCGGCGCCGCGTACAGCAACATGTGCGGTCCCGGCATGGGGGGAGAGCTGGTCGTGGCCTGGCCGAGCGCCGAGATCAATTTTACCGGCCCGGAGGTGGGCATCAATGTGGTGTACGGACGGTACCTGGAACAAGTGGAAAACCGCGAGGAGGAGCGAAAGCGGCTGCTGGAGCGATGGTCCTTTGACAGTTCCCCGTACAAGGCGGCCGGAAAACATCTGATTGATGACGTGATCGATCCCAGGGAGACGCGGAAGTGGCTCTGCCAGACGCTGGAGTACGTCTTGGCGAAACGCGGATCGAAGGGCCAAAGGCTGCTGGCCCACTGGCCGACAGGGTTTTGACACCCAACAACATCCGCCTTATGGATGCCGAAGCACGATGAAAGGGCTGTCCCAACGCTCGATGGAGCGAGGGGACAGCCCCATTGTTGGTTGTTCGGCAAATGGAATGGACCAAATGGAATGCCTGGTTATTTAAACTTCGTGATGACGTTAAAGCCCAAGGTTTTGTAATCGGTCATCTCCTGCAGAACGTTGCTGGCTTCATCCAGCGACACCTCACGGGAGACCAGCGATTTTGGATTCAGCTTGCCCTGGGCGATCAGGGCCAGCAGGCCGTCGTATTCGGTGTGCGGGTTGCCGATGCTGCCCACGATTTCCAGTTCCTGGGCGGTCACCGCATCAATGGGCAGGACGACAAAGCCGCCTTCTTCCGATGTTGTCAGGCCGATCTGGACATGACGTCCGCCCTTTCGCAAGCACAAGACGGAGTTGAGGATGGTTTCGCGAATCCCGAGCGCCTCGATGGAAGCGTGCGCCCCGCCCTTGGTGATTTCCTTCACGGCTTCCACCACGTTTTCCTTGCGGGCGTTGATCGTTGCCACCGCCCCTTCCTGCCTCGCTTTCTCCAGCTTGGCGTCGTCGATGTCCACGGCGATCACCAGGGCGCCGATGGCCGTGCCGACCTGGATCGCGGACAGGCCCACACCGCCGGCTCCGTGTACGACCAGCCAGTTCCCCGGCGCAAGGTTGGCCCGGATCACGCCATGATAGCCCGTCATGTAGCGGCAGCCAATCGCCGCGGCGGTCAAGGTGTCCACTTCATCCGGCAGCTTGATCAGGTTGAAGTCGCCATTGCGCACGCAGACGTATTCCGCATAGGATCCGTCGTAGCGAAACCCGAATATGGCAATGTTGTCACAGCGGTTCGAATGGCCGCTCCGGCAGTTCGGGCAGTGGGAACAACCTTCATGGAAAGGAGCGGTGACCCGATCGCCCGGTTTGAAGTTTTTCACCTCGGCTCCAACGGCTTCCACCACGCCGCCAAATTCGTGTCCCGGAATGATCGGAAGTTCAGGTTTCAGGCCGAGCCAGGCCCAGTCTCCCATCCAGGCGTGCCAGTCGCTCCGGCAGATGCCGCTGGCTTCGACGCGGACGATGACGTCTTTTGGTCCCGGCGTCGGATCGGGCACCTCACCGACGCGCAGAGGCTTTTGGTGCTCTACAATTTGCGCTGCTCTCATGAATATCCTCTCCCTTGAAAAAATTGCAAAATCATCCCCGATATGCAACCGTAAACTGTTTTATCTATTTATTTCTCATTCATAAATACTTATTCTCCCAATTTTATCTTAATCCATTTTTTGAAAAACTTCAATCAATAAATAAAAGTGATACGACTAACAGAACATTTTTGTGTAAAATATTTCGATGAAATGGTAAAATTGGATTTGATATAATGTTTAGTAATAAGAATGGAAGCTCATGGAAGCCTTTTAGAAGCAAGGAAGGGAGTAAGCAGGATGGAGGACCGTGTCAATGCGAAGATGTTCTGGGCGTATATGCTGGTGGGGCTGTTGCTGGTACTGATCTCGCTGGGGTTTGGCCGGTTGTCCTACGGGGTGGTCATGCCTTTCATGCAGGAAGGCCTTCGCTTGAGCTATGCGCAGGCGGGATTTCTCGGGACCATCACGTCACTGGGGTATCTGGCGACGGTGCTGTTGGCCGGGTGGCTGGCGGCGCGGTGGGGGAACAAACAGACTGTTGTGCTGGGATGCAGTCTGCTTGTATTGAGCATGCTTGGTTTGTCATCATCCAACGGCTATGGTGTTGCGATGGTTGCCATGTTTGGGGCCGGCGTGGGCAGCGGGATGGTGTTTACGCCAGCCCTGTCGCTGATGGTGGGTTGGTTTCCCGAGCGGCGCGGGCTTGCGGCCGGGTTTTTGATGAGCGGTACCGGCCTGGCGATGGTGCTGTCCGGTTTAATCGTGCCGGCAGTGAGCACCGGGGTGGCAGATGGATGGCGCTGGGTGTGGAGGGGATTTGCCGCCGCTGCGCTGCTTGTCTTCCTGCTGGCAGCCTGGTTGCTGCGAAACCCGCCGTCTGCCGCTTCTGCCGCCGCGCGCTCCGGCGGCCTGTCTATTTCCGAACAGGTGTACAGGAATCCGGGGGTGCTCCGGGTGGCCGGCATGTATTTCAGTTTTGGCATTGCCTACCTGGTTCCCTCCACCTTTCAGATGAGTTATATGCTGGCCCAACAGATCGCCTCCACCACTGCAGGGATGCTCACCGCGATGGGCGGTGTGCTGTCGCTGGCCAGTTCACCGGTCTGGGGGTGGGTTTCCGATCGCATCGGCCGGCAGCGGACGCTGGTGGCCGCCTTTGCGACGGTCATGGTGGCGCTGCTGATTCCGGTGCTTTACCCCAAATTGCTGGGATTTTTCCTGTCGCAGCTGTTGTCCGGAAGCACGATTGCGGCGATCCCCGCCTTGATTCAGGCCTCTGCCTCCGAGCAGGTACCGCCGGTACTCGTTCCCGTGGCCCTGGGATATGTGACGATCTTCTTTTCCGTGGGCCAGCTTGTCGGTCCGGGGTTGGGCGGCTGGTTTATCGACCATGTGATGGGATTTCCAAGCGCCTACCTGTTTACCATCCTGATGTTGAGTTTGGGATTGGCACTGGCTTACGGCATGAGAGCGCCGGCCAGAGCACACGAGGAAACGAGACCGTTGGCGTCAAGGACCGACGAACTCCACCGGTGAGGATGAACGAACGGTCAGGGTATACGTGCCTTTGCCAAAAAGGCGCTTTTGCGCTTGTGGCACCACCGGAGCGGCATTCACTTCCTTCTCTTCCGATCCCGGCGGGGAAAGGGTCACCGGTTGCTGGTGGAGCAGCGTGAAGTCGGCATTCCTGCCGGCGGTCAGGAAGACGCGGCTTTCTCCTTCGATGGTCCAGTTGGCCCGCATTTCCTCAGCCTGTATGTCAATCTGCCCGACATCTTGTTCCAGGATGAGCGGGAGAGAACGGGGCACGTAAAGGGTGACTTCATGTCTGTCATCCGAGTGCCGGAAAGCGGAGGGCTGAGGAAGTCGGTGCAGGGTCAGGTTTAGCTGGCCGCCGACCCGTTCCGCCGTATACAGACCGCCCGTAGCCTCCTCTGCTTCTTCCTTGGATCCGGCGGTGATGGAACCGCTGCTTAAAAGGACGATTTCTTTTCCTTCGTACGGGATCAAAGTGGCCTGTGGTCCGGGGCTTTTGATCCGCAACAGGGTTGTCCCGTCCTCCAGGGAAATCTCCTGCCGATGTTGAAAGGGATATTGCTGGTAGGTGAGCAGTTGCCTTCCTCTTTCCAGGATGCCGCTGGCCTGCACCATGTACAAGCCGCCGCCTGCGATGAGCATCGCCAGGACAATGAAGATGCTGAACCCATCGTAACGGAAGCGTTCCGGACGGATGAAGTTGGCGGCTACAATCTCGATGCCGAGAAGGATTAGGATGAGCGGCCACCACTTGAGCAGCCATGGGGGAATGACCGCCTGGGTGAACAGGCTCCAGATCATCCCCAATCCCGCAAGCATCAGACTCAACCCCATCGAAAAACTGCCCACTCGCCAGGTTTTCATCCGTCTTCTCTCTCCTTTTTCGCCATTTCATGGACGCTTGCGTTCTCTTGCCCTGCTTTCCGTTCCCCGGCTTGGTTCTCATCCTGACGATCTGGCAATCGATTCCCCTGAATCATCCGCAAACCAAAGAAAATGAGCAGGATGGAGACGAAAAAGGTTTCCACGTAGCGGGAGATGGCGTACCAGCCGATATAGAGAAATTGATCCACGATCGGAGCCAAGACATTGTAGAAGATGAGATATGCCCCCAGGAAGATCAGGCCGTACCCGATCCAATGACGCTTGATGCCCAGCGTTTTCCAGGGGAGTGCCGGCTTGTCTTCCACCTCCTGCCCGTCGTTGATGTGTTGCGCCATTTGCAGGGCGTCAAAGAGACTGAAGAAGAAAATCAGCGGCACGGCGAACAGGAACAGTTCGTTGCGGAACAGAAATGTCAGGAAGAAGACGCCGAAAAAGGCGGTCAACAGCTGCATCCCCCTGCTCATCAGTCCGAGGTACAGGTGTCCTACGCCGGGGATGGCGGAGAGCAGAAAGGTCAAAAAGGTGTTCTTTTTTCGCACGAGCTTCACCTCGCTTGGTGGTTGTCCGAATGTGCTCCAGGTTCAGGGGGCAGCAGGGAGCGCATCCATGTGCTGGATGAGTCGATCCAGCGGTTCAGGGTGTCGTCTAAAGTCTGGTGGATGCCGGATTCCGGCAGACGAGCTTGCGTCATAGGCGTAAACAGGTTCTCGCCGATCCACTGAATGGCGCCGGAAGCGGTCAAAAACAGGGTGATGGAGGCGGCCACCATGTAGTGGAACCAGGCCTTACGGGCGGCGTTCCAGGAACGTGCGCCGGTTTTGCGGGAGGGAACAGGCGCAGGCGCAGGACCTGCATGCGGCCTGGCGGAGAGAGGATGCGCAGGCCATGCTTGCAGGAGGGAGCCAAGTTCCGGGAGCGGCAGGGTATCCACGGATTCCCTGTCGATGGCCTGTTCATATTTCAGGAGGCAGTCGTAGCAAGTATACAGGTGTTCCTCCATCTGCTCGCGCAGAGCTTCTGGAAGCCGGTCGGCCACGTAAGCTTGCCAGTTATCGAGCGTGTATGGGCATGACATGTGTTCAATCATGGCGTATCCGCTCCTCCCATCGTGTGCGGAACAGGCGTTTGGCCCGGTGCAGCCGGGCAGCCACCGTGTTGACAGGCAGGGCTTCCGCTTCTGCAATCTCCTGATAGGATTGATCTTCGATATAGTAGCGGTAGAGCACGGAACGGTATTTGTCCGGCAACTCCTCCAGAATGGCGGCGATCGCCGCTTTTTCCTCTTCCCGGATCAGCGCTTCCTCCACCGGCTGGTCAGGCTGTGTTCGGCTGAGGATCATTTCCGCCTCTTCCGCCGAACCGGCCGTTTCCTGTTTTGTCTGGCGCCGCTGCTTGCGGTTCCAGTCGATCGCCTTGTTGACGGCAATCCGCGTGATCCAAGTCTTGAATCCTTCGGAACGATAGGTTGGAAGGGAGCGATAAATTTGCCACAGTGTTTCCTGCAAGACGTCTTCCGCCTCTTTGTCCTTGCGGACAATCCGCAGGATGGAAAGGTAGAGGTGCCGATAATAACGCGTGATCAGTTCCTCAAAAGCTTTTTGTTCCCCCTGTAAGGTTAATTGGATCAGTTGTTCATCCGAACGCATGGCACGCTCCTTTCCTCTCCCTCTACCTTCACCACCCATAGACGAAGCAGGGGCAGGATAACTTTCATTTTGACAAACATTTTGCTTCTCGGCAAAGCGGTTCCTTGGCTCAGGAAGGCTTGCGCCACGCAAGCGCGAGGAGCAAAAGGACCACCCCGTTAAACAGGGACAACCAGCACACCGTCGCCAGGTGCAGGTGCGGCGGGACCATGTAGACCAGCATCGCCCCCATCATGCCGCCCATCAGCCCGGAGAGGATGCCGTTGAGTATCTGGGGGATGCCTTGGCGCAATCCGGCCAGCAAGCCGACCAGGGCTCCGATGTACATGCCGGTATGCGCCCCTTGAAAAAAAGCGGGGAACCAGAATGCCGTCACACTGCCGAAACCAAGCCCCCAGGCCATACTAAAGGACATGGTAAAGATCATAGAATGATCCTGATGAAGCCCACGTTTGGCATCGAGGGCGGGGATGAGGAATCCGATGCCAATGGCGATGTAGAAAATGGTGATGAGCATAGCCATCTGTCATCCCTCTGTTCCTTTATCCTTTCCAGGCTGTCCAATCCTTGGCCGGTTGGACATTCTGGGTTGGACGATTTGCTGTACATGTATATGGGCATGTCTGGGAAAACATGATGGCGTCGCAGCATGCGGATAGATGGGGGTGGGAGGTTGTTGTATCTTTTGTTGTCGCAGTTCAGTGCCTGGGTGAGCCAGCCGGTCTTTACCCTGAACGAAAGGAGCAACGTGGCGCTGTTTTCCGCTCTTCTTCTCGGTTTGATTGGCGCGATGGCTCCTTGCCAGCTCTCGGCAAGCGTGGGGGCAATGACCTATTTTGGCAACCGCCAGATGCAAAACAGTCATGTTTCCTGGCGGGAAATGATCTGGTACTTGGTCGGCAAGATGACCGTGTATACGTCGCTGGGACTGCTCTTTTACCGCATGGGGCGGAACTTTTCAGTGGAGACGGCTCCCGTTTTGGGCTGTGCCCGCATGTTGCTGGGGCCGCTGCTCATCCTGATCGGCATCTTTCTCCTGGGTTGGATCAGGCTCCCTGGTGTGGGAGCGCGGTTCTCTGCCGCATTGAATCAGTGTGCCAGGAAGTGGGGAGGAAATTCAGGCGCTTTTCTGATGGGGGTGGCCTTCAGCCTGGGCTTTTGCCCGACGATGTTCTGGCTCTTCTTCGGCTTGCTGATGCCCTTGATGATGGATGTGGAGTATGGCCTGATGTTGCCGCCGCTTTTCGCCGTTGGGACGGCTTTGCCTCTCCTGCTCTTTCTCGGCATTTCCCATGGCGTGGGGCGGCACCGGTTGCCGATCCGGAAGGCGCGTCAGGTCGGACGTTGGGTGCAGCGGGTGGCGGGAGGTTTTTTCATTCTCTTAGGGATAGCGGACATGATGATCTTCTGGGATCACATGCTGGCCTTCTGTGCGTTTTGAAAGGAGGCCGAGGTCCATGCGGCTTGCTGATGATGGATATCGAGCGATTGAGGTCGGCCGCTTGTTGGATGAGTGTTTGCGGCAGTTGACACGGCCAAACGGATCGGGTAGGATAAACCTTGAATTCGAGATAATTGCTGAAGGATGACTGTGGATGGCTGATGCGCATGGAATGCCGAATGATCGATCGCTTAAACTGTTTGTCGTCTTCTCACGGGCCTATCGGGCCATCTCGGATCGGGTCATGGAAGACATCAAAAAGCATGGGCTGAACCCAACCGAGTTTGCCGTTCTGGAATTGCTGTATCACAAAGGGCAGCAGCCGATCCAGCAAATCGGCAAAAAGGTCCTGCTGGCCAGCGGCAGCATCACCTATGTGGTCGACAAGCTGGAGTGCAAGGGTTTCCTGGAGCGCAAGCCCTGTCCCAGGGATCGGCGGGTGATCTATGCCGTGATTACAGAACAGGGCAGACAGTGGATGGATGAGGTGTTTCCCATGCATCAGAAAGCCATCCGACAGATCTTTGGCGGCCTGACGGAGGATGAAAAGGAAGCGATGATCGCGATGCTGAAAAAACTGGGCTTTCATGCGCAGCATTTGTCCGAATGACGGGTTCAGCAAATTTTTTCCTACATATCTCGAATTCGTGTATATTTAAATAAGAAAATATGATTGTGATTATCTCAGATTCAAAGTGATTCAAAGTTATGAAGAAAGGAGCGAACCAAATGTCACAAATCAACCTGGCTGTGATTTACTATTCTTCGACGGGCACGAACTACCAACTGGCGCAATGGGCAGCCGAGGCGGCAAAAGAGGAAGGGGCCGAAGTCCGGGTGCGGAAAGTGCGGGAATTGGCACCCCCGGAAGCGATTGCCGCCAATCCGGCCTGGCAAGCGCACGCGGAGGCCACAAAAAATGTGCCTGAAGCGACGCTGGAGGATCTGGACTGGGCGGATGCGATCATCTTCAGCGTTCCGACCCGCTTTGGCAACCTGCCGTCACAGATGAAACAGTTTCTGGATACGGCGGGCGGACTGTGGGCGCAGGGAAAACTGACTAACAAGGTGGTCAGCGCCATGTCCAGCGCACAGAATTCGCATGGCGGGCAGGAACAAACCATTCTTTCCCTGTATACGACCATGTTCCATTGGGGAGCCATTGTGGTGGCACCGGGGTATACGGATCCCATCCAATTTCAGGCGGGAGGAAACCCATACGGTGTCAGTGTGACGGTCAATCAGGATGGCAAGATGGTGGAAGATGTTGAGGCGGCTGTCAAGCACCAAGCCAAACGGACGCTGCTGGTGGCCCGCTGGGTGAAAGCGGGAAGCCAACAGGCGTAAAACAAGCCTGCCGGCTAAACGGGCACTGACAGCAGTCAAGAAAAAGTTGTCCATAGTGTTATCCATGCGCTGCTCCTTTTTCAGGGGCAGCTTTTTTATTGCCGTGTTCCTCCCTGCCGCTCTCCCATGAAGTTCGGATTTTTCCAGATGCGACGAAGGAAAACCCCTACATTTTTCGGAATCGTATTTGCATGATTCATCATCCATACTTTTACTGAATCATTAAATATCATGATTAAACTGATGATTCGACACATATTGGATAAAAGGAGGAAAAACCAATGACCATGATTAAAGATGTTTTTCAAATGATTGATGCAGCTCTGAAGGAAGATCCTGCCCGTGCCCAGGGCATCGAAGCGGTGTATCAGTTTAACTTGGGCGGGGAGGAACCCGGCACGTATCAGATTATTCTGCGGGCGAACGAAGGTTCCGCCGTCGAAGGAGAACAGGAGACGCCGGATTGCACCCTCTCGCTCGACTCGGAAGATTTTAAAAAGATGGTGGAAGGGCAACTGAATGGTACCGAAGCCTTTATGAGCGGACGGCTCAAAATCGAGGGAGACATGGGCCTCGCCCTGCGGCTGCAAGAGGTGCTTTCGGCTTACACGGCGGCGCAGTGATCGGCGATTGACCGAGGCCAGGAAATGGGGAGTCGCATCATGAACCTCAGCCAAATTTGGCAACAAAACATCCAACAGTTCGGCGCTTATCCCATCCTCGTTTATGAGGGCCAGGAGTATACAAACGTCCAGTGCGATATGCAATCTTCGCAGCTGGCGCACACGTTGATCGATTTGGGCGTGCAAAAGGGCGATCGCGTCGTGGTCATCATGCCGAACTGCCCCGAAGTGGTGATCGCCTTTGCGGGGATTATGAAAAGCGGGGCGGTTGTCGTCCCCTTGTTGCCCTTATTGCAGGTGCAAGAGATTCGCAATATTTTGCAGGATTGCCTCCCGAAGGTGGTCCTGACCACATCAGCCCTTGTGCCGAAGGTGCGGGAGGCGGCTGAAGGCCTATCCTCTCCCCCGAAGATGTTCACGTTGGAGGAATCCGTTTCACCCGTCTCTTTGCGTGAGAGATTGGCGAAAGCGCCGACCGTGCTTCCCGATGTGGCCATCGACGGGGGCGACGATGCCGCGCTGCTGTATACCGCCGGAACGACGGGGCGGCCGAAAGGGGTCGTGCTGACCCACCGCAACCTTTACGTCAATGCGGAAGCCACGGCAAAAACGGCGCGCGTCCTGCAATTGAAAACGGGGCGCGTCGGCCTTGGGGTGTTGCCGTTTTCCCACGCCTTTGGTTTCACGATGATGAACGTCGCGATCCTGCTTGGCGATAAAATCGTGCTGCTGCCGCATTTTGATCCCGTTAAGGTGCTGGAAGCCATTGAAACATACAAGGTGACCCATACCGCTATGGTGCCGACGATGCTTCACGCGTTGTATCATCATCCGGATGCGGACAAATATGACACATCCAGTTTCTTTGTCTGCATATCCGGTTCCGCTTCGCTCCCAAGAGCTTTGGCAGAGGGATTTCAGCGTAAATTCAGCTGTATCATCCTGGAAGGTTACGGCTTGTCTGAGGCGGGTCCCATCGTCACGGCCACCGATCCGATGAAACCGATCAAACCTGGATCGGTGGGATTGCCGTTGCCGGGGATTGAAGTGGCCGTGGTGGATGAAGAAGGCAACCGCCTGCCTGCGGGCAGTGTCGGGGAACTGATTGTATCCGGTCCCAACATTTCGAAAGGGTATTACGGCAATCCCGGGGAAACCGGAAAAGTGTTCCGGGACGGATGGCTGTATACGGGGGACATGGCGCGGATTGACGAAGACGGCTACGTTTTTATCGTCGACCGCAAAAAGGATGTGATCATTCGCGGCGGACTGAATATTTATCCTCGCGATCTGGAGGAGTTGCTCATGGGCCACCCTGATGTGATCGACGCCGGAGTCGTTGGGGTGCCCTCTGAGAAAATGGGGGAGGAAGTGGCCGCGTATGTGGTCAAGCGTCCAGGCTCACAAGTGTCGGCAGAGGCATTAATCCAGTATTGCCAGGAACGGCTGGCAAAATATAAGACGCCCCGGTTTTTGAAAATCGTCGGTCACTTGCCGAAAAACCACATCGGCAAGACAGACAAGAAGCTGCTTCGCGAGTGGGCGAAGGAATTTGACACGGCAAGTTAGATGCCACTGCCACCCGTCTGAACAAAAAAGGAGAAGGAGGAACGCCATGTGATCTCGTTTCAACCTACGGAAGAAGAGGCGGCCTTCGTGGAAGTGGCCAAGGGATTGGCTCGCGACGAGATACGTCCGCAAGCAAGGGAATGTGAGGAGAACCGGGAGGTGAGTCCCGGGATTGCCGCAAAAGCCGTGGAATTGGGGTTTGCTTCGCTGGAACTGCCGGAAAACTGGGGAGGCTTGCAGTTGCCGTTGATTTCCCAAGCGCAAATCTGGCAAGCGCTCAGCTATGGCGATTTGGGCGTGGTACAAGGATTGCCCGGCCCAGGTGACGCGGCCTCTCTCATTCGCCTTGCGCCGGACAATCCGGCGTTGCAGCCGTACAAGAAGGCAGCTCAAAACGGTTCCTGGCCAACGGTTGCGTATATCGACGCCACCGATCCGGAAGCGCCATGGGCCTCAGCGTTACAGGTGAGGCCAGATGGCGACGGGTATGTGTTGCATGGGATATCCCAGCCGGTCCGCCTGGCGGCATTTGCCGATTATGTGGCCGTTGCGGC
>Ga0066871_100573_pt1 | contig 19874 bp, 18 predicted proteins | sample CeladaPassage60B_FD_62209 | JGI IMG/M metagenome (GOLD analysis project Ga0066871, IMG submission 62209) | Cellulose-adapted microbial communities from the Joint BioEnergy Institute, USA - Passage3 60B | ecosystem: Engineered > Bioreactor > Continuous culture > Unclassified | place: USA...
GTCATATTCCAAGAACCTCCAACAGTCTTCCTATGTAAATTAGTATATGTGTATATTTTCTTTTCTTTTCACAAAAACCGGAGGGGATGTTCCGTATTTAATGATTATAGCACTTCTTGCGGAAAAAAACTATTTCCCGGAACGGCCTTTGCGCAAAACTTCCGGGCCGGGACGGTATCTCCGCAAAATTTTTTCGGCAGCGGGCGGAGCATTTGAAAAAACCGTGCTGCCCTTTTGCGTCCCTTCTCCGGCAGTTCCTCTTTTCGGCCCGGATCGCGGAATACCGGTTTCCCCGCCGGTTCCGTAAATCTTTCAGCTCTTTCTTTGGAAAAAAAGGTCCCGCCGTTTCCACGCCCGTTTTCCCAAATCTTCCGCCTTTCTCCCGGCCGGTAAGGCCAGCGAAAAATTTCTCCCCATAAATAAAAACCGCCGCAAAGGCATGGGGGAAAAATCCTTTGCGGCAGGTTTCGCGTTTGAATGGCAGAATGGAGAAACTTCCCTTTGCGTCTTGCGGGCCGCTCCTCTCCGGAAAATCATCTCCTGCCAATCTCTCTGTCATCGGCGACTTCCTCATGGTTTTCCTTAATGTATTTCACCACTTCTTCGACCGTCGTATAGGCCAGCGCCACATAGCTATCGCTCGCCCCGTAATAGATGGCGATCCTCCCGGTTTCCGCATCATGCAAGGCGGCGCAAGGGAAAACGACGTTATCGACGAATCCCCTCTCCTCATACCATTCTTCGGGAGTTAAAATGAAGTTTTTGCAACGATACTTCACCCGGGAAGGTTCATCGATGTCCAGAATGGCGGCGCCCATGCTGTAAACATATCCGTTGCACGTTCCGGTTACCCCATGGAAAAACAACAGCCAGCCTTCCGTCGTCTCAATCGGGGCGGGACCTCCCCCGATTTTGACATTGCTCCACCAGCCTTCACCGCCTTTTGTCATGACGTGCCGGTGTTTTCCCCAGTACACCAAGTCGGGGCTTTCGCTGAGAAAGATGTCTCCAAACGGCGTGTGGCCGCCGTCACTCGGGCGGGACAGCATCAAATAATTGCCGTTGACCTTTCTCGGGAACAAGACGCCGTTGCGGTTAAAAGGCAAAAATGGATTTTCCAGGCGAACAAACGTTTTAAAATCCTTCGTTTTCGCCAGACCGATGGAAGCCCCGTAAAAATCGGTACACCAGATAATATAGTAGGTATCTTCCACTTTTACCAAACGGGGGTCATAGGCGTACAGCGGCTGGAAGGGCCTTCCGTTTTCATCGATAAAGGCGATTTTTTCTTCGTGAATATCCCAGTCGATTCCGTTGTCGCTGAATCCGACGTGAAGATGGGGACGGCCGTTCACTGTTTCCGCCCGGAACACCCCGGCAAATTTCCCTTGGAAGGGCGCAACCCCGCTGTTAAATACGCGGGCGACACCTCTTACGGGATTTCTTTTGATAATCGGGTTAGCGGAATGCCGCCAGACGGGATGGGGATGATTTTTCGGTTTATCTTCCCAAGGAATGTTGGGCAGTTTTTCTCCAATGATTTTCACAGTCTCCATGCGCTTTCTCCTTTTCCGTGAATTTCTTAAGAAGCTCGGCAAACAGGAATCATGATTTTATCGATCCCTGCATAATGCCGTTGTAAATATGCTTTTGCAGCAAAAGGAAGACGATCAAAGTCGGGATGATGGCCAGCATAACCCCGGCCGAGATCACTTCCCACTGGGATCCGTAAGGACCTTTAAATCGGAACAGCGCCGTTGAAATTACGTGCAATTCCGTCTTCGGCATGTAAAGGAACGGCGTGTAAAAATCGTTGTAAATATTGACGCCTTTAATGATAATGACGGTGATGATCGCAGGTTTCAACAGCGGCAGGATGATTTTAAAGAAAATCGTAAAATAAGACGCGCCGTCCAACATCGCCGATTCATCCAAGGAAACGGGGATGGACTCCAAAAACTGCAGAAAGATGTATACCGCGATGATGTCCGTGCCGAGATAGAGAATGATTGCCGCCCATCTCGTATTAAACAGTCCCAACGCTTCGATGATTTGGAAGGTTGCCACCTGCGTTGTAACCCCGGGGATCAGGACGGCGAACAGAAATAAGGATAAGATGATCTTGCTTCCTTTAAATTTAAAACGGTTCAACACGTAAGCCATCATCGTCCCGGTCAGCGTGGCGCCGACCAGCGATATCGCCAGGATGATGCAGGTGTTGATAAATCCCGTTAACATATTTCCTTCATGGAAGGCCCGAATATAATTTTCGAAGTTCAGCCAATTTTCCGGAGGTGCCAACGGGCTCGTGCGAAAATATTCGTCATTGGACTTAAAGGAGGCGAACAACACAACCACGATTGGCAAAAGGGACAGCATGGCGCCGAGGATCAGGGAAAGATACTTGAAAACGGCGCCCAAGAAAGATTTCAACTTGCTCATTTTCAACGCTCCTCCCGAACAGCCATCCGTTGGATGAGGGTGACGATGATAACGATGATCAAAAGCACTACCGCCATTGCAGACGCCAAGCCAATTTTCCCGTATTTAAAGGCGATATCCACCGTCTGGATGACAAAGGTTTTGCTTCCGTTCGCGCCGCCGGTCATGATGTAGGGGATCTCAAACACGCTGATCGAACCGCTGACGGACAAAATCAGATTCAACAAAATGATCGGTTTAATGCTCGGCAAGATGATGTAGCGGAATTGATGCCAACGGTTGGCGCCGTCAATGGCCGCCGCCTCGTAAATTTCCCGCGGAACGGAAGAAATCGCTCCCAAAAAGATAATGAAATTAAAACCCATGTACCGCCAAACGGAAGTACTCGCTAAAGAGATGTTGATGATATCCGGATTTCCCAGCCAATATTGGGTGTATTTCCCCAGGCCGAGGAAGTTTAAGACCGTATCCAACGTTCCTCCCGGCCGAAAAAAGATTAAAAACATGAACCCGATGGCTACGCCATTTAAAAGATAAGGAAAAAACAAAACGCCTTTAAAAAAGTTTTGAAATCTCACTTTAAATGTTAAAATCGTGGCGAAATACAGGGCCAAGCCGAGCTGAACGAAAGACGCGAAGAAATAATACAGGCTAACTTTGAACACGGAAAAGTACTCGGGATTGGTAAAAATTTGCCGGTAATTTTCCCATCCGACAAAATGCTTCGTTTTACTGAAGCCGTTCCAATCGGTAAAGCTGTAGTAAATCATGTTCAATAAAGGCAAATAAGCGAAAGTTAAAAGAAGCAGGACAGGAACAAGGGAAAACAAAAAAATAATCAGCCTTTTTTGTGCCTTGTAAGACAGGTTGGAAAATTTGAATCTTTGCAAAACCGCACCCGCCGCTTTCAATATTTTTCCCCTCCCAAACGAACCGAAGAGTTGACGGTAAACTAAATATATTAACTTATCGTTAACCTTACATCTTAATTATAGGATGGGAACGCTTTCTTGTCAATTTTTTCTTTTCCTACAACCAAAAGCGATCCGACCGTACAGCAAATAAGCGGCTCAGGAAAAACACGGAACCGCTTGATTCAGCAAAGTTCGCTCTCCCCGATTAACAGAGGCTGCCTTTTCCCTTTTCGAACCACCTTTCCTTATTCAGTAAAGAAAGAACCGCTTTCACATAAAGGGAAGGCGCGGCGACGAGAAAAAACGGGAGGTTGATCATGGCTAAGGCGAAGGACAAACACAGGAAGAGGAGGATAAAAAAGCTCGCCTTGAACTTGCGGAAAACGGCCAAATAGGAATAAAGAAATGCCTCCTTGTCCCCCGCCTGTTTTACTGCGGTAAAATAACAGAAATACGTAAACAAAAGAAAAACGAGGGCCAGGATATAAAGCAGGATCATCACATACATCGGCGCCAGCGGCGGTTGGCTTTTGATGACGAAAAACAATCCGGCATACAAGGAGGCGATGGCAAAGGAAAAGAGAAAGGAAGCAAATTTCTTCCCTTTATACAGGCCGTAACCGAAAGACAGTTCCTCCCGAATATTCGCAGCCCCTTTTTTTTCCATTTCCGAATGAAAAAATCTGAACAGGGAACAGGCCGAGGGGACGAGCCCGTACACTAAAACACCCTTCGCCGCATACAGCCAAAAGAAAATACTGGCTACAAAATACGTGTAGAGCATGTTGACATAAGTGATAATTTTCGATTCCACGGTACCATCTCCATTTTTTCGCGGTTTACCGGTGTTGCGGATCCTCTTTTTGTCAGGCAGTCCCAATGGTCAGACGTTGTACGCGGACTTCCGTCTTCCATTCTAACATCGGCCGTTCCCGATAAAAAAGGGACGAATAGGTGAAACCGTCCCTTTTTACAATCGTTATTCTTTCATGATTTTATCCCTTGCCTTGTTCCAGCGTTCGCTTAAGTCTTTGGCGATATCATCGTAGGATTCTTTCCGATTGCCCATGGCCGCTTCCACAATTCGTTTTTTCTGGTCTTCGAGCCAGAATCCGATTTCCGCTTCTTTATCCAGCTTATCCACCAGTCCTTCTTCTCCCGGTTTAGCAGGCGTCATTAACACCAGTTCCAGCCCGTAGTCTTTGACTAATTGGTCCAAGTCTTTCGGAAGCGGCACCGATTTCGCCGCGCTGATTCCGCCGCCGTACTCCACGGCGTAGCCGGATTCTTCAATGAACCAATTCAGGAATGCTTTCGCGGCTTCTTTATGTTTGCTGTGTTTATTGATCGCCATGTTAAAATCGGCGCCCAAAGCAAGGTATTTTTTCTCCGCGTTCGTCGGGAACGGCATAAAGCCGATATCGTCCGGGTTGTCGGCAAACTGCTTGATTTGCGGGATCGCCCAAGAACCGAGAACCATGGTAGCGATTTCACCCCTGGCCAGCATCGCCTTCGAAGTTTCCCAATCGGTCGTCAGGGGATCCTTTTCAACCAGCTTGTTTTTCACCACATCATACATGACTTTATAAAGTTCGTAATGGGGGGTGCCCGGATCCCAAACATTGTCTTCATGGATCATTTTCACGTTATAATAGTCCGGATCGCCCGCCACGGTGGTAATCGTCCCTTCCCATTGGGTCAACGGCCATCCCGCCGCATAGTTCGTATACAACGGAATCGCGTCGGTATTTTCTTTAATCTTACGGAGGGCGTCCATAAATTCATCAATGGTGCCGGGAATCTTCGTGATCCCCGCTTCTTCAAACACCTTTTTGTTGTAGATGATCCCCGTGTAGTTCATGGTGATCGGAATTCCGTAAACGGTGCCGTCCACAGCCTTTTCTTCAACGCCCATGTATTTTTCGGACATTTCTTCAAGGCTGCCGAGCGGTTCGAAGAAATCAGGAATATCTTCGATCGGGATTTGCGTAGGGATCAACAGCACATCCCCGTAATCTTCCGTGTTCATCCGCGGGGTAATTTGTCCGCCGTAGTCGGCCAAGGCTTCAAAATGGACTTTGACATTCGGATATTTTTCATTGAATTTTTTCGCGTAAATATCGTTAAAAACCGTGTCGACAATGTCCGTTCGCTGGATGATTACCGTAATTTCCCCGCTGACGTCCCCTTTGCCGCCTCCTTCCGATTTTTCGCTGGAACCAGAACTCTTTTCTTTGCCGCATGCCGTCAATGAGAAGATCAGCAGCACTGCGGCCAACAACGAAAATAGCTTTTTCGCCTTCATGAAACAGACCCCTTCCCATTTTTAACTTAACGTTAATCTTTCAAACAAATTATATAATGGTAGCGCTTGCAAGTCAACATATACTTCAAATTTTTAATATAAATTTATAAGTTTTATTAAGTTATATTTTAAGTAATTTTTACTTTACAAAAAACCGTTTGTTCTGCCTCCGATGAACGGCAGAACAAACGGGAGGAAAGAAATGAACTTATTTTTTGTCTCCATTTAAAATTTCTTCTATCCTGTCCAATTCTTCGTCGGTGAAGGTCAAATTTTCAAGGGTTTTTACGTTGTCTTCAATTTGGCTGACCTTGCTTGCACCTACCAGCACGGAAGTGATCCGCCGATCTCTCAACACCCAAGCCAAAGCCATCTGCGCCAAGGTCTGTCCTCTTTCCTTCGCCACTTCATTCAAGAGACGGACCTTCCCGATCGTCTCGTCCACGTTTTTTTCCTGCAAAAATCCGTGGGGCTTGGCGGCCCTCGAGTCAGCAGGAATCCCGTGCAAATATTTATCCGTCAACAGACCTTGGGCAAGGGGGCTGTAACAAATAGCGCCGACTCCGTTTTCTTCCAATACGTCCAACAGCCCGTCCTCGACCCAGCGGTTAAACATGGAATAACTCGGCTGATGAATCAAAAGCGGGGTTCCAAGTTCCTTTAAAATTTTTATCGCCTGTTTGGTTTGCTCGGCGTCATAGTTGGAAATCCCGATATATAACGCCTTCCCCTGGCGGACGACATGATCCAGCGCCATCATCGTTTCTTCCATCGGAGTGTTCGGATCCGGGCGATGGGAATAGAAAATATCGACATAATCCAAACCGAGCCGTTTTAAGCTTTGATCTAAGCTGGCAATGATATATTTCCGGGAGCCCCAGTCACCATACGGCCCCGGCCACATGGTATATCCGGCCTTCGTGGAGATGACCAGTTCATCCCGGTAAGGGGCAAAATCCGTTTTCAGGATCTTCCCGAACATTTCCTCCGCAGATCCGGGTGGCGGACCGTAATTGTTGGCAAGATCAAAATGGGTGATCCCCAAATCAAAGGCGCGCCGCAGGATGGCGCGGCCGTTTTCGAATACATCCACGCCGCCGAAATTATGCCACAGCCCGAGGGAAACGGCGGGCAAATGCAGCCCCGATCTTCCGACACGATTGTATTTCATCTGTTCATAGCGTTTTTCATTTGCTTGGTACACCAAAATATTCCCTCCCTAAGGGGGAGCAATCTCCCCCGATTTGAAATCATGGGAAAAGCGGAATTTTCACCCGTACGGCACCATTTAGGAAAAACAAAAAGGGCTTATTAGGAGATTGAGGAATGTTTCAATTTCATCCATCTTCCCCGGGACGGTTCCCTTTCCCGCGGTTACCGTTCAAATTTTTGACGGAATCCCGGATGATGATTTTTCCGGGGATTAAAACCCGCGTAGGGGAGCCCGCTTGATTCTGGATGCGGTTGATCAGCAAGCGGACGGCCGTTTGTGACATCTCGTTCATATCCACTTCCACCGTCGTTAAATTCGGTTCGGTTAAGCAGGCGTAAATATCGTTGTCAAAACCAACCACCGAACAATCATCCGGAATCTTATAGCCCATCTTTTTCAAAGCGTTAACCACATTGTAGGCGACCTGGTCGCAGTTGCACACGAAGGCGGTCGGCATGACCTCGGGAAATTTCAGTTCAATATACTGTCCTTTTTCGTTCCGGTCTTTGATGATGTATTCTTCCTTTAAGGGAATGTGATGTTCCAGCAGGGACTTGTAATAGCCGAGGAACCGGTCCTGGATGCTGCTGGTCGAATAGATGTTGCCAACGAAGGCGATTTCCCGGTGGCCGTTGTCAATCAAATAATTGGTGATCTCGTAGGCCCCGTAAAAATTATCCGTATTCACCGACTGGATATCAGTATGATAATCGTAAAAATCAAGGAAGATGATCGGGATATCGATCTCCTTCAACAAGTCGATGTAAGCCGGTTCCAACTGCCCCAAAACGATGATCCCGTCGACCCGGTTTTCTTTATAAATTCTCGGGAGAATCCTTTCCTTTTCCTCCTCGTAGCTGAGGGTGTGCAAAATGCCGTAATAATTATAGTCCTCCAAAGCTTTCGTGATATGTTTGTAAAAACGCAAATAAAAGGATTGGATATCGCCGGTAAACCGTTCTGCAACGATGACGCCGATATTGTAGGACAATCCTTCTTTCATCGATTTGGCCAATGTATTGTAACGGTATCCCATTTCATTGGCGACCTTTTTGATTTTTTCCTTTAATTCTTCACTGACCCCTTCTTTATCGTTCAGGGCTTTGGATATCGTTACGCTGCTTACGCCGAGCCGGTTGGCGATATCTTTCATCGTCACCTTGTTCTTCAATATCATCACCTCACTTTCCTATTTTTACATTAAACGGAAGATGAATACAAGGATTAAGTAATTTTACCTAAAAAAAATAACTTAATAAACATTTTTCTTAAATAATTATTTCGTTCGATTCCCGTAACGGTTTAATAATTCCCTGTTTTTTTCGATCAGAGCGATGCGCTGTTTCACACAATCCAAGGCACGGTAAGGATCTTCGGGGGTGTTGAAGACATAATCCTCCAGTTTTTCCACGGTCGTCGTGGCCACATGCAGCCTCGTATCGCTGGAAGCATAATAAATGAATACCTCTCCCTTCTCATTAACGGCGGCGCCGTTGCAAAAGACAACATTGGACACGTCTCCGACCCGTTCTCCGTCGTAGGGAGCCAGGAAATGGCCGCCCGGCATGGCGATGATTTTGGTCGGGTCCTCCAGGCTGGTGGCAAACAGATATAATACGTAGCGGAAACCGGCCGCCGTATTTCTGACGCCGTGGGCGATATGGATCCATCCCCTTTTCGTCTTGATCGGTGCGGGGCCCTGGCCGTTTTTCAGTTCATAAACCGTATGGTATTTTTTTTCATGCAGCAAGGTTTCCTTTTCGATGACCGGGTTTTCCATGCTTTCGCAAAAACCATAGGCGATGCCGCCGCCGGTCCCCGTTGTGATGAATCCGTCCTGGGGCCGGGTGTAGAGCAAATATTTTCCGTTGACGAATTCGGGGTGAAGAACCACGTTTCTCTGTTGCGGGGAAGGCGTTTGGATGTTCGGCAGCCTTTCCCATTTCTTCAAATCCTTTGTGCGGACGAGGCCGGCCTGGGCAACAGCGCTGGACGTATCCGTCTCCGGTGCTTCCGGATCCTTGCTTTCGGAACAATAAATGCCGTAAATCCAACCGTCTTCATGTGGGACGAGGCGCATGTCGTAAATATTCGTTTCTTCCGGATACTTGTCTTCCCAACAAACCGGGTCATCCAAAAAGCGGAATTGATCGATGCCGGTATCGCTTTCGGCAATGGCAAAAAAGGATTTTCTGTCCGTCCCTTCCACCCGGGCGATCAAATAATATTTGCCGTTCAAATAGATCGCCCCCGCGTTGAATACCGCATTCACACCGAGACGTTCCATGAAATGGGGATTTGTTTCTTTGTTTAAATCAAAGCGCCAATGCAGTGGAATGTGGTGACGGGTCAGCACAGGATATTTGTACCGGTCGTACACCCCATTATAAAATTCCATATTTTTCTCGTTCTTTCTTCTGAACAATTCCTCCTGTTTTTCCAACAATTGAAAATATTTTTCATGGATCATTTATTTCCTCCCCTTTCCATCATTTCCAGACAAAACCTTGCATTATGGTACGGGCATTTCCACGGCCCGGCGATCTCCCTCTCTTCCGGCTTTCCGTCCGCATCCACCGCCCAAAACCATTCGCCTCCGGGCCGCCGGTCGACTAGGAAGTTTTTGATGAACGTCCACAGTCCTTCCGCCAAATGTTTGAATCTTTCATCCCCCGTCCGTTCATAGGCGTTGAAAAAACCGACCGCTCCTTCCGCTTGAACCCACCAAACCCGGGTTTCATCGATCCTTCCATTAACCATTTCGTTGGCCAATGAACCGTCTTTTAATACCGCATGGGCCGCAATGTTTCGGGCGATGTCGACGACCATTTGCCGGAATTCCGCTTCATCGATGCCGGTCACCTTCATCGCCTCATCCAAAAGCCAGCTCGCCTCGATGTCATGGCCGTAGGAATTCATGTCCAGCAGGCTTTCCCAGTTTTTATTGAAAAAGACCCGCAAAAAATTCGTATCCGGATCGTAAATTTTTTCATAAAAAATCGTCAACAGATTGAAAATGCGATCCTTCAATTCTTTGTTTTTCCAAACCCGGTACAGGTTCGTATAGGCCTCCAGCACATGAAGGTGGGTATTGGTGGTCACATCGGCGGTGACGCCGTGTTCGCTCAACATTTCGTTCTTTTGTTCCCGCCAGTCTCGGGTGAATTCTTCCTTGTAGGCGTTTCTCTCCCGGTCGAAACCGGCGGATTCGATCAATTCGTATAATTTCAACGCATTATCCAAAGCCTCTTTTTCTCCCGTTATCCGGTAATATTCACTGAGGGCGTAAATGCCGAAGGATTGGGTGTAAACATGTTTTCGCGTATCCAGCGGGTTCCCCCGGCAATCGACCATCCAGTACAGCCCTTTGTATTCGGGGTCGTAAACCTTCTCCGTTAAAAATCGGTAAGCATGTTCAGCCAGAGCCAAATATTTCTCCTTCCCGAGCACCCGGTAGGCGGCGGAAAAAGTCCACAGCTGCCTGGCCGTGGCAATGCCCCCCTTCCCGGCCTCCGGATCCGCCTTCAAATCAAAACCGACCCAACCGTAAAAACCCCCGTTTTCCCCATCCTTCAATTTTTCCCAAAAGGGCAAAATGCGAGTTTCCAATTCCTTTTGAACTTCAACGACCATTTTGCTCATCCCGTTCGTCCCCCTTCTTTCCCCTCACTTAAATGCGGGAATAATAATGGAATATGATTTTTTCCGCCGGCTTGCCGTAAACCCCGTAGCCGCCGTTTTCATTCGCATCCTTTTCGTCATACAGCCTGGCGCTCCAATCCCAGATGGCATATCCCTTCACCCAGCTCCGGGCCAGGGTCTTCTCAAACATCACTTTGTAAAAGTTTGCCTGTTCCTCCAGATCCACTTTCCCTTTATGCTTCCAGTCGTTCGGAATAAGGGAAGAACCGGTGCGGCTCGGGCACCCGACCTCGGCAAAGAAAAAGGGCTTTTGCCATCTTTCCACAGCCTTTTCAATCCGGTCCAGCTGCCGGTCCCAATCATTCACCGGGTAATAGCCGCTGGAAGAAATCACGTCAACGGCATCCCACCAGCCGAGCCGGTCCTCCTGATATTTATCGGTGTTGTAGGTGATTAGCCCCGAATAGACCTTCCGTATTTCCCCGATCAGCGCCCGCCATTCTTCCTCCCTCCGCTCGGACTGGACCATTTCGCAGCCGGCGACAAACATTTCACAACCCTGTTCTTCGGCGATGCGGGCGTAATGGAGCTGATATTCGGTATAGCTTTTAAACCATTCGGACCAGGTCGGTTCTCCGGGTACATCGAAATCAAAAAAATTAATATGGGCCCGCCACGATCCATCCCTGACGTTTACTGTCGGCTTTAAAATGATCTTTAACCCCAGCTCCCGCGCAAAATCCATCATCGTCTTGAGCTCGCCGTCATCGGGCATATGATTTCCTCTGTAATCGATCTCGGTGGAAAAGGGGGTGTCTTGCAAGGCGGCCAGGGCAAAAATGACCGTATTACAGGCCGTCCGGTCCTTCATTTTTCGCAAAGATTCCTTCGCCTCCGGAGCCGAAAGCTCCCCTTTTTTGCTCAACCAGCCAAATGTAACTCCCTTAATGAAAAAATCCATCGTTTTCCTCCTCGCTATTTTTTTCGATGTTAAGCCATGGATATTTTTTGCAGCTCGTAAAACTTCCCTTTTCTTTCCATCAGCTCATCGTAACTTCCCGTTTCTACCATTCTCCCTTTATCCATCACGACGATCCGGTCCGCACTGCGGATCGTGGAAAGCCGATGGGCCACGATAAAGGTGGTTCTTCCCTTTTTTAACTTTTCAATGGCGTCCTGGACCAGCTTTTCCGATTTGTTGTCGAGGGAGGCAGTCGCCTCGTCCAAGATGATGATTTTCGGATCGCGGATCAAGGCACGGGCGATGGCAATTCTTTGTTTTTGCCCGCCGGAAAGTTTGCTCCCGTGTTCACCAACCCTCGTATCCAAACCGCCAGGAAGCCTTTCGATCAACTCCTGCAGATTGGCCATGGCGATCACCGACTTCAATTTCTCTTCGTCGACACCGGGCAAACCGTAAGTGATATTGTCCCGGATCGTTCCGGAAAAAAGGATGTTTTCCTGCAGCACGATGGCCAACGACCGGCGGTATTTTTTGATGTCGATTTCATGAATGGGTATCCCGTCGATGTATACATTTCCTCTCTGGGCTTTATAGAAACCGATGATTAAATGCAGCAAGGTCGATTTTCCCGACCCGGATTCGCCGACAAGGGCCACGGTTTCGCCCGGTTTTACCTCCAAATGGAAATCTTTCACTGCGTGCCTTTCCGAGTTCGGATATTTGAAGGAAACATGATCAAACCGGATATGGCCCTTCAATTCGGAAGGGAATTTCTTCCCGCGGAAATTCTCCGTCTCGTGGGACAATAAAATTTCCGTGACAGAATAAATCGATTCGAACCCTTTCATAATGATCGGATACACGTTGAGAATTCCGCCGACGGCGCCGAGAATCATGGTAAAATACCCTTGATACATGACGATGTCGCCGACGGGCATTTTTCCTTGATAGGCCAAATAGGCGGTAAAAAACAGGCAAAACACTTGGAACACTTGGAAAGTCACCCAGTTGGACGATTGGAAGTATCCTTCCAATATGTCCAGCTGATAACCCTTCTTTTTGATCTTGTCCAACTTGGCATCCATTTTTTGAATTTCCCATTCTTCCAGGCCGTAAGCCCTCGTAACGGGGATCATCTCGACCATTTCCGAAACTTTTCCCGACATTTCTTCAATGCTCGTGCGAAACTCTCGGTTCGTTTTGTTGATTTTGTTGCGGAAAAGATAAATGAAACCGACGGAGACCGGGACGGTGAAGACAAAAAAGATGGTCACCGTCAAGCTCTGGGCAGCTGTCAAAACAACGGCAATCAGCAAATTGATGGCGGCGGGCATGAGTCCGAGCATGATTTGCCGGGAAAGCATCTCAATCGCTTCCACATCCCGCAGCACCTTCGACTGGATCCTGCCCGCGCCCAGTTCACCGTAGTAGCCGATGGAAAGATGCTGAAGTTTTCGCACCAGCGTGGCTCTTAAACCCGCTTCCACATGGCGCAGCGCCCGGCTGTAAAAATGGACATGGACGGTGTGCATCGGGATGTTTTGCAAAATCACGATCAGAATAATGAGGAAGTTAACCAAAAAATCCGACAAACGGTGGTCCTCCGGTTCGGTTGCGATGTTGATCACGTTGGCGGTGATCATCGGCAAAATCCAAACCGGCGAACTTTTGATTATGTAAAAAAACACGGATAAAGCCAGCTTTCCCCAATGGCCTTTATACAGCTTGAAAAGGATTTTTGAAGGTTTGGCCTTTCCGATTTCCTCGTTTTGAAAGATTTCCGTTAAATCGTAGGGAGAAGTTTTCACCGGCATCCCCCGCAAACCTCTTTTTAAACTTTTTTCCAAACGAAAAGTGATTTCCGTTACAAGCGGACCTTCTGCAGAAAAGCTTCCAGCCAGGTTTTGGCGATGAGCATATCCCCGAGGGAAGTCATATGGACCCCGTCGGTCGTCAACCGATGCCTCCTTGTTTTACTTAAAAATCCGGCAAACCGTTCGTGGATCGGGACAAGAAGCGTTCCATAACAGCCGGCCAAATCCCTGACAATTTGAACGTAAGGTTTTAGGCGCCGGTTGCCCTCGGATGAGAGATCTTCCTGATGCACGGATGGTTCCATCAGGATCAGTTCCGCCTTCGTATGCCGTTTCGTTTGTTCAATAAGCCGGCTATAGATTTCTCTGAAGGTTTCCGGATAAACCTGCTCCAAATCCGGCTGGTCGATCTGCCGCCAAACATCATTGATCCCGATGGATACGGAAACATAATCGGGGTTGAGACGCAAAACATCTTCTTTCCATCTTCTCTCCAAATCAGGGATCCGGTTTCCGCCGACACCGCGGTTGAAAACCTCGATGGTTTTATCCGGATATTCGGTGATCAGGTAGTCCCGGATCAGCCTGACATAGCCGAATCCGATCCCTTCCGGATCATCGAATCGTCCCTCCTCGGTAATGCTGTCTCCGATAAATAATATCCTGACGGAATCGCTCATATCCTGTATCCTCCTTCGTTATCCGCCTTTCTTTGATACCGGTATTCCTTCATTACTACATCATCCACATCGGCCGCCTCCTTTTGGAAAAAATATCCCAGGAGATCCTCCATAGATATTTTAACTTTATCGGTAACTATTCAATAATGATGACATTTTCTCGGATCCCTTTGCAATCGTTTCCATTTGCCGATATAATAGGGAGGGAGAAAGGGAAGCCCGACATGCGTGGAATGGCAAGAAACACCTTCCCATACTTTTATTATAATAAAAAGAAAAAAATAGTAAACGATTACCTTATTTTTTAGGTAATTTTTAAAAATATGTTTCATTTTTTTAATAATCATAGGAAATGGAGGAATTTGCCGTGCCGGTTTTTGTAGATGAAAAAGCCTCCTTGTTTCACTTGCAGGCGAAAAACATGAGCTACATTTTCCGAATCATGAACGGCTATCCCGTTCACGGGTACTGGGGGAAAAAATTGAACCACCAGCGCGGGCTTGCCCATTTATTTAAACCCTATGCAAAGGATTTTCTCGACCGGCTCCCGCAGGAATATCCCCAATACGGATCCGGGGACCACCGGAACCCCGCCTATCAAATCCGGCTGGAAGAGGACGGAAGCCGCATCAGCGAACTGGTTTATAAAAGTTGCCGCATCGTAAAAGGGAAACCCAAACTGGACGGGCTTCCGGCGGTTTACACGGAAACGGACAAGGAAGCGGAGACCTTGGAAGTCGTTTTAACCGATCCATATTCCGGACTGGAAGCGATCCTCTCCTATACCGTATTTAAAGATTTCGATTGTCTGGCCCGCTCGGTCCGTTTCACGAACAAAGGGAAACAAACGATCCGCCTCCTTCGGGCGCTAAGCGCCTCCGTCGATTTTCCCGATAACCGTTTTGATGTCCTTTATCTTTCCGGGGCATGGAGCAGGGAAGCCCATATCCAGAGAAGGCCGATCGGCCCGGGAATCACCTCCATCGAAAGCCGGCGCGGCGCCAGCGGCCATCAGCTGAATCCATTCATGGCGCTTCTTTCCCCGAATGCGGACGAGGATCAGGGGGAAGTGTACGGGTTCAGTTTCGTTTACAGCGGGAATTTTCTGATCGCGGCGGAGGTGGACCAATTTTTCACGACGAGGGTATCGGTCGGCATCAATCCCTTTGATTTCTCCTGGAAGCTTGCTCCCGGGGAATCCTTCCAAACCCCGGAAACGGTCATGGTTTACTCCTCCCGGGGGATCGGGGAGATGTCGCGGACCTTTCACCGGTTGTACCGGACCCGGTTGGCGCGGGGGGTTTACCGGGACAAAGAACGGCCGATTTTGGTGAACAATTGGGAGGCCACTTATTTCAACTTCAATGAAGAAAAACTCGTGAAAATCGCCAAAGCCGCAGCCGAACTCGGGATCGAATTGTTCGTCTTGGATGACGGCTGGTTCGGGAAACGGGACGATGACACCACTTCCCTCGGGGATTGGCAGGAAGACCGGCGAAAGCTGCCCCACGGCCTGGCAGGCTTGGCCAAACGGGTGAACGATCTCGGTTTGAAATTCGGGCTTTGGGTGGAACCGGAAATGGTATCCCCGGAAAGCGAGCTGTACAAAAAGCACCCCGATTGGTGTCTGCATGTCAAAGGGAGAAGGAGGACGCTGGCCAGGAACCAGTTGATCCTGGACCTTTCGCGCCAAGATGTCCGCGAGTATATCATCGAAACGTTCAGCGGCATTTTTTCCCGGGTTCCCGTGTCCTTCGTGAAATGGGACATGAACCGGAACATGACGGAGATCGGTTCCGAAAAATGGCCGGCGGACCGGCAGATGGAAATCGCCCACCGTTATATCCTCGGACTTTATGAAATCCTTGAACGGTTAACATCGGCCTTCCCCCACATCCTGTTCGAAAACTGTTCCAGCGGCGGGGGACGATTCGACCCGGGAATGCTCTATTACATGCCGCAAACCTGGACCAGCGACAACACCGATGCGGTGGAACGCTTAAAAATCCAATACGGAACGAGCCTCGTTTACCCGATCAGCGCCATCGGGTCCCACGTATCCGCCGTGCCGAACCATCAGGTGGGGCGGGTGACCCCCCTCGCCACCCGCGGTCATGTGGCGATGAGCGGCAATTTCGGTTACGAGCTCGACTTGACGAAATTGACCGAAAAAGAGAAGAAATTGGTGAAAGAACAGGTTGCCCGTTATAAACAGATTCGCAGGCTTGTCCAGCAGGGGGATTTTTACCGGCTTTTAAGCCCCTTTGAAGGAAACGAAACGGCATGGATGTTCGTTTCGGAGGACAAAAAGGAGGCCGTCGTCTTTTATTTCCGGGTTTTATCCGAACCCCATCCTCCCCGGAAACGGCTGCTGCTGAAGGGGCTGGATCCGGACCGGGTGTACCGGATCGGTGAAAAAGCGGAATACTTTGCCGGCGATCAATTAATGGGTGCCGGCATTCCCCTGCGCTTGCCCCGGGAGGACTTTACCAGCCTCCTATTCAAACTGAGTGCGGCCACTTGAGTCTTGCGGTTTTCAGGCCCTTCTCCGGAACCGGACCGATTCGGGCAGCCAACCTTCGGCTTGACGTTTCGGATTGCTCTTTAGATTGTTCTTTCGGATTCGCTCATCCGCCCGGTCCTCGGCTTGGGCGGCACTTTCTCCCGGTGCCGCGCCAAGCTGTTTTTGTTTTCCTGGATCAGGAAATCCCGATCCTTTGATGAAAGACCGGCTCCGGCCCTTCCGCAAAAACAGCCGGCCTTTTTTACAAAGAAAAAACCGGCAAACGCCGGTTCGGACGGTGAATGTTCATTGATTGCAATCGCCTTTGAAGCTCCCATTTTCCTATAGTCTCAAAAACCTTTCCATCGCCTTATCCTGGAGCCCCAGCAAATATTCGTGGCCGTATTCAGGGTACAAAAGCATTTCTTTCTTTGCCCGGATTTTATTGTAGGCGGCAAATTGGGTGGAGGGCGGACAAACGGTATCCTTCAAGCCGGTCACCCACAGGACGTTCGCTCGAATCCGGTCGGCGAAATTTTGAATATCAATATAGCCGAGACGGCGGAAAACCTCCTCGTGCTTTTCATGATTCGGGTCGAATTGCCGGAAATAATAGGCCAGCTCTTCGTAGGCGGAATTGGCGATATCCATTTCCCAAACCCTTCGATAGTCCGATAAAAAGGGATAGACGGCCACCAGTTCTTTGATCCGCGGTTCAAGGGCGGCACACACCGTCGCCAGCGCCCCTCCCTGGGAAACCCCGAAGGCGCCGATCCGGTTCTCATCCACTTCCTCCATGGACATCAAAATCCGGGCCGCCTGCACAGTGTCGAGGAACACGTTCCGGTAATAGAGCTTGTCCGGATTCGGATCGTCCAGCCCGCGGATGATATGTCCCCTTAACGTATTTCCCGCAACCGTCAAATTGTCTTGGGACAACCCGCCCTGACCGCGGCAGTCGAGGGCGATGACAGTAAAACCGAATGCGGCGAAAGCCGCCTTGTCAAACCAATCGCCGCTTCCGCTGGAATAGCCATGAAACAGGACGAGTCCCGGCCCCGCCTTTTTCCCGGATTTCGGCTTTGCCAGCTTGCAATGGATTTTTGCGCCGCCCACGCCGGTAAAAAAGAGATCGAAGCATTCCGCATTCGGATATCGGCACGATGCGGGGACCAATTCATAATCAAAGGATTGCCGTTCCAGCTCATCCATCGCCCTTTGCCAATATTCATCGAAGTCGTCCGGTTTCGGGCTTTTTCCCGTGTACGTTTTCAGCTCCTCCAAAGGCATGTCCACATGCATGTTCATTCCTCCTCGACAGTTCAAGGTTTCTTTTTGATTCCCATCGCGGTTTAAGGATATCCGGCCGCATCGTTTCAAATGACGGTTTTCTCTATTCCAGGCTTGGAATGGCCGGCAATCCTGTGATTTTATGAAAATCGCTTTTATTCATTAAGCGCTAAACGGAAAGAATAACCGGGAAAAGTCCTCCCGTAAAACCGAGTCAAGAAAAGGGCTCGCCCTTTTCTTAACCGGCGTGGCCAGCAGGCGTCTGATGAACCCCCCGAGGATCAGGAAGAGAAAAAACGCGGGCATGTTCGTCGCAGTGAGCAAAACCATGTTTCTCCGGAAAGGCAAAGGGAAAAGGCGGAAGGCTAAGCTTCCCTGCACGGATGGAACGGGTTCCCGATGTCATCCTTGAACATGGAACGGGTTTCCATTCACCCTTTCACAGAAGGCCTAAATATCCATCGGTTTTCCTTCATAATCCACAAGAATGAGATCCTGTTCCGGAAAATCGGAGAATTCAATCATTTTGCAAATGCCCGCCGCAGGGATTTCCGGTTCGATTTCAGCAGACGGTCCGCCCATGTCCGTGCGCATCCATCCGGGGTGAACGGAAAATACGCGGATCCCACTTGCCTTCAACTCCTTTTTTGCCTTTGCCGTCAGCATGTTTAAAGCTGCTTTCGAAAGGCCGTAGGCATAATCCCCGCCATATGCGCTGCTAATGCTTCCCGCGTCGGAGGAAACATTGATGACGGTCGGATTGTCTCCTTTTTTCAGGAGGGGGAGAAAATGCTTGATCACCCGCAAAGGTCCGAAGGCGTTGACATTCATCGTATCCATGCATTCGTCGAGATCCGTATCCGCAATCGAACGTTCCCTTCCCATCAAAATCCCGGCATTGTTGATCACCGCATCCAGCCGTTCCGTATGCCGTTTCACCTGCTGAAAAGCGCGGATGACGCCAGATTCGTCGGAAACATCGATTTCCACCGGGATCAGCTTGGCTCCGAAGCGGTTTTGGAGATCTTTCAACTGTGAAAGTTTTTTCGGATCGAGCGATCTTGCCCCAGCAAAAACCTCGTGACCCCTTTCCAGGGCTGTTTTCGCCAAAGCCAGCCCCAGTCCGCGATTGGCACCGGTGATAAAGATCTTCATTTCCTTCCCCTTTCAGTCATTTTCCACCAATTCGATGATCATCCGCAAAACATCGCCGGCATCCAGATAGGCATAACGCCCCCCGGGATATTCCCCGGACTGGATCAAGGGAATGCCGTTCTTGTTCAACCGTTCGATTTTTTCCTTCATGCCCGTGATTCGGAAGGCCAGATGATGAACCCCTTCCCCGCGCTCATCCAAAAATTCCTTCCATGTGCTCGGTTCGCCATCCGGTTCGATCAATTCCAGCTGAAGGTTTCCCAATTGAAAAAATGCCAGTTTCGCCCGCGCCTCCGTCGGTTTTCCCCTGAAGACCGTCTTCGCCTTCTCCCGGGAAGGGGTCATGATGATTTCGGGCTTGTCCATTCCGAAAAAATCGGCAATGGCTTGCGACGTTTTTTCGATGTCTTTGACCACCACCCCGATCTGCGCGACAACGTTCGTATTCAGCAAATTCCGATCCATGCTTCCTCGTCACCTCCCGTCCCTTTAAATTTTAATAAAAAAAACCTGTATTGGAAAGCGTTTTCTTTAATAAAAATAGCTTATCGTATAAGTAATTTTTTTGCCTTCGCAGGATCCTGAAGGACGCCGCCTTCCAATACAAATCCTATCAAAAAACAAGGAAGATCCCCTCGAACATTTACCTATGGAAAACAGCCGAAAGAAAAGAAGCGGGGAAAACCCCCATCCGGCAAATCCCGCCGATCAATAAAAAAAGCGGAAAGGGAACGGCCGGTTTTCCGTCCCTCCCGCATGCTTCGCATTCATCCGGGCGCGGGCCAAAGGTCCCAAAAAGGTTTTTTCATTCCGGGGAACCCGCACTTTGCCCCCGGTCTTGCGCCGCGCAAGGCCCCTACTGGCCCGGAAATTCGAAGGGTTCGCCTACCCGGTAGGCATCATCCAGCACGAGGATGCCCTTTTCCTGCGGGGCGTTTGGCAATTCCAATTC
>Ga0066871_100574_pt1 | contig 19830 bp, 18 predicted proteins | sample CeladaPassage60B_FD_62209 | JGI IMG/M metagenome (GOLD analysis project Ga0066871, IMG submission 62209) | Cellulose-adapted microbial communities from the Joint BioEnergy Institute, USA - Passage3 60B | ecosystem: Engineered > Bioreactor > Continuous culture > Unclassified | place: USA...
CGAGCCGATCGGTCCATTGTAGACGCTGCCATAGGCATGCCCGCCGATGTGCCGGTAAACCGGGCAAACCAACGAGCAAGTTCCGCAACGGATACAATTCAACGCCTCCTGATACCGGGTGCCGAGCATCCGGGAACGGCCGTTGTCCACAATGACCACATGCAACTCCTCCGGACCATCCGCCTCTCCCGGCTTTCGCGGACCCGTGACGGCGCTGATATAACTGCTCGTCTTCTGCCCCGTCACGCTGCGCGGAAGCAAGGTCAGGAGAATGTCCAGGTCCTCCCAGGTCGGGACGACGCGTTCCATCCCCATCACCACGACGTGAATCGGGGGCAGGGTGGTGACGAGACGGATATTGCCCTCATTGCTGAAAAGCACCACGGAACCCGACTCGGCAATGGCAAAGTTGCAACCGGTGATCCCCATTTCCGCCTTGAAAAATGCCTCCCGCAGATATTCCCGGGCAAAGCGGGTCAACGCTCCTGACTCCGCCGGCAGCGTCTGGCCTGCCAGACGCGAAAACAGTTCTGCTATTTGGGCCTTGTCCTTGTGAATCGCCGGGCCGACGATGTGAAAAGGCCGTTCTCCCGCCAACTGGATGATAAACTCGCCCAGATCGGTCTCGTATACGTCAATCCCGTCCTCCGCCAGGGCGTCATTCAAGTGGATTTCCTCGGTCACCATGGACTTCCCCTTGACGACCGTTTTCACCTGATGCCGCCTGGCCACCTGAGAGATGTACCGGCAGGCCTCCTCACCATCTTGGGCAAAAAACACCTTCCCGCCTCTGGCCGTCACTTGATCGGCAAACTGTTCCAGATAGGCGTCCAGGTTCTCCATCGTATGGTTCCGGATCGCTGCTGCACGCTTCCGCCATTCCTCAACATTTCCCAGGTCTTCGAACGCGTGGGCGCGAATCGCTTTGAAGTGATCTTGCACCCGCCCGACCGTCTGGCGGGTGAAGCGGTTCTCTAGGCCCCGCCGGACCCGCTGCGCAAAGCTCTGGCTACTGACCGTCTCCGGCAATGGAATTCCCTCCTTCCGCGAGGACTTGTGCCACATGCTTGACCGGGATCGGCTTGCCCTCACGCCGGGCGTATCCGCTTAAGTGCATCAGGCACCCAAGATCGGACGCAATCAGAAGCTCGGCCCCCGTCTCCCGCACATGCTGCAATTTCTCAGCCCCCATCGCCATGGATATGTCCGGCATCTTCACGGCAAACGTGCCACCAAAACCGCAACAATCCTCCGCATTGGCAAGCGGGATGAGTTCCAGGCCTTCCACGCGCCTTAACACCTCTAAAGGTTCCTCCCGCAACCCCAGCCCCCTGCTCATGTGGCAAGAATGGTGGTAGGTGGCTTTGGCAGGATAGGTGGCGCAGATTCGTTCCACACCCAGTATGTGAACGATAAATTCAGAAAACTCGTATACCCTCTCTGAGATGGCAACGGCACGGGCCAACCAGTCCGGGTCATCCGCCAACACTTTTGGATACGTCTCGCGGATCATCGCCGCACAGGAACCGGACGGCAGCACAATATACGCCTCTGTCTCCCGGAGCAACGGCTCAAACGTTTCAATGAAATGTTTTGCCGCCATCCTGGCTTCCTGCTGATAACCGCTGTTGTACGCGGGCTGGCCGCAACAGGTTTGCTTCAACGGCACCTCCAACTCAATGCCCTGGGACTCCAATACCTGCACCACACTCTTTCCCACCTCGGGGTAAAAAAGATCGGCCAAGCAGGTGACAAATAATGCCACTTTCATATTTCCGTCTCTCCCCTCCCACGAATCACCCTTCTGCAAGAACCTCTCTTGCGAAACAGCCTGCCACCCTCACGCACCTTCGCAGGGCCGTGAGGATGACAGGCTACCGGAAAAGCGCCGTCACGCAAGATTCAAACCATTTCCATAAACAGCAGACTAGGCTGTTCCAGGTATCTGGCCACATGATTGGTAAACCGGGCTGAAGTGGCACCGTCAATCACCCGATGGTCAAAGCTGAGGCTCAAGCCCATCAGTTGCCGGATGACAATTTTGTCGTCCCGGACCACCGGCTTGGGTTGGATGCGGTTGACACCGAGAATGGCCACTTCCGGATAATTGATGACCGGCGTGGCAAAGGTGCCCCCGAGCGCCCCGATGTTGGAAATGGTAAACGTTCCCCCCTGGACGTCTTCCATGCGGAGTTTCCCCTCCCGCGCACGTTGCGTCAGATTCTCGATGGTTTCAGCCAGCTGGATCAAGCTCAGCCTGTCCGCGTGGTGGATGACCGGCACAACCAGCCCTTCCGGCGTGTCTACCGCAATGCCGATATGATATTCCCGCTTGATGAGAATCTCCTCTTTCTCCTCATCCAGCGAGGCATTCATGATGGGGTAAGCTTTCAGCCCCGAGATTACCGCTTTGATGATAAAGGGCAAGTAGGTAAGCTTCACCCCTTTTTCCGCCGCCTTTTCCGCCATTTGCCGGCGCAGCGCCACCAATTCGGTCACATCCACCTCATCCATCCCCGTACAGTGGGCCGCAGTCCGCATGGACAACGCCATCCGCCGCGCCATCGCCCGGCGGATGCCGCGCAAGGGCTGCCGTTCCACCTCCACCTCAACCATGTTTTGCGTCCCGATGGCTGAATGCTGGTCACGAACAGGCGCGAAGGACTCCTGTTGCGCATATCGCTCCTGTTGCGCATGTCGCTCATGTTTCTCCTGTTGCCATTCAATGACACGCGCACTCCTGGCCTCGGTAAATCGTTGCAGGTCAGCTTTCAAAATCCGGCCCCCGGGGCCACTGCCGGTAACCTGACGGAGATCGATGCCCATCTCCCTTGCCATTTTTCGCACCACGGGAGCAGCCAGCACACGCCGCTTCTCCGCTCCGGTCCCATCACCATCTCCTGCCGGCCGAGCCGCCTGGCCGTCTGCCGCATGCCCAGGACTGGCAACAGCGCTTGCATCAGCCGGCGCCGTTTGAACGGCGCGAGCATCTTGGCTTTCTGTTTCGATCGTGATCAGGACGGCGCCGACCTGGACGATGTCTCCCTCTTTGGCCATCCGTTGTTTGACGCGCCCCGCCACCGGACTGGGGATCTCCACCGTGGCCTTGTCGGTTTGCACCTCAACCAACGGTTGATCTTCCTGAACCCAATCCCCCTCCTGAACCAACCACTTGACCACTTCCCCTTCGGCAATCCCCTCGCCGAGATCGGGAAGACGAAATTCCACGAGCATACATCAACCTCCCATTTTCCAGCGAAATCCTCCGTCCATTGCTACTTGTCAGGACCCGACGTTCCTTCCAGCCACCTGCCCGGATCGTCTAATCGGCAAGCACCTGCTCAATCGCCCGAAGCAGGCGGGGTTCATTGGGCAGCCAGTCATCCTCCACCTGCGGCACGGGATAGGGTGTATCGTACCCCGTCAGGCGAACCATCGGGGCCTCCAGCGAATAGAAAGCCTCTTCATTGATCCGGGTGATGATTTCACTGGCAAAACCGCTCGTTCGCACCGCCTCATGGACCACGATCAAGCGTCCCGTTTTCTCCACGGACCGAACCAGCGTTTCCATATCCAACGGGACCAGGGAACGCAGGTCGATCACCTCGATGGACAGCCCTTTTTCCGCCGCCAGCTGTCCGGCCACCTTCTCCACCATCAGCACCGGGGCACCCCAACTGATGATCGTCACGTCCTTCCCCTCGCGCACCACCCTGGCCTTCCCGAGCGGCACCCGAAAAGGCTCTTCCGGCACTTCCTGGCGAAATGCACGGTACAGTTTCATCGGTTCGAACACCATCACCGGATCGGGATCATCAATGGCGGCAAGAAGCAGCCCCTTGGCGTCGTAAGGCGTGCTGGGAATCACCACTTTGAGGCCCGGCGTGTGCGTACAGAGCACCTCCAAACTGTCCGAATGAAGCTCCGGCGTGCGGACGCCACCGCCAAAGGGCGCGCGGACCACCATGGGGACCGTATACTGCCCCGCCGTACGGAAGCGAAAACGGGCCGCCTGCGAGGCCAGCTGATCCATCGCCGGATAGATGAACCCCATGAACTGAAGTTCCGCCACCGGCCTCATCCCGTTTAAGGCCAATCCGATAGACGTGCCGATAATGGCCGATTCCGCCAGCGGCGTATCCACCACACGCGCTTCCCCGAAGCGTTCCTGAAGCCCTTCTGTCGCCCGAAAGACACCGCCGTTTTTCCCTACATCTTCGCCGAGAATGATCACCCGCTCGTCCGCCTCCAGGGCCTGCGCCAACGCCTGGTTGATCGCCTGGACCATTGTCAGACTGGCCATGTTACCCCTCCCTCTCCTTTGCCGAGACGTTCAATCTCCTGCCGTTGCCGTTTTAAATCCGGTGTCAGCTCGCCATACACCACTTCCAGGACCTCGGACAAGCGGCTCCGGGAAACCCGCTCCGCCTCTTCCACCTCGCGGTTGATCTTCTCCCGGCACGCTTCCTTGAGCTGCTCTTCCTGATCCTCGTCCCAGATCCCCTTGGACAGCAAGTACGTTTTCAGGCGTTGAATCGGATCGCGCCGGCGCCATTCATCCAGTTCTTCCTGCATGCGGTAACGGGTCGGGTCATCCGAGGTGGTATGCGGTCCATAGCGGTACGTCACCGCCTCGATCAACGTCGGTCCCCCGCCTTGCCGCGCACGATCCAGCGCCTCTTTTGTCACTTCATAAACCGCCATCACGTCATTGCCGTCCACGCGCACGCCGGGCATCCCATAGGCAGCCGCTTTTTCCGCGATGGTGGCCGTCGCCATCTGCTTGGCCAGCGGTGTGCTGATGGCCCAGTGGTTGTTCTGGCAAAAAAAGACAACCGGCGCGCCCAAAACGGCTGCGAAGTTCATTCCTTCGTGAAAATCTCCCTTGGAGGTGGTGCCGTCTCCAAAATAGACAATCGTCGCCGCTTGTTCTCCACGGATCTTGGAAGCCCAGGCGGCGCCGACAGCCTGCGGAATTTGCGTGGCCAGCATAATCTGAGCAGGCATCAAGTGCACGCCTTCAGGCGATCTGGCACCATGCAAGTGGCCCATCGTGTACAGAAAAGTGCTGCTCATGCTTTTGCCGAGGATAAAGGTCACCGCCAATTCCCGATAGGTGGGAAACACCCAGTCCTCCTTTTCCAGGGCAAAGGCACTGCCCACCTGCGCCGCCTCCTGTCCGCTAAAAGGCCCGTATGTACCAATCCTTCCCTGACGCTGCAGGCTCAGCGCGCGCTGATCAAACATCCGGGACAAAACCATCCACCGGTACATCTCAACCAACCGTTCCTCACTCAACCGTGTGGTGGCACCTTCTTTGAGGGTACCATCCGGTGTCAATATCTGCACCCATTCAGCCATCATACTACCCTCCCTGGAGTGTGCTTGCCGGAACGCATCCAGCAAAATATCGAATTTTCCGCCACCGAAAGCCAAAAAATTCAGATCGCAACCACAGGTCGCAACCACAGGCTCCGCCAGCGGGCAAAGCCATCCGGCCCGGTCAGTCAAAGAGGTCATCCAAGAGATCAAAAAAAGTTTTCTTCTTTTTCTTGTGCTTATAGGGGCTGTAGTTGGAAGAATGTCCTGGCGGCTGGGAATAGGTGTGGTGGTGGCCATCGTCCGCATTCCTGTACCCGGTATACCACTCATCAAATGGCCGGCGAATCTCCCGCGCGCTCTGTAAGATTTTTTCCAGTTCGCCACGGTCAAGCCATACGCCTTTGCAACTGGGACATACGTCGATCAAGACCTCATGTTTTTCAACTTCCCGCATTTTGACATGGTCACAAACGGGACAATACATCTGCCACGCTCCTTTACCAAACGACATCGATGTGCCGTTATTATACCATATTTGACCGGTTTCAATCACCAGTCTACACGCAGTTTCCAGGCATCGGTTTCCAGGCATCACATCGGCTCTGACACTCCTGCCCGATTCCGTTTCCGGGTGCCGCCGTCTCATCCATTCGACCAATCACAGTCATTACAAACTCCCATCTCCACCTGCCCGGATCAGATGATACAGTTAAAACGAGGTGATGAGCGATGACAGAGATGCAAAAGATGGAACAAACTGCTCGAGACGTGAAAACCACCCGGATCACCGCCACAAAACCCGGCATGCAAACGGCCGGACGCCGTTCATTGGAATGGTCCGGAGGATTGCTGCTCACGCTGATGATTGCCCTGCTCGCCACCTGGCTAGCGCAATGGCCGTTCTTTTCTTTCATGGGACCTATGATCCTGGCCATTCTGATCGGCATGGGCCTGCGGCCGCTGCTCCCCACGGCTGCCGGACTGCAGGCCGGAATCGCTTTCAGCAGCAAAAGTATTCTCAGGCTCGGCATTATTCTGCTGGGCCTTCGCTTGAATCTCCAACAGATCGCCAGTGCCGGGATGGCTGTACTGGGTCTTGATCTTCTGGTTATTATGTTGACCATCCCTTTCATGTGGTGGCTCGGCAAACAACTGCAGATCCACCCTACCCTGAGAACGTTGCTCGCCGTAGGCACCGCGATTTGCGGCGCGGCAGCGATTGTGGCTGTGGCCCCCATTCTGCGGGCTCGCCCGGAGAGAGTGGCCGTCGCCGTCGCCTATATCGCGATGACCGGCACTTTCTTCGCCATCGGATACAGCATCCTCTACACCATTTGGCAGCCCAGCCCGGTTCTCTATGGCGCCTTTGTCGGTGCCACACTCCATGAAGTGGCACACGTGGTAGCTGCAGGAGCGGTGGGCGGTCCAGCCAGTGCCGACATGGCCATTCTGGTCAAGCTGGGGCGAGTACTGCTCTTGATGCCGGTCGTTTTTCTGTTCCTCTGGCGGGAAATCAGGAAGCAAGACCGAGACACTCACGCTGCAACTCAGGCGACACAAGGCGAGCAGAAGCTTAAACAGGCACCGCCCATTCCCTGGTTTATTTTTGGCTTTCTCGGCATGGCCACCCTGCAAACTTTGCTTCCTCTTCCAGCTTCCTGGACGCGTCAGGGCATCCAGGCGAGCACCCTTTTCCTGGCCATGGGCATGGCCGGGCTGGGGCTGGGCGTCCATGTTTCTGTTCTGAAAAAGGGCGGATTCAAGCTGGGGCTGTTTGCCTTCCTAGGCACGCTCGGAACCCTTGTTGCCGGGCTGTGCGGAGTTTTGATAGGCTTTCGTTAGGCGAATGGAAAGGAGTCAAGCCGTGAATCCGAATCATTTGCAGGTTTTTCTGACGGTGGCCAAGGTGAAAAACTTTTCCAGGGCAGGAAAAAAACTTCATCTCTCCCAGCCCACCATCACCCAGATCATCAAACAATTGGAGCAGGAGCTGGAAACCCGCCTGTTCGATCGCACCACACACTCTGTACAATTGACCGAATCGGGCAAGCTGCTGATTCCGTACGCAGAGAAAATTCTCCGTCTGCAGGAGGAAGCACGGCGCAAGATTGCCTTGCTAGAGCAGACCATCTCCGGTCCGCTGCTGATCGGCGCCAGCATGACCTCGGCAGAGGCAGTGTTGCCCAGACTGATGGGCCAGTACCAGCAGCGCTATCCGAACGTGCAGATCCGGATCGAGGTGACCAATTCCGAGAACATCATGACCGCCCTCGAGGCGGGACAGCTGCACTTTGGGATCATCGAGGCGCCGCTGACTTCATCCGTTCTGGCCATTCAACCTTTGATGACGGATGAGCTGGTCTGCATCGCTTCCGCCAACCACCCTCCGGAAGGATTGACCGCTGAACCATCCGGTATCCATTTGCAACAACTGGCGACGCTTCCCCTTATCATGCGTGAAAAAGGCTCCGGCACCCGGCTGGTCCTGGAAGAGGCGCTGGCCAAATGCCAAATCCCGGCCGGACAGTTGCATATTGTCATGGAGCTGAACAGTACGGAAGCAATCAAAGAAATGGTGGCCAACGGCCTTGGGGTGGCTGTTCTCTCCCGCCATCTGATCAAAAAAGAGCTGGAGCTCGGCCTCCTGACCGCCTATTCTCTCCAACCGAAGGCTTTGCTCCGCTCTTTCTATTACGCCTATCTGCCGGAGGAACCACTCCGCCCGGCAGTCATGGCGATGCTTCAATTGATCAGGGAACAGCCAGCTCAGTCACCGTCAAATGTACCAACAGCTTTGCCGCATCCAGCATGGCCCGCTCGTCGATGTTAAAACGCGGGTGGTGGTGCGGATAGACCGCATCCAGTTCCTCGTTGCGGGCACCGGTGAAGAAAAAGGCGCCTGGCACCCGTTCAAGGTAATAGGCAAAATCCTCCCCCACCATCAGCGGATCCATCACGAAAAAGGCATCCTCGCCCATGACGTGGCGCACCGTCTCGGCCACCTGCTGCGCCTCACGCTCGTGATTGCTGACCACCGGATACCCGCGATGGTACTGGAAACTGACGCCAGCACCGGCCGCTTCGCACAAGCCGTGAACCAGGGCTGCCATGTCCCGTTCCATCTGCTCCCGCACGCCCGCATCCAGGGTCCGTACCGTTCCTTTGATGCTCGCTTCGCCGGCAATCACGTTAAACGCTTCTCCGGCGTGAAAGCTGCCCACCGTGACTACCGCAGGCTTGAGCGGATCGACACGGCGGCTCACCAGTGACTGCAGCTGCTGGACGATCTGCGCGCCAAGTACGATGGCATCGACGGTCTGATGCGGCATCCCGCCATGTCCGCCCCTGCCGTGGATCAGGATTTCAAAATCATCGGTCGCGGCCATGATGGGACCCGGGCGGCAACCGATCCGGCCGCGAGGAAACCCCGACCAGAGGTGGGTGCCGTAAATCACATCCACGCCATCCAGACAGCCATCCTCGATCATCGGTTTGGCGCCTCCCGGAGCCACCTCCTCCGCAAACTGGTGAATCAGGACCACATCCCCCGCCAAATGCTCCCGAAAGCGGCTCAACACTCTGGCCACACCCAGCAGTACGGCCGTATGTGCATCATGACCGCAGGCATGCATCACTCCTGGAACCACCGATTGGTACTCCACACCCGTTTCTTCCTGAATCGGCAGGGCGTCAAAATCGGCCCGCAAGGCCACCGTCTTCCCCGGTCTGCCGCCGTGAATCCTGCCGACCACCCCGCGGCCGCCCACCTGTTCCCGAACCGCTACGCCAAACGAGTGCAAAAGTTCTGCGATGACCCGCGGCGTCCGCTCCTCCCGGAAAGACAACTCCGGGTGACGGTGAAAATCCCGGCGCCACGCCACCATCTCCCCGTACAGATCCTCCAGCATCTGCATCATCCGGTCCAACACCATGCCGCACTCCTTTCATTGCACAAAGCAATCCTTACACAGCATTCATATGTGTTGAACCTATTTTAGCATGAAACTGACAAATGCTCATGATTCCTTTTTCCGCAGCAGCATCGTATACACCATTCTCCAGGCGACGATCATCACCAGTATCCCCACCATCGTAATGAGAATAAACGACCAGTGAAACCAGCGCTGAAGGATGAGCGCCCGAATCAGCAGACCGAGCGGCACACCGATGAGCCAGGCCAGCACTGTTCGTTGGATCGCGCCACGGATCGTGGTCAGGTTTTCCGGTTTCAATGCGCCAACCAGGACAGCAGCCACCAGCCAGCCAATTACGAAGGGGGCCGTGGTTTCGCTTACTGCCCAAAACGCCAGGGACTGCTGGTGTGCCATTCTCCCCAGCATGGAAAAGAGGAAAAGGATGACAATGTCTCCGATAATCAGAATCGTCGTCACGTTCATCACCTCATTGCCTGAACTCATCCAGATTCATCCGATACCCGGCCATTGCACCCGTGCCGTTCCGTCGTTCAATGGAATCACGATGACCAACTGGTGGTAATCATAGCACAAATCAGCCGATGAGGCATGCCTCCTGACGCGTTGTTCATGAAATAGTAACCTTTAAACATTCAGAAGTACCCTCTTCACGTTTTCCGCCACCTGCAGCCATACCGTCTCCCATGACACCTGTTTCAGTGCCGCCACGCATTCCGCCACCTGCCGGATCATCGCCGGTTCCGTACGTTTCCCGGCAAACCTGCCCTCATACGTCCACGGCCCGTCCGTTTCCAGCAGCAGTTGTTGCAGCGGAACCCATTCAAGGAGTTCCTGATCCCGCTGGCGGTAACACACCTCGGGCGTCACCGAGACGAAATAACCGGCCTGGACAATCGCCTCCACCACCGGCCTGGGCGCCTTCAGCCAGTGAAACACCGCCTTCTCCACTTTCCACTGCTGCAGCAGGGCCAACGCATCCGCCGCGCGGTCGTGCACTGCATGCAACACGAGAGGCAAATCCAGCTCGCGGGCCAAACGGCAAAACCGCCCGAGACGCTCCATGGCGGCAGGAGAAACGCGGGTCCGCTCCGGTTCAGGAACCGAATACCAGGGCAAACCCACCTCACCGATGGCCACAATCTGCCGCCGGTGTTCCCGGATCATCTGAAACACTTTCTCTTCGTCTTCCATCGCGTGTTTCATTTCCGGATGCAACCCAAGCGCCACGCGGACAAAATCCCCCTGTTCTTTTTGCAGCGCCAGCATCTGTTGGCAGGAGGACAGATCAGAAGCGGCCGCAATCACCCCTTGCAGTCCCGCCTCCCTGGCCCGCCGGATCATCTCCTGCTGTTCCTTTCTCGTGTATTGATCCCAGTGGATATGCGCGTCGTACATCGGCTCACCTCTGTCTGAAAGTTGTAAGGATGGGCAATACTAACATCCTGAGGTGACACGCATGCAAAAAATAACCATGCAAAAGGCGGCCAGCCTGTCCACGAAGGCGCTGCTCCGGCGCCTGCAACAGTTTGAAGGGCAATTGTCCAGCCTCTATCAAAAACGGAACCAGATGCAATACATGATTGACGAACTGGTGGAACAGCGGATTTACATTCTGCGGGAACTGGAAAAACGGGGCGTGCGAAACGGCAAGGTTCGCGTCATCGAAAACCGGGAACCAAAAAATAACCAGCCGGTTCCCCAATGATTTCCCAATAGTCTAATCCGGCCTTCCCTCCTGTCTGAGCCAACGGGTGACCAATACGAGCTGATCGTTTGGCCGGCAAGGATTGACCATTGGCCTGAATCACAGGCATCCGTTACAATAGGCAACAGACACGAACAAACACAGCACGAAAGGAAGGCCTTATGCATGATCTTGCCACCGGCATTGGCTCTCAGTCACAAACTGGTCAGACAGGTCGTACAACCGGGGGATATCGTCATTGATGCCACGGTGGGAAACGGCCATGACACCTGTTTCCTGGCAGAGTGCGTCGGCCCTGCGGGGAAAGTGTACGGATTTGATATCCAATCCCTGGCTTTAACCCGTACAACGGAACGGCTCGTGCAAAGAAATCTTTATGAACGCGTTCACCTGTTCCACGCCGGACACGAGGAAATGCGGCACTTCATCCCTGAAGAACACCATGGCGCCATCCGGGCCGTCATGTTCAATCTGGGCTATCTGCCCGGTTCGGACAAGTCCGTCACCACCCAGGCGGACACCACCATTGCCGCCCTTGAAGCTGCTCTCCACATGCTGACCCTGGGAGGGCTTGTCAGCATTGTCATCTATTCCGGTCATCCGGCAGGAAAAATGGAGCAAACCGCTTTATATCAATGGGCATCCCAGCTCGATCAACAGGCCGTCCATGTGGCCGTCTACCAATTCCTCAATCAAAAAGGCGATCCTCCTTCCCTGATGGCCATGGAAAAAAAAGGACACTTCCCTTTTTTGACAACCCAACCATAGTATAATCGGCAACTTAAATATATAATTAGTTTAAATATAAATATTCGTTTAGGTTGAGGAGGATCGCCTTGGATGCACATACCTTTCGCCAAATCGCCGGTTGTTTTGCCACCGGCGTGGCCATCGCGACCACGCGGGCCAAAGATGGCACCCTTCATGGATTGACAGTCAACTCATTCACGTCCTTATCCCTCAATCCGCTGCTGGTCCTGGTCAATATCGACAAGCAGGCCGGGGTCTACGACGCATTTATGCAATCCGACACGTACGCCGTGAACATATTGCAACAGGGACAAAAGGCGCTGTCACAACAGTTTGCCACGTCCGGAATCAACCGCTTTGCAGGAGTCAGCTACCGCAGCGGCCAGCTGGGCTCGCCCATTCTGGACGGATGTCTGGCCTTCTTCGACTGCAGGATCGTCAACCGGTTGGACGGCGGCGACCATACCATCTTCATCGGGGAGGTGCTGGACGGGGCAGTAACAGAAGACGGCCCGCCGCTGCTCTACTACCGGGGACAGTACCGACAGTTGGCTCCTTAATATATGGAGCCATCCAACAAAGCGTCCCTTTTGAACGTTGAGCTTCACTTATTCTATTTCATAAATGTACCTTAAAAAGGGGTTCAGCCTGATGCCCATTTTATGTACCAGAAATCTGAAAACAATCATAAACGCCTTCAATGTGCCATATCCGAAAATGACACCACAAAAATTGAAGATGACATCGTTGATATCCACATAACGAAAAGTAAAACCAACGAACAATGCGATGACCAATTGAAACATCTCTAAAGAAACCCCCAACAAAACACCAAGTGTGGAGATTCTCTTCCAGTTCACTTTTGCAATAAAAGGCAGCCCGAAACCGAAAGGGATCGTGAGCAGAACATTGAGCAAGGATGTTTTCACTGCAAAATGTTGGGGATGAAACGGAATTAAATTGGCATCTCTCCACACATTTTGACCTGTTTCCCTTTTCGTCTCTTCGTTCAAAATGATCGGGAATTGGGTATAATCCAATACTTTACAGAGATAAATATAAAAAATTGAAAAGAAAAATATATAAGTTAGCGATTTTTTAAGTTTTAGTTTAAGAAATAGAACCAGCAACCCCCACACCAAAACCGCTCCGACAAAAATATACCCATCAAAATCAATGATCATTTTCATTTCCTCACGTGTATTTTAAATACGAAAGTCGCATCTCCTACTGGCCAGGAAGCATAAATCACGCCAATATAGACACCATCATCTTCAGGCAGAGTGAACGTGTGATCGGATATGTCTTTAAACTCTACCCCGTCATTTTCCCATAAGCCTGCCTTGATGACTAATGGCTTGTCTCCGAAACCAACATGTAATTTTGCATTCGGATGAACCGTTACAGGCTCTAAATCTTTCACAAGTTCCGGCGGATCAACAGAATCAGAAACGATCCCACGTCCATTTTCGGACCAAGAGTAGGTTCCCATTTTAAAGGGGACATTTTTTTCTTGAATGGTTAAAGTAGGCATGGGAGGCAATGAAATGGACTCATTGGGATGATTGGTCGATCCATCAAATTGGCATCCACAGAGTAGAAGCAATGCCAGGAACAAAGGGTAGATGTTATTCAAAACTACTCTCCTCTCCATTTGTGATATATCTATCGCGTGTCAATTTCATTCCTCTTCTATTGAAAATTTCCAAAATGAATAAACCAAATCCTTAAAACTACTTCAAATCAACACTGTCCTTCGGCAAATTTGTTTCAAGCTTGTCAATAACTACCTCACCGTTCACCGCACGTTCAGTACCCGTGATAAAGAATCCTTCACCCCGAATGTCAAAGTTCAATTAAGGTTCGTCGGGGGTGCCGCCAAAACTAAAGACGATGCTCGTCGGTTCACCCGGAAGAAAATTTTGGTTTTCACAATTGTAATTTTTCAACCCCGATGATTTCAATGTAGAAAACAAAATCAACAACCATTTTAATGTCTTTTTTAAATCCATATCTTGACCTCATCAAAGAACAGGTATAGTGAAAAAAACGTAGCTACGCCAAAGGCGTGGCTCCAACATTTGATTATGTAAAAGAAAATATATCTTTCCCTGCGCCGCTTTCACCCATCGCCGCCAGTAGCTGTTCACGCCGCTCTCGCCAAACCGCCAACTGCCCTTGATCATTCAAGGCTTCAATCAGGCCGCTGAAATAGGCATCCACATCCTGAAGCGCGGATTGTTTCACCTGATCCACCAGCTGCCTCAGCCATTCTCCGTAATACCGGCCCAACTGTTCCTTCATCTGCTCCAAGTATTTCTGTACCGGACGCTCCATTTGCTTCATCATGGCCTCCCGGATCCGGACCGAGCCGCCTTGTTCATAAAAGGCTCTGGCATTTTTGTAAAGGGCCAGCACCGGTTTCCAGTCCTCTTCAAGCATCAAGGACAAACTGGCCGGAACTTCCGGAATCTCCAAGGAAGAGGCGGGGAGCAGCGCGATCAGGCAGTGGGAATCCTGGGAGGTGATCCGCTCCTGGATATTTTCCTGCACCTTCTGCACCTGTTTCCATAAAAACCGCTCTACCCGAAGCGCCGTGGCGCGGATCTCCTGTTCCAGATCCATGGCCGTCTCCCGCAGCATGCTCTCCAGTGCCTGCTGCAATTGCTCTCGCACCGGGCGGCTGCCTTCGCCCATCGTGGAAAACGCATCCTGAAAAAAGTCCGGCATCCGCAAAAACAACCGCTGCCGCACGTAATACAGCAACTCTTGCAACTCTTTCTCTACCGCTACAAAAACAGCCTGCGCATCCAATCCCTCAATCGCACCTGACAGTTCTTGCCACACCCTTTGCGCTTCGGCGGCCCGCAAGGCACGCGCCTGGCTGTCGCTTTGGGCCCACTGAATCATTTGCTCCAATTGATCCAGGCCGCGCAGCAATTCCGCCCGCGCGTTCTGCAAAGCCAAGTCGGCCAGTTGGTGGAAAATGAAGTGATAAAACGCCTGTTCAAATTGCTGAATGCCGGAACAGCGCCATGCCTCGTCCGAGATCGGGGATGAGACGGCCACTTCGGAAATATCCCGCGTCAAGATATCCTGCAAAGGACGGACCCGCTCCATCAATTGCCTATAACGCAACTCGACACTTTCCGGCCATTCCGGCAAGCCCGGACCGGATGCCGCGGACGCCCGTTGTGAGCCGGCACGGCGGACGGCCAACAGCGCCAACTGGCTGGATACGGGAAAGAGGTTCGGGCTGGCGATCCCCAACGCTCCCAGTTCGTGCCGCAAGTGATCCATGACCTGAAGCAATTCCTCGCTGGAAGAGGCGAGATCGGCAGCATTGAGGAGGAAAAACATCTTGTCCAATTCAAACGCCGATTTCACCCTGCCCATTTGCAGGAGGAACTCCCGGTCCGCTTTGGAAAACGCGTGGTTGTAGTATGTCAGATAGAGCACGGCATCGGCATCCTTGAGAAACTGAAAAGTGACTCCCGTGTGACGGGCATGCACCGAATCGGCACCCGGCGTATCCACTAGGGAAATGCCTCGCGCTGTCAAAGGACAATCATAGTACAGCGTGACGCGCTCGATAAAACAGGCTTTCTCCTCATCAGCGACCATTTTCTGAAACTCGCTGACATCGACCTCGAGTTTTTGGCCAAGCAGCGGGGCCATCTCTGCCCATCCCCGCATGGCCGCACGGATAAATGACAGGTGCAATTCACCATCAGGGGGCGTTTGCAACCGCTCCAGGACGGCCAGCCCCTCCCTCAGAGCGGCTTCCTGTTCCTCTAGTGTCTTTCCGGCCAGCGCCTCTTCTTCCAAGGGAAAGCCGCATGCCCGGAACGCCCCCGTCACATCCCGAACCATGTCGGCAGCCGTTTTCATCTGAATCCCGGCGGTACCGTGAGGGTGTCCCGCTTCGGAGGTCTGGATCAGATTAATCGCTGCTGTCGTCGGGTTCGGGGAAACCGGAAGCAGCGGCTCACCCAAGAGGGCATTGGCAAAGGAAGATTTGCCCGCACTGAAGGCGCCAAACAGGGCAACCGTAAACCGCTTGGCAGCCAGTCTCTCCGCGCGTTCCCGGAGTGTCGCCGACCAGCCGGCAAACTGGGGAAGGTCGCCGAGCAGATCTGCACCTTTGTGAAGCAGCTTGGCCATCTCCTGCAACCGCCTGCTTTCAGGCGATACCGCAGCTACGCCGGCAACGCGCGGGACATCGCGTTGATCAGGCCCGGCTTGCAGGTTCTTCAGGTCAGAGATTCTTGACGTTGATGGGCAAGATTTCGGATCACCCGGACGATGCATGGCGGAACCTCTCTGAATGGCAGCATCCTCCCGATGCAAAGCCAAATTGGAATGGGGTTCCAAAGGTTCGGCCACCGCCTTCTCCAGCAAGTGTTGCCTGAAACGCCGCATGTGCTGCCAATCGGCCTCTCCCGGTAGTCTGTCCCGCAATGTTTTTTCATGCATGGACAACGCTTCATCAAGGGCATGTAAGGCCTCCCTTGCTTCAGCCAACTCAGCCGTGTGGGCCAGTTCCTTCTCCACGTCTTCGCGCTGGGGCGTCAGGACCCGTTCAATCTCTTGGCAGGCTTCTTCGATCATCGGGAGCGCTGCCTGCCGCCAGAGCCGCTTCAGTGCCTGCGCCACATCTTCCATATATTGCAAGACATAGGTCTCCCCCGCCACGGCCCCCGCTTTCACTTGCTCCTGCAACAGTTCCGGTGCCCATTCCACCTGCAAGCCGTAAACCTTTTGCTCCCACTCCCCGGACTTTAATCCGTATTCCCCGGGCAATTCAATCAGCAGCCGTTTGAGGTGCCATTCCAGTTGTGCCTCCACCTGATGTCGCAACGCTTCGGCAAAGGCGGCCAGTGCCTCCTGTTCAGCCCTGATGGCCCGCTTTTGCCGCCACCGTCCTGCCTGCAGCCGCTTAAACCGGGCCTCCAGATAGGTCTTTCCCAATTGGCGGATCTCATAGGGCGCAAGCGGAGCATGCGTCAGCAATTGTTGCAACTCCCGTTCCGCCGCTTCCTGAAAAGCGGCCGGCATTTGCAGAAGCTGTTGCCGCCTGCCCTCCAGTTCCTCCCGGCGGGCCAGCTTTTCGTCCGCCTCTTCTTCCTGCTCCAGAACGGCATGCCACCGCTGGCGCTCTTCTTCCTGCTGGCGCCGTATCCGCTCAAGGTGCTTGGCGAGAAGATGGCGGGCCGCCGCCAACAAACTCCCGGGACGGATCTCGCCCCACAAGCCGGCCAGCCTTTCCAGCAACACGCAAAAAGAATCCCAGGTATTTTCCGGATGGTCAATCTCCTTCATGGAGGTGTAAAAGACGGCAGTGGGTTGAATGCCCCAATTGTCCAGCACCTTGTCGACGCCCTGCCGAAAGGCGGCAAAGGACAATTCCCACTCCAGGTGCTTGTCGATTTGGTTCACGACGACCACAATCGGCTTGTCCTGGGCTTGCAACTGGCGCAGAAAATGCAAATTTACCTCAGACTGCACGTGGTTGTAGTCCATCACGTACACCACCACATCCGCCAGATGCAGGGCGGATTCTGTGGCCAGCTGATGGGCAGCATCGTTGGAGTCCACACCTGGCGTATCCATGAAGACCAGGCCTTCTGACAAACATGGCGCTGGCACGGAAATGTAGACGTTTTGCGCCAGCTCGCTGTCCTTGAGCACCTCCTGTCCCAACGCCACTTCCTCACGGCCGCGATAAACCTGCTGCCCGCCGGAACGCAGATGCACGTTCATTTGCCAGTCACCATAGGACAAGTAGACCACATTGGCGCTGGTCGGAATGGGACTGGACGGCAGTACCTGGCAGCCCAGCAACCGGTTGACCAGCGTCGACTTGCCGGCGGAAAAGTGGCCACAAAAAGCGATGCGGAGTCCCGGGTTTGCGGCCTTTTCCGCCAGCTCCCGCAACTTCGCGGCCGTCTCGGCGTCGCCCGCCCTTTCCACCTCGCCAGCCAGCTCCTGCAGGCTGCGGCGCCATCCCTCCCACGATGCCAACTCTCCCGTTTCCCGTTCTCTTGCTGTCTCTGTTTTCTGCATGCAAACTAACCTACCTTCAAGATGATTTTCCCGATGTTCCGGTTCTCCTCCATATACCGGTGCGCCGCGGCCACCTCTTCCCACGGAAAGACGCTGTCAATGACCGGCGCCAATCTCCCCTGTTCAAACAGCGGCAAAGCAAAGGAAGCAAACGCTTGCGTCAAGCGGATCTTGTAATCCTCGCTGCGCGAGCGCAACGTGGTTCCGACCAGGGTAATCCGCTTCGCCATCAGGCGGCGCAGATCCAGTACCGGCACCTCGTGGCCACCCAGCGTGCTGATGATGATCCACCTGCCCTCCGTCGCAATCGCGGCCAGATTATCCTTCCAGTAGGAGGCCCCGACAAAATCCAGGATGATATCCGCCCCGCGTCCTCCCGTCGCTGCCAGTACCTTTTCCGCAAACGGGCCTTCCTTGTAATTGATGGTCACATCCGCACCCATCTTCTGGCAGGCAACCAGCTTTTCCGCGGAACCGGCCGTCACGATGGAGCGTCCTCCTGCCTCCCGCACCAGCTGAATGGCTGCCGTTCCCACGCCGCTGGCACCGGCATGGATGAGGACCTGTTGTCCCTTATCCAGCCCCCCCAGCCAGAACAGGCACTGATAAGCGGTCAAAAACACTTCCGCGATGGCCGCTGCTTCCTCAAACGTCATCCCCGGCAAAACGGGCATCGCCAGTTCCTCATGCATCACGGCGTACTCGGCATAACCGCCTCCCGGCAAGAGCCCGAACACCTTGTCACCCGGTTTCCAGCGGGTGCAGGCGCTTCCCACCGCTTCCACGATGCCTGCCACTTCCAGGCCCATGATCGGCGACGCTCCCGGCGGCGGCGGATATTTTCCCTGCCGCTGGGAGATGTCCGCGCGGTTCACCGCCGTCGCTTTCACCCGGATCAGGATCTCCCGTTCCCGCGGTTTTGGACGCGGAAATTCTCCGATCATCAACTGTTCCGGACCGCCCGGTTCTTTGACTAAGACAGCTTTCATTGCTCCTCACCCCTGATTGGATTCCACGTTGATTGATTCCGCATGTCATTCAGTGGCCGTCTGCGGTGGACGCACGTAGTGCGGAATGTCCTTCAGTTTCCCGCGCCGCGCCGGCGGCAGGCTGGAGAGAATCCGCTTTCCATATCCCTTCCTGACCAGCCGGCTGTCCATCAACACCACCGCGCCCCGATCACAGGCGCGTCGTATCAGACGGCCAAATCCCTGTTTGGTCTTGATAATCGCCATCGGGATCATGTATTGGTCAAAAGAATCCCCCCCGGACCGCTCGATCCAGTCAAGGCGGGCCCGGGTGACCGGATGCTTCGGATTGGCGAAAGGAATTTTGGTGATGACCACACACTGCAGTTCATCCCCCGGCAGGTCAATTCCTTCCCAGAAACTTTCCGCTCCAAACAGCACCCCGTGAGGATCCTTGCGAAACTGCTCCAACAGGCGTTCCCGGTCCCCGCTCGCTTCCTGCACCAGCAAGGTGCGCTGACGGGCTTCACACCACGCTTTTAGTTGTTCCGCGACGAGGCTCATTTGGCGGTAGCTGGTAAAGAGGACCAGTGTACGTCCGGGACTCAATGTCAAGATCCGTTGCAATCCTTCCACCAAAAACCGTTCATACTGTCCATCCGGCTGGTTGGGAAAAGGAGCCTTTTCACTGACCACAAGCAAGGCATTCCTGGCATAGTCAAAAGGCGAAGGCGCGACAAACGAATCGTATTCATCCAAACCGAGCCGGCCGGCAATAAAAGCAAAATGGCCTTCCGTAGAAAGGGTGGCGGAAAGCATCGACACGGGAACCCGGGAAAACAGCGCATCAGGCAGGACCGTCCGGGCATTGATGGGCTGTGCCACCAGCGTAATCTGCTGCCCGAACGCATCTGAAATCTGTTCCCCTGCCTCAAGCCTCCATTCCACCCAATGCGCCCAGTCTGCTCCCCCCTCCACTTGGGTGATGAACCGGATGTCTTCTCCCAGCGAACGGACGCGCTGGATGAGCCGTTCCATTCCCCGGCGCTGGGTCTCCTCTTGCACCTTTGTCTCCAGGAGCTGG
>Ga0066871_100575_pt1 | contig 19818 bp, 22 predicted proteins | sample CeladaPassage60B_FD_62209 | JGI IMG/M metagenome (GOLD analysis project Ga0066871, IMG submission 62209) | Cellulose-adapted microbial communities from the Joint BioEnergy Institute, USA - Passage3 60B | ecosystem: Engineered > Bioreactor > Continuous culture > Unclassified | place: USA...
AGGATGATTGGCGACAGAAGGTTCCCCAGTTCCATCGAGAGATACGGCAATAAAAAGGTGTGACGGACATATTCCCATAAGCCGATGATGATCGTGGGGATAACCAGTATGAGCCATTTCACCTGTTGATAGGACATGTGTACACCCTCTCCAGCGTGTGCCGTACGCATCCGCCCATGAGATGTCCGCATCATCCAAACATGACCTTCAAATGTTCAAATCCATGCATGGATCCTTTCGGTGACTTATATCAAAAAACGGACCAGCATCATCGCCGAGATGCCGGTCAGGACCGTGGCCAACAGGCTGCGGGTAAAATATGCCACCACAAACGCCGGCAACGCCGCAAAAAGTCCATCGGCCTGCGGCGAAAACGTCCCACCGGACACGAACAATTCCTGACCCAGCAATGCGGCCATGACAGCTATCGGGATATATCCCAGCCAGCGGAGCCCCCAGTCCGGAAGGCGAATCCTGTTCAACACGATGAACGGAAGAATCCTCGGAATCAGAGTGACAAGCGATGCCCCCAAAAGCATCCACAGAAAGCTCCATCTCACTTCCATTTCTGTTCCCCCGCACCTGGTGCTTTTTCCAACCAGACGCCAATCGTTGCAGCAAAGATCGTCGCCAACAGAACACCGATGCTCTCCGAAACAAACACACTTCCAATGATGACCAGAATCACGGCGGCAAGGGCGACAACAAAATCGATTCCCGCTTTTGAACGCTCCATCAGCTGCAAAACGAGCAGGCCGATGAACATGGCCGGCAAGGCAAAATCCAGCCCCAACCGTTCCGGATGGGTGATCCACTCGCCGAAAATTCCGCCCGCCATATTGGCCAGAAACCAGTTGAGGTATGCGGTCAGATTGAGCCCGAACATCCACCAATAGTTTCCCCGACTTTTACCCGAAAGCCGGGTCACGGCGACGCCAAACGTTTCGTCCGTCAATTGGGACCCGATCACCACATTTTTCCACATCGGCAAATGCCGGAAAAAGGATGCCAGCGCCGCCCCCATCAGGAGGTGGCGCAGGTTGACAAAAAAGACCGTGACGATGATGGGCGTCGCGGGAGTCCCGGCCATCATCATCCCCGCAGCGATGAACTGTGCCGAACCGGCATAAAGCAACAGGGACATCAGCGCAATTTCGGCCAGGGACAAGCCCGCGGTCCGCTCCACCACGCCGGCTGCAAAACCGATGCTCAAATACCCGAGCACCGTCGGCAGGCAATCCTTTACGCCCTGTACAAAACCTTCGACCTCGTTTTCGCATGCCATACGTTCCAATTCAGCGTTTTGTCGGTTCATCATTCCTCCAAAGCGGAACTGAAGTCACTGTCTCCTTTTTTCAGTTCGATTCACAACCTGATTCATACTGAATTCAATCATAACAAGGATATCATTAAATTTCCCGCAAGAGAACCGGTTCCAGGTTTTTCGCTTTTCCAGGGCCGCAATAATAAATTGTCATCAATAAATTGTCATCAATAAATTGTCATCAATAAATTGTCATCGTTTTGCCATTGAACAAAACTGCCGTTGCTGTTATCATATAACAAACATGGAGGGACGAGATGTGAAAAAACGTTTTCCGGCACTGTTTATCCCGCTGATCGCAGTCCTGATTGCCTTAACCGCCTGCTCCTCTTCCCAAACGGACGCACAGGACTTGGTCTCTTCCTCGCCAAAGGAGTTGCCCGCTTATGTCAAACGTTTTTCTCAGGACATCCAGCAAACCTACCTGATGGTAGCAGAACATGCCGAGACACTGGCCTACATGCCCTGTTATTGCGGCTGTTACGATTCGCACGGGCACGTCAGCAACCTCGACTGCTTTGTCCAGGAGGTAAAGCCCAACGGGGAAGTGGTTTGGGACCCGATGGGCGCCACTTGAGGGGTCTGCGTTGAGGTGGCACGGGATGCCATCCGGATGAAACGAGACGGCAAGCCGTTACCCGAAATTCGGGCAGCAATTGAGCAAAAACATGCGGGGGAAGAACCGACCCCCACACCATATCCAAAGGCATAAACGCAAAAAGCCCAGGGCTTCCCCCGGGTTCGGCGTTTTTCACGGACTTTTTAGTGTCGAAGCCTGGGCATCGTCGGGTCGCAATCGGGTTTTTGTACCGCCGAGCTATCCGCCAGTTTGTGCAGATAGTAGCATTCCTCGCGAAACATGTGGTCTGCCATCAAAGGAGACCAGGTGCCCAGGACCTCATCATCCAGCTTCATTTCTTCCAGCTCGTTCAAGAAGTTTTGAAACAGCCGAATTTCCAATTCGACCTGACTGTTAAAACGGGACAGCGCGGGAAAGCGGTCCAGTTTGGTCCTGAGATATCCTGCCGTCTCCACCGCTTTTAAGTAGAAGTTCTCAAAATTTCTTGCGAACTTTTGGCTTTCTTCTTTCAATCGTTTTTCGGCCGGATCAAGTTCGCATGTGATCGTGGCGGCATGGCCTGCGGCATCCAGCAGCCAAAGCAGGTGATGGTGCAAGGGATGAAATGCGGGAGGCTCTTCACCCATGAGGAGAGAATCAAGGATTCGCAGGTATTCCTCCAACTCGTTCAACATGTGATTGATAAACGTCGGAGGCAAGCCGATTTTGATTTTGCCTGCCAGATGCCGCCACAGGAGGTGAAGCTTGAATTCCCTCAGCTGGCAGGCATAAATGCGGGCCTCCTGTGCCAGCTCGGTCAGTGCCGGGCCGGACAAAGGTTCTCTTGCCCTCTCCAGCAACCTGTCAAATACTTGGATAAAATACAGAGCCCTTTGCATCTCAACATGCTCTTCTGGAGCCAGGCTGTCCTTGATAAATCGGGCGTGGTCCCCAAACACTTGCAGCCAAAAGCGGTGCTCAAACAAGGCTTTTTTGGCATAACTGTCATCCACGGCAAACCCTCCTGAAATCATCCCCCGGACCTTTGGCAGAGGAACATTTCCTTCACTTGCCATAAAATATGTGCATTTGCCCGGAAGGTGAGCGGAGAGCAAGCCCATTCGTTGGAGGTATGGAAAGCGGAAAGAGAAGGCTTTGGAACCCATGCTCTGTTATTTGGCATGACAGCATCGGATCTGCCGGCAGCCGCCCTCATTGCTGCCGATAAGAACCGGATGTGAAGTTGTTGGCCAAACCGCGTATCGGCAGCCTGATAACGGAAAAATCAGGATCCCAGCGAAAGGTGGCCACCGCGAGAACCAGTATGCCAACTGTAAATGCCAGCAAAATCAGGAACGGCTCGTACAGCTCCATGAACTCCCCTTGCTTCGCAGCGAGCAATGCTTCGACAAAATAGGAGAAGGGCATCAGTTTTCCGATGACTTGAATCCACTGCGGAGCATTCTGCAAGCTGTAAAACGCTTCACTCGTGAAGACCATCGGCAAGGACAACAGATTGGAGATCATGCTCGTTTGCGCCTCGTTGCGGGCGAAATTGGCGATGAAGAAACTAAGACAGGTAAAGCAGAGCGTCCCTAAAGCAAGAACGGTGAGCACCAGCAGGAAGGCGGGCCAAGTGAGCGAAATCCCGAATACAACGGTGCCGGTGAACCAGATCACCAAGCCGACCAACAACATGATGACCGTACGCGCCAGTGAAAAAGCCAAGACAAATTGGACGGTGGAAACCGGCGTTGCCCGGAGCAGCTTGTATACTCCGCGATTGCGGTGCCACATGATGAAAAAAGCGGTCGTGATGCAAGCGCCGAATAATACGCTCATCGACACGGTCGCAACCAGCAGCTGCTCCCGGTACCCGGGCGAATCGAAGTAATATCCCAATCCCAACAACAAGCCGATCGGAAAAACAATCGACCAAAAAAGCAAATATCCGTCTCGAAACCCGCTGACCAAAAATGTCCTGAAAATCGTGCCCATTCACCATTCCTCCCTATTGGGTCAGTTGCAAGTAAAGCGATTCTAAGGACTCGCTTCCAAACGCTTGCAAAAGCTCCTCCGGGCTGCCCTCCGCCAGGACTTTCCCATGGGAAATGAAAATCACCCGGTGAGCCAGTTTGCTCACTTCCTTCATGTCGTGCGAAGTGAAAACGACAGCGGTTCCCGCTCGGGCGAGATCGCCGATCAATTCCCGAATCTCGCTTCTCGCCCTGGGATCGAGCGCCGCGGTGGGCTCGTCAAGAAAAATCAACTTGGGCCGGTGAATCACGGTCACCGCAATGGCCAGCCGTTTCTGCTGCCCTCCGGACAGGCGGGACGCATAAACGCGGCTCACTTCCCTCAACCGGCATTTTTCCAGGACCTCTTCCAATTGTTCCTGGGACAGACGGATGCCGTAGAGGGATGCAAACAACCGCAAATTTTCCAGCACGGTCAGTTCCGGAAAAAATGGCGTCGATTGCAACTGCACACCGATATGCTTGCGGTAATCCGCAGCCCAGTAGACCACTTTTCCCTCATCGGGATCCCGCAACCCCAAGACCAGATCAATGAGCGTCGACTTTCCGGCGCCGTTCGGCCCGATGACGGCAACCACTTCCCCCGGCGAAACGGAAAAGTTGACGCCGTTGATGACTATGCGCTCTCCATACTTTTTCATTAACCCTTGAGCCTCGATGAGATGTTGCATCGGTATGTTCCCCCTTTAACCAATAATGTATGTCCAATATTGGATATTGGCTTAAAAAAACTCAGGACTCCTCCCACTTCCTTTCTTTGATATATTGTGAACCCATCTCCGTTCCGGCTTTGTCTTCTTTCACCAACCTCAGCAAGCGGTACAAAAATTGGATGTCCAGATCCAGCATTTGAAGGCTGTTTTCAAAGAGAAGCCGGCCCGCTTCGGACATGCCGTACTGACTCTTGATGGAATATCCGTGTTGCCAGAGCGCTTTTGTTTCCTCCAGATGTTCAATATTGCGTTTCAGCAGCGACATCACTTCCGCTTTCGGCAGCGTGTGAATCAGATTGACGGCCAGCAGGAAGTCCGATTTCAGGCTATGCGGCGGCGTCACCAGCGATTCCCTGAGCAGTTCATAGTAGACCTTTTCTCCTTCCGGCGTGATGCCATAAATCTTCCTTAACCTTGCTCCGGTCCGCTCTTCCGCCTCCGCACGGACCAAACCCTCCTCCTCCATCTTGTTCAAGGCGTAATAGATGGAGCCTGACAACACATTGGCCCATTGATCCAATTTGCTTTCCTGGATGAACTGCTGAATCTCATAACCGTGCATCGGCCTCTCCCGCAACAGGCTAAGGATAATCAGACGCGTCACGCGATCCCTCCTCAATATTATATATCCAATATTGTCTATCCATGTTTGATTATGCAATCTCATTTTTGTTTTGTCAACACTTTTTTCCACTCTATCTGAAAAAAAGAAAGGGAATGCACCATCCCATTCCCTCTCATGAGATTTATGTTTTGCGATATTTTTTCAGCACCAACGTATTGAGCGTCAGGAAGAAAAGGGCAAATCCCAACAAAACATAAAGTTGCAATTGGACATCAACAAGATGGTACCCACGGATCATCACGTCACGCAGCGCTTCCGCCGCATACGTGAGCGGAAATACCTGCGAGAGCACCTTTACCCACTCCGGCGCCTCTGCAAGGTCAAACACCCCGCTAAACAGGAACTGAGGCACGATCACCACAGGAATAAACTGAAAGAGCTGAAATTCGTTCCTGGCGTATGCGGACAGGAAAGTGCCAAGCGACAACGCTACGGTGGCCAGGATCAGGTTCAGCAAGAGCAACTCCCAGAAACTTCCTTCCATTTCCACATCCAGTCCGTACACGCTGAATAACTGAATGATCAGCGTCTGGATGGCCACGAAAAGGCCAAACCCCAAAAAATATCCCAGCACGATTTCCCAACGCCGCAGCGGGGTTGCCAGAATCCGGTCCAGCGTACCGCTGATGCGTTCCCGCAAAAAAGAGATGCCCGAAATGATGAAGACAAAGAAGAAAATGAAGAAGCCCATAAACAAGGGAGCAAAGGCGTCAAAAATATCGAACTCTTCACCGCCGTAAACAAATTCAATTTCCGGTTTTTGCGGCAACGGGTCCCCCATCTGCTGTTTCAGCTGTTCCGGAACCATGCCCTGAATCGTCTGCTGGACGGCAAAAATCACCAGCTTGGTGACATTGGGATCCGAACCTTCCACCGTCAATTTGGGAGCCGTGCCTTCAAAGAGAAGATAGGCATCGGCCTCTTTTTCCTTGATGTCCGCCATCGCCTCCTCCTCGCTGTCGGCGATTCGGACATCGGCATGTTCCTTCAGCTTTTCCACAAACGTATCTGGAGCGTTGACCACATCAATGGCCGGTTGTGAGGTTCCCGAAGTCAGAATGATGTGCAAAAGGTAAATGATGAGCACCGGAGCAACAAACATCAGCCCCAGCGATCGTTTGTCCGCTCCGATCTGCTTGATCAGCCGCTTTGCCACCATGAACGCTCTCATGCTGTAACCCCCGTTTCCGCCGTTCCGAAATGCAAAAAGGCCTCCCCAATCGAACGGGTACCGGATGCTGCCTTGAGCTCTTCCGGAGACCCCAGAGCGATGAGTCTGCCATCACGGATCAATGCCAGGCGGTCGCAATGTTCCGCTTCATCCATCACGTGCGTCGTGACGAGGATCGTAACCCCCTCCGCACGCAAGCGGTCAAACTCCAGCCAGAACTGCTTCCTGAGCACCGGATCGATGCCGACCGTCGGTTCATCCAGGATCAAGATTTCCGGCCGGTGAAAAAGGGCAATCGCAAGGGACAGGCGCCGTTTCATGCCGCCGGAATAAGTGCGGACCGCCCGTTTTGCATGCTCTTTCAACTGAACAATCTCCAGCACTTCGTCGGCTCGCTTTCTCGCCTCTTTGCCTCTCCATCCATAAAGGGAACCGAAAAAGAGCAGGTTGTCATACGCGTTCAAATCCTCATAGAGCGCGTCCGACTGGGCCATATACCCGATGTGGTTCACCACCGGCAAATGGGGCATTTCCCTGCCCAGGACCTTCACTTTGCCGGAGGTGGGTTTCCCCATGCCGACAATCGCTTTGACCAACGTGGTCTTGCCCGAACCGGAAGGCCCCAGCAAACCCAAAATCTCTCCCCTTTCCACATCAAGATCGATTCCTTTCAGCACCTCCAGTTTTCCAAACCGCTGTTTCAGTTCCCGGATTTCAATGACGGCCTTCTGACTCATTGGCTCTCCTCCCCGGAATGGTCTTTCCGCAAGATCCCGTGCAAGAGAATGTCGACGATATCCTCCATTTCTTTTTCATCGTCGTTCAAAGAGAACAGTTCAGGAAACATCTGGGTCAAAATGATATAACCCATCAGCATGCTGATAAAACTTCGGGCAACCAGCCTCGGGTTCAATGGCCGGAAAACCCCTTCATCGATCTTTTTCTGGACAAAGCCCTCCAAAAGACTGACGACCCGCGGGGCAATTTCTTCCCTCAGGAGCTGCAGCATTTCCGGATGATACGACGATTCAACCAGCACCGTCTTCAAAAGTGGAAGATGCTTTCTGACCAAACGGAGCCGGTCCAGATAAATCTCCTTCATCACATGTTCAATCGGCAAATGCTCTCGATTCTCCATGATTTTCTCGACCGGCCGCAAATAGATGGGGCGAAACACCTGAATGACCAGCGGGAAAAAGAGCCCCAGCAACAGATCCTTTTTCGTTTTGAAATACCGGAAGATGGTTCCCTCGGCGATTTCCGCCTTTTTTGCAATTTCGCTCGTGCGGCTTGCTTCAAACCCCTTTTCGGCAAATACCGAGATGGCCGCCTCAAGGATCTGCCACTGCCGGTCCGTCAGTTCATCCTCCGTCAAATGGGGGTCGTTCAATAACTTGTCCAGAACCGCTTTAAATTCATCCACTCCTCACACCTCTTTTGCCTTGATGGGCGATATTCTGGGCATGATTGTTATTATAGTGAGCAATCACTCATTGAGTGATTGCTCACTTTTATCATATGGATGGTTTTGTCGCTTGTCAACCATCTCTTTCCGAAGCAACAAAGGCCCGGAAAACGCGGAAATCGCGCATCCAGACCTTCGCATCCGGGCCTTTTAGATCGTTACCCTTTTCTCGTTTACGGAGTTGCTCCGTTGGCTTTCATGTATGCCAAGGTATTGCGCAAACCTTCTTCGTAAGAGGTTTTGGGAACCGGAACGATCATGCGTTCGTATTACTCGCCGCTCAACACGACCGGTTCCTCGGTCAAATACAACATTTCGGCCACTTCCCTCATGCCCCGGTTGAACAATCCCAAAAATGAAATCATCCTTTTTCCGACGGTGCTCACTTTTTTCCGGTTTCCCGTCATCTTCCTGACCAACTCAATCAATTCGTGCCCGGAGATCACGCCATATCCCGGGATATTCCAATGCTGTCCGTAAGCCGATTCCCGCACGGCCAATTCCACTGCCGCCTTTGCGCCGTCCGGGGTGTAAATGTACTCCCGTTTGACATCCAGCGGGCCGACAAAGCGTGGAGAGCGATTGAGCAGCATCGAGCTCAAGGTAAAGTTCAAGATGGTGTTTTCCGCATTTGGGCCGTAAAAGTCCGGAAAATGGGCGATCAGTGCGGGGACGCCCCGCCGGTGGGCTTCCATCACTTTTTGCTCCAACTGCAGGCGAAGCTTGCCTTTTTTTGTGTGCGGCCGTTTGGGAGTATCTTCGGTCACCTTTTCTCCATTGCTTCTGCCGTAAGCATAGATGTTGTCAATGTAAACGACTCCCGCCTGGTTGACTTCAGCACACCGCAAAACGTTGTCCATCACTCTGGGCAGGCCGTCATACCATTGCGGATAAGGAATGTTGACCGAGTGAAAAATCACGTCCGCTCCCCTGCCCGCCGCAACGAGTTGTTCATCATCAAACACATCGCCTGGAACAATGGAAACCCCGTTCATGTCTCCAAATAAACGTTGCAGTTTATCCTTGGAACGGGCAAAAGCGACGACTTCCACTCCCCTCTCCACCAACTTGCATACCAATGCATAGCCCATTCCGCCGCTTGCGCCTAATACCAGCGCTTTTTTCATCATTTGCCATCCTTCTTTCCCATCACCGTGTCAAATCATCTCATTCGTGTCAAATTTACCAAATGTGTCATCCATTTTCAACCATCCAATCAACAAATCCAAACTTTTATGAAAATATCATTTTATTTCTGGATCAACCGTCAAGGAATAGTCAAGGAATATTTGTTATGAATCGATGATGGCGTCGTGGATAGGAAACACAAAATTTGGAACCATCAGGTTGCTTTAAGCGATTATCAAGCATTGATATGCGTAATAGACACCGTAGATGATGGAAAGACAACCGGTCGCAATGCCGAGGATTTGGACCGTTTTTTCCGAGTATTTGGCGAATAGAATGAAAGGCAGACCAAGGAATAAGGTAAACATGAGCATCCCCAAGATCGTACCCAAACCAAACAACAAGATATAGATGATCGCTTGCATGGTGGTATCAATGGATGCCATCGTCATCATCGCCAACGCCCCGCTGCCGGCAATGCCATGGATCATGCCAATCAAAATGGATGCACGATGCGGATTTTCAACGTGGTGATGTTCGTGATCTCCTTGGTTCTTGTGCGAGTGAAAGTGAATATGTCGTTCACCATCATGTTCATGGGCGTGCACATGGACTTTTTCTTTCCAGATTGCGCGAACACTCATCCATCCGAGAACGATTAACATTATCCCCACGCCGGCTTCCAGCCATTGTTCCACGGCGGGAGGGATGGTCACCCGAATGCCGATTAACAGCATGCCGACGATGAGTAACGTCATGGTGTGCCCGATCCCCCAAAAAATACCTGCCATCGCAGCCTTCAACAAACTGCCCGACCGACTGGCTATGGTGGATACCGCAATCATGTGATCCGGCTCTAAAGCATGACGCAATCCCAATAAAAAGCCAACTCCAAAAACAGCCATCACTGCTACAGACATTCATATTCCTCCTATCATATGTTTTGAAGCTTCTTAATTCACGAATTTATGGTCGTCAATGACTCATCATTTTTCAGCTGGAGTTTTAGCTGGAGGGCGTAACCTTCGCTTGCCACCCGCCGAAAAAAGAGCTTACGCTCCACCATGTGTCACTGCAGCCAGCGCCGCTTGCCCGAGACTGATGCCTCCGTCATTGACAGGAATTCCTCTTCCCAACCACACGCGCATCTGGCTTTTCCCGAACAATTCCCGGAGATCGTTCAATAAGAGGGCATTTTGAAAGACGCCGCCAGACAATACGACCGTATCGATCCCATGCGCCTCCCCCAACGCAAGGACGCTTCTGTAGATGCCTTCAGCAATGCTCCGGTGAAAGGCGCGGGCAATCGCCCCTGCCTCCCGTCCAAGCAAACGGTCTTCCACCATGGCTATCAGCAAAGGACGATAGTCAAGCTCCCCCTTCTCTTCATCCCATGGAAAAGGATATACCTTCTCCAAGGGGCTTGAGCGGGCGAGATGTTCCAGCCAGATGGCTGCCTGCCCCTCAAAGGAAATGCTCCCGGTAAATCCTAATAAAGCAGCGGCAGCATCAAACAGCCGCCCGACAGACGTAGTGGAAAAAGTGCGCAGTCTTTTTTCCACCAGTTTTAACGCTGTGAAAAAACGTTCCGGGAACGCCAATCGCTTGCCAATGTCAGCTGCCCAAGCCGGCATCTCGTTGAAGAAACCGGCCAAGGCTTGAAGCGGCATGCGTGCCGCCGCATCGCCGCCGGGAAGCAGCGCTTGGCGGAGATGACCGTGTCGTTTCAGCCCTTCGGCGGCACTTCCCACAAACAATTCGCCGCCCCAAATTGTCCCATCATCGCCATACCCCGTCCCATCAAACGCCACTCCGATCACCTGCTTATCCAGCGCGTTTCGTTCCGCCAGGACCGAGGCGATATGGGCACGGTGGTGTTGGACGGCGACGTGATCCAAGGCCGCCAGTTCACGCGCAAAACGGGTGGAGTGATATTCGGGATGAAGATCGTAGGCCACAATCACTTCTTCTAACGGCACATCATACATCGACATGAGGTCATGGATCGTTTGCGCAAATGCCGTGTACGCTTCATAATGTTCCAGATCCCCCAAATACTGGCTCATGATTGCCTGCCCCTTGACGACCAACGTGATGCTGTTTTTCAGATCGGCTCCGACGGCAAGAATGGGCCGCTCACCGGGCAGTTCCGCGACGGGTAGGGGAGCTAAACCCCGTGCCCGGCGGAGGACAGCCGTTCCGAAAGCGCTTACGCGAAACACAGAATCATCAACACGCCGGGCAATCGGGCGTTCTCCGATCAGCCAGGCATCACATACCTCTTTGAGGACTTCTAAAGCCTCTTGATCCTTGTAGGCAATCGGCTCACCGGAACGATTGCCACTGGTCATGACGAGCACCGGTGGCGCATGGTAGTGAAACAACAAATGATGCAGCGGCGTATACGGCAGCATCACGCCCAGGTCGGAATTGTCTGGGGCCACGTTTTGGAGGAGCCGGCGGGCACGAGCCAACACGATTGGCCGGACGGGTGAGGTCAGGAGTGCCTCCTCTTCGGAAGACAGCTCAACAAGCGAACACGCCGTCTGCAAATCCTTGACCATCAAGGCAAACGGTTTTGCGCCGCGTCGTTTGCGCTCTCTGAGGATCTCCACAGCCCGGAAGTTTTCTGCGTCGCATGCCAGATGGTATCCTCCCAGCCCTTTGATCGCCACAATGTAACCTTCACGCAGAAGTTGAGCTGTTTTTTCGATGGCTTTGACATGGTTGGAAATCTTCTCACCTTGCCAATGCAGTGTATATTGAGGGCCGCACTCGTGGCATGCGTTCGGCTGTGCATGAAAGCGGCGGTCCGCCGGATCATGGTACTCTCTCGCACAGGCCGTACACATCGTCCACGCTTTCATGGTCGTATGAGGGCGGTCATAGGGCAGGTTTTCGATGACAGTATAGCGGGGACCGCATTCCGTGCAATTGATATAAGGGTAGAGATAGCGACGGTCTGCAGGGTTGAACAACTCGGACAGACAGGCCGAGCAGACGGCCAAATCGGCAGCCATGTGTACCGTTGGGCGATCGTCACGCGTGCTTTCACGAATCGCAAAGTCTGGCCATCCTTCCACCGTTGTGTCCTCGATTTCGACAGCGGCCACTTGCGCCGAAGCTGGGGCTTGTGCGGTCATCTCTCGTAAAAAGAGTTGGGTGGCTTCCGCTTCTCCTTCCACATGCACCTCAACTCCGTTTTGATCGTTAAGCACCCAGCCGTTCAAATCCCAACGTTTGGCCAAGCGAAAGATGAATGGACGAAAGCCTACCCCTTGAACGACGCCGCGAACGCGAATGCGCCGTGCCGTTTTCACGTTGTCTCACCCTCTCGAAGAAGCGACATCTTCCTGCGAAGAAGGCGGTGAAACGATACAGCCCCGTCCTTGAACCCCGATTTGGACGACACATCCGTCCCGGACGAGAACAGGCACCGTCCGCCCGCCCGTCAAAACGATGAGCCGCCTCAGCGCCTCTTCATCCTCTTCTACGTCGTATTCCACGAACGCTTCCCCATCCCATAGCAAAGATTCTCGCAGCTCCCCCGTGTAAGGGCATCCTTTTGCGCCATAAAGTTCAAGCATCACTGTTCAGCACCTCCAGACCTTCGCGGATGATGTGGTAGACGCTCGCCTGCGCTTCTTGAATACGCGGAATGTAGTCAGAGCGAATCACAATGGGGATGTCCGCCAAACCGCTGCGGACCACTTCTCCTCCGTCGTAACCGAGCAATGCAATCGTCTTCAATCGACGTTTTCTGGCCTCTTCCAAAGCCATCAGGATGTTCTTCGAGCCACCGCTGGTCGAAATCGCGACAACCACGTCATGGCTGTCAGCCTGGGCAATCAATTGGCGTAAAAAGATCACTTCTACCCCTACGTCATTGGCTAACGCCGAGAGAATCGCCGGTTCCATCGACAGCGAAACGGCCGGATAAGGCGTCAGTTTTTTTGGCGGCAGCATCATATCCAATGCCCAGTCGTTGGCATCGGTGGCCGATCCACCGTTGCCAAAAACAATCAGTTTTCCCCCCTTGTCGAACTGTTCTGCCAGCGTTCGGATGGCTCGGACGATCTGCCCGGCTTCCTCTGCCGCCACCTTTTCCCGCAACCGTTCCACGTCTTTCGCCTTCTCCTCAATCGACCGGGCAACATCAGCTACGACATGGGAGGTATCCTGCCGTTCCGTTCCGAGAAACGGGTATAAAAACGATGCTTCCCCCGCTTCCCGTCCCAGTTCCCGGTGTTCAAAAAAGACATGAACCGTCTCCCACAAGGTGTGATATAATATCTCGATCATTTCTTGGAAAATAAACGGATCCTCGTCCGGCGGCGCAACGGCGTAATCGCCGTTTTTTCCCGACAAGGCAAACGTTTGCGCTCCCTTTAACCGGGTGAAGGCCAACGCTTCTTCCACCTCGCTGTCCCCTTCCGGAGGCGCAAACCCCATCACGATGTCCTCCGGCCGGACGATGGTTTTCAGCCATTCGGAAAACGCCATGGAAAGATCCAAGGCAGGCAACGCCCGTTTGCCGACGATGACGGGATGCACAAATTCGACGGAAACGTGCTGTGCATCGGTAGCATATACTCCTCTGCCAAAAGCAAGAAGGCGTCCGCCGTTGAGAAATCGCGATGCCATTTCCTGGCATGCTCGCGCAAGCCTTTCCGATTCCTGGGGGAAAAATCGCCGCGAGACCTTGTTCCGCTCATCAAGGCGTTCCTTTACCCACGCCGTGAGATGCTCCATCCCTTGGTTCCTTCCTTTCCCCGGATCCGTTCCTCCTGTTTTGGACAGTCAGCCATCAACAGATGCGCGGCAACGGATCGCCGACCAGCATATCGATGACCCGCGTGCCCCCATACCGGGATCGCGCCAATACAACCCGTTTCGGTTCTTCCTGGATTTCTCCAATGCACTGTGCCGCTTCCCCGCCAGGCATGCTTCTGAGGGCTTCCAACGCTGCATCGGCGTATTCCGGCGAGACGATGGCGAGAAACTGTCCTTCGTTGGCAATGTGAAGGGGATCCAAGCCCAATATTTCACAAGCGCCGCGCACCGCCGGCCGAACCGGAATCGCCTCTTCGTTCAGCATGACGGCGACCTTGGCGTCTCTTGCCAGCTCGTTTAACGCCGTGGCCACCCCGCCCCGCGTCGGATCACGCAGCCAACGGAGCCCCGGTGCCGCCGCATCGATGATGGCGGCCACATACGGCCACAGCGGGCGCGTATCCGAGGTCAGATCAGCTTCAAGTTCCAACTCCCCTCTGGCCAGGAGGACGGTGATCCCGTGATCTCCGATGGGGCCGGACAGAATCACTTGATCCCCGGGGCGAACGTTTTTGGCCGAAAGGCGGACGCGGGGATCCGTGAGGCCAATACCGGCAGTGGTGATGAACAATCCGTCTGCTTTACCATGTTCCACTACCTTGGTATCTCCCCCCACCACGGACACCCCGGCGCGTTGCGCCGCCTTGGCCATGGCCGCCACTTCCCGTTCCAGTTCGGATGTCGCCAAGCCCGCTTCGATAATGAACGTGGTCACCAATGCCAGCGGCTTTGCCCCGCCCATGGCCAAATCGTTTACCGTCCCGTTGATGGCCAGTTCGCCGATGGAGCCGCCTGGAAAGACAAGCGGTTTGACAACAAAACTGTCTGCCGTAAAGGCTAAACGTCGGCCATCCGCATCGACGTACGCTGCATCGTTCAACTCCTCTACCGTGTCGTTCATCAGGTAAGGAGCCAGCAATCCCTCGATCAGACGTCGGCTGGCTTTCCCGCCGGCGCCATGAGCCAACTCGATCTGGGCATCCACAAAACGAACCTTTGCTGTCCCCATCCATTTTCCTCTCCTTCATCTCTGGCTGCACAACGGAACGGGTTCTTTATGCGAACTCCCTATTCCCCGGAGGCCTGTCTTAAATAAACGTGATGGTAATAGGCTGCGCACGCCCCTTCAGACGACACCATAAGAGCGCCGACCGGATGTTCAGGCGTGCATTCTTTGCCGAACAATTTGCATTGATGAGGTTTCAGCACTCCTTTGATCACTTCACCGCACTGTGCCGCTTTCGGATCAGTGACGCGGACGTCTGCCAGTTGAAAACGCATTTCCGCATCCCACTGGGCGAATTCGGCCCGCAGTTTCAGCGCCGACTGGGAGATGAACCCAAGACCGCGCCACTCGAAGAAAGGACGGACTTCAAAGACTTCATTCACCGCTTGCAACGCAGGGATATTCCCTTCCTCAGGGACAACGCGGCTGTACTGATTTTCTACTTCCGCCCGTCCTTCCCGCATTTGTTTGACCAGCATGAGGATGGATTGCAACAAGTCCAACGGTTCAAAACCAGAGATCACCACAGGTTTGCCGTAGTCTTTGGCGATAAATTCATAAGGACGGACGCCGATCACTGTCGAAACATGACCCGGCCCGATAAATCCGTCGATGCGCATATCCGGGGAATCCAGGATTGCACGAATCGCCGGCAATATCAGGACATGATTGGATAAAACAAAAAAATTGGGCACGTTCAAATCACGGGCGCGCAGGAGCGTCAGCGCCGTCGCCGGAACCGTTGTCTCCATGCCGATGGCAAAAAACACTACCTGCCTGTCGGGATGATCGATGGCGATCTTCAAGGCATCCAGGGGGGAGTAGACCATACGGATATCGGCCCCCTTGGCCTTAAGTTCCAGTGGGGTCCCCTGGCGCCCTGGAACCCGCATCACGTCTCCGAATGCGGTAAAGATCACATCCGGTTGTTGGGCAATGGACAAACCATCGTCAATTCGTCCCATAGGAAGGACACAAACCGGACATCCCGGTCCGTGCACCAGTTCGATGTTTTCCGGCAACAGGTTCTGCAACCCGAACCGGAAAATCGAGAACGTATGGCCGCCGCAGACTTCCATAAAACGGTAATGTTCACCGGGATCGACGAGGCGATGGATTTCTTCTGAAATCTTGCGAATCAATTCCGGATTGCGAAACTCGTCAACAAATTTCATCGTCATGATCACACCCCCAATGCTCTCCCTAACGCGACGCCCATATGAACAAGCAGGACTTCCCCTTCTTTGATGCCGGGAACGAAGTCGATGGCGACGATCGCACGATTGCCCAGGCGGTCTTCTACCACGGCTTCCCTGCCGTCGATCTCGATGACTTTTGCCGGAACCGCAACATCACCGCAAGTTGAACAACCATCGTCAGCCAGCGTGCACAAACCAAAACGTTCCAAACCCACCTCTTTCGTCATCCCTTGCCCTACTTTCTCATTTACCGTCATCAAATTGGTAACCCATCACTTCTTCCATGGCCTCTTCCGCTTCTCCCAACAGGCTGAGCAGGCTAAGTTGTTCCATCGCTTGCTCCTCGCTTATCTTGCTCATGGCAAATCCGACGTGAATCAGAACCCAGTCACCTAGATTGGCTCCCTCTTTTTTCAGAAGACTGATGTTAATCTTCCGTCTCACGCCGGAAACATCAACCATGGCGTAATGATGATCGCCGTCCAGAAGTTCCACAATTTGGCCTGGAATAGCCAAGCACATGGACGTGTTCCTCCTCTATCCTGTCATCGAGAGTTTAGTTTACATCTCAATTGATTACGCAAGTTCAACCCGCCACACGATGACGCGGTTGTTCCCCGAATCGGCAATCGCCAAACGGTCCTGATGGAACCAAACCCCATACGGCCAGCACAAACTCTCCCGTTCCACCGACCGCCAGCGGTTTTCTCCAGAACCGTCAAAATCGGTCTGGCCGATGACGCCGGCCGCCGGATGGCCCGCTCCCGTGCGCGGCAAGCCGGAAAAAAGGAGCACGCGGTTGTTGGCCGTATCGGCCACTGCCAGCGTATTTCCCGACACCGTGACGCCGTAGGGGAAACGCAGCCGCCTTGGCCCCTGAGGGATATGCGGAAGTTCAAACGCCCGGGTAAAGTCTTCTTGTCCAAGGACCAAATCGGCTGGCCGGTCAGCGGCCGGAAAAGGCGTGTAACCGAGGACGCGATGATTGCCCGCGTCGGCAATGTACAGCGTCCCCCCGTCACCGGCAATGGCATGAGGCCAGCGAAACGTGTCCGGTCCCACTCCCTTGCCGCGGTTCTCTTGGTTTGCGTAACCATCGGGTTGTCCAAGGATCAGATCGGGCAGGCGGCCGTCTTCTGGAATCCCCTTCCATCCCAAAACCCTTCGGTTGCCGGTATCGGCCACATAAAACCAGCCATTGACAAAAGCAAAGCCATAGGGCCAGTAAAATCCGGTCGGTCCGACCTCCTTCCCCCGGTTGGGAGAAATGCCCGTCAGGTCGGACTGGCCGAGGATCCGATCGGGCGGCTGGTTGTGATCCTTCGGCAACCCTTCCCAGATCAACAGGCGATGGTGCCAAGCATCCGCGACGAACAAGCATCCTTCGTACACCGCCACACCGGTCGGGAGATGTAACAATTTGGGTCCCTCCGCTTCAAAATCGGCCTGTCCCAACACGATGTCCGCAGGAGCGTGATCCTTCTCCGGCCAACCGTACCAGATCAGGACGCGATGATTGCCGCTGTCGGCCACGACAATGACCTCGTCGTCCAAATATACTCCCCGCGGCGCATACAAGTTTGTCCGGTTCGGCCCGGCAGGCGGGAGAGCAAGACCACCGGGCGCCGGTCCCCCCAGCCATCGCTCGGGGTGGGCAGTCACGCGGGACGCACCCATATCTGCTGATCCTCCACCCGGACCGGAAACAGTTCCAGCTGCACATGCGGCGCCGTGATGCATTCCCCGGTGGTTAAATCGAAGCGAAAACCGTGTCCCGGACAGGCAATGAAGGAGCCGTCCACAAGCCCCCGCTCGAGGGATATGCCCATGTGGGGACACTGATTGCGAAAAGCCATCACCTTTCCATTGATCCGAACCAACAGCACATCATGCCCTGCCAGGACAAAGCGAACCGGCCGTCCTTCTTCCAGTTCCGCAACCGAGGGGCCCTTCAGCCAGCCGCTCTGCTCCAAGTCACCCGCAACGCCCGTGCCATGGAGCGGCATATAGCCGGAGGTGACCTCATCTTCAACCATCACAACATGGCGAATTTCCGGGATGCGTGCTTTTATCGCCTCTTCCACGCCGTTTTTCAGCGTCACCGCCGACATCGAACAACCGGAGCAGGCACCGTGCAAGCGGACATGGACCGTCTCTCCCTCCACTTTGACCAATTCCACGTCCCCGCCGTGAGATCGCATATAAGGACGCACCTCTTCGAGCACCGTGGCAACACGGGCAAACAGGTCTTGCTTAATGATGCCGTGCAAAAGGAACAGGGCATAGATGGAGGGTTCATCCACGGCCTGATACAAGAGCTCTTTTCCTTCCTCCGATGCGCGCAGCAGACGGACCAGCCTTCTTAAGGCATGTCCATGGAACGCTTCGATGGCCTGCTTCAACTCCATCGCCTTTGCGCGCGCCTCGTCCGGAAGCTCTTTCAGGGCGGCTTGCGCCCGATCCACGCGCTCAGCCAAAGCCTGGAAGTCCTCTTCGACCGCATTCATCGTCGCTCACCCCCCAAAAGCCAATGTCTGCTCCAGCACTTCTTCTGTTTTTTGCCGCAACAGCACGGCAAAGGTTTGCGCAGCCATTTTTTGCAACACGTCCCCGACTATGGCAGATGCAAAAAGGCTAGCGGGATCCATTACCTTCCGGTTGGCCAACGCTTGCAGAATGAAGCAGGCCCCTGCCGGGTTGTCGAGAAGAGCTTCGCGAAAAAACGCAGACACGAACTCATCAAGCCATACGCCCTCTCCTTGAGGGTTGGTGCGCAGCCGTTCCAACGCATGTTCCACCCCTTCGTTGCGCTGGACGATGCGTTCGCTGAAACGCTCGACGGCCATGCTCAGCAAAACGTTGAAGTATTGCTGTTCATGCGCTTCCATGCCGCGCGATCCCCCTCTCTGCCGCCGCTTGTTCCCCGGCCGGTTGCTCTTTCGCTTCATGTTCCTGCCGCCTGCGGGCAATCTCGGCCAAAATGTCCGCCACCGCCTCCGCCGCATCGTCTTCACCGTGTTCTTGAAAAGAGCGGCGGGCCTCTTGCAAACGGGGCACGGCGCGGGAAAACGCCCCCAGATGGGCCAACGCGTTCCCTTGATTGGCCAGGACGCGGGCATATGCCACCGGATCCTCCTCGGGCCGGCGGACCTCAAGCACCTCTTCGTAAAGGGCCACCGCTTCCCAAAGGTTTTCTTCCTGGTGGGAGGTGTCCGCGTGCTGCAACGCGTTGGCGAGATTGACGGTCGCACTGGCCCAATACTGCGGATGGGTCTCTTTTTGAAAAATCCGTAACGCTTCGCGCAGCGACTGGATCGCCACGGCCGTTCGCAGCCGGGCGCCGCGATCCCGTGAAGGCATGGCCAGGTACGCCAGCGCCATGTTCATATGGGCCATGGCGTATTCCTCCGGATGGGTATTCCTTTGATACACTTTGAGCGCCTCATGGTAACACTTCACCGCTTCCATGAGGGTATTGCCGCGGCCCTCCGCGCCGTTTTGATAGGCGGTGCCCAATTGAAACCAAAGCTCCGCCCGCGCTTCCTGGAAAGGAGATGTTTCAAGCAGCGCGAGAGCGGTTCGATACCCCGCCACCAGATCTCGCCCGTAAGCGCCGAGCATCTGTTTCGTCGCCGCCCATTCGGCAAAAAGACGCGCAGAGAATACGGGCGAAACATGCTTGACCGTTTCCGCCGCCTCCAGCATGGTCTCCAGTCCGCGGGACCAATCCTTTTGCTGAAACCGCGCATACGCCTGCGT
>Ga0066871_100576_pt1 | contig 19813 bp, 25 predicted proteins | sample CeladaPassage60B_FD_62209 | JGI IMG/M metagenome (GOLD analysis project Ga0066871, IMG submission 62209) | Cellulose-adapted microbial communities from the Joint BioEnergy Institute, USA - Passage3 60B | ecosystem: Engineered > Bioreactor > Continuous culture > Unclassified | place: USA...
TGAAAACCGGTTTGCCAACGGAATTGGACTGGGCTGAACCGGAACGTGTGGCGGATGCGGTGGAAGCGATGGGGTTGAAGCATGTGGTGGTGACTTCCGTGGCCCGCGACGATCTGCGGGATGGCGGCGCGGGCATTTTTGCGGCGACGATTCGGGCGATTCGCAAGCGCAACCCGTTGTGCAGCGTCGAGGTGCTCATTCCCGACTTTCTCGGGAATTGGGATGCCTTGCAAGTGGTCATGGAGGCCCGGCCCGATATTTTGAACCATAATGTGGAAACCGTTCGCAGATTGTCTGACCAGCTGCGCCGGGCGGCAAAGTATGACCGTTCTCTGGAGCTGTTGCGGCGGGCCAAGGAAATGCAGCCGCACATCCCGACCAAATCCAGTATCATGGTAGGCGTCGGCGAGACGTGGGAGGAAATCCTGGAGACGATGGATGATCTCCGCGCAGTGAATTGCGACATTTTAACCATTGGCCAGTATTTGCAGCCGACCAAGGACCATTATCCGCTGGTTTCTTACTACACGCCGGAAGAGTTTGCGCAACTGAAAGAAGAAGGGTTGAAAAGAGGCTTTCGGCACGTAGAATCCGGACCTCTGGTGCGAAGTTCTTACCATGCCCATGAACAAGTACAATCCATGCATACCTGAAGCGGCAGAGGAGTGAGAGTATGGTCGTTATTCATGGTCAGCAGTACGAGGTCGTGGAGAATTATCGCAACGGATGGCAAGTGGAAGCATTCCGGGAACGCTATATTGATATCTTGCAACGCTATGATTACATTGTCGGCGACTGGGGATACGGCCAATTGCGGCTGCGTGGCTTTTATGAAAACAACCGGCCGAAGGCCAGTTTTGATCAGAAAATAGCCAGCCTGGATGAATATTTACAGGAATACTGTAATTTCGGATGTCCGTATTTCGTGCTCAAAAAGGTCACTCCGGAGCGCGGGGTCAAAAGCCGGGAAAGCCGGAGCAAAAAGAGCGCAGAAGAGGTGTAGCTGCAAGCTACACCTCTTCTGCTTCGGAGTGTGTCGGATGCGCATCCGGATGTTCCCTTTCCAGCCCGGCGTGAAAGGTGCGGTTTTCATACGTGAATTGCGGGGCAGCGTGCATGCCGTCTTCCCAAGGGGTCGTTTTGCCCAGGTATGCTTCGTTGAACGGTGCGCCATACGGGCCTTCGGGAAATTCTTCGGCGATGATTTCGCTGCGCTGCGAGACGACGGTTTCAAGTTCCCGGTACCTCTTGTTCCGCTGAACCATGTGTCCACCTCCTGTAGAAAGGGTTCCCAAGGGGGGTAAGGATATACCCTTTGCCGGATTAAAGCATTTTCTTTTCCCAAGATTTGTGATATGTTTTAATCACAAATGTAAACCTATTTAGTAATATTGGTTTACAATTGGGGGTGGAATAATGCACCAAAAAACCATGGACCAGAAAGCCTGGACCTATGAAGAGCTGTTGGAGAAAAACCAGCGTTATCTGTGGAATCCTTTCACACAGATGAAGGAGTATTTAAAAGATGAACCTGTAATCGTCGAGCGAGGAGAAGGCGTGCGGCTGATTGATGTCAACGGGCGTGCTTACTATGATGGGAACGCTTCGGTGTGGCTCAATGTTCACGGGCACAACCGGAAGGAGCTGAACGAGGCGATTGTGCGGCAGCTGGATAAAATTGCGCACTCCACGATGCTGGGCATGGCCAGTGTGCCAGGGCTTCTCCTGGCAGAGAAGCTGGTGGAAATCACGCCGCCAGGATTGAACAAGGTGTTTTACTCTGACAATGGTGCCACCAGTGTGGAGATTGCTCTGAAGATGGCCTTTCTCTATTGGAAGCACCGCGGCCGCCCGGAAAAGCGGCTTTTTCTCAGCATGAACAACGCGTATCACGGAGATACGATCGGGGCGGTCAGTGTTGGGGGAATTGATCTGTTTCACGCTGCTTTTGACGCATTGTTGTTTGCGACCGAGAAGGTGCCTTATCCCTATACATACCGCTTTCCCGGAACGGAAGAAGAGTGTGTTGAATATTGCTTGACGGTTTTGGAGGACAAGCTCCGCGAGAAAGGGGAGCAGATCGCCGGATTGATCGTGGAGCCGATTGTGCAAGGGGCGTCCGGAATCATCACCATGCCCCCCGGTTTTTTAAAAGCGGTAGAGAAACTCTGCCGCCAATATGACGTGCTGTTCATTGCCGATGAGGTGGCTACCGGCTTTGGGCGCACTGGGGAGATGTTTGCTTGCAATCACGAAGCGGTGCAACCGGATTTGATGACAGTGGGGAAAGCGATCACCGGCGGCTACCTGCCTTTGGCTGCGACGCTGACGACGGATGAGATTTATGATGCTTTTTACGCTGATCACGAAGAGTTGAAAACGTTTTTCCACGGCCATTCCTATACCGGTAATCAGCTGGCCTGTGCTGTCGCCCTGGCGAATTTGGAACTTTTTGAAACAGAGGAGATTTTGAACCGGGTGAAAGAAAATGCCGGTTTTCTTGCCAAGATGTTCCAACCAATGATGGAGCTTTCTCACGTGGGGGAGGTACGTTGGCGAGGGTTGATGGCCGGGATTGAGCTGGTCAAGGAGAAAGAGCGCAAGACGCCTTACGCTCTTGCGGAGAAGACAGCGATCCGTGTCTGTCGGCGGGCTCGGGAGCTGGGGCTGATCACCCGTCCCTTGGGCGATGTGATCACTTTCTTGCCGCCATTGTGCACGGAGCAAGAGGATCTGGCAGCCATGGTGAAGATCCTGCACCAGGCCATTTACGAGGTGACAGAGAAATGAAAGGCTTGTTTGTCACCGCGACCGATACCGAAGTCGGAAAAACGGTCGTCACAGGAGGTCTGGCAGCGGCGTTAAAAGCCCGGGGATACCGGGTCGGGATCGTCAAGCCGGTACAGAGCGGGCACCCGGCGGATCACCCCAATGGAGATGCGATGCGCTTAAAGTGGCTGGCAGAGCTCTCTCATGCGCCTGAAGAAATCGTGCCTTACGCCTTTCATGCACCAGTCGCGCCGTGGATTGCCGCACGGCGGGAAGGGAAAATGATCGACCAGAACAGGATTCTGGCTCATGTGCGCCGGATTGCCAGCAGCGTGGATATCCTCTTGGTGGAAGGTGCTGGCGGATTGCTGGTGCCCCTGGGGAAGGACTGGAGCATCGCTGACTTGGCGCGGGCAATTGGTTTTCCCCTGTTGATCGTGGCGCGTCCTCATCTAGGCACGGTCAATCATACTGTGATGACGGTACAGACAGCCCGCTCCTATGGTTTACACCCGGTGGGTGTGGTGTTGAACGGTTACCGGATAGAGGAGACGGATCCCAGCATCGCGGATAACCCTGCGATGATTGAATTATTCGGCAAGATCCCCGTTTTGGGCAGGCTGCCGTGGTTGAACGAGATCACGCCGGAAGGACTCAGACATGCCGTTGAAAAAAACTTTGATCTGAACCGTCTGCTTCGTCTGTTAGGATGGGAGGAATCTGTCCTGTGAACAGCAGCTGGGAAACTTTTTTGCAGGAACAGTTGGAACGCCTTGAGGAAAGCGGACGGCTGCGCACTTTGCAACCGGTGGAAGGGGCGCAACAGCCGGTCTTGCGCCGCGGGGACAAGCGACTCATCAATTTGTCATCCAATAATTACCTGGGCCTGGCCGATCATCCCGTGCTCAAGGAAGCGGCGGCAAGGGCCGCTATACGGGGGAGCGGGGCAACCGCTTCCCGCTTGATCGTCGGCCATGACCTGCAAGTGGCGGCATTGGAAGAGAAACTGGCGGCGTTTAAAGGAACGGAAGCAGCATTGTTGTTTGGGAGCGGCTATCTGGCCAATGTGGGGGTTTTGTCTGCGCTGTTGGGCCGCGGAGATGTTGTGTTTAGTGATGAGCTGAACCATGCCAGTATCATTGATGGGATTCGCTTGAGTAAAGCGGATTGTTACCGGTACCAGCATCGGGACATGGATCACCTGGAGACCTTGTTGAAGCAGGCGGCCCAAAGAGGATTCCGCCGCCGCCTGATTGTCACAGACTCGGTGTTCAGCATGGACGGAGATGTGGCCCCGCTGCGGGAGATTGTTTGGTTGAAAAACCGCTATAATGCCGCATTGATGGTGGATGAGGCGCACGGCGGCGGGGTATTCGGCCCGCATGGGGAGGGATATGCAACGCATGCAGGGGTGAGTCAAGAGGTTGACCTGACCATGGGCACCTTCAGCAAAGCGTTTGGCGTCTATGGTGCCTATGTGGCAGGAGGGAGGGACTGGATCCGGTATTTAATCAATACTTGCCGCAGCTTCATTTACACGACTGCGCTGCCTCCGGCGGTGGTCGGAGCGATCGATGCGGCTGTGGATCTTGTTCAGTCCTCGCACCAGCTGCGGAAAGCCCTGATGGCAAAAGCGGAGCGCTTTCGCCGGCGGCTTCGGGAGATGGGCTTTGATACAGCAGGTTCCAGCACGCAGATCATTCCGGTGGTGATTGGCGGAAACAGGGAGGCGGTGGCCTTCAGCCGTGCTCTGGAGGAGCTTGGCGTGTTGGGCGTAGCCATTCGACCGCCGACGGTTCCTGAAGGCACAGCCCGCATCCGGTTCTCTCTGATGGCCAACCATGATGATGAAGATTTGGATGTTGCCCTCGCAGCGATTGGAGCAGTTGGGGAAAAGATGGGACTGATCTGATGATTTTTCTGAACCGAAGATCGCATCATTCGGTTTTTTCGCGTCATTGGCTCCTTGGAATCGCCGGCTGAAGGTGTTTCCAAGGAGCTTTTTTGGCTTCTCGTTGTTGCCGTTTTCAGACCGCAAGGTACAGGAATTCGGTCAACTCTTGCGCCTCTTCTTCACTCAAATCGAAAACATGCGCGATGTACCCTTCTTCTTCCAGATCATCCTGGCCGATGATGGCGCAGCGGCCATTTTGAATCGAGATCACGAGGGATTTCCCATAAAACCGTTCGGAACGCACAATGGCCAGATCAAACCGGTTGCTCTTGCCGACGAAACTGACAAACCGCGTTCTCGTATGTTCTGTGTCATCATAAAGAAAAAACGTGTTTTCATCCATGGTTTCCAACCTCGCTTTTGTATAACCAATCAAGGCGTCCAGGGCCTTTTTGGCGGATTTGGTTATCCTGGTTAGTTCATAATAAACGGATGTCGTCCTTAATCCTTAATTATATATGAGATGCGTGTTTTTGACAGCCAAAAAACGGTTGTGATAAGATGTTACAGAATGTAACGGAGAAGGGGCCTGTCACGTCATGGAAAACGGTTTTGGAAAACGTGTTGCCGAGCTGAGGAACAAAGTGCGGGAACAAGTTCCTTTGATCCACCACATCACCAATGTGGTGGTTACCAATTTTACAGCCAACGGCACCCTGGCGATGGGTGCTTCTCCAGTGATGGCGTATGCCCATGAAGAAGTCGAAGAAATGGTCCGGCTGGCAAATGCCCTGGTCCTGAATATCGGCACGCTGACGGCGGTTGAGGTAGAGGCGATGGTGCTGGCAGGACGGGAAGCCAACCGGCGGGGTATTCCTGTGCTGCTCGATCCGGTAGGAGCGGGGGCGACCAGGTATCGGCTTGAAGCGGCAAAACGGATTCTGGAACAAGTTTCGATTACAACGGTACGGGGAAACGCCGCAGAAGTGGCTGCCTTGACAGGTTTGGCTTGGGAAAGCAGGGGAGTGGATTCGGTAGGAGAGCATGGAAACCGCATCCAGTTGGCAAAAGATGCTTTCAAGATGCTCGGCATTACGGTAGCGGTGACAGGTCCAGTGGATGTCGTCGCCGGAAAAAGCGGGGTATTAACAGTAGAAAATGGCGTTCCGATGTTGGGCCTGGTCACCGGCACGGGATGCCTTGCCACTGGCGCGGTGGCCGCGTTTACCGCGGTGGAGCAGGATGAAGTGCTGGCTGCTGCCTCCGCATTGGCTTACTACGGCCTGGCCGCTGAGGTTGCTGCGGCTCGCGCCCAGGGACCCGGCAGTTTTCAGATGGCCTTTCTGGATGAACTGTACAGGCTGTCGGATCAGGAACTCAAGGAAGGGGTTCGTATCACCGCTGTCGAGTGGAGGTAGGGACAATCGGTGCTTTACCATGTCGATGTGGAAAAAATTGAGCGGCATTTGCAGTATATCGAGGCCCAACTGCCCATACTGAACCTCCTGTCAGATTCAAAGGGAGTGAACCTGAACGAACCGGTGATTCGCCTGGCGGCCGAACGCCTCCTTCACCTCCTGGCGGAGGCGATCACGGATGTCAGTTCGCTCGTCATTGACGGCTTCATGTTACGCGATCCGGGAAGCTACCGGGATATGGTGGAAATATTGGCGCAGGAAGGCGCTTTCTCTGCAGCATACGGTGAACGGCTGGGAGAATTGGTTGCCTTTCGCAGCCGTCTGGTAAGGAATTATTTGGATGTGACGGTTCAGGAACTGGAACAGGCTTTGCGCCTGGCTGGACAGATTGCTCTTTCTTTTCCATCCTATATTCGTTCCTTTTTGGCAGAGGAATTGTTCTAGGATGATCCGTATGGCATGGATCGTGTATCTGTTGATTGTCGTTTCATTCCTGGATCTGTTTGTGCCGCTGCCGGTCATTAGCCCCTATGCCCAACAACTGGGGGCAGGCCCGGTGGCGATCGGCTTTGTGATTGGCGCCTATTCGTTGGCCAATCTTCTCGGTAACGTCATGGCGGGAAAATGGATCGATCGTCATGGAGCCAATGGTGTATTGGTTATTGGGATGGCGGCGTCGGCATTTTTTTTGGCGCTGTATTCCTTGGCGCAAAAGCCCTTTGATCTGATCATTGTCCGTTTGCTCCACGGATTTGCCGCGGGCTTGCTGGTGCCAAGCGCCTTTACCCTTGCCTCATGGCGGGCGCAGCGGGGAGAACAGGGGAGAAATATGGCCGTTTCCGGAGCGGCTGTGGGCGTGGCGGCTGTCATTGGTCCGGCGTTGGGCGGGATCTTGAGAGCCAGACTGGGCTATGACGCAGTCTTTTGGTTTGTAGCTGCGCTGATGCTGGTGAGCGCCTTTTTATGTTGGGCGATTTTTTCCAGATCGGCTCAAGCGGGACATGAGCCAAAAAAGAAAGAGATGGTCCGGAGAATTCCGGACAAAGTGGACTGGGCGAAACTGTTCCGAAACCCATATGTCACACAAGCTTGTTTGGGGGCTTTCGGGCTGACTTACAGCATTGGGGTTCTTTCGTACATGCTTCCCTTGAAGACGGAATGGTTGGGGTTGAACCGGTCGGCGGCCGGGCTTTTGATGAGCACCTTCGGTTTGGTTGCCATCCTGATTTTCTTGTTGCCCACAAATCGCCTCTTTGATCGAATGGATCCTTTAAAGACGATGTTGTCCGGCATGGCTGTCATTGCCGTTTCCGAACTGGGGCTCGCTTATTTGGCGCAAATGGTGCCGTTGTTTGTTGCGATGGGGGTTTATGGGATCGGTTTTGGTTTCCTCTTTCCGTCAATGACCAAGTTGTTGGTGGAACATGTTCCCGACAGCGACCGGGGCAAGGCGTTCGGGCTTTTTTATGCGTTTTATTCCATCGGTGTGATGATCGGTTCCTTTACGATTGGGCTGGTTGCTCACACGCCCCAAGCTGCCTTCATGTGGTCTGCAGGTGTCATGATGCTGCTGGGGTGTTTGATTCTTTGGCAGGCCCAACGGAAACAAAAAAAGCGACAAATCCAAGTGAAATAAGGGCGAAGTTTACTTATCTCCTCCTTTTCAGTACAATAACAGTAATGAACCGTTTCTTGAAGAGGGTGAACCGAGGTGACGGTGGGTATCGGCAGTACACGTGAAGAAATTTTATACCTGCTGAAGAATCGTCCGTATCTTTCTGTGGGGGAAATCGCACAGGAACTTGGCATTACGGAAATGGCGGTGCGACGCCATTTGAATAATCTTGAGCGGGATCACTATCTTTCTTCCCACTTGGTCAGGCAGTCGATGGGACGTCCAAGTCGGGTCTATTTTCTGACAGAGAAGGCAGACGATCTCTTTCCAAAAGCGTACCCCACCTTTGCCTTGGAAATCATTGAGGATTTGGAAGCATTAAAAGGACCTGAAGCCGTTCAGCAGCTGTTTGCGCGGCGGGAAGAGAGACTATATCAGCAATACCAGGACCACGTGAGCGGAGAGGATCTTGACGAAAAGGTCCAGCAGCTGGCGGGACTGCAGGATAAGAAAGGTTATATGGTCAAGTGGGAGAAACAAGGGGAGCAGTACGTTATTAAGGAATATAACTGCCCGATCGCTCGGATCGCGAAGCAATTTCCACTAGCCTGTCAAAATGAAGTCAGTCTGTTTGAACGCCTTCTCGGCAGGCCGGTTCAACAGGTTCAATGCATCGCTCAAGGAGCAACTCATTGCATGTTTACCTTTTCGGCGCATCCAGGCAAGTAACCGGCGCGAGCTTCGGACGAAAGGGTGATGAGCGTGCTCCGTTTTCCAGCTGCAGGAGGCGGGATGATTCAGTTGACCTTTGACTTGCAGCATGTAGAAGCAGAGGCAGCCAGGCACGTCCTGATCTTTCCCAGTTACAATCATCGCTTGCTGATGGTTCATCATCAGACAAGAGGCTGGGAATTGCCGGGGGGCAAGGTGGAAAAGGGTGAACATCCGATGGCAGCCGCCGTCCGCGAGGTGTATGAGGAATCGGGAGCCGTTCTCAAGGGATTGCAATGGATTGGCCAATATTCCCTTGAGAGCGAACGCTTCCGGTTGACCAAAAACATTTACTATGCGGAGGTTTTGCGGCTCGAACCATTGCCAAAAGGATTTGAGACGGATCAGATTCGGCTGTTTGATGTACCGCCCCATCCTGTTGATGGAAAAACGTTTAGCCACATCCTGCAGGATCGTGTCTATCCTCTCAGCTTGGACTACATTGCGGCGCATTACGAGTCCCGGTGGAAACGGAAAGGGACTGTTCCAAACGCCTAATTAACAATGCGTGCAAACAATGCGTGCAAAAGGCAGTCGCGCAAAAGGCCATTACGTGTAAAAAAGCATCCCGCCTCATTTTGGCAATGAGGCGGGAATTTTTCGGGGACCAACCTTGTTTATTACAGCACTTGCTCCACTTCCACGATTCCAGGCACTTCTTCCATCAGTGCCCGCTCTACGCCTGCTTTCAGCGTGATGGTAGAGGCCGGGCAGCTTCCGCAAGCGCCCATGAGACGCACCTTTACAACGCCATCTTCGACGGCAACCAGCTCAATATCGCCACCATCCCTTTGGATGAAAGGACGCAGTTTATCCAGTACTTCCTGAACCTGTTCTTCGATGGTCGGGTTTTTGGTTTGCTCCATTACTCCCAACTCCTTTCGCGATTTATTTTTATTATAATCCATCTTTGTTTTCAAATCCAATTATTATTTGCCCTTGCGCACTTGTCAGTCTCAAACATGAGGCGTATACTATATTATACAAAATGCAACTGACAAGATGTAAACCGCTTCTTGCCAATGCAATCAGCTCTTTTGGAGAACGACTGTTGAAGCGAAAGGAGGGTGTCTGGAATGCTGACACTGACCGAACCGGCATGCAATAAAATCAAGGAAATGATGGAAAAAGACGGAAACCCGGATCTGTATTTGCGTATCGGGGTTCAGGCTGGCGGTTGTAGCGGGTTCTCGTATGGAATGGGATTCGACGACCAAAAACGCGAGGATGATACCGAGTTTGAGCAGCATGGGGTTCGCGTGTTGGTGGATTCACACAGCGCGAAATATCTTCAGGGTGTCGAAATCGACTACAAGGAGAATCTGATGGGTGGCGGTTTTACGATCCATAACCCCAATGCCATCAGCACGTGTGGATGCGGTCATTCTTTCCGGACAAAAGAGGATGCCGGCCAGCCTGAACATTGCTGACCGTCATATCATGAGATGATGGGGGCTGTCCCAAACGTCAAGCGACGAAAGGGGCAGCCCTTGAATTTTTGTCCCTGGCTTCAGAGGTTGAGATTGCTGCTGTGGCCTGGTTGCAGGCGGGCGCTCGGGTCAATGTATTGTTTGGCATTGCTGACTGCCGTGGGTGCCTCGCCAAAGCCTGTCGCGATCAGCTTGATTTTTCCTGGGTAGGTGACGATGTCACCGGCTGCATAGATGCCCGGTATGTTGGTTTCCATCCGTGAATTCACCTTGATGGAGCCGCCCTCAATTTCCAATCCCCAGTTTTTGATGGGACCCAGTGAAGAAACGAAACCGAAATTGACGATCACCGCGTCCACTTCGATCACGTTTGTTTCCTTGGTCTTGTTGTCGATGAGGTGAACCTTTTGAATCTCCGTCTCGCCTTCCAGCGCCGTGATTTCTTTTGGCGTCAAAATGCGGACAGACGATTTTTTCAGGTTCTCGACGCTGTGTTCATGGGCCCGAAACGTGTCGCGACGGTGTACCAGGGTCACTTCCTGAGCGACAGGCTCCAGCATGAGGGCCCAATCCACTGCCGAATCCCCGCCGCCTGCTACCAATACTTTCTTATCCTTAAATGCGTTCAGATCTTGGACAAAATAAAAGAGATTGGTCTTCTCAAAATGCTCGATGTTGTCCAGGGGCAATTTGCGCGGTTCGAAGGCGCCAACTCCCGCCGTAATGATGATCGCTTTGCTGAAGTGAACGCCGCGATTCGTAGTTAGACGAAAAGTATTGTCCTCCTGTTTTTCCAGTTCCAGGACGCGTTCATTCAGACATACTGTAGGATGAAACAGGTTCATCTGCTCGATCAATTGATCCACCAGTTTCTGTGCGCGGATACGTGGGAATCCGGCCACGTCATAGATGTATTTTTCCGGATAAAGTGCTGCCAACTGGCCGCCCAATTGGGGAAGGCTTTCGATCAGTTTGACGCTGCAGTTCCTGATGCCGGCATAAAAAGCGGCAAACAGTCCTGTCGGTCCACCGCCGATAATGGTGATGTCATACACCTTCTCGTCTACATGTTTCAAATCAGTTTCTACCAATTCGACCATCACTTCACCCCCGAAGAACCTTGTCGAAAACGGCAACCTTGTACATTATAAACTGCCGGTGTTATTTAATAAACCCCTTAAAAAAGCGTGTGTAAGAGAAATTGATCGAAGAAAGGTATTTTCCTATGCTTGCCTTGAAAAATCGCCGGGAAAAGCATATCATGATAAAGGATTTATCCTGATTTTGGGACGGAGCTGTACCTCGCAGGAAAGGATGCGTGAATCGTGGCAAAAATACTGATCCTCGGTGGTGGCTACGGTGGGATCATGACGGCCGTCACGTTGCAGAAAAAGCTGCACTACAATGAAGCGGACGTCACGCTGGTCAACGAAAACAGCTACCATTATTTTACCACTGAACTCCACATGCCGGCGGCGGGTACTTACCATCACAATCGGGTAAGGGTGCCGATAAAGAGCCTCTTGAATGAGAACAAAATTCGCTTTGTCCAAGGCAGGGTAGCCGCGATTAACCTGCCATCCCAGCAGGTGGAACTGGAAAACGGCGAGTCTTTGGCTTACGATTACCTCGTGATTGCACTGGGGAGCGCCCCAGAAACATTTGGCATACCAGGTCTCCTGGAATATGCTTACGGCATTCGGAACATCAATACGGTGCGCATGATTCGCCAGCATATAGAATATATGTTCGCAAAATATGCCAATGAACCGGAGCGGTTGGAACTTCTGACGTTTATCGTCGGTGGGGCCGGGTTTACAGGAATCGAGTTTGTCGGAGAGCTGGCGGATCGGGTGCCCGAGCTTTGCCGCGAGTATGATGTGGATCGTGAGCTGGTCAAGATTTACAACATTGAGGCGGCCCCTCAGGCGCTGCCCGGCTTTGATCCCGAGTTGGTGGAATATGCGGTCAAGGTGCTTGAAAACAAAGGGGTGACCTTTTTGATTAACACTCCGATCAAGGAGTGCACACCGGAGGGGGTCATCCTCGGCGACGGGCGTGAAATCAAGGCGGGAACCGTGATCTGGACGGGCGGCGTGCGCGGCAATGCGATTGTGGAGAACAGCGGCATCGAGACGATGCGGGGACGGGTCAAGGTGGACGAATACCTGCGCGCTCCCGGAATGGAGAATGTGTTTGTCATCGGGGATTGTTCGCTGATTTTTAATGAAGAAGGACGTCCTTATCCACCGACCGCCCAGATGGCGACACAGCAGGGGAAAGCTTTGGCAAACAATCTCGTGGCCTTGCTACGCGGCTCCCGGATGGAACCATTTCAATACCGTCATCGGGGTACCATCGCTTCTCTCGGCAAAGGTGAGGGTATCGGCATCTTCGGCAAGCGGAAGCTCTTCGGATCGACGGCGGCCTTTATGAAAAAAGTGGTGGACAACCGTGCCCTGTTCATGATTGGCGGCCTGTCCTTGGTTCTGAAAAAAGGGAAGTTCTGATGCCAGAGGTGAGCGGATGAATATCGCACAGTTTGTCATATCCATTCCGTTGTTCATGCTTCTGGCGTTTGGGATTGGTTTTATCCTCAACATGCTGGCCAAAACCACCTGGCTGCCGATCCTGCTTTACCTGGGCGTTGTGGCTTATCTTTTCTTTTTCAAGACGCAGGGGCGTTTCGCACTGGTGGATTGGGTCATTTTGTTTGCCGGTTTGGCAGGTTGCGTGCTCAGCGGCATCGTCATCAGGACGCTTCGTCTGCGGGGGTTTCGCATGTTTTAGATGGGCCATGAATTGATTTGCACATGTAATTGTGATAAGATTGCTGTTGAATGCCATATCCTGATTGTAAAGAAAAGTGCATGACGGAGCAGAATCGATGAGCAGGAGAGTAGCGGATGGTTGAGCTTCGCAGAGAGCCGGTGGGGGTGGGAATCCGGCAAGTGGCCATCCGTGAAGATCACCTGTGAGATGAAAACCGAACGCGTGAGGCCAGTAGGTTTTTCCGGGACTCCCCGTTACAGGAGTGAGGCGGGCGACGCCTCAAAATGAGTGCCAGCTATTGCTGGAAGAAGGGTGGTAACACGGGAACCTCTCGTCCCTTGGGGATGAGAGGTTTTTGACTTTGAGAGAAGGACTGGTGAGGTGATGCATGATGGGGATTTGGTTCAATACAGCGATGTGGTTGACGCGTTAAATGTGGTAAGCGAAGTGGTACACCGGACGCCGCTTGTCTATTCGAAAACGTTCAGCCTCTGGAGCGGCAGTGAGGTGTACCTGAAACTGGAAAATCTGCAGCGAACAGGCGCGTTTAAAATTCGTGGCGCCTATAACATGATTGCCCACCTTGCCCCTGAAGAGCGGGCCAAAGGAGTGGTTGCAGCATCGGCAGGCAATCATGCGCAGGGTGTTGCCCTGTCTGCTTCTCTCTTTGGCATTCCGGCTACCGTTGTGATGCCGGAGAAGGCTCCCCAGTCCAAGATTGAGGCGACGGAAGGATATGGGGCCAAAGTGTTGCTGCGGGGGACCACATACAATGACGCGTACGAATATGCGATGCAGTATTGCCGGCTGACTGGAGCTACCTTTGTTCATGCATTTAACCATCCGCACGTGATAGCTGGCCAAGGTACGATTGCATTGGAAATTTTGCAAGAGCGCATGGATTTGGACGCCATTTTGGTGCCCATTGGCGGTGGAGGTTTGATTGCGGGGATTGGTGTGGCTGTCAAGGCGATCCAGCCCCAGATGAAAGTGATCGGCGTACAGCCGGCCGGTTCCCCTTCAACAGTTCTGTCGCTGAAGAATGGGCAACGGACCACGCTCTCCTCGATTCAGACGATTGCCGATGGTCTGGCCGTGAAGACGCCCGGAGAACTGACTTTTTCGCTCATCCAAAAAGTGGTGGATGATGTCATCACCGTGACGGAAGAGGAGATCAGCGAGGCCATGTGGCTCTTGTTGGAGAGAAATAAAAACCTGGTGGAAGGAGCGGGAGCGGTCGGCGTTGCCGCCCTGTTGAACAACCGCTGTCCTGGACTGAAGGGCAAAAAGGTGGCCGTCGTCGTCAGCGGAGGAAACGTGGATATGAGCCGCCTGCTGGCCTTGCCGCGCAAGGAACAGTCCGCTCATTTCTCAAGAGAGGACCGGAAGCCGAAAAAGGCCCTTCAGCATGCTTAATCGAATAGGTTGCCGCAAGGCCATAAAAATAGGGCATTCCGCAGTGGCGTTATCTGCCTTGGGATGCCCTCTTTTTAATATATAAATGTTATATTGCGTGATTATATTTCGTTGTCGTGTTCCACTTATTCCGCTTTTGCGGCTGTTCCCCACGGGAGGCCTGATGTAGGACTGGAGGCAGAGGCGACGGCTTTTTTGGGAATGCGACCGGCCAGGTAACCTTTGCGTCCGGCAATGATCGCATCACGCATGGCTTCGGCCATGAGAACAGGATCGGCTGCTTGCGAGACGGCTGTGTTGAGAAGGATCGCGTCGGCTCCCAGTTCCATGGCCAGCGCGGCGTCGGCCGGTGAGCCGATGCCGGCATCCACGATCACCGGAACCCGTGCCTGCTCGCGAATCACTTGCAGGTTGTAAGAGTTGAGAATCCCCAGACCGGTACCGATGGGAGAGGCGCCGGGCATGACGGCGGCAGCGCCTGCTTCCTCCAGTTTTTTCGCCAGGACGGGATCGTCCGAACAGTAGGGCAGAACGATAAACCCTTCGCGGACAAGCTGGCGGGTGGCTTCCAGCGTGGCGATGGGATCGGGGAGCAGGTATTTCGGATCGCCGATCACTTCCACTTTGATCATTTCGGAAAGGCCGGATGCGCGGGCCAGGCGGGCAATGTGAACCGCTTCTTCTGCCGTGGTGGCCCCTGCTGTATTGGGCAGGAGCTTGTACTTGGATAGATCCAGCATTTCCAAAAAATTGGGTTCATCGGGTTTGTCCAGGTTGAGTCTGCGGACGGCAAAGGTGAGAATTTCCGCCTGTGAGGCCTCGACCGCTTTGGCTTGAACCTCCAGCGACGAAAATTTTCCCGTTCCTAGCAGGAAGCGGGAGCGAAACGTATAAGGACCGATCTGCCATAGGTCCATGCTGGTAAAACCTCCTTTTGGCATTTGTATTCCTATTCCTAAGATCTTGGAGCGAAGGTGCCGGTCAGCCACCTCCGACAAAGTGGACAATTTCGATTCTGTCACCCTCCCGGAGCGGAGCGGATGCGTAGTTTTCTCGTTTCAGAATTTCCTCGTTGTGCTGGACGATGAGAATCTTTTTTCCGATGTTCAGATGATCAAGCAATCTTTGAACGGTATCCACCTCTGAAGGGATCTCGCGGCTTTGTCCGTTAATGTAAAGAAGCACAACTGACCCTCCTTTGTCATGAATCGTCATTACGGGCCGGTTTATCCGCAAAACGGGCGATCTGTTCTTTCAGGGCCATGGCTTCTTGAAGCGGTTTTGAAGCGGACATGACAGCGGAGATGACTGCGATGCCGGCGCAACCGGTAGCCAGCACCTGCGCGGCGTTGTCAGGCGTGATGCCGCCAACGGCAATGACTGGAACGGGAAGTTGATCGACCATGTTTTTCAGGACGGCCGTGCCATGTCCGGGAAGCCCTGGCTTGGAAGGGGTTTGGAAAATGTGCCCAAAAAGAACCCACTGCGCTCCGGATGTTGCCGCTTCAAGTCCTTCCGATAGTGAATGGACCGAGACGCCGGCAGCCATTTCTTGGGATAGATGTGGCTTCAGCGCAGCCAGGGGCACACTGTGGGAGGTGATTTGCACCCCGCCTGCGGCGAGGGCCAGGCTTACGTCCAGCCGATCGTTGATGATCAGTTTGTGGCGGGGAAAACCGGAGCGCAAGAGCTCTTCTCCCCACTCCCACATTTGGCGGGCTGTCCAATGCTTTTCCCGCAGGATGAAACCGTCGATGACCGGCGCAAGCTCGGAGGCGATGCGCAGCAGACGGGCATATTCCCCTGTGCCGTCACTGATCACCAGCAGTACGGGCCTATCCATCAGAGCGGGCATGAACTGTTTCACCCTTCATCTCTCCTCCGGAAACAATAAAAAACACCGCATGGACCAGCGGTGTACCGATCGGCCCTTTTCATCGGCATCCACTCCGATGTTGGCTTCCTCTCCCTACGCTGGCATTATCCAGTACAGGTTCTTACGGTCGATGCTTCAGGCAGCATCCTCTCAGCCGGACCATGTTACCCAGCTCCCGCGTGCCAAACCAATGTATGCGGTTGTGTACGTTACCTTAAGTCTATCAGATTTGGCGGCCTTTGCAAAGAATCAGATCGGCAATGGGCGGAACGTCATGGGCGCATGTTTTTCCGCAATCAGGGAAAGCTATGCTCGGTTTTACCATGAGGCTGAATGGTCTTGATTGCGGAGGTGGGGGGTTCGTGCCCCATTTGGCAAAACGAACATTGTTCTTTCTCATATTGGGATGTGGATGCTGGCTGCACGTTTTGATCGCTGAAGGCATGTGGATGTTTCCCCTCGCAACGCAGGTGGAGGAGCCCGTCCAAAGACCGGCGCCTAAACGCGACGAGAGTCAGAGTCAGAACCTGTCTGCCCCGGCTTTGACCCTGGAAACGGTCAAGGAGCCGCAGTATGTCATGGAGCAGGTGAAGGGCCTGCCCACCGTGCGAGTGACGGCAACTGGTTATACGGCGGGTGTGGAATCGACAGGAAAAACACCGGACCATCCAGCCTATGGCATTACTGCGTCCGGTGTACGGGTACGGAGGGATGTGTATTCGACGATCGCCGCTGATCCCAATGTGTTTCCCATGGGCACGATTCTCTATATTCCCGGTTACGGTTACGGTGTCGTGGCAGATACCGGTTCAGCCATCCGGGGCCGTTTGATCGATTTGTATTATGAAACGGTGGAGGAAATTTATGACGAGTGGGGAAAAAAAGAGGTGCAGGTTTATCTGGTCCAGCGGGGAGACGGAAAGGTTACGGAAGAGATGCTGGATGAATTGAACCGCCGTGCCAAGTCGGTTCCGGTTGATGCTCCTACAATTCCGGGTGAATCAGGTTGACCAACGCTTCCAGCCCAGTCAGCAGCCGTTGCGATGGGCGGCAATAGTATCCTTCTTGCAAAATATGCACCCGATTGTTTCGGACGGCTGACATCTGATCCCATTCGGGGCGTCCCGTGATTTTCTCCTTTTTGATCTTTTCGACGGGGACTCCGCACCAAACAATCAATACAAAGTCCGGATCTTTCACGGCGACACTCGCGTGATCCGTTTTCACATTATCTGTCGGCACCTCTGCGAACAGGTTTTCCCCTCCGGCGATCCGGCTGATGTCCGTCAACCAGTTATCCCTTCCGGGGGTGTACACCGGATTGGGCCACCATTCCCAATAGAGGGTAGGGCGGTATGTGACATGGGCCGTGCGGGAGGCGATGGTTTCCAGTTTCCGCAAAAATTTGTCCGCTTCCTCTTGTCCGCGTGCCGGCACGCCACAAGCGCTTCCCAATAGGCGGAAATTGTCCGCTATCTCGTCGATGTGTTGGGGATTCAGGACGATATAGGGGAGGCCCAGCCGTTCCAGTTCTTCAATGTTTCTCTCCATGCCCGGTACGCTGAGTGAAGCGACGACCAAATCCGGCTGCAGGGCAGCCACTTTTTCGGCATCAATGTTCAAGTCACGGCCGACCCTGGGTTTGGTGTCGACCGCAGGTGGCCAGTCGGAGTCGTCATCCACCCCGACCACGTCGTCCCACAAGCCCAACGCCACAAGCAATTCCGTATTGCTCGGGCAGAGGGAGACAATCCGCATCTGTACATCACCTCGATATTGCCATTCTTCAACAGATAATTTATAACGGTGTTAAAAAGGCGACCAGGCATGCACGGCAAGGGCTGTAAACAATCCCAGCCAGCCGCCGGCAAACACTTCCGTGGGCTTGTGGCCAAGCAGCTCTTTCAATTTTTCTTGTCCCTTTTCAGGGTGGCTCCAGTCAATTTCGCTGATGTCTTTCAGTTCCTCTAGCAGCTGGTTCAGGATTGCGGCGTGTTCGCCGGCATGGCGCCGGACTCCCGCCGCATCAAACATGGTGATCACGCTGAAGATGGCACTGATGGCAAACAGGGGGGAATCAAGCCCTTCCTGCATTCCGACGGCAGTGGTCAAGGCGACGACTGCGGCGGAATGGGAACTGGGCATTCCCCCTGTGCTGAACAGCAAGTGCCAGTTCCATTCACGCAAAGCCAGCCAATGGAGCAGGACCTTGATCGTCTGGGCGAAACAGATGGCGGTTAATGCCGCCCATAACGGAAAATTGTACAATAAGTCCATCCTGATCGTCCTTTCCTGCAGACTATTTTATAGTGTGTCGAGGGAAACGTCTATCTGTTTTTCGAGATTCCTGTTTCCTGTTTTTTGTTTTTGGCGGAGAGGAGGTATCAAAAGTGGCAAAGCGTTACCCTGACCTGTATTACCGGTTTTTTGAACAGTTCAATCAGGGGGAATATTACGCCTGCCACGATCTTCTGGAGGAGCTATGGATGGAAGATCGGAGCAACAAATTTTTGCAGGGGTTATTGCAAATGGCTGTGGCCATCCATCATATCCAGAATGGGAACGTGATTGGCGCGCGGCGCCTTTTTCAGTCGGCGCAAGCTTATCTTCAGCCGTACCGTCCCCGCTATTGGGATGTCAATCTGGAGATCGTCCTGCAATATATTGACGAGTGTCTGCGCCTTCTCCCGGCAGCGGATAAAATCAGCGTGGAGGAAGCCCGCCGTCTGTCCCTGCCGGCGTTGGCGCTTCACGTTGAGGAGGGGCCGGATTCTCCAAAAACCTCCATCAAACGATCCGAATCGCTCTGAATCCAAATCATGACGACTGTTTATACTATACGCCAAAACCTTGCTGCTGACGAGGAGGCTTTCACTTGCTGTCAAAGGAACACCTGGAACGCTTCAGACAGACCCTGTTGGAACGATTGGATGCTGCCGAAAATCAACTGGAAAAGAATGAGAACTTTGGCTTAAACCGGGCGATGGCCAAGGAGTCGCTGGGAGAATTGTCCAACGTGGATAATCACCCTGCTGATCAAGGCAGTGAGTGGTTTGAACGAGGCAAAGATCTGGCGCTCAAGCAACATGTGGAAAATGAGATCCGGGACATTCAGCGCGCCTTGGAAGCGATTCGGGAAGGCTGGTACGGGCGGTGTGAGGTTTGCCGCCAGATGATTCCGCTGGAGCGGCTGGAAGCGATACCGACAACGACCACCTGTGTAAAACATGCCCGCCAGCACGTTTCGGAGTCCCGGCCAGTTGAGGAGAGCGTGATGCGTGAAGCGTTTGGCCGCTATGACGATGATCCGCGAGACGAGCGGGAGGATGCCACGTTTTACGATACGGAAGATGCATGGCAGGATGTGGCCAGATATAATGAACTTGTCGGGGTCAACGAAGAGGACATTGAAGCGGACGAGGCGCGGGGATATGTGGAGGAGATTGAGGGCTTTTTGGTCACCGACCTGTATGGAGAGGAACGGGGCGTTGTGGACAGCAACTTGCGGGCTGAGTATCAGAACATGCTGGATGATGAAGGGGTCATTTCCGTCCTCGGCAACCCAGGTCCGGAAGATTACACGCTCTGGGAGGGATATGTGGACGTGGAGGAGGAGCGTGCCCGATTGAAGAAGGAGGCCCGTTCGCGCAAACCGACAGGAGGAGTTGGATGAAGCTGGAGCCGAATGCACGGAAGGAAACGGCCTCTTCCATGCAGGCCAGGCATCTGCTGAAGGGATTGATCGTCGTCACATTGATCGCTGCTGCCAGTGGCATCTTGTTGTTTTTACCGCCTTTTTCGATTTGGCCGTTGTATCCCGTAACGCTTTCCTTTCACGCTTGGATTGGGATT
>Ga0066871_100577_pt1 | contig 19705 bp, 22 predicted proteins | sample CeladaPassage60B_FD_62209 | JGI IMG/M metagenome (GOLD analysis project Ga0066871, IMG submission 62209) | Cellulose-adapted microbial communities from the Joint BioEnergy Institute, USA - Passage3 60B | ecosystem: Engineered > Bioreactor > Continuous culture > Unclassified | place: USA...
TGCCATGCGGTTAAAGGTTTTGGCCAGCTCGCCAATTTCATCGGTCGTGCGAATCGGCACCCGGACTTGGAAATTTCCATGGCTGATCTGATCCGCCGCCTTTTTCATCTGCAGGACGGGGCGGGTGATGCGCGTAGAAAGGAAAAAGGCAAAGACCGTTGTCATGATGATGGCGATGCCGGCCGCATACAGGATGTACCACTTGGCACCATTGGTCGTCTCAACCAAATTTTTCAACGATTGATAAAGGATGACTGAGCCTGTGATCTGACCTTGCTGATCGTGATAGGGAACCGCGACCACAAGAATGTCGCCGCTTACGTTGCTGCCGAAAAAGAGGCTGGAACTTCCCGCTTTCCCGAGAGAGCGATGCACAGAAATGGTACCGCCTCGATGCACGTGGCTCAATTCCTCGGGATTCAACAATTCCGCAGTCGTAAGCTGCGGCAGCTCCGGATCGGCGGCAAAGTGGCTGAATTCCGCCTTTTCGGAATGCAAGTTGTGGACGATCAGGCTGGTTTGGTACGCCTCCAGAAGATGGCCTGCCGTATCGACGGCCAGATTTTTGTCTGGATAGGTTTGAAAGATGTATGCTAATCGCTCGGCGAGATTCAGCAGATTGTCCGATTGCTGGCGTGAATAGTACCCCTCAAGAAACTGCCCCAACAGGAGCGTCAACAATATCAGGACAATCGTGACCATTCCAATAATCGTCGCCCATAATTTGACGACAACCCCTCTCCAGAACGCCAATTACTCCCTCACCTCAAGTTTATAGCCTACACCCCAGACGGTCTTGATCATTTCCGCAGCCTCTTTGGACACACTGCTCAATTTTTCCCGCAGCCGCTTGACATGGGTATCGACGGTCCGCAAGTCCCCGAAAAACTCATAATTCCAGACATCCTTGAGAAGCTGTTCGCGGGTGAACACCTTGTCAGGGGACAACGCCAGATAATAAAGCAAGTCGTATTCCTTGGGCGTCAAGTAAACCTCTTTGTCTTCCACTGTCACTTTGTGCGCATCATGATCAATCGTCAAGTGGGGATACACGATCAAGTTTTTGGCTTTTTCCGCCCCCAGGTAAGCCGTCGCCGAGGAGCGCCGCAACACAGCCTTGACACGGTAAATCAATTCCCGCGGGCTGAATGGCTTGGGCACATAATCGTCTGCACCGACTTCAAAACCTTGAATGCGGCTGGATTCTTCCCCCCGGGCCGTGAGCATGATCACCGGGGTGGCTTTCTTCTCACGCAATTTCTGGCAAACTTCAATCCCGTCCATCTTCGGGAGCATCAGGTCCAGAATGATCAACTGATAATCGTTGGCCAGCGCCTTTTCCAGCGCCAACTTGCCGTCTTCGGCTTCTTCGATGAGATAACCCTCTCTTTCCAGATACAGGCGCAACAAATTGCGTATCCGTTCCTCATCATCCACGACCAAAATTTTTTCAGCTACATTCTTTTCGTCGGCTGTACCGCTTGCCTGTTGCACCTCATCGGCACCTCCACACCTCAAATGGTCTTAATCTTTATTATACGAAAAAAAGCGGCGGACAAGCGTCCTGCCGCAGGAAAACTTATGAACCTTTTGTGTCAAGCATTTTTTTCAGGCGTGACACTTCTTTCCTTGACAAAAAACGAAATTGGCCAGGCTTCAAATCGCCCAAATGCAACGGTCCCTGCTGAATCCGTTTCAAGGAAAGCACCGGATAACCGATGGCATCAAACATCCGCCGCACTTGCCGGTTTCGGCCCTCGTGCAAATGAATGCGGCAGAGGGAATCATATCCGCCTCCCCGTTCCTTGACGCGCAGCAACCGTACGATCGCAGGCGCCGTCCGGCCATCTTCCAGTTCGATGCCATCACGCAATTTTTGCAAATCGCTTTCTGTCGGCCTGCCTTTTACCCACACCAGGTAAACCTTTTCCACTTCAAAACGGGGATGCATCATCCGGTAGGCCAATTCCCCGTCATTGGTCAACAATAATAGGCCTTCGGAATCGTAATCCAGCCGGCCTACAGGAAAGACACGCTCCGAAAGGGGCACAAGGTCGGTAACCACCCTTCTCCCTTGCGGATCGCTGGTGCTGGTGATCACGCCCTTGGGTTTGTTGATGATGATGTAAACCTTGTCTTTTGGCTCCGTCCGGATCAGCTTGCCGCGAACCCGGATCTCATCGGTCTGAGGATTGACTTTGGTACCCAGCTGGGTGATCACTTTTCCGTTGACTTCCACCCATCCCTTGCGAATCCACTCTTCACTCTTTCTGCGAGAGGCTACACCCGCTTGGGCCAGCACTTTTTGGAGTCGTACCTGGAACATGTTCTTCCCTTTCTGGAACCGATCGGTTTTTAAGACATGGTTACGTCGCAAAGACAAGCCGGACGATGAAAACGGATGCGATGACAGCGACAAAATCGGCCAAAAGCCCTACTTTTAATGCATAGCGGCTGTTTCGGATGCCTACCGCGCCAAAATAAACGGCAAGCACGTAAAGCGTCGTGTCGCTGCTGCCATACATCGTGGAGGCCAGGCGGCCGAGGAAAGAATCGGGCCCATAGGTATCGATGATGTCGGTGGTGATGGCAAGCGACCCAGATCCCGAGATGGAACGGATCAGGGCCAGCGGCATGACCTCTTCCGGTATACCGAGCCAGTGCCCCACCGGGGCGATCAGCCGAACCAACAAGTCCATCGCCCCTGATTCGCGAAACACGGTGACCGCAACCATCATGGCGACAAGATGAGGGATCAGATCGACCGCCGTCTGAAACCCTCCCTTTGCCCCCTCGATGAACACTTCATAGACCGGCACCCTCTTCCAGAAGGCGGTCAGCAAAATGGTCATCAACAAGAGCGAAATGAACCAGACGGAAAGGGTGGAGACGAGCCCGACCATTTCACGATTTCTCCCCGTTCTGGCGCTGCTCCCGCCATTGAAACCACTTGTCAATGCAAATCGCGGAAATGGTGGCGATAAAGGTGGCCGCCAGCGTCGTGCCGATAATCTCCGTCGGATTGGCTGACTGATATGTCATCCGGATGCCGATGATGGTGGTCGGAATCAGGGTCAGTCCGGAGGTGTTGAGGGCCAAAAGCGTACACATGGCGGGGGTGGCGATCTCCTTCTTGGGGTTCAATGTCTGGAGCTCTTTCATCGCCGCAAGGCCCATTGGCGTCGCCGCATTCCCCAAGCCGAACAGGTTGGCTGTAAGATTGGACAAGATATACCCTTCCGCAGGATGTCCCGGGGGAACGGATGGAAACAAAAAGCGGACCACAGGCCGCAACAGATTGCCAAGCGCTTGTAGCAACCCGGCTTCTTCTGCAATTTTCATCAATCCCAGCCACAATGTCAATATGCTGATCAAGCCCAAACTGATGGTTACACCCGTTTTGGCCCCTTCAAAGACCGCTTCGTTGATCACTTCAATCTTTCCCTGCATGCCCGCGACAAGAATCCCGGACAAAATCATCAAGAGCCAGATCAGATGGATCACCGTTCTCCTCTCCCCCGATTTCCCAGTAATGATTCTATCTTCCGCTGATCTGTATCGGCAATGCGGCCAATTGTTTCCCCTGAAATGTGACGATCACCTTGCCGACTTGCGTTCCCTTCGGCGCCTCCTGCAACCGGTTGGCGGACAGATCCGTCAAGCTCACCCTTACCTGGATATCTTGGATTTCATCCTCTGCCAGAGGGTATTTAAAAGTTTTTCCGATTTCCAGACGACGGTTCAGCTGTCGCCATTGCGGCGGCGCGGGCACCTCCTGGCCTTCCTCCAGGAGAACGCGCTGCGGATAATGCACAAACCCGTAATCCAGCAAACTGGCATGATCTCTCCAGTCATCCGGATCGTTCAGCGTCACCACGACCAACTGTTGTCCATTCCGCGTGGCAGAAGAAACCAATGTTCTCCCCGCTTTGCGGGTAAAGCCTGTCTTTACGCCGTCCGCCCCTTCGTACAAGTGGAGCATTTTGTTCTTGTTCCGCCAGCTGCGTTGCCATTCTTCTCCCAACCAGGATACACGCTTTTTTTCGGTTTTTACGATTTCCCGGAATACGGGATTTTTCAACGCATAGGCAGCCAGAATGGCCATATCGCGCGCGGACGAATAATGTCCATCCTGATCCAGGCCATGGGAATTGGCAAAATGGGTGTGATTCATCCCCAATTCCCAAGCTTTGGCATTCATCAGATCGGTAAACGCTTCTTCCGACCCGGCCAGGTGCTCTGCAATGGCCACGGCGGCATCATTGCCGGAACGCAGGATCAAGCCGTAGAGCAGTGTTTCCAGCCGAACCTTCTCCCCCGGTCGCAGGTAAATCGACGACCCCTCCATCCGGCAAGCATTCGGACTGACGACAACCTGATCGTCAAGCTTGCCGTATTCAATCGCCAAAATCGCGGTCATGATCTTTGTGATGCTGGCGATGGGCCGCTCCTCCTCAGCGCGTTTTTGATAAAGGACACGTTTGGAGTCCACATCCATCAAGATCGCATTTTGTGCCTGAACCTCAGGTTCGGCGTGGGCTGGAGAGGCTTGAAAGAAACAAACGGTTATGATCAAGGTCAACCAGAGATATGACGGTCGATGTTTCAGCCGCTTTCCGAGATTCCGTTGATCATCCCCCACTTGAGTGAACCTCCCATTGTTCTCATATATACGAGCCTGGTTCGAAGAATATGAGACAAGGTTAAACCGGAAAGCGTGTATCCTGATTCCCCTGACGTTGATTTTTCTGAAACATCGTCTGAATTTTTTCCAATACGTGTGGCGCCAAGTCAAGCGCCCGTTCGTACAGGTGGGTGCTGTGATCCAGGGAGAGAAGCCGGATGCCGCTGTTGTTCACGACGAGAAATGCGACGGGTTGAATGGAAATGCCGCCGCCGCTTCCTCCGCCGAAAGGAACATGCGACTTATCCGTATTCTCAAATTCGCTTCCCCCTGCGGCAAAACCAAAGCCTACTTTGGAAACCGGCAAAATCACGCTGCCGTCAGGTGATTCCACCGGATCGCCCACAATCGTGTTGACGTCGATCATTTCCTTGATGTTTTCCAAAGCCGTTTTCATCAACCCTTGAATCGGGTGTTCCATAAAAACACCGCCTTTCGTTTAATGCAAGTCCATCTGACGCCTGGCAAACGCTTTTTGCTGTCGCCACCGCCGCTTCCAGAACCAGTAAATCAAGAATCGCATTCCTGCGAGGATAGCATATCCTAAACGAAACGAGGTTATGCACTCGAAACGGCAGCTTAACAGGCGTTGATGGAAAACGGGCCGAATCACGACTTTTGGCTTGGCGGCCATCTTCCAGGCACGTGACATGTAAAACAGGAACTGTTCTTGCAACGCCCACAGGAATCCGGTCAGCCATCCCGTGGTGTTTGCCTGTCCAGTTCCGAATAAGGTGGAGGTTTTCCATTGCGAACAGGAAACGTGGCGAAGAAACCACCGGATGATCCGCCATACTTCTCGGGCATCTTGCCACGTGACGCCGCTGCCCATTAAGGGTTGCGCAACGGGCGTCAAAGCCTGCCGTTCTCCCGCCGGTTCTGCAGACAAAGGCCGGTTTTGCGGGGAACGAGGAAACCGCATCCGCCATCTGACGAGGCGAAAAAGAGAGAAAATGTCAATCGCCAACTCTGGACGGCCGTTCTCGATCATGACGTTGAATTGAACGGTTACTTTGAGCATCATCAGCAGACACAGCAGTAGGATGATGCCGGCCGCCACTGCCAAGAACACGCAAACCACTCCTCAAGACCCGTCCAGTTTATTGGACACATGTTCTTTTTCAGTATGCGCGCCAGGTGGAAAAAAATACAAAAAAAGCCCTCATCAAAAGGGCTTTTTACGTCTTTTGCTGCAGTTCTTCCAGCGGCGGAAGATCTTCAAGCCGGTTTAGGCCAAATTGTTCCAGAAACCGCTTGGTTGTGCCGTAAAGGATGGGCCGGCCAATGGCGTCACGCCTTCCCACCTCCTGGATCAATCCGCGGCTCGTCAGGGTTTGAAGCGGTTTCTCTGATTTCACGCCGCGAATCTCTTCGATATCTGCTCGCGTAATCGGTTGCCTGTAGGCGATAATGGCCAGCGTTTCCAATGCGGCCTGGGACAGGGTGGAAGATTGGGAAGGTTGATGGAATTTCTCCAAGTAAGGAGAAAGTTCCGGTTTGGTCGTCATCAGATACATGTCGGCGACGCGGATAATTTGCATCCCGCGGGATTCATCGCCGTATCTCTCCTGCAGTTCACGCAGGGCGGAGAAAACCTGTTTTTCATCCAGCTGTAACACTTCCGCCAGCTGCTTGACCGACACCCCATCGTGACCGGCTGCAAAAACGAGCCCCTCAATGGCTTTCAACAGCTCGTTTTTTTCCACTCGTTCTCACCTCTTAAGCTCGGATGAATTCAATGGCATCCTTCCTGTCGTCATGAGAGGTCCGCCTGACGATGTGAATGTCTGCAAACAGGGCTTCCTGACGAAGATAGATCCGTTTCATCTTCAGTAACTCAAGCAATGCCAGGAACGTGACCACCAGTTCCTGGCGCTGGCGGGTGGAGATCAGTTGCCAAAAGGTCAGCTTTTCCACTTCTTGGAGCCATTCGGCAATACGCTGCAGCTTCTCCTCCAGTGAAACCACTCGCCTCCTGAGAAAGGCGGCATGGCGGGGGGGTTCCTCGCTTTCCCGCTGCAGGACTTGGAGGTAGAGGTTAAGCAATTCCTGAACCGAATGTTCCGCCTCCTGCGCCTGGCCGTGCAAGCGTTCCCGCTCGGGCCCTTGCAGGACAGGCTCTGGAGGCCGGGTAAACAGAAGATTTCGTTGGTATTCCCGCTGTTTCAGCACTTCCGCCGCCGCCTTGAACTGCCGGTATAGGATCAACCGATGGATGAGTATCTGCTGCAGGTCCTCCCCATTGTCCGGCTGATTTTCCGAAGGCCCCGCCGTCGGCGCCGACGGCAACAATTTCCGGCTCTTGATCGCCAAAAGATGGGCCGCCATGACGAGAAATTCACTCGCGACTTCGATCTCCAGCTCCTTCATCATTTCCAGAGCCTTCATGTACTGCGAGGCGATTTCCGTCAATGAGATCTCATAGATGTCCACCTTGGCCTCTTCGATCAGATGCAGCAACAAATCCAATGGGCCCTCAAAAACAGCCAATTTGACATGGATACTCATCGCGTTCACATCCTCGGGAACCTACGGCGCGACGCTGTATGACATGCGAGCCGGAATGCGATCCAGCCGTATCAGATCCTCCAGGCTTTCGCGTTCCACCACCAGATCGGCCTTTCCGTCCTTGACGAAAACGACGGCCGGCCGGCCGATACGGTTATAGTTGCTGGCCATCGAATAATTGTAGGCGCCCGTGCAGAAAACGGCCAGGATATCGCCCACTTCCACCTCAGGCAAAGCGATGTCCCAGATCAGCATATCCCCGCTTTCGCAACATTTGCCGGCAACCGAAACCACTTCCCGGGCGGCCTGGGCAGCCTTGTTGGCCAACACCGCCTCGTAGCGCGCCTGGTAAAGGGCGGGACGCGGGTTGTCCGTCATGCCGCCATCCACCGCGATGTATTTGCGCACCCCGGGAATATTTTTGATGGTGCCCACCGTGTACAATGTGGTCCCCGCTTCACCGACGATGCTGCGGCCCGGTTCCACCCAGATTTCGGGATACGCAAGCGAAAACTGGTCAAAAGTGGTCTTGATGGCCTGCGTAATCGACTCCACGTAAGCGGGAATCGGAAGCGGCTGATCCTCAGATGTATAGCGGATGCCAAAACCGCCACCCACATTGAAAACCCGCGCCTCGTATTGAAATTGCTCCTTGATTCCTTTCATAAACTGGCCCATGCGTTGAATCGCCGCGGCAAAGCCGGCGACGTCAAAGATCTGCGACCCGATATGGCAATGAAACCCAATCAGGTTCAACGCCGGCTTGTCCAGGACAATCCGGACGGCCTCCGCCGCCTGGCCGCTGGCCAGATCGAAGCCAAATTTGGAATCCGCCTGACCGGTTTGGATGTATTCATGGGTGTGCGCCTCAATCCCGGGCGTGACACGAATCAGGACGTTCACTTTTTTCCCCTTTTGCTGAGCGATGCCATCCAGCAATGTGATTTCGGTAAAATTGTCGATGACAAATGAGCCGATGTCCGCATCAAGGGCCAGTTCGATTTCATCCGGCGTTTTATTGTTTCCGTGAAAATGGATTTTCTCCGGGGGAAACCCGGCCTTCAAAGCCGTATACAACTCGCCAGCCGAGACAACATCCAGGGACAGCCCCTCTTCCTGGACCAGGCGGCACATCGCCATGGTTGAAAAAGCTTTGCTGGCATAGGCCACTTGAAAAGGCAGGCCGCTGGCCCGAAAGCTCTCGACATAAAGACGGCACTGGTTGCGGATGTACGCTTCATCCATGACATATAACGGCGATCCGAATTGCTTGACCAAGTCAACGGCGTCTATCCCGCCGATTTCCAGATGACCCTGTTCATTGATCCGACTCGTTCCGTGCAAGTACAACGCTTTCTCCTCCCGATCTTGAAACATGAAAAGCAACTGGCGAACCAGTTGCTTCCCTGGTGCAAGCGGCTTTTTGAACCGTTTTGTAATGCCTTTAGTATACCACAAGTCGCGCAGCCAAACAACGCAGAATGTCAGGCGCGAATCAAGCAAATTTAACCGATCTGATCGCGGATGCTCTGCAAAATCTTTTTCTCCAGGCGTGAAACCTGAACCTGGGAAATGCCCAGGCGTTCTGCCACCTCCGACTGCGTTTGGTCCCGAAAATACCGCAAATAGACGATCAACCGTTCCCGTTCGGATAAACGCTCAATGGCCTCCCGCAATGCGATTTGATCGAACCATTTCTCATATGAATCGTCAGCAATTTGATCCATGAGCAAAATCGGATCACTGTCATTTTCAAACACCGTCTCGTGTATGGAGGTCGGCGTCCGGTTGGCCTCCTGCGCCAGGACCACCACTTCGGGGGATATGGACAACGCATTGGCGATCTCGGAAACGGTAGGTTGACGGCCGTATTCTTTGGACAGTTCATCGCGCATCTTGCGAATCCGGTTCGCCAGCTCCTTCATCGAACGGCTGACCTTGACACTGCCGTCATCGCGCAAAAAGCGCTTGATCTCGCCGATGATCATCGGAACCGCATAGGTGGAAAATTTGACGTCGTAACGCAAGTCAAACTTGTCCACCGCTTTTAACAGCCCGATGCACCCTATCTGAAACAGATCATCCGCCTCGTACCCCCGGTTCAAGAACCGCTGGACAACCGACCATACCAGGCGAATGTTGGCGTTGACCAGCCGGTTTCTGGCTTCACTGTCCCCCGCCTGGCTGCGCGCGATCAGATCGCGGACTTCCGCATCCGTGAGATAGGGGCTGTCTTGTTGTTCCCTGTCCCGGTTATCCAGGTTTTTATCCTCTGTATTCATCGGATCACCCTAATTATACATGGCTTCATTGGCCTGAAGGTATTTGACAAAACGGATTTTTGTCCCTTTTCCGAGCGCGGTCTCTATCTGTATATCATTAACAAAGTTTTCCATAATTGTAAAGCCCATTCCAGTGTGTTCCTTATCCGGCTTGGTCGTATAAAGCGGTTCCCGGGCCTTTTCCAGGTTTTCGATCCCTACCCCTCTGTCTTCGACGGTCAGCTCGACGGCCTGCCCGATCAACTTGGCCGTGATCGTAACCACCCCATCGGGGTTGTTGTCGTATCCATGCACAATCGCATTGGTGACGGCCTCCGACACCACCGTTTGCAAATCGGTCAATTCCTGCATCGTCGGATCGACCTGCGAAACAAAAGCGGCCACGACCACCCTGGCAAAAGAAACGTTTTCTGGCACGGCAGCAAAGGAAATGCTCATGAAATTACTTTTCACGGGTCATCACCCCCATCGATTGAAGCGCCTCGTCCTCTGTCTCAAAAACGGCGGAAACTTTGAAAACCCCTGAAAGCTCCAGCAATCGCCTGACCGTTGGGTTTGCCCCGCAGATCAGCAACTTTCCGCCCAACGCTTGCAGGGTTTTGTACCTGCCGAGGATCACGCCGAGACCGGAGCTGTCCATAAACTGAAGCCTTTCCAAGTTGAGAACCAAGGATTTCACCGTTCCTTTGGCAAGCTCCTCCTGCAACATCTGACGAACAGACTCTGCGGTTTGCATATCCAATTCACCGATCAGACGAACCAGTAAAAGATCCCGGTATCTGTCCTGTTCCCATGCGATGGCCATGATTGCGCTCCCTTCTCCCCGTGATCATGATTTCTTACCATGCTATTTCTACGGGCTTCACAAAAATTCCTTCCCTCCGACAAAAGTAGAAAAAAGAATACAAAATGCGCGAAAATGATTCCCGGATCAAGTGGCCGTCCCAAAAAATTCCCGCCTCTTTCCAAACAGAGGCGGGATGCCTTATGCCGCGATATTTTCGTCAGGAAGTGGCTTCAGTTCCCAGACTTGAATGGGAATAGGAGATCTTTGCTCGTCCGTTTAAAAAGCTGCCAGATGTTGGCTTTTGGAATGTCGTGGGGCACAGTCAATTCGTAAGTCAGGCGGGTCTGACCCTCTTTTAATACCCGGACATACCCCAATACATCCCCCTGCTTCAGCGGCGCCTGCAGAGGTTCGTTGAGCACAATTTCCGTGTCGTAATCCTGTATTTTTTCTCCTTTTTGCATCAAGATGCCGATCTGCTGAGGAGCGTGGAGCGGAATTTGGCGCTGGGCTCCTTTGTTGACCTGTACATGCGCAATAAAGTCGCCTTTTTCGTACAGCGGATGAACGGTGTATTGGGCAAACGCATAATCCAGCAGCCGGCTCACTTCGCGGTTGCGGGATTTGGTGTCCGGTTCACCCATCACGACAGCGATGAGGCGCATCTTTCCCTTTTTGGCCGTCGCGGATAAACAAAACCCGGCTTCGCTGGTATACCCCGTTTTCAGTCCGTCCACCCCTTCATAAAAACGAACCAGCTTGTTGGTATTGACCAGCCAGAAAGGATTTTTGCTGTCTTGACGCAAGTAATCCTGATAAATGCTTGTATATTGCGTGATGGTGTCATATTTGAGCAGTTCGCGCGACATGACGGCAATATCATAGGCCGAACTTACATGCCCCTCTTCCGGCAACCCGCTGGCGTTCATGAAGTGCGTATCCTTCAATCCGAGTTCCTGCGCCTTCCGATTCATCATCTCGACGAAGGCTTCTTCTGTGCCTGCGATATGTTCTGCCATCGCGACCGAAGCATCATTGCCCGAAGCCACGGCAATTCCCTTCAACAAATCGCGGACCGACATCTGTTCGCCAGGTTCCAGAAAAATCTGGGAACCGCCCATCGAGGCCGCATGTTCACTCACCCGAACCTGCTCATCAAGGGTGATTCGGCCCTCCTCCACCGCTTCCATGATCAACAGCATCGTCATGATCTTCGTAATGGACGCCGGCGGCAGCTTTTTGTGAGCGTTTTTTTCAAACAAAATGGTTCCTGTTGACGCCTCCATCAAAATGGCGGAGACAGCCTGCGGTGCCAGATCGGCCGGTTCCTTGGCCATCCCCTGTGCCGGAAACAGGAATAGCGAAGCGGCACAAACACTGATTTGGAGGATAAGAGTTAACGTTTTCACGGGTCTCAATCCACACAACCTCCTTCTTTTCCTATTGTTCCAGAAAAGAAGGAGATTAATCAGCAAAACGGCCGTCCTGCGACTTTTTCAATCGCCCGGGCCCGTTATCGTTTGGTAAATCAACGGCGAAACCGCAGGCGGTGTCTTGGAAAGGTGCACCGATTTGCGCAAAAGGGCTTCCACCTCTGACGCCTGTTCATTTCCACTGTAGATCGTGAACAGGGGATCGCCTGGCCGGACATATTGACCGAGACGCTGTTCGAGCAGCAAGCCCACGGACGGGTCCAGATGATCCTCCTTGACGTTTCGTCCGGCTCCCAGCATCATGGCAGCAATGCCGACCTGCTCCGTGTCGATCCGGCTCAGATACCCCTCTTCTTGCGCCCGGACCGTCCGCCTAAAGGCTGCCAGCGGCAGGCGTTCCGGCTCGTCGACCACTTCGGGCTGGCCCCCCTGCGCCGCGATCCATTGCTTCATCTTGGCGAGCGCTTGCCCGCTTGCAAGCGCCTCTTCCAGCAGGCGGCGCCCCTCTTTTTCGGAAGGTACGCGGCCGGCCAAAAGCAGCATCAGACTGCCAAGATGCAGGCAAAGTTCAACGAGACGCGGATCCCCCTCTCCCTTCAGGGCGAGGATCGCCTCCCGCACCTCCAGCGCGCTTCCCACTGCCCTCCCCAGAGGTTGGTTCATATCGCTGATGACCGCCGCCGTTTTCCGCCCTAGCCGGTTGCCCAGCTGAACCATCATCCGGGCCAGCTCGTCGGCTTCTTCAAGCGTTTTCATAAAAGCGCCGCTGCCCACTTTGACATCGAGGACGATGGCCTGGGCACCGGATGCGATTTTTTTGCTCATGATCGAACTGGCAATCAGCGGGATGGAATCCACCGTGGCCGTGACGTCCCGCAATGCGTATAACCGCTTGTCTGCCGGAACCAAGCTTTCCGACTGGCTTGTCAAGGCCAAGCCGATACGGTTCACCTGCTGGATGAAACGCTGTCTGTCCAGTTGGGTCGTAAAGCCGGGTATGCCCGCCAGTTTGTCAATGGTCCCGCCCGTATGCCCCAGACTCTTGCCGGACATTTTGGCGACGGGCACGCCGCAGGCAGCCACCAGCGGCGCCAGAACAAGGGTAGTGGTGTCCCCCACGCCGCCCGTGCTGTGTTTGTCTACCACGACGCCGTCAATTCCCGAAAGATCCACTTGCTCTCCTGAGCGGACCATGGCTTCCGTGAGCTCGGCCGTCTCTTGCTCATCCATGCCGCGAAAACAGACAGCCATGGCCCATGCCGCCATCTGATAATCGGGGATGCGTCCAGTTGTAAATCCGTTGATGAGATAGTGAATTTCTTCCCGGGAAAGGGGCTGACCCTCCCGCTTTTTTCGGATCAAATCCACCGCACGCACTTTCAATCCTCCCCGCAGGAACGAATATAACGGCACAGCAACGAAAGAAAGGCTGGTTTGGCCGCTTCGGCGACACGCAATACCTGTTCGTGAGTTGGCGGCTCCAGGAGGTCCGGATTGGCCATATCCGTGATGCAAGAAAGGCCGAGAACCTTCATGCCACAATGATTGGCCGCGATCGCCTCGGGAACGGTGGACATGCCCAGGGCATCTGCGCCAAGGCGCAATAATGCTCTCAGCTCTGCCTTGGAGAGGTAATTGGGACCGCTGATTCCGGCATAAACCCCTTCTTGCAAGCTGATCGCGAGCTGTTTCGCCGCCTCTTTCAAACGCAGCCCCAACTGTTTGTCATATGCGGAGGACAGATCGGGAAACCGGGGCCCCAGCGGTTCATCATTGGCACCAATCAGAGGATGGTCTCCGGTGAGGTTGAGGTGGTCGGCAATCAGCATCAAATCGCCGGGAGAAAAAGCGGGATTCAAACCGCCGGCCGCATTGGTGAGAATCAGTTGCTCGACGCCCAGCTCGCGCATCACATACACAGGAAACGTGACCTTATCCATTGGCCAGCCTTCGTAGTAATGGACCCGGCCGCGCATGGCCGCCACCGTCTGGCCTTCCAACTGGCCAATGACCAGTTCACCCTTGTGGCCCGGCACGGTGGAAACGGCAAAATACGGAATCTCTCGAAAAGGGATGGTCACGGAAGAATCAATCCGATCGGCCAGTTCTCCCAGGCCGGAGCCCAGGATCAGGCCGATGCGCGGCCGGAAAGAAGTAAGCCGGCGAATGGCAGCCACCGATTCCATGACTCGGACGGCCTTCACACTCATCGTTTCAACTCCTTGAGTATGCCCTTGATCAGCGCTGTCAGGCGGTCTTTGGCCTGGTTGGAGGTATGTACCACTTCTTCATGGGAAAGGGGCTGATCCAAGATCCCGCTGGCGAGGTTTGCAATGCAGGAAATCCCTAAAACCCTCATCCCCTGGTGCCTGGCCACGATGACTTCGGGGACGGTGGACATGCCGACCGCGTCGGCCCCCAGTTTGCGGAACGCCCTGATTTCAGCGGGCGTTTCATAACTGGGGCCGGTAACCGCCAGATAAACGCCTCGCTGCACGGAAAGGCCGCAGCGGGCGGCAACCTGTTCAGCGAGCGAAAGAAGCTCCCTGTCATAGGCTTGCGACATATCAGGAAAGCGGGGCCCCCACTCATCCACATTCGGCCCTCGCAAAGGGTTGGCAAACATCCAGTTGATATGGTCCTCGATCAGCATCAAATCACCGGGTTGAAAAGTCGGGCGGATGCCTCCTGAGGCGTTGGTAATGATCAGGGTACCAATGTCCAGCTCATGCATCACGCGAATCGGAAAGGTGACCTGTGCCATCGAATAGCCTTCATAATAATGGAAGCGGCCTTGCATGCAGAGCACGGGACACCCTTCCACCGTTCCGGCGACCCACTTTCCGGCATGTCCCGGTACCGTCGAGATCGGAAAATGCGGCAGGGCTTCATAAGGAATCTCGATTGGCTGTTCAATCTCCTCTGCAAACGCGCCAAGGCCTGAACCCAGAATGAGCGCTACCTGCGGCTTAAAACCGCCAAGGCGGCGCTGCAGCACATGCGCCGTCTCCTGGACCTGTTTACGGTATGTTTCAGTGGCGTCCATCATATACGACTCTCCTCAATCCTGATCTCTGACAAAAAGCTTTGGCCGATTTGCGGCTTCCTCACGCCGAAATTTTCTGCGATCGTGGCACCCACGTCGGCGAAGGTCTGACGGATGCCGAGGTTGGCCGGCTGAATGGCCGGATGGTAAACCAGGAGGGGAACATATTCCCGGGTATGGTCGGTTCCCGTGTGCGTGGGATCGTTGCCATGATCGGCCGTGATGATCAACAGGTCATCAGAACCTAGGGCTTCCAGCATTTCCGGGATCCGCGCATCAAACTCCTCCAAAGCCTGTCCATACCCTTCCGGATCACGGCGGTGCCCGTACAACGAATCAAAATCCACCAAATTCGCAAAAGCCAGGCCACAAAAGGGTTCACTCAGCACTTCCAGGATGCGGTCCACCCCATCCATGTTGGAACGGGTCGGAATGCTGCGGGTCACACCCTCTCCGCTGTAGATATCGGCAATTTTGCCGATGGCAATCACATCCAGCCCCGCCTCCTGCAACCGGTTCATCACCGTGGGAGCAGGGGGCTTTACGGCGTAATCCCGGCGCCGGGGCGTCCGCTGAAAGGCGCCGGGCAAACCTGTAAACGGTCTGGCAATCACCCGCCCTACCCGCCATGGTTCTTCCAGGGTCAATTCCCTGGCCACTTCACACGCCTGGTACAATTCCGCCAGCGGGATCACGTCTTCATGCGCCGCAATCTGGAAGACGCTGTCGGCCGAAGTATAAACAATCCAGGCGCCCGTTTCCATATGCTGAACACCCAGTTCCTCAATGATTGCCGTTCCCGAAGCCGGCTTGTTTCCCAGCACCTGCCGGCCCGTTCGGGCGCAGAATGCTTCGATCAACTCGGCTGGAAAGCCATTCGGGAAAGTTTGAAACGGCTTGGCTATCTCAAGGCCCATCAGCTCCCAGTGACCTGTCATCGTATCTTTCCCCGCCGATATTTCCCGCATTTTTCCATAGGCGCCCAAAGGCCTTGCAGGCGGTTTCACTCCTGGAATGGGATGGATATGGGCCAGTCCCATGGAAGCCAAATGGGGAACGCGCAAGCCGCGTTTTTCCGCAATGTGAACCAGGGTATTCGTCCCCTCATCGCCAAAATGGGCCGCATCCGGCAGGGCCCCAATCCCGACACTGTCCAAGACGATCAAAATGATGCGACGATAATTGATCGAAGACACCCCTTTCCCGCGTCTCCCTCCTAGGCGCGAGGGTGAGCGATGCGGTATGTATCGCGGATTTTCGAATGCGTCACATGGGTATAAATCTGCGTCGTCGAAATGTCTGCATGCCCCAGCATTTCCTGGACCGATCGCAGGTCGGCGCCATTTTCCAGCAAGTGGGTGGCAAAAGAGTGGCGAAGCACGTGTGGTGTCAGAGGTTTGGTGATCTGAGCTTGCCGGGCGTACCGTTTGATCATTTTCCAGAATCCTTGCCGGGAAAGCGGTTCTCCACGGGAATTCAGAAACAGGACGTCACTGGTTTTTCCTTTCAGCAAATGGGGCCTGCCAAACGCGAGATAGCGGTTGACCGCTTCAACCGCAAGCTGCCCGACCGGAATGATTCGCTCTTTTGAACCTTTCCCGAGGCATTTCAAAAACCCCATCTCCAGTTGAAGGTCGGTCAGTTTGAGAGACAACAGTTCCGAGACACGCATCCCGGTCGCATACAACAGCTCCAGCATCGCCGTATCCCGTATGCCAAGCGGCGTGTCCCGCTTCGGCGTGTTCAGCAAAGCCTCCACTTCAGCGGCCGTCAGCACGTGGGGCAAGCGCTGATCCCGTTTCGGCGTAGGCAAATCCTGGGCCGGATTATGCGGAATTTTTTTCTCAAGCCACAAAAACTTGTAAAAATTACGCAAGGATGCAGTGAGACGGGCCACAGAAGCGCTGGACTTACCGGCCTGCCGTTGCAGCCGCAAATAGTTCAGCAAGTGCCCTTCATGGCTGTCTTCCAACCGAAGGACCCCTTCTTTCCGCAAATAGGAAAGGTAATAAAAAATGTCGCGGTGGTATGCCTCCACAGTATTCCTCGACAAGCCTTTCTCCACTTTTAAAAAATGAATAAATCGGTCAAGGGCTTCATCCATGTTGGTCACCTCTAAGGCAAAACTTCTCACTTTAACGTGAGAAGTTGGAACCGCGGCGGTGTGACGGTTTTTTCCCGGTGTCCTTTTCCTGGCTGTGCATTCCAGAACGCTCATCCGGATGCTCAGGAGGCCCCTGGTTGTCCACTGCCTGGCAACGGTGGCACACGCCGTGGAAAATCAACCGATGATCCAAAATTTTAAACCCGAAGTCGCGCTCCACTTTCTCTTCAATGGGTCCCAGCCAGTCTTCAATAATCTCGTCCACCGCTCCACACTCTACGCAGACAAGATGATGGTGATGATGCTCCATGTTTTCATCGCGCATCTCGTAACGGGCCACGCCGTCGCCAAAATTCAGTTTGTTAATCACTTTCAGATCGCTGAGCAAATCCAACGTTCGGTATACGGTCGCCAGTCCAATGTCCGGAAATTTTTCCTTCACAAGCAGATACACATCTTCTGCGCTGAGATGGTCAACCTGGTTTTCCAACATGACGCGGAGGGTTGCTTCTCGTTGTGGAGTCAACTTGTAATTCATGGCATGCATTTTTTCTTTGATTTGCTCCAGTCGTTCTTCCATTCAGACCCCTCCCAAGATCACTACCTTTCATTATAGGAAGGGGTAAAAGGCAAGTCAAACTAATTAAGAATGGGTATCATTTGATAATCTGTTCAATGAGGATCGTCAATCAACTCCACGCCGAGGTCACCCACCCGATCAGGTACGGGGAGACGTAGGACTCCACGAGAACGGCAACAAAAAAGATGCCTCCCACTGTCAACATGATGCCATTGTACTGCAGCCATTCTTCACGCACCATGGCCGGCCCCTTGCGAAAAATCATCCGGAGCAGTGACAGCGAAAAGAGAATGCTTGCCGATGATGCCAGCAACAAAGCGGGAATGAGTAAGAGATTCTGCGGCAAAACACTGACGGCAGCGAGCAAGATGCCCTTCCAGGTCAATTGTTGAACCAAAAAACCGACCGTAAAGCCGATGGCCATCCCTTTCGCAAAGACAATGGCCAGGATAAGGGGAAAGCCAATCACGGAAAGCCCCAGTATCCAGAGCACCAGAACCAGTCTCAATTCTTCTCCCAACATGTTCAGAATGCCAGGTGAGTCGGTTTGGGAATGGCTGATATGCAGGAAAAACTGATTCAGATCGTCCAGGAGTTCGTTTCGCTGTTCCGGACCCATCACATTGACCAGGATTGCACCGAAGATCACGCCCATGATGAACAGAATCGACGTAAATAGCAATGTGCCGCGAAGAATGCGCATGCGTGTCGCAAGTGTTCCAATCGCTCTTTTCATACCCTGTTCCCCCTATTTATTGGAATCCTATTCAGGATCAGCGGGGGATAGAATCAAATTTCCAGTTTTCCCATTTGTAAAAGATTCCAGGCCTGGATAGCCAACGCCGTTTTGGCGTCTTTAATCCGGCCATCCATCACCCAACGCAAGCCTTCTTCAAGGGTGACGGCGAACGGCTCAACAAATTCATCCTCATCCAGAGAAGGTGGCCGTTGGACGCTGTCCTTTCCAATCCATGCCAGAAACAAGTAAATCCGTTCATTGGCGAAACCGGGCGAGGTGTAAAACGAATAAAGGAACTGCAGTTTTTCTGCCGTCAGTCCCGTCTCTTCCCAAAGCTCGCGCCGGGCGCATGCTTCGGGTAACTCTCCGGATTCCAATTTGCCGGCCGGGATCTCGATCAATGACTCCTCTACCGCTTTTCGATATTGCCGAATGAGCAACAAATGTCCATCAGCCAAAATGGGCAAGACGGCCACCGCCCCCGGGTGTTCAACCACTTCCCTCATCCCTTGTTTGCCGTCGGGGAGCAGCACCTGATGCCGTTTGACCGTAATAATCCGCCCGGCATAAAGCGTTTCCACCTGAAGCGTTTTTTCTTCATAAGTATTCATCGATCGCGCTCCTTGTAGGCTGCTTTGCGCAAGTTACAAGCATACTTGTCCCACACTGTCCATATATTATGAGCAACACCGGATACAGGAGGAAGTTGCGATGAAACGAATGAAACGAATCCCTTTTCAATGCGTCCACACGCCGCATCAACTGATCCTCTCGGGCAAGGGATGGGAAATTCGGGAAAAATTACGGCAACTGGCCCGCACCAGGCTTACCTTGGAAGAGTATTTGCGGAGGGTCAATCCAGCAGGGGGGCGAGTCCGTGCAGGACACCCCAAAAATAAGCGGGGTCCTGTCTCACCGTTCGTCCCATAACAGTGATTTCGCTTCCAGGGTAATGTTCCAAAAGAGCAAACAAGTCATCCCATTCCAGAATGGATCTCCTGTAAAGCTGGACCTTCGAATGGCAGATGGAGGCCAATTGCCCGCGGATCACTTCCTCTTCCCGGCCTTGAAAAGGCGGTACGGAATAGATGAAAGGAACGTGTATCGCCTGCCTGATCAAGGTCATCTGATGATGGCTGATCCCCTGGTGGCGGCTTCTGCGGTCGGCAAAACTGATCCTGGGCACCAAAATCGGCCGTCCCTCGAGAGAAAAGGTGGCATGAATCATTTCAGCCACCTCTGCGCCGGAAAAACCCCATTTTGTCCCTGTGCCGACCGTTCCCGGCCCCATCATCAGGATGGCGACGTCAGCCTGGAGGATGTGTCTTGCGGCCAGCAGCGCCGAATACAGGTTGACCGCTTCCAGATCGCCGCCAAACGCGTGACCATATGTAATCGTCCCCGCAATCCAATCACATGACCGCAAGGTTTGGACGTGTCGGCTCATGGCAAGGGGCAAGGCAGCACCATCACTCATCACGTAAACGATGCGCCAGCTCTGCGTCTTTTTAAACCATTTGATGCCGGTCACCAAAATGGGGA